>Ga0228711_1000312_pt1 | contig 54133 bp, 27 predicted proteins | sample MedpolnodulmetaG_2_FD_177996 | JGI IMG/M metagenome (GOLD analysis project Ga0228711, IMG submission 177996) | Root nodule microbial communities from Medicago polymorpha collected in Santa Monica, California, United States - brown nodules | ecosystem: Host-associated > Plants > Roots > Nodule... | reverse complement strand
AGGGTTTATGTATAATTTGCACTCCAAGTGTTTGATGAAATGTTTGAATGAGTTTTTCATTGATTGTTTTTAATTTCTTATTGTGTAGATTTGAAGCAATGGTCGGGTGGATCGACGTTCATGCACAATTCGACGGCGGAGAACCTCATAGGTTGAAGGTTCAGTGCCTTGGTGTAACGTTAAGAGGTCTCAAGGATGAACTGAATGAATTCGACCAAGGATTCAACCCAAGAGACACAAGCAGGGTGGAATATGTTCGGTATAAACGTCCAACGCTCGACGAGGGGAGAGTATCATTCACTTGGGTGGAATTAAAGAACGACGAAAACGTGACGAGCATGTTTTGGGAGCACATCATATTTCAGTGGATCGATATGCAGGTAACGTTGTTGAGATCAACTGAAGATATTATCAACAGTCTGATTCCGCCAAAAGATCGTGATTATGTAGGAAAATGCACCTTCCAACTACAACAATTGTCTTCCGCTGAATGGGGTAATTCAAACTTGTTAAACGAGCATTCACTCGGAAGTGTTATTGTTTCATTCAAAAGATTAAATTCTTGTTAGTTTGGTTTAGATGAAGGTATTGAAGTGTCAAGGACTGAACATCATTCTTTTGGTACTTGAATACCATCATCTAAACCAAACTAACAAGAATTTAATCTTTTGAATGAAACAATAAAACTTCTGGATGAATGTTTGATAGCTGTTGTTTAACAAGTTTGAATTTACCCCATTCAGAGGTAAGATAATTGTTGTAGTTGGAAAGTGCATTTCTGAATGTAATGTAATGTACTAACATATATAGTTGATATACATGTTGTTTATGTAATGTAATGTAACTTTTATTCGAATTCACGCTAAGTTTAATTAGGTTTTTTTTCGATTTTTTTAAGACGTAACTTTATTCGAATTTATTCAATACGCAATTTTTATTCGAATTAATGCTGATTTATTCTAATGTATTTATTTACTTGATTGGAATTTATTAATTAAATGCGCAATCATAAGACAAATGCAAAAATTAACAAAAGCGTGTAAAAACCATTTACAATGCATGAACAACCGGCCATAGTAGCGTGACTTAACTCACGCTAGGTTGGCCAGTGGTATTTGTTCAAGAACACGTTTTTTTGAAGTTGGTCAGTTATTCCACCTTCAATTTAACTCATTTCTACACGTTTTTCATACTCTTTTGACTGCATTTAGTACTAATAAAACCTATGGTACCCATTTCTCACTATGAATACCCCTCCAAAACTCACTATTTCCTCACACCATACCTTCTCTTCTCCTCCTCACTCTTTCACCTTTGTAGTTTTGTTTTTTTTTTTAGCTTTTTTGGGGGGCCAATTTAGTGGTAAAAAAGGGTCAAGGAATGGGGTAAATTAGGTCAACCGGCTTGGGGCACAAAGAGGTCAACCCTTGGGGTAAAAGTAAATCTCCTTCTTTTTACTCCAAAAACTTTTTACCGTGGGTAAAAAGACTCTTTCTTGGGGTATAAAAAGAACCAGATTTAGATTTACCCCGAAAGGATGATGTCTTTTTGCCCCAAGAAGGTTGGTCTCTTTTACCACCGACCTTGATCCTCTGTTACCCCTAAGTTGGTCTATTTTTACCTCAAAGAAGCACATTTATTTTATTCCAATAAAATGTATCAAATTATGTATTATGTAATTGTATCAAAAAATTAATAAAATGAGGTTTTGTATTACCATTTATATTATTAGCATTTATATTATTTATATTATTTGTATTACCATTTAAATAATTATTTATATTACCATTTAAATAAATTCGAAAAAAATATTGCATATTTTGAAACGTGAGTTAACTCACCCTGCAGTATTTGTAAATTAACACTAGCGTGAGTTAACTCACGTAAAAAATACACTGGCATGAGTTAACTCACATAGGGGCATTTTGGTTATTGGGTTAAATAAGTTTTTCGTCCCTATAAATATAACGAATTTTGATTTTAATCCCTATAAAATTAAACTGAATGTTTTCATCCTCACAAAATGTTTTATTTTGTTTTTCGTCCTTAAAATATATAATTTTGACGTGTTTTTGACATTTTTTGAACATAATATGAACATATAAATGTCGAATATAATAAACGGACATAACATGGATAAAATTTGAACATAAAAGAGTTTTAATTTTGCCATTTATATGAACATAAAATGGCCATTAAGGACGAAAAACAAAATAAAAAAATTTGTGAGGATGAAAACATTAAGTTTAATTTTTTAGGGACTAAAATCAAAATTCGCTATATTTATAAGGACGAAAAACTTATTTAACCCTTGGTTATTTTACTTGGGAATGAGTAAAAACGTTTGGGTAAAGAGCAGCAAAAGAAAAAAAAACAGTGTAACAACACTTGAGTGTCGTTGAACACCGAGTAATTTCTCTAGTTAGTTATTATTAAGAGTAGTGATATTTGAACAACCATTTGATACAACTTTTGGTGACAACTTCTTTTTTCTCTCTTTTCATTGGTTAAAAACAACGGATAGAGAAAAAGGAAGAGAGAGAATAAAAGGATAATGTGAGTATGAGAGATAAAATTGTCACAAAGTGATTGTACAAATATCATTTCTCTATTATTAATGGATTCTTCAATCATCTTCATTCTTGTCCCACTTGGATATCCCACACATCTATTGAGAAGCTTGGCTGCCCAGTAGTTGGGATTATTCTCAAGATTTTAGTTTACTTGAACACGGCATACATAATGTAATTAACCAGTAAAAATTCAAAAAACTCATGATATGATTTTCTTTTTTTAAAACTCGATATCTGATTCAAGAACCAACTAATTCGAGGGGATAAAAAAAAACTCTCATAGTATTATTGGCAAAATACCTCTTTCGTCCTTTAAGTTTGACAAAAATACCGGATTAATCCTTTAAGTTTTTTAAGTTTCAAATAGGACCTTTTTATCCTTTTAATGACCTATTTGAAACATAAAAACTTCAAATAAATGCAATAAATTAACAATTTAAATGACCTATTTCAAACTTAAAAAAACTTAAAAGGACGTATTTGAATCTTATAAAAACTTAAAAAGCCTATTTAAAACTCAAAAAACTTAAAAGGACTAACCCGGTATCGTCAAACTTAAAGAACTAAAAGAGGTATTTTGCCTAATTTTTTTATTTTTTTTGTCAGGTAGCATAGTGGGCAGTGGCTAGAATTCACTTTTTTTCATGAATAAGTGGGGTGTCTGGGGTTCGAACCCCAGCCCCTACATATAATAATGTCCCTGCCAACTGAGTTATGCTCACAGGAACCTTTAGGGCAACTTATTCATTGTTGGGTGACAAGCAATTCATCGGTTTCATTCCACGCATAGATAATAGAGAAAGAATTTAGTCTACGAAGAATCAACAATTATTTTATGAAAAATGCTAACAAGTGCTCTTATCTGAAAAATTATGCATTTAATACATTGAAACAACAAACAAAAAGTAACTTTTCCTACCTAAATTCCATCAATTATTTCTAATTTTGAATTCTTAACAAGTGCCTTAGGGCACTTTTTGGCATGACCCTAATTTTATTTTTTCACATACCTGTCTTACCCTTCCAAAAGTTGCCGACTACTCGGGTTGAAAATAGATAGATTCTTTTGAATCCATTCATTTTTCTTAATTTATATATGTTGAGTGAGTGAGTGGATTTGATTACAAAACATTAAATAATTCAATTTCCACTCATAGAAAGAAGAAAAAGCTGCGTGGATTCATTCATCAAGTACAGAAAAAGCTAAGTTGATTCATTCATCAAGCTAATAGCACCGTTCTTTAATTAAGTTACAAAATCTAGTTCTTTAATTGTACTATGATAAACGACAAAACGTTCGGACCTTTGCTGCAAAATATAAATAACAAAAATTACAAATACATATTGCTTCTATTTGCTTTAACTCGGCCAAAAAGCTAAAGTAAAAAAAAAAAATTGCTACTAACAATCAAGTAAGAATTATTAATTACATTCCATTTGCATCTACGCCTCCAAATTAATAAAGAAAAACATCTAAACCTATGAGAGAACGTGAATGATGTCAAACTATCCCCAACTAAGAGCAGCCGTTATACTACTGTATTCCTTTGGTTGTAGCAATGAGACTTAGTAAGTTTTCTTTCGCAACGTTGGCTTCCTCACATCTTTTCTTGAAGTCGATGTGGTTCCCGGTGCAGGTATGTCTATCGTAGCTTGATACAAATCGTTCAATCTTCACATAGGGTTAGGAGGAGTGGGTCAATAAAGATACATTGCCATAAAGTTCAAAAACTAGTGGAAGTTAAGGTAAATAGGAATATGAATATCAAACTTACCTGGGGATGCTGATAAATAGTGCAACAACTAGAAATGCAATTATAAGAGGAAATACTGGTGCGGGAGTCAACTCCTGCATTGTAGAAGATTAAGATTAAAAAATATCTTGTGCAAATGAGAACAGAAGGGAACCGAAAAATAGTAAATAGGCTAATCTTGAAAATTAAATGCAATTAGGCAAAAATATAAAGGATGGAGATAAGAGAAAAAACCTGCTTCAGCTGATCATCAATCCTGTATCTCAGTGGGCCCACATGGGTTTGAACATTTTTGTCCAAGTCGACCTCAATGATATCAGAATCAAATCTAAGTGAGCTTGACGGGAGACCAGATCGAAGTTGTAGAAGGTGCCTGCCCTTCGATAAGCCCTTCACTTGGAAGAAGTTCGAAATTGGCAGGGGGAAGACTGACTCTATCTTGCTTGTCTCACTAGCAGACCTGATTTCTACCATCAGATGTTTACGAAGCTCATCCGTACCGTTTCCTTCAACATGACAACTTACAATTGTCATATCTGGCTCCTCAAAAACTATAAAATCCAAACCCTTGATATCCTCAGTTCCAACCTGGAAACATAAACCAACCAGTTTACACCAGGATCAGCATACTGACAGCAAAGCTAAACAAGATAGTAAACAGGAACCAAGTACTAACCTTAACAGAAAGAGAATCTGGAGATGCACGCTCTATATTAGAACTTCCCATAACATCCCTTTTAGCGACTTTGATAGCATAGACAGTATCAGGCAGTAGTCCTCTCAGACGATAATTCCCAGACGAATCTGTTACGGTTTCCTCAAAATAGCCTTTTGACACTGACCGGGCTTCAACTGAAACTCCTCCTTTGGGTTGGCCAGATAACAGAGTGACTAAGCCAATAGCACTGTAAGAATTTATTTATTTCAGTATTTTTTCAGAGTGAAGTTAGAAAGTACAGGTAAGGGAGGTCACAGGTTGTACAGCAATACAATATAATTTTTACGTATAAAATATAATACAATTATGCAAACATGTCCGTTGCTCAGTGGTTAGGTAAAGGTTGTCGGTAATTTCTCGGGGTACGAGTTTTATATCCTACGTCACCCTATCATCAGCAATAGTTTAATACCCTCTTAAAATAAGGAAAATTAGTAGTCCTATTCAGATAGCCTTGCAATGGTTCTAGTATGCATCCTCGTGTCAGAAAACGTTGCAAGATAAGAAGGATTGCGATCCACTGTAATCATGCATATTGCACACTTCCAACAACAAGCATTATCCCACTAAGTGGGGTCAGCTAATAATTCCGTCAACCCGTTAGGACAACTACACATTGAAATAGAATTTACTACACAATTCAGGAATGTAATACACAACAGCCAACATAAAACCCCGTTGATCGTCGAATGTACATGAAATAGATCAATTACGACTTTCATGTACCTGGCTGGATAATTTAAATAGTTGAAGTGGAGCCTGGTTTGCAAATGACAGTAGGGTGGGTGTGTGCGTGCGTGTGTGTGTAAATAGTTACTATTGAAAATATATTTATTTGCTCAGAGATGATATTTGATGAGTTGTACTCCACTCAAACTTCCCAATCCGAACACACCAATACTAGATATAAACTAAAAAGTCTTTACCCAAGGGTTACAGAACACTCTTATTTACATCAGTGGTGTACCTCCTACACTGTTTTTAAACAAGAGAAGATGTCATGTTTATGTCTCAAAATTAGTCACTACAGCGCAGGGTCTCAATTAGTTAAAATAACTAGGAAGGCAATAATTGTGCATATATCATATCGATTATTAGAAGTTAAGAAGTTCCACGTAGAAGGGAACAAGGAAAACTAAGGTGTTTATAAGTGGTGGAGAGTTTGACTCCATTAGTTCAAACTTTTAGACCATGGGCCTATAAACACAAAATAACCAACTATTTCCAATACTCCAATTGGGTCTGTGCCATATTCCAACTTTGAAATAGAAAGAGAAAACGAGACTAGACATTAGTTCAAACTTTTGGACCATGGGCCTCCACACTATAAACAGAAAATAACCCACTGATGTTCCTACGCTCCAATTGGGTTTGTGCCATATTCCAACTTAAATATAGTAAGAGAAAATGAGACCAGACATACAGAGCAAGAAAAGATACAATACAAGCATGACAATGTTTGAACTTAAGTTCCTAGATATCTTTTTTGGGTACAAGGAAAAACAAATTCAGCATACTTTCAGATAACGTTATATAGTTGGTTTCAAGGATTCTAAATTAGGCCAAGATAAGATATTAAACCATAATCATCTAAACAAACAATTGTGACATGGCTAAAAATACTTGAAATGCAGTAAGCTGGAACCTATCAAAGATAGCTTTAACTTAAATGATAGTAAGGGCAATTTGGGTGAATAACTAAATGAAACCTGTAAGCTACTCGCGTGGCCTGGAAAGTAACTTCTTTGAACTCCCCTGACTCGAGCTCAATTGCCTGTGCTGGAGGTGAGAAAGCATATTCCTAGGAAATAAGACCATATATGAAGAATAAGGATATAGCTTTACCAGTGACCAACATAATTTTAATCATCTTGAAATAATACTGTATTTGCAAAATTTGTAGTCTCTTATGCTTCAACGTTATCTGGATAGGCAAGAAAAACAATTACACATGATAGCAAAAAGCTAAAACTTGTCCTTTTCTTTTTCACATTTTGTTTCCTTTTATTTATCAACCATAAGTAGCCTGTTACTCTCTTTGTTGAGGTAGAGATGAATTCGTAAGCATAAACAAATCAAGTATATTGTGAAATGCAAGTACAGCAGCATATGAATCAGAGCTGATTGATAGACAATTCATACATATCCAGGAAAACACAAGCAGTAGAATGTAATATCACCACGGTTATGTCCAGTATCGTACCTTCAAAACAGGACGCAGATAGAACATTCCAGGAAACAAACTATCAAATATGAATGCCCCTCCAGCCCCAGATACTGAGTTGTTTCTATAACCATTATCACCACTCAAAGATAACAGAACTGAAGGAATGAGCTCTTTATTATCATCTTTGTGATGTATATGTACTGAAATCTGACCAAGCTTCTGACAACTAAAGGAATGAGGCCCAACTTGTTTTAAATGATAACCAGGCTGCAAATATGAATAAAAAATAAGCAAACCAAAACTAAAAATGGCCTTTTGCATTCAGCGTTTATGTTTTTCATCGTATGATACTCATAAGGTAGAGAACAATAGTTTTAGTAAAAGAAACAAACACAAAGTAGGATACTCAAAACACTGTAGAGAATCTATTCTATACTATATATAAAGAAAACTATCCCTTTCAGCACTTTTGGGCTGGATTTTTCTTTCCAAAAATACCCTCAATTTTCAATACAAATAACACATGTAACAAATAGATAAGAATGAATATCCTTCAAAAAAACAAAAATAGATAAGAATGAATAAATTTAAATATTAAAATAAAAGTGTAACAAACACAAATGTCCAGTTTTTTCCTTTATCATTTAAAAAGTGTAACAAACTAGATGAGTGTGTCTATACTTACTTTTTCATTATCCCAATTATACCCTTAAACAACAACTTTTACTATAATAAAGATTATACCCTTAAACAACAACTTTTTATATAATAAAGATTGTTGTTGGTGTCATTAAAAAAAGAAGAGAGAATTTAGATAATAATTTTTTGTTATATTGTTGGTTTCATTGAAATCGATAATCATGGTTAGTTTGATTTGTTATAATTTGAAAGCAAAAAACATTAATATTTTTACTTTTAATCAAAATTAAAATTTCATATAAAAACACCGTTCATAATTTTCAAACGTTAACACAATAAAAAGAGCGGAAAGACGGGCACGTTAGTGCCCATCTTTTCGCTAGTTAATATAAAGAAAATTGAGCAACAAAAATAATACATATTCTTAGAATTTGGGCTAACGGCCTTAGTCAAGTCCAAAAGATTGCCTTGTAAGGTGAGGAATGCTCAAGTCTTATACACACTATCTAGGTCATATCTCTAGTCAGTGTGAGATTCTTAACAATCAACGCACTCTGTCGTGTATGGGCTTGGATATATTGGTCATGGACAAATGTGGGTGTAATAACAGTGATCTTGACCCAATAACATATCTAAGATAGGCAATTATACAATTTTAAAATTTAGGAGTAGGGCCTCGCTCAACTTCATAAATCTGACTTGTAAGATGAGAACTGCCCAAGCCTTATACACACTACCTAGTTCTTATCTCTAATTGTAGGACTCAACATATATATATATGTATGTATGTTGAGAAAACATTTCATGATTTGGTTCTCAGCCTGTGTGTGCGTTGCACTCATGCTAAACTGCTTTAAACAATGCAACTGGAAACTATTGACCATAAGTTTTGATGAAAATTAGAGGTAGCAATGCATAAACAAGGTAGACAAATTGCAAATAGTTTTTACTGAAAAAGAGACTACCTTTGAAGCCTGAACATTATAACCAACGTCATCATACAGAGGACCTGCCACAAAGGAGCCATCAGTTCCGGTGGTCGTTTCAAGAATTAGTTCACCACTTTTAAGTCCAGTGATACTGCTGTCTCCAGCAGCAAAAATCCCGATATGAACACCAGAAAGAGGAGGCGAGACAGATCCTTCAATATATACACCCAACCGACAAGAAAATGTAGGAATATGAGCTTGACAATTATCATCTGTCACTGATACCTACGAAAATGGGTTTAGCAAATGAATTTTTTCAGTGATTGGCCCAGAAGAAAAAAAAAACAGCACTAGACAAACTAGTCCTCTCCTTTGTTACTTACATGATGTTCTCTGGGATAAAATAAAAGCTTTTTATCTCCATCATTCCTGTAAAAAAAAAAAGTAAATAGTATAAAATATGGAAGACTGCAGCGCTTGAATTAATTTCATTTCAACACTACAAAGAGGGAAGGGAAAATGGTGGGAGAAATGAGATAGTGATTTAATTACTACTATAAAATAGTTCCAGACAGAAACCTCCCAGAATCACAAATTGTGTGCAGTATATGAATAATACACAATTATAACTATAAGCAGCTAAGCAACAGAGACATAAAAAATGCTATGAAAACACTTATCCTTAAAGGAAAAAAGCAAACATAAATACAATGTTGAGTTTCGTAACTATATCAAACAGATATTGGATTCGGAGTATGTAACTATTATAAACTCAAAAGGGTACAAATAAGGCACTTAAAATAGTTCGCATATAATTAGGACAGTTAGCATGAGATGGTATAAATGCACCATACATACTGTACTAATTTATTGCAGGTTGTACACAGTCGATCTTCATGGGATAAATTGACAATCATGTAATGGGATAGTCACTACTAATAAGATATTTTTCCTCTCTTGATCCTAGCTCTCTCCATAAAAGCTTAGTAACTATAAATTCAAAATGGTACAAGCAAGTTGATATAGTTGGAGTAGAATTAGGACAGTTAGCATGAGATGGTTTAAATGAACTCTACATACTGCATTTAATTATTACAGGCTGTACACAGTCAACTTGGGATAAATTTGCAATTATGTAATGGGATAGTCACTACAAATATGTGATTTTTCCTCTCTTGTTCTCTTCTTTCACATCAAAAGCCATGTAATCAAAACACAAATTCAACTGCAAACATTTGATCTAGAAAAATGTACCTCGAGTCCCGAGGAACAAAGGTAAGCTTTTCTCCTGGATTGGCCCAAACAGAATACTCAAAGACAGAAGTATCTGTTTCATCTTTCCCGTGGGACTTGAGTATGGCCATGGCATTATCACCAACGCCAGCTCCATCGTGATAAATATCAACAACTATTTTCTCAGGCAATGCATCATGTAAGCCGGAATGCACATTTATTTGTCCTTTAATAAGATGCTTTTCTCCTTTTAGATGGATGGGCTACAAAAACATATTGAAATTAAAATAAAATGAAGAAAATCCTAGAAAGAAGCAAATAAAAATGAATAAACTGCAAATGTAATCACAATATCTTCAATTCTTCATACCAATAGATTCGATGTGTCAATTATCACAGATGAGCTCCCAAAAAAGACACATGAGTCAATAAAACTAAATTCATGTATTCCGGGAAATTCAACACATATATGCTGGGAACCTTTCTGCAGGTAACAACACAAAAGAACAAAAATTAACATTATGAAGTTGCAATTTCCTGACATATTTAAACGAACTAACGATCAAATACAAATACCCGAATCTTCAAATTCACAGTTGACCCATCTGGTTGATTTATGTAACCATCAACATCATGAGTGGAGATAACATTGACCCAGTAGCCTTTTTGGACAAAAACAATTCCTTCGAAGTCCTCGGCTCCAACATTTACATCTATGGAGCTCTTCTCCCAGCACCAATTATCTTCCATGGTCAATGATTCGGGGGAACTATGTTTCACCTAAAAGAAATATTATAAAACAGTTTTAAAAAATGAATTAGAACATTCAAGCAACCAATACTGAACAAAAAGCAGTAACCATTTAAAAGGAATGAATTCAGGCATTAAAACATAAAACTAAAGGAATTCTAATTATACAAACCACAAACAAAATGGGAGCGTGAAAAAAAACACAAACCTCAAGCCTGTATTTTCCAGGAATAACATCTGAAAACAGAAATTCACTACGCTCGGAGGTCAAGCTAATTGACTTTCTCTCTTCATTATGTTTATCAGCCTGCTTGACAAGAGTCACAGATACAGATGGATCGCATTTCTCCTTGCAGACTACAGCACCACGGACATTGACCAAAGCCTACAACCACGCAGCAAACAAACAGAATAACCAATTTTTATGGAAATTTAACCTCACAACATATAAAAGCAAGGCATATATCCTGGTCCAAATGGGGTCAAAAATATTCCCAAAGAAAATGACGGGAAAGCATAAAATATTTAGTAAAATCAAATAAAAATCTTACAATATGAGAAATTTATAAATTAAATTAAATTAAGGTTAGCAATTTGTTCAAGTCAAACGAATCTCAGGTTCTGCTCGGATAGAAACTTCGAATTTTTAAAGAAATTGAAATACAACAAAATAATATTGTAGCAACTCAATGCCCATTTTTAAAACCCTGCTTGGATAATTATTGTGGAATTCAATTTGGTAATCAATCAAGTATCTTATGTGCAAACAAATCTGCGACCACCAATAACTTCACATTCAACCACCACAACTGACCTCACTGACACCATATAAGATCTAGCTGCAGAAACCATTATTTTTGAACCATTAGAAGTTCAAATCATCGGGACAGAACTAAATTTTGTTGAATCATTTTACTGCCATCTTGTTCAACTCATCCTTGATGAGCACAACTCAGAAAACGGGCGGGACATTTGGAAGTTAATGACACCTTTGCCATCAATAACATCAGAGTAAGGAGATCAAATTGATCTTTTTCTTTAGCTAAGGATCTCAATCCCCACCATCTCGCCAACGAAGACTATGAATCTATGCATTATCTGGGTCAATCGCCACCCATGATGTCAACGCCTTCTACAATCGTTTCAACGGCATTTTTACATGACTCATTACTTCTACTTTGACAATGATGGGAATGCATTGAGAAATACATCAAAATCAGTAAAGAATGGGTTGGAAATTTTAAAATTTCCACGTTGAGATGTCATTACTGATTCTTCATTGTGAAAGAAAATTACCCGATGTTAATGACAAAGTTATTACTATCAATGGAAACAAGTTTTTGAAACTCTTATGTTGGATGTACAAAACAAAGTATTATTTGATAAATCGTTTTAAATCTTCTCAGTACATTCCATCCTGAATTTTTTTTATCTGAACACACAAATTAAATTATATTTATATATTGTTGCATGTTATTATTGGTCAACAAGTCATACAACCATAAAAAAGATGCCATCTCATGCTGAACTATGATGACAAGGGACTCTAATTTTCAACCCCCACATAGTTTGGCATGCATGCAGCACAAAAGACTAAAGGCAAAAGGACTAAAGAAACGATAAGCATAATATATCATTTACAATGGATAAGAACTTTACCTGTGAAAATTCAACATTCAACAATGGACTTTTGATCGCAACATCAATATAAGATGGAGCAAACATGAGTCCAGCAGCATTATCGGGAGTAGCAGCAATTGCTGACAAGCGATATTCACCAGGAAGAACCTAGACATTAAACCAATAAGATAGAATACTAATAAGAAAATCAAACTTAGAAGATCATTTAGTAGCGGTACTAAAGAAAGTAGACATTAAGTTACTTTAATTTCAAGACATGCAAAATCTGGACAACCTCTATTATATTCAAACAAAATTCATATTCTCTTACATTTCAACCAAAATATTTGATATAAAATCATCACTACCTAACCTGAACCCCTTCACAATAGATTGATTTTTCAATTCTAATTGTTCAAATAAACCTCTAAATAATAAGATTTTTTAAAATTCTTAAGCTCAGAGCTGCAACCACAAATTTTGTGCTTTTGCTAGTGTACATGATCACTGCTTTATGGGTTTCCAATTTGAGTTCATACAGAAATCTATCGTCGATATGCATAAAAATATCATCAAATATTATATATTTCTAATGTTAAGAACCTTCCTGTTAAAGCTTGAGACTACATAAAATACAATATTGACAGATTAAATAGTAAGTAAATGTGCTATTCCCTAGACATGCCAACTGCAATTAAAGCAAAATTTCCAGCCCATGTAGTAGAATATGTTATTTAACATCCTAATCCGCCACATTTCTCTTTAAGCGTGAGCAAATTGTCCTCCAATAATCACTACGAGACAAAACAAAAGGGGGAAATATAATTGATTTTTTGCACTCTAATAAGTACCTCAAAGCAGAAATTCCCATTTCCATCTGTTTGTTTCTTTTGTGGTTTTACATTATCAGGTCCATGAGTCAAAGCCACCTAATACAATTAACAAAAGGTCAGCTGTGATTTTAATATGAAAATATTACCAAGAAAACTACAGAAAGGGGGCATGCATACCGTTGCTTTCTGACCGCTACTAACCATCCTAACTAAACCACAAAGATCATACGAAACGGCGACAATGTCTTCTATTGAAGACATATTTGGTAATACCTGAGCAAGGAGCAAAATTTGAAATTTAATTATGTAAAAGTATAAAACCTAAATTCCAAGCTTTTCACAACGACTGAAATGCTTTTATCATCATAATAAACAAAGCAAAAGTATTAAACACATAAAAATATGATAAAATTTATGATATATTTTACCATATAATTCTCCAATTTCTTGAATTTGTAATGCTTCTTCCTTGCTTCAATGGTATAGTGTGTGGACGTAACCTATAATAAATTCAACACAAAAACAAATGAAACATAAAATAAATAAATAAATTTAGAAACATACCCAACAAGGTAAGGAACTGCTGAAAAAACTGAATTTATAACAAATAGTGAATATAAACCTTTAAAGTTTAAACTGTAAAAGAAATTACTGTGACAAGAATTCAACATTTATTCTGCCATTTCTTATGAAATGGAAATATTGGTTTAATATAAATTGAGTCATATTGCACCACAGCGCAGCAAGTGACCCAAATTTAACATTCGAGTGTTATAAGACAGCTTCTGCGAATTATATTCAATAGTTACAAACAGCTTGCTTTGAAACTAAATTCACTTTAATTAGAATCTAATGTCTTGACGATTATGTTTACATTCTGAATCATTTGGACCTTTTGGAGGGAATTTAAAAATATACAGATAAATAAATCAAGTGATCAAGCAGGTTCACCATAAAGTAACCAGCCGAGACCGGTTCATATTAGTTAGGATGCAAGTCCAATCTAGTGCGATGCTCAGACCAATTAATCACCTGGCGGGTTAATCAGTCACAGTCAAATTGACCGATCCGGTCTGAGTTTTATAACACCAAATGACAGAAATAACCAATTTACGGAAACAAGGATGGTGGGAGAGAGAAATATTGTTTAAAATAAATGAAACCCCTATACTGAAAGTTAACCGAGGATTCTGAGACTAATTTCCATAAAGAATGCATTGTCTATGAATGTGCTAAATGAAGCACATTTCCTCATACTAATACCTGATCAAGCTTGTAATAACCTTGATTGTCAGTAATCGACCTTTCATGCCCATCAACTATGATCTTGACACCCTCCACTCCCATGTCGTTTCCATCAACTACACGACCCCCGACAGAAAATCCAGTTACCTGTAACAGTTAACATTGATAACTATTAACTAGCATACATGTTTCAACATTAATAGAAAAATTACAGTAAAATATGATAATTATTAATGCACCTAACATGTTTCAACATATTAAATCTTTATAAATGTTCAAACAGGTGTGTGTGTGTGTGTGCGCGCGGGTGTGATACCTAGATGTGATGGAATTCCAATATTAACTTGCAGTTGTTATATATTTGCTTTTTTTCTTTTCTTTTTCACGTGTTTTTTCAGAGGAAAAACAACTAAAGTCTTCTTCGACTAAGTGGGGTCAGCTACATGCTTCAACAGCACCACAAGGTCTTGTCATAAATGACAATTCAAATCCCATGATAAACCATTTTTAAACCTACACTTTTCAATAGAGGAAAGATGCACTTCTAATTTTCAATAAATGGTGACCATAAATATACACAAGTGACTGAACAATTTTCTTTCCATCAACAATGAAGGTCTATTTGATTTATTTCAAAAACGGGATTGGGCAAGACAAAAAAAAAATGTGTTCTGAATTTTATATTAAACTGATCCTGTCACAGAACAAATCTAGGAGTGAAGTACAGGACTAAACTCTAAAATTGTTACTTGTGAGACAACGGGACAACTGGTCCCAATTACAACACTACTAAAACGACAGCAATACTCGTTTTCATTTCCTCCTCAAGAACTAAGATTATTTCCCTATCCTCCCCCAAACTCTCCATCTCTCTATCTATGTATATAATATATATAATGTTTATAGTACATTAATATTAATGTAATAATAATATATTATTATAATAATAATATATAATGCTTAACATATATACATGTATGCATGTGTGTGTAATATGTATTGTATCAAGATAATTACGTACATGACAATGTCAAGTGCAAAATAAATATTGGCAGAGTGTTGCAGTAAATTTTAAGTACTTTTTCTGTGTCATGTATTGACTAGCAATGACGTTCAAAAAAATGTATTGACTAGCAAACAATATACAGAACAAAGAACTGTTTTGCAATCTGTAACTCAAATATTTTTTCTATGATGTTCTGCTTTTGTTGTGCATCAGCGCTCATTGAACAAACACTTACAGTTACTAATCATAGCAAGAACCCAACAAACTGCTAACTACATTGGAGGCTTCAGTTATCATTGAGCAATTTAATGCAACTTTTTTTTTTTTGCAAAAGCAATTTAATGCAATTATTTAAAGTATAATCATACTGCTCCTGACAGCCAGTGCAGGAAGTGAAATATGTTCACTAATAAGATGTAATTATGAGAAAAGTGATGCAAAGAATTTTATCTATTCATCCAAAATGACTTTTAAGAAATGTCAAAATACAACCATTTGCATCCATTTATTGAAAATTTCACATGGACTGCTCTCAATACAACAACAACAACAACAACCAAGCCTTATCCCACTAAGTGGGGTCGGCTGCATGGATCAAATGACGCCATAGTGCTCTCAATAGTGATACTTAATTAGATATTTTGATTAACTCCACATTGATAGAATAAACCCATTTTTATTGAATGCTCATGGGGAAGAAAAAAAACAATGAAGATGATTAGTATCTGCCACGTGTTTATCCATAATATAGTGTACCTGGAATTTTTGAGGCACTGTTACATGTTGATGCTTAACATTAACTGGGACACTAGATGGTGAAACATCAAATACTGTATTTTCACCCTTATAGTAGGGCACTAGTTCATAACTTCCTGTAAATTAACAAAAAGGATGAGCTCTCAATTCAAGCAAATAGGTTCCAGCAGCATCTAATCAAGATAAGCAATTTTCATGCACACCAGAAAGATAATCTTTGATTCACAGAAAAGAGAAATAAAATTATATAAGATGGGGAAAATGGATATCAGTTGTGAAGTCAGCATACAGACAATTGAAGTATGATCATTACCAAGAGATAAGCAATTTTCATGCACACCAGAAAGATAATATTCAATTCATAGAAAAGAGAATTAATTAAATACAATGGGGAAAATGAATATCAATTGTGAAGTCAGCATACAGACAAGTGAAGTATGATCATAATCAAGAGAGAAAAATTGCATTATGCATGTGAAGATTGAAGTTCTTAGAATCTTGAAGACTAATTCACATGTAAAAAATAAAAATGCATATCGCTGTTTGTCCAATGTGCAAACTACAAAAAAGATGTGAAAAAAACCTATAGGAGAGATTATTATTATTCTTTGTTTTTCAATGTATAAGAGCCAGAAATTCAACAGACTAGCGAATAATCTTTAAGAATGAAATTACCACAAGGTATTGAATTGAATGCAAACTTTCCATCGGCATCTGATACAGCGTGACAAAGAGCTACTTCTCGTCGTGGACCATTAGCAGAACCTTGCAAACATTCTACCTCGGACACGTCCTCTGAATACAGGAATATATGGACTCCTAATATTGGGTTTCCCTGGAAAAAGGAAAAACCATAATAAAAGGCATAACTACAAGAGAAAAGATTCAATAAACTGTATATCAAGTTAAAAATAAATCATGTCATGCCACACTAATTTGGAAGTTTAAGCTGATTGAGAGCAAAAATATCCTCTGACACCCTCAAAAAAGAATGTTAAGTGAAGAGGTCAAAGCAAACAAGAATTTATTCTTTGTTCGAAATGTCACAGACACAAGTGGATCCCTTAACTAAATTAGAACGCAATATTCAACAAAGAATGTGATAATATAGTGGTTCTGTAGAGAAAGTCAAATTTTAAATAAGATAGTCTTTCCGCAAAGATTACCTGTGCAACAACAGACCCACTGATACTATACCCAGGGACAAAGAAAATATCATCAATCACCCCATTCCCAAAGCCCAATTCCACCTGCAAGAATAACACGATTAAACAAAACATAGCAAGCGCAACATGCAAGCTCATTAAACGTATTGTGAGACTAAATAGGATGTAGGAAAGACAAGGGTATCAACACATGGCAAAATGCTGGAAGCAGAGTTAAACAAAATAGTTCAGAGTTCAGACCTGTGTTGAACCTTTAACTTCAACTTTCATATCACGATTTGAAGCTCGTAGCTCATATTTTCCTGCACATTGGCAGTATCGTCCATTTGTTTGAAAGAAGAATAACAAATAACAAAGACAATGAATGATTAAACTAAATCCTATCAACTACACAACAGAAGCAGTTATAAATTAAAAAAAAATACACAACAGAAGCCATAATTCTAGACAAGACACCAAGTAATGGACAATGTAACTCAATCGGCTATCACTCATTGCAACAAACATAGACCTTTTACATCTAAACCTCTTTTAATTATTTAATATTTTGACCAGTAATATTTTCTCTTGAACCCCGCACCTCTAACTACTGGACCATCCTCCACCTAGTCTACACTCATTTCTAGTGCTTCTATAGGTCCTCTCCATACATGCCCAGACTACCTAAGATGAGATTCTACTATATCTCCTATTGCGTCAACCCTAATGATTGTATTTCTAATTCTATCTTCTTCTTTTTTGTGTAACCACTCATCCATTGTAACATTTCCACCTCTATGACACTAACTTCGCTTTTTTATTGGCTTTTTCCGGCTCAACATTCAATACCATACAAAATTGTGGGTCTTATAGGAGTGTAATAAACTTTCCTTTCAAACTTGAGAAGTAATTTTCTATTGTATATCACACCCAAAGCGTTCTCCATTTCATCCACCCTACTTGGATTCTCGTTGACATCTTCTTCTATCTCCATGTTATGCATGATAGACCTGAGATACTAAAAACATGACATTTGTAGTATTTTATGCTCTCCGATATTCACCTCTACATAATAGGTTGGCTATCCTTTGCTAAACTTGTGTTTTATATACCTTGTTGTACTTCTTAGGATGAACTGTGTGGGTAGAAAAAATCCTAAACTGTGCGTAATATTAATCATTAATTAGACATATCTTGCATTTCTGGCTGTTAATCCTTTATACACAACTACTTCCCAACCAATTAATATTTTTAACCTCCAGTGACATTATCATTTGCATTGTCAAAACATGAAATCGGTTTTGTCGATTCGTAAACCATTGTATTATTTATACAGTTTCATTGTGTGTGTGTGTGCATGAATCTTGGACAACTACTAACAGGGCCGGCCTAAGGGCCAAGCAACCCAAGCAAGGGCTTTAGGCCTCAAAATTTTGGATAAAAAAAAAGGCCTCTAAAAATTTAATTTGGTTATAAGTATATCATATGACAGATAAATTACAAACATTTGCATAGCTTAACTGAATACTAAAAAGGCCTCAGTTACTCTTGGTCATGAATTCAAATTTTGGTCTCCACAAAATTGATTTTATACAAATATTCTATTAAAAAAATATTTTTAAAGACCACATTAAATTTTTTGTTTTAGGCCTCTTAATCTGTTGGGCCGGCCCTGACTACTAATGTTATATTTGGTAATAATTACCAAAATAGTGCAAGTGAAAGAGTTTCCAAAAGTAAACATAAACTTCCCTACCTGGAATTACATTTGTAAACAAGTAGCTTCCTGATGATGAAGTCAAGACTGATGACACAAGATCGCCAGAAGGAGACAATAGTTCAACTTTTACATTTGAAGGACCTCCATTTTTAACTGGACAGCTTTCTCCGCCTGCAGCTCCCACAACTCTACCAGATATAGAGAACCTACAGAGTACAAATTTCTGTAATTAATTTGCTAAATCCAGATTAAGCAAAAGTATACCATGCAGTAGGACATAAAGTAGAAAAAAATAATATATATATATAGCAAATTAATGACCAACCCTGTGAAACGAAAATTTATATCTTCATTGTTGTTGCAACCTTGATTGTCAACTACCACAGGAACCTATACGGATAAGGGGGGACAAAAAAGGTGTAAGAAAAACATAAATCTCCATGATAAAATTTCACCAATGACAAAGAAATAACAAACCTTCTCAGGATCCCATGACCACCCATCAGGTCCATTAACTTTAATTACAAAGGATCCCTGCAGCGAAAAATAAATGCGTTGAGAAAAACTGAATAACATATCCACACCTAAGATATATATGTGTGTGTGTGTGTGTGTGTGCGCGCGCGCGCCAAAGTTGACCAGAAAATGCTTATATATACACATATCCATAAAAAAATTTACCTTGTCATAAACCGGAATAAAATAGTACCCGTTAGGAGCACATTGTGTTCTATCCTTTACCAATCCATCCACGGTTTGAAGCTCAACCTACAATAGAAAAATCCATAAATGTTGGTCAACACAAGTTGAGAATAGAGACTATTAAATCATATCTAATAAACAATAGGAATATACTTGCACTCCATCCTCCTCCCAGTAGGAACAGCAAGATACCAAAATACATCAAATAAACAGCTTATTTTGCAGCTTAAAGCATAAGCGCTTACAAATAAGTTGTTACTATAGCACAAGATAAAGCAAAGTCAAACTGTTTTTGAATAATCTATACGCTGTTTCCATAAGTCATCCTAAAGAGCTTATACAAATAAGCTGAAAATAGCTTAGGAACAAGTTTTCCCAAACAGTGCCAAAAGAAATTATGTCGGGAGATAAACTCAAATAAGTCAATCGAAACATGCCCTAAAACTCCAAGCCAGATTAACATGTGCAAAATAATTAGAGTTCAAAATCAAAATCAAATACAGAACAAATGACAGAATAAAATTGTATGCACACAGTATTACGATTCTTGATAAAACTCATAGTTGAGAGAAAAATACATGGATTAACTAGGTAATTGTTGATTACATAAACAGAAGCAGCAAGACTTATATAGCCAATAAGAACAGCTAATTAGTCTAATTTTGCAGTTGCAACTAACTATTAATTACATCTAATACGAATACAAACTTACAGTGACATGTGAATAATCCAATTTGGCATCGGTTTGTTTCCTGGACTTCACCAACGATGAACTCGCCTGCGAAAACACTTTCATCAAACTCAAATAATCGATGGTAATAAAAAAAAATAACAGAATTCAGTTAGAGCATAAATAAATTTAAGATCCGTGCATTTAATTAATTTTCAAATCCGAATGCTTAAAAATCAAAATCGCAGAAGAGAAAGAGTAAGAGTGATGTAAATGATGAATTTACCTGAACGAATCCACCGCAGCCATAGATGGAATCAGCAGAAGCAACTGAAATTGAATAAGTAGTGAGGAATAGTAAACATAGGAAAGCATCTCCGATCGACATTTCCGATCTGAGATTGGGCGATGAATACAATCAAATCAATCCAGATCTTAGAGGCTCATACAATACAATATTTATTTATCAATTAATTTAGTAGAGCTCTGCACTGACTCACTCCTCGTCCTCGTGGCCGTGGGTGAGAAGAGAACTAGACAATGGGTTTATGGGTTTAGATTTACAGTGCTTAGTAACAAGAATCCCCCAAGTTACAAATATAGGTTTTTAATTTTCTTAAATTAAAATTAGAATTATCTTATTAACCAATTTTGTTTTTTTAGGGATGTTTTTTTTTTAAGAATAAAAAATGGATTATATAAACTAAAAATAAACATTAAAGAAAGAGATTTCAAGAGAAATAAACAATTAAATCAAGAGTTTTATAAAAATATATTACTATCATTTGGAGAAAAAGTAAAAGTATCTAACGGCGACGGTTCCCCTTTAGCATAAGGTGTACTCAAGAGGTCGCCCCAAACATACAAACTGTCAATGTACAAAATTATAAACAAGTGTCAGTCGATACCCAAACAAAGATAAAACATGACACGAGAGCATCTCAATGTTGCAACTAATTATAGATAGCAGGTTTAAACGAGCTCTACATCGTCAGTTCACTTTAAAAAATCCATTCTTTTTTTTTTCTTTTCAATAGTACATCAAAATCGAACCAGTCCAAAAGAAAAACCGCAAACCGAACCAATCCAAACCGAAACCGCAAAAAACCGTATTTTGTTCATATGTATTCGGAGCATTTTTTTTACTCAACCGCATGGTTTGGTTCGGTTTGCGATTTTGATTTTACCAACCAAACTAAACCGCAGTGTAAGAAAAAAAAATTATTAAATATATATCATCTAGACCAATACTCAAAAATTCAATGAAAACTTTTATAAAATGATATATTTTTTTCTCTTGACGAGTTTCTTCTTTGCTTTTTCTATAAAAAATGTATTTATGTGTTACTTGAACTCTTAGAGGATGATTAAAATTTTAGGATTACTTGGTTTACGTAGCTGGGAACATTGTTGGATGAAAATAAAATTGTAATGTTGAATGAAATTTAAAACATTGTTGAAAATATGTTGTGTTTTAACTTTTTAAATTGATTTTAACGTTGAAAACAAAAAAATTATTGTCTAAAAAAACTGCACCAACCGATCAAATCCAAACCGCATTGATTTTGCTTGGTTTGGTTCGAATTTTATTTTAAAAGTCAACTGAATCAAACCAAATTGCATACTTATTTATCTTGCAGTTCGGATGACTTTTAACCTCAGAACTGAACCAAACCGCACCGCGAACACCCTTAAATAATACAACTCTCAAGAACCCATCAAGTTTAGTTCACATATCCTTATTTATTAATTTTGTCAGGTCTGCAGCAATTTAACCTAATATTTTCTCGTTCATTTGCTGTATTAAGTTAGCAGTAATTTAACCTAACAAATTTCATCTAAAAAAATGCATCACACCAATTTCATTCCTATCATCTTGCCCTTTTTTTGACAATATTTTGTACACTTGTGCCTCTGTTGCCTTTTTTACTTTGACAATATTTTGCACACTTGTTTAATACGTTTACAAACAGAATACCCTAATTTTCATGTAAATTTGGCTATACATCCTTATTTATTAATTTTATTAGGTCTGCAGCAATTTAACCTAATAATTTCCCTCTAAAATGCTGCATTAGGTTAGCAGCAATTTAACCTAACAATTTCCATCTAAAATGCCGCACACCAATTTAACCTAACAAATTCCCTCTGAAATGCAACAATCCCTAATATTTCTCCTCACTGATGAGTTTTTCATTCCTATCTTATTGTGTCATCATTTGTATATATCTATTGTTTCTGTAGATTTTTTTAACAAGTTGTCATTCAATGCTAATTCTCTAAACCTAAAAATATTTCCCTCCTACTATATGTCTAACTTGAATTTCAAAATTTGCGTGCCATTTGTTATGTTGCCTCCACTTTGTATGCATTTATTAAGGCATGAATTTATCACTATTAGTTAGCCCTTCCATTGTATTTGCAGTTTGAAATTCAATATCGTCCTTTGACCTTACCCCACTCAGCAGATGTTTATCTATTTCCAAAGCAAGCATACGTAACTCTTTATCCTCCATTTGTATCTCTTCATCACTTTCTCCATTTCCTTTCTTGATAGTAATTTTTTCTTCTTCTCCAACTCTTGTCTCAAGATTTTCATTTCTACACGCCTATCTCTATTAACATGTTTTGCATAGATTATATGTTTTCTCTTTTTTTTTTACAAATTTTTTCTCTTCTTCAATCATCATCCCCTACATTATAGATCCTCTCATCCTCTGTCATCTACTTCTCATTTCTACACGACCTTCACTGGAAATCTGAATCAGTTGCTTGCTACTGCACGTTAAAGCTCACCAATACAACACCGTCGTTAAGGTAATTGATTCATTACTTTAATTTCTTAATTTATATGCAATTTTTTTTTATCATTTTGATTTTTATGATTTGTTTGGTCTGCACATGTCATTATATCACCATGAAATAGAGAATTCCTTCTTGCCATGACCAATTTCATCTGCTACCACTAAGTCTGGGATCTTTTACTTCCATCAATTGTTTTTAATCAACTCATGTTTTTGAGGTTTCTAATTATGGTTGTTTTAATTTTGTCTTGCAGTGTCTGTATTCACATCTCTTCCTGCATGTTCAAAGTTGAAGAATGAAGGACTATTATTGGCAGTAAAATGGTTTAGCTCAAGGTATTTGTTTGCGCCACAATTCTTGGGCAGTTTTAGTTTTTTATTTTAATTAACAAATTTGGATATAGTGTGCAGGTTGTAGTTTGTTGAATTTAATAATCACGTGTGTTCCATGTTCAACTGATAAAGGACCAAGAGTTATCAATATGTATATATTAGCAATTTAACATATATGTATGTTCTTATAATTTGCATATTCTATAAGGAGTTAGCAGCTACATATGAAAAGAAACTGGAGAGGAGGATACCTAGCATAGTAGGTTTTATCTTTCATACGCTACATGCTGATGGTGGTAAGAAAGAACATTGAATATCACTGTAATGTAACTTCAATCCATGATGCCGCGACGTTACTTCCTCAGCCTTATTGTTTTGCTGTTTTTTTTTTCTTTTTCCTTTGCTTTGTTTGTATGTTCTAAGACATATTGTTGAACTTTGTGATTGGCTTGAAAGAAGAATACTACCTAATTTTTTTTTGTACATGTAAGTTAATGCATTTCATGGTTTGACCGTATGAACTCTCTTCACTTTGTTAGATGATGAAATGAATTTCTCTTGAGTTGATTATTAGTCATGGTTTGAATCCTTTGTATATGGTTTCTCTAACTTTTTCTGCTCATTGATGAGTTTGACGTGTATAATTATGAGCGGTTGTGTTTTTTTCTCTTTTTTCTGATCATTCTAATAAATTATATTCTAAATGAACAACATGTTAATGTAGTAAGAGAATTTAAAGTAAGAGAAATTTGTATTGGTTTGCATTTGTCACCCACTCTTTGACTTCAGTTCTCTAGCCTTCATATTCACTTTAATTGCACAGTATTAGACATTAGTTGCCAGCACTTTCTATATGCTCTCTACTAATGCTTTTGATATAATTATAATTATGTGCATGCTTCTCTTAGTAATTGATTTTGCAGGGTATATGACTTCAGCTAAAGCTGTTTTTGCATTGTTGCAAGGTTTGTGATCCAAGTTTTTCATCTCTTCTACTAATGTAAACACGTTTGTTGAATTTTTTGTTTCTCTAAATTTGATGTTTCCATTATCAACATTTTGTTTGAATTCTTATATGTAACTCTTTTTTCCTGTATTTTTTTTGCTATAGCCCCACTGGATCTACATGATTTCAGCAACAAAGAAAAGTATATTAACACCATGAAGCTAATGTCCAGGATTGGGTTGTCAAAACTAATGTCTCAATGCAATTGTGCTTTTAAAACTCTTTCCTTTTTGTATTATTGTACTTTAGATGTCAATAATATGACATGACATTGATGAATCCTTCGATTATTTTGAGTTTGATGTAATTATGGATGATTTTCAATTAATTCAAGATGAATTACTACATTATTTTTGTTGAACGAAGCACTGCAGTTTACTGTAATACACTAGAAAATATGAATTTAGAAATTATCAACTAGTCTTTTGATTTAAACTATAGTTATGCTGAAATACTTTAATATATTATTGTTACAAACTATATCAAGAAGCCATCAATTCTCCGATAACACAATCATATTATTTAGTACCAAGTCTCCGTAATAGGTATACTCTCTTTTTTGACTCCACAATAAAAGTTGTTATTAGGTACCAAGTCTTATAGAGCAAGATCCTCTTATTGTGGATGGTCTAAGTACACTTTTTTGGTGTAAAAAACGTTACTCAACTACTTACAAATTGAACCATGAATCTCTTTCTTAAACTATTTAACGTCTCAACCCTTTGGACATTGGATTACTACTTACGAGATAAACAGCTTATTTAAAATATGTTGATTTATCAATAATAATTTACTCAAATGTTAAATAGCACATCAGATCTGTGCGGCGCACGGGTCAAAAGTCTAGTTAATATTTTAACTTAAAATATTATTTAACAAAGGACGGTTACTTCATGAGTAACTCTCAACCTATTAAACTCCTAAAGGACACACTTTTTAGTGTCAAGTACTTAGAAAAAATCTCCTTTGAAGGCACTCTTACAAATTAGAAAATTGCTGCATACACGTGTTATAAGGTTTAAAAACACATGTAAAAGACGCAAATGCCCTCTCGGCAGTTAACTACCGAAGTAAAGAACCGACTGCAGTTAACTATCGAAGTTCTTTCGACTTAACTGCCGAGGAAAAACGGAAAAGAAAAAGAAAAAAAAAACCATCGGCACTTAGGTGCCGAAGAACACATATCATTTTTTTTTTGTTGAAAATATTATGGTTCCATGTTACCTAAATGATATAATGCATATTGATGGCCCTGATGGGACCATATGAGAACCATATTTTTTGTTAAATATTGTGGTTTCGGTGGACAAAATTAATGCCATATTGCATGCCGTGCATTTAAAATTTTAATATATCAAGAGAACAATTCAAATATACCAGTATTATTCTACTTTTCCGGGCTAATAGACCCAAATACACCATATATACTGGTTTTATTGTTTTCTAGTATGTGAGATAAATTCAAGGAGCCATACATCCATGATCTAGTAGGCGTCCATGGAACCATAATATTTTCAACAAAAAAAAAATGATATGTGTTCTCCGAAGTGCCGAGGGTCCCCTTTTTTTTTTCTTTTTTCGTCGGCAGTTAATTGTCGAAGGAACTTCGGTAGTTAACTGCTGCAGTGGCCATTTTCATCTTTTACATTTGTTTTTTCAACAATTTTCTACAAATTAAGAGAACGAATGGTAATTTACTCTCGTTTAGATTATTGTTATTCTTTAAGAAAAATGGTTATATGGACTTGGATATTATTGGGTGTGCAAAGTCCCCATATGGAGTAATATGAGATGTTATAGGAGTATTTAAGTGGTTTGATCATTTTCTTAATAATTAGGGGTATGTTTGAATGGAAGTTTTAGGAGGAGAATGAGAGGAGGACTTATTTTTCTTTTCTAAATCACTGAGATTATAAAATGTTTTTTAAAATAACGTAGATTTGATTGAAGTATTATATGATTATTTCCTTAATAATTAGGGGTATGTTTGAATGGAAGTTTTAGGAGGAGACTGAGAGGAGGACTTATTTTTCTTTTCTAAATCACTGAGATTATAAAATGTTTTTTAAAGTAACGTAGATTTGATTAAAGTATTATATGATTATTTACCATGTTGTAATTTTTTCTCTTCAATATAACAATTATATTTAAAAGAGTTTTGCTATATACCACGATCAATATTGCCTACAAAAACTAAGAATGTATACGTGTTCTTTAATAAAAAAAGTGAATGACGGTTAAAAGAGGGGTAGTGGTTGTAAACGGATTTGGATTTAAGAAGCGTCTGTGGATTTCGTCGAATGACATTTCGTAGAAAGAAGCATTTTCCTATTTAAAAATATAGATAGATTTAACCTACAAAGTGTAACAAAAAAAAAACCTCCAAAGTCATTCCCTTCAAAACCCTCTTAAAATTCCCTCACAAGCAGATCCTTCGTTTTTAAGGGAGGGTTTCTGTAAATGCTTGAATATTATCAAATAATCTGTTGTCAACATGTAACTTTCCTAAGGGCTGGGTTTTAAAACTTGATTTCGATGTTGAAGAACGTTCTTCAAATACTCCTCAACAGACTTGGAAAGTGGCATTTAGCATGGGGCAGTGAAGTTTTTTCCCACCATAGGAAAGTTGATTTTTTACCATTAGATCAAACAAGGAACATGGTCTTATCACACTCACTCAACACTAGATCTTTTTTATATTATCTCTCTCCCCCTCCACGTCTCTACCCACTCACCCACCACCAACAACAACAATCTCTCAAAATTTATCTATTCTACCACCACTGACTCCATCCTCAATGTTCTTAAAACACCCAGAAAATAAAATTAAAACACAATCCAAAAAACACCAAAAAAATAATAATTAACCAAATTAAAAACAAAATAAGAGGCATCGATTGTTTTAGCTTTGTTTTAGCTTTCTTATTTCTTGTAGCTTCACTTTCAAAGATACAATTATTTCTTGTTTGAAATTAATTAAAAAGCAATGATTAAACTGAAAGCATATATGAACCTATTTTTTAAAAATTTTGGGTTTCTCATTCAAACACAACCCAAAAAATTTAGAAAATGCAAATCTGAAATGGGAATGAGAAACCAATGGAATGGTAGTATCTCAGTCTCCAATAAGTACCTTTGCTCTATGATTATTGTATGATTTTAAAATAATGATTATATAACAAATGTTATTTTGTGAATTGTGATTTGATGCTATGCTATATAGAAATGGAAGTGGTAGGTGCGATTTGTATTTTTTTTAATGTAAATCTTACTGTTTTCTTTGACGGCGATGGATGAATATGAAAAGAAAAGATGTAAAGATTTGGGGAAATGATGAAGGTGGTGGTGGTGGTGAGAGACTGGTATGATGAGAGATGGGGAAGGAAGAAAATGATGGTGGAAAAAAGTGTGGAAAAAAATCTAGTACTGAGTGACTAAGATAATACCATGTTTACTATTGGTTAAAAATCAACTTTCTCATGTGGGAAAAAACTACACTTCCCCATGCTAAACCCCACCGACTTGGAAAGGTATTTTCAAAAGTTGTGGCAACCATTAATTTTGTTCGTCTAGATTTTGGTAATTTGATTAAGTTGCCATATTGTTTTGAATTCAAGATAGGTTTGTTAGAGAGGAAAAGATAATGTGTTGAGTAAAAAAAAAAAGTTTGTTAGAGAAGTTTTGATTGAAGAATTGTTGGCAAATTTACTCGAAAGTAGTTTTAACCATATTTTAAGCATTCAACAAAGATGTTAAGGAATTACCATGCAGATAAGACTTTAAATTAATATAAATGTTTTTAGACATATCAATTTGTATAACCTGTAGTTGATTTCTATGAAAATTAGTTGTCTGAGTACGTTCAGATGAGATTGAAAGTTATACTCCAAAAATATACCACATCATATCACATCCGCGGTTATGGGGGTAACATTTAAGTGACATTGTGGTTGGTGACAACTGACATTGCTCAACTACAATTCCACAAGTGAAAAAAAAAACAAAAATACCTTGCAAAAGAGAGTGAAGAAAACCACTTGTGACATTGTGGTTTGGCCAATGTCACCAACCACAATGTCACCCAAATGCTATCGGGTTACTATGACCTGGAAAACCAAGTTTATAATTCCAGCCATCATTTCATTTTAATTCATATTCAAATTATAGCTACATTCTAATCTCATTCGCTTAGTTCTTTCATCTTTCGTTCTCTATATTCAAATTATAGCTACGTTCTTGAAAGTTATATTCTCGAAGTACTTTTTGTTTTACCGTGTTCTTCTTAAATTACAAATTGAGAACTAACTTAGCATCCCTACACCTAGTAACTTAAAAGTTTTCAAGAGGACTATAATTAAATCTGGATGGTTCTATAAATTGACACTGCGAAAATTTGCAGTGAATAAATTGAACTTGACGTGCCCAATAGGGTAAGTTTGAGATAGTCTGTGTTGATTAAAGCAACTACAAAGTGGCAAAACAAAAAGAAAAAATGGCAAATTCAAAATACAAAAATCTCCTGGGACCTGTTTTGAGTGATGGTACGGTAAAATTTGTTTCCTTACATGGTAATTTTGCTTTGTTTTTTGTACATTTCTCATGAACAAAACAAAAACATGCTATTAAGCGGGCTAGGATAAGGCTTAGTTCTTTCACCAACAATTTTGAAAGGGTGTAAACAAATTGCCTCTTTACAACCAAAAAAATGTCTCCCTGTGAGAGGGACAGTAACACGATAGTACTTTTGGTACTACATCTAACTGATCTAAGTTTAATCCTAGTTCTTTTAGTGTGCAAAACGGCTTTTAACAAAGTAAGAACCACACGAACCACGAGCATTTCTAACCTCAAATATTTTGCTCAAGGCATGACAAGTCCAAGAATTTGAGAGTGTAGTACCAGCGGAAGAAAAAGAGAAAGTGGGAGAGTTGTAGCACTCCCAGCTCACAGTTATTAAAGACTTTCCAATTCGTGGATGTTGAGATCTGGCTCACTCATGCCATCATTATTCTGGGGTCATACTCATGATAGAGGTAGGCTGAGAGAAAATGTTTTCTTACCTCAGAGGAGCATTGGCTCTGGAATATTTGTATGAGTTTGCTCTCCTTTTTCAGTACTCAATACAATTCTTACAATGTTATCAATTTATGTTCACTATGCTCTATCAATTGATAATACAAGCCAAATCAAATCAAGACTTCACCTACAAATATGAGCATTCATACATTTGAGTTTAACAGTGGTGCCGTTTCACCAAGACAAACTATCTATCCCAACCTGATGGCCTTCGCCTTTCTCTAGGTTTAGGACTACACAAAAGAAAAAACAAGAACTTTATCAGCAGGCGAAGTAATTAACCCATAAAGATATGTATGAAGCAAGCTCAGCTTAGAAAAGTAACCTGTTCGTGTTGTTCTGACCAGGATTTACTACAGAATTTTGACTAGTGGAATTTACAGCTGAAGGAGCAGGATTGTATGAAGCAGTTTGCTGATGAGTATTTATATCGCCGCCAATTGATCCACCAGATACAAAGCCAGCGAGTGTTGGTCTCTTATTAACAGCGATGCCTGTATTATTACTGAATCCTTCATTTTGGGAGGTTGATGATGCAGCAACGAAGCTACTCCTGAATTGGGACATCATTCCTGTTCGCAGAGAATTTACAGCGGCAGACCGACCTGGAACTGCGTTAGATGATGCATTGTTTGACTCTGTACTATATCCAATGCCCAAGCCAAAATCCACTCCGCGCACACCTTTGCCACCTGCACCCCCACCTCTGCCTTTGCCCTTTCTCCCACCTGTACAACACAAGAAATGTAAATAAATTTTTCTTCCAATCAAGCATACTGATATTAAGACTCTACTGTGCAGAGATAAGGACGCAGCTTATCAGTGCATAAACTGTGTGTTACATTAACATCAGCTTATTATTCTATATGCAACAGTATGCAAGTCAAATAGCCTACCTCCTTTTCTTGCATCACGTTTTGACCTGAATCTCCCATCCTGCGGAATTAGAAGACAAATTCAATTAGTAATTTCAAGACACCCAAGAGATATCTAAATCTTATACCAGCATCATAAAAAATCGTCAGAAAAGTGTTCAGAAACCAATGACATATGAATTATGACGAAAATAAATCTATTATTACAAGAGAAAACAAACAATAAACTCTTTTATTGTTAGTGCACAAACCCTATAGTCATAACAAATCAGATGGTCGAACTAATATATTTTTCGGCACATACTAAAGAAGTAAATATTATTAGGGCAAGGTTTTTGTGGATTCATGATGACAACCCAAGTAGCAGCACTATAGAAAAAGCCAGAATGACAGAGTCAACAGCTCAATCAAAACCAGAGGGGAGACAGGACTTATTTGTCACAACTCACAAAATGCCAAATTTTATTCTCATCCAAACAATTTCCTGTAAGCACGAAACCAAGCAGTCAAGTATATTTTAGACCCTAAAAAACAAGTCCATTCTACCATAATTTTACCAAAATGTTCAATCAAATAGATTTTACTATCTGAATGCTTCTCTGATCTTAGTTTATATTCAACTACTCACAGCCCCTTTAGTCATTCAGGAAGACAGGAACCATTTCATCTTTTGAAAAAAGCAATTCAATCATTTTAATATATTTATTTATAAATGATCAGATAGTCTCCAACAGTCAAACCTAAGAAACCTATAGATATATAACTTCTATCAAATTTGTTTTTGATGTCCAGCTTCTTAGAAACTAACCTTGTCCACCATTGAATACATTAATATATAACCATTTCAAAAAATATGTACTAATTAAATAATTCATTTTTGCGTGTAAATAGCATAGGGGGATAAATGGGAGATTCTACGAAATTTACAACTACATGAACCAAAACCAACAATAATCATGGGGATACGAGAGTCTACAAGCATGAAATTAGTTGCACAAACATCAATACTCGTGATAAAGAAAAAATATTGTATAGGGCATCATTACCTTCATAGCAAGATCCATCAACTCCGTGGACACATTCTGACCAGCAGCAACTAAGCTATTAACCAATTCACCAGCAAACCGTGCTTCTTTTTGAGTTATAAGAGTGTATGCAACTCCGTCCTTGTCACCAGCACGGCCTGTTCTTCCAATGCGATGAACATGCATGTCCATATCTTTAGCAATATCAAAGTTTACCACGGTTTTAATTGACTTGATGTCAAGACCACGAGCAGCAACATCAGTTGCAATAAGCACATGGTAGGTGCCAGATTTAAATTTCTGTAAAATATCCATACGAGAAGATTGATCCTTATCACCATGCAGGGCAGCAACTTTAAAGCCTCTCTGACCCAATTGTGCTTCAATTTCATCCACAGTGGCCTTTTTGGAAGCAAAAACTAATGTATCACCTTGATCAATCATTTCGGGCAATTTCTCCAGAAGCCACGGCAATTTCTCAGAATCAGAAGGAATTACTTGAACAACTTGAGTAATATCTTCATTCGCCATCCCCACCTCTCCCACTGTCACTCTGATAGGATCGGAAAGGATTTCCCTGGCTAACTTTTCGACTTTGTGAGGCATTGTTGCAGAAAAGAGCAAGGTTTGGCGGTCCGGCCTAATCTGACCAACAATGGACCTTACTTGCGGCTCAAATCCAAGATCAAACATTCGATCGGCCTCATCAAGCACCAGGTAAGTTGCTCTGAGCATTGTCAACGCCTTCATTTTTAGCATGTCTATCAATCTTCCAGGCGTAGCAACAACTATCTCACAGCCTGCCTTGAGTTCTTTGAACTGTTCAAGTTTTGACATTCCACCATAGACGGCAGAGACACGTATCCCATATGCTTTAGCAAATTTCTTGGCCTCGAGATATATCTGATGTGCCAATTCTCTGGTAGGTGCACATATCACTCCTATAGGACCTTCCTCCTTCTGAAGTTCAGGCTGATCCATGATATGCACGATCATAGGAAGCACAAAAGCAGCAGTTTTACCAGAACCAGTTTTCGCTATGCCAATGATATCTCTACCAGAAAGCACAACCGGCAAAGCTTGGCATTGTATAGATGTCGGCTTCTCATAACCTTGTTTCTTTATAGCACCCATAATTTGTGGAGCAAACCCACAGTCCTCAAATGTTTTTACTGGCTTAGGAACTTCAAAACCTGATACCCGAATAGCCAAACTCTTCCTGTAATCAGTTACATCTAGGTCACTCATACCTGTATCAAGCACAGAAAACACGAGGGCCAAACGTTCAAACGCACTCAACTTATAACATAGAAGCTGTTTGAACTGACTTGAGCTTATCTACCGACACGAGCACACTTGTGAACCGTTAGGGAGAGCTTATTGAAACAGCTAACGAAATGACCATTAGTTGTTTTCGGCTTATTTCCATAAGCTCTCCAGGATAGCTTATGAAAACAACTTATAGCTTGTGTGAAAACAGTTTGACTTTATTTTCTCTTTTGATATAGAAATAGCTTCTAGCTTATGCATAAGCTATTATATGACATAAGTTCTTCGCAATATGCTTTTAATTAAGTTGATTATTTAAACAGGGTTGTAATACATTATCTCCCATGCGAAATACACACACACATAGAAAGTAGCTAAGTAGATGCAATTTTACATAAACAAGAAAAATATAAAAATAGAATTTCATGGTCCTGTTAAATTACCTGATATTGAAGGCGACTCCTCGTAAAAATCCTTATTAAAAGGCTCATAATCAATCTCAGTATGGTCAAGAGGAGCAATAGGTTCGATTTTCTTCTTATCAAGAACAATAGGATTATCATCAGAATCATAATCAATCAAACCAGCATCCACAGCTTTAGCAGCAGCATAAACCTCCTCATCAGAATCATATCCAGCATGCAAAGCATCCGAAGCCAACGTCAAACCTAAATCCTTCTTCGCCCTCAAAAAACTCTCCATTGGATCATCCTCTAAATCGTCTTTGTATCTATCTTCCACCTTCTCCTTCGGCTTAGGTGGAGGCGCAGATTTCATCTCCTCGTGTATTCCTTCCATGAAGGCATCTAATGGATCGATTTCATCCTCTTCACCACCACCACCACCACCACCGGCGTTATCATCTTTGTTTGATTGTTCTTCTCTGGAATCATCATCGTACTCGATGTTATCAAGGTCGTTGTCTTCGAAATTGTCGTGGCTTTTACGAGATGAAGGAGGAACGTAGAGACGTTGAGGAGGTTGAGATCGTTCGAAACTGTAGGTTGATTGACGGTTTATGCCGAAACCTTCGAATCCGAACTTTCTCTTCGACATCTCAGGTTAATTCTTTGGTTTTTGCTACGAAATTTCACTGAGAAGGAGAAAACCCTAACTTGAGCTTGCACACGATAAATAAGATTGAGAGATATAATGGAATTTAGGGTTAGAGTTGATTTTGAAAAAGATGGGGTTTTAACTTTTAATTTAGGAGCTATGGGTAGTAGTTTGGTACCTATGGAATGTTGAGAGCAGTGTTGTTGTTGTTGTTCCCACCGCGTACGGTCGAGTTTCTGGTTAAAGGGTGAAGGTGAAGGCGTGGATGGGTGTTTTTAGTTGGGTGGGCGGGTACCCGAACCACATGATAAAGCCCATTAATAAGGTAAAGTAAAACAAACACCCACGTTGATTTTTTTTTAATTTTAAATATGTATTTAATTCCAACAAAATCATGAATTTTGATCATCTAAGTATCGGGAAGTTGCGATTTTGACCCCTAACTAAATAAAATACAATTCATCCCCTTAAGTACTGCCTCTTTTGCAGTTTTGGCCCCCAAACCAATTTCGACCAAGTCAATGCTGACATGAACACCACATGTGTAATTTTTTTAATTTTTTTTAATTTAAAAATATTATATATAAAAATATAAATACACACGTGGCATCCACGTCAGCATTGACTTAGTCAAAATTGGCCATGGGGCAAAAACTGCAGAATGGACATTGCCTAGGGGCCTGAATTGTATTTTATTTTGTTAGGAGGCCAAAATTGTACCTTCTTGATGCTTAGGGTGTCAAAACTACCATTAAGCCAAAATTTTAATGATAACTTTAGTCCTTTGAAATATTGTAGTTTGTAAAAATAGTCCTTATTTTAAAAACTTTTTTACAAAAATTGAATACTTTTAGTCCTCCAAAATAGTTCATATAAAATACAAATAGGGACTAAAAGTGAATAAAAATTAGGCAAAGACTATACTTAAAATCTTGTAATTTTATAGGGACTAAAAACATGTTTAAGCCTAAAAAAAATTATAAAAAAAGGATTTTTTTTTATAATAAAAAAATTGTATTTGGGTTTTACAAAACTTTTTCAAAATGGTTTTACAGTAAAAATTATTGATATTAAGATTTATGACGAGGATGTTGCCTTGATTTTGTTAATTTCTTTACCATTGTAATACGAGAACTTTAATGAGTCTTTCATGAATGGTAGATATTCATTGTCTCTGGAAGAAATTAGGTATGTCTTTCACAATAGAGAATTGTGACATAGTTGTAGTGACACTTTTTCAGACAGTCAAGTTGTTGGGCTAGTAGCAAACAACAATCAGGGATATGATAAATCAAGGGGGAAGTTCTACAAGAAACTAGTCTACAGGGGTTCGAAACCGACTGGTACTTAAAATTACTATAAGAAGAAGGCGCATTGGAAACATGATTGTCCCAAGAAGAGGCAGATGCAACAGGATAAGGCATTCGATATTCTCGTTGTCGATGATGGTACACATTCTGAAGAGGATATCGCCTTAGTTGCTGATGGTCACACACATTACAACGATGTGTGAGTTATGGATTTCAGAGCGTCTTATCATATTTGTCATAAGAGAGAATGATTTTAAACCTACGAGCAGTTGGATGGTGATAATATTGGTATGACCAATAGTTCTGTCTGCAGAGTGGTTGGGATGAGCTCTGTCAATATTAGGACTCATGATAGTAAATTGTGTACATCGAACGAAGTTAGACATGTTCCACACGTGACAAAAAATATAATATCTCTGAGTCTTTTGGACAACAAGGGGTTTAATTTCAGTGATGAAGGTGGAGTTATACATGTTTGCAGGGGTTCAAGTGTGATTATGAAAGGTGTGAAACGGGGTACTTTGTACTTTCTACAAAGTACTACGTTATCTGATTATGTTGATGTTGCTTCCTCTTAGATTGACCAAGAAGATATGACAAAGTTTTCCCTTCAAAAAAAAAAAAGATATGACAAAGTTGTGGCATAGGAGGGCTATGGCCGATAGTTAAAGTGGAAGATCTAAGCATCTTATATGCTTTCCATGAGAAAACCAAACTCATACCATATAAGGTGATATTAAGTTGGACTCAAACAACATTACGGATGACATAAAATTTAATCACGACGACAAGTATAAATACGAGTACGTTGTTTTAAATTTTAAGGGTGCTTTATATTTTCACTTTCACGACTCTCCAATAAATATTTTATGATAATAAACTTGTGCAATGAATTCGTACTAGAGACTAGAATCATTCTCATTTTTTAGGGTCTCTTTAGCCATTGACCTCAACTAAATAACTATTTTTCCAAAACACTCTAAAAAGCTTCACATCGCTTAAAAATTGAAGCCAAAGATAACTTACAAATGCTCATTCTCCTTATTTCTCATGCGTGTCTTAGCACCTCATTGTAGCACAAATGTCTCAACCTTAGGTTCAGTATGCCACTTTCACAAGGTTGTATAATTTAGAACTTATGAAAACTTTTGTCATTAGTTAGAAAGATTCGAAAGGTTGAGGAGACTTGATGTTTATAAACTAAAGATGTTTAGAGTTAGGCTCTTTTCATTTTTCAAAAGAAATAGAGAACTTTATTACTAATGTTTAGAGTGACATGCATTTTGTATCAATAGCTTTTTATTTATTTAAAAAAATGGAGTTGTCCGAGATCTCACCATCAAATAAGTTTAATCATTATTAATTATTATATAATTTCCTTCAAACGTTATCTTACCTTTTTTTAAAAAGAAATATATATGCTCTTGGAGGAAAAGAATCCTAACCCACGTTATAATGTCAATTTTCAGAGCTAGTAGTTAGTAGTGTATTTCTAATAACTACGTTTCATATTTTGATTTACAAACTTCCATTACTGAAGGATGAATGATAGTAGTCGTTTGACACTTGCACTTTGCTGTTTTGTCAACCATGCTTGTCAATTGGGCTTTATGCGTGTTTGTTTAGTATTGGTATGAGTGGATTAAATCCTGTTTATTGCAACATGAAGAGCCTCTATATTACCTTTATCAACGACTAAAAAATTTGACAAGTCTAAAAGTTCCGAGTTGGAATCCAATAATAAAAATGCAACAATATTAAAAACTGTTATTCATTACAATCTTATTCGGTTGGTCACAAGTGATGACAAAGAAAGAAGAAAGCAGTACCGACAGTGCATGAATTGAATTAAATGAATTCTGGGCTGTCTAGTTACTATTAGCACCTGCAACACGATTCAGAAAAAGAAAAGAAAAAAAAAAACAGATATCATCATCCATGCATAATCCTTAGTGGTCCCTTTCATCTCACGCTCTAGCTAGCTAAGCTAACTGACTAGAAGGCTGTTGTTTTCCGTTAACTACGCACTTTGAGGTCCCCGCATTTAAAACGTCTCTTCTCTTCTCTTCCATTTCACGCAACGGAAATACCAAAACAACCCCCCATTTTCCCACTACCACCACCCTTCTTTACTTTATTTTATTCCCAAATTAAACAAGACAACAAAAACATCTTCCACTTCTATTCCATTTCCATGGCACTTACAAAAAGGAAACTAACAGTAGTAGTATAGTATTTCTACCAACCAACCAACCACATCTTCATAAATAATCACGATTTGACTCTCTTATGGAAACTTTGACTCGGATTTCATTAACAACACTTTCGCTAATCATAATTCCTGATTTAGATCCTCCTCCCAATTCTGCATAGATCTGAACCGTTCGGGAAAATCAACGGTGTCGGTCATGTCAATTGGTAATTATAGCTTTTTCTTCTTTTTCTTAATTTATGATTAGTTTTTAGTTTTGTATGCTAGTCTAGATAATGGAATTGTACCTTTTTTTTTTTTTTTTTTTTAGTTGCATGGTTGATTTTTATTGTGAGGGTTTCGATTTGAAGATTAAGTGTGTGTTATTATCAAATGCCGCGCAAATAATTAGAGACACCGTGTGTGAAAGTTCACCAGAGTTTCTATTTTCATTTGTTGAAATTAACGAAATGTAATTATGGAAAATGCTTAATGTTATGTAGTTAGTCTTGTAAATTGGTTGCATTTTTATTATATGATGTCTTGAAGTACTTATAATAGAAGGATTTGGATCCTCTCATGTTTGAACTCAACTTATAGAACCCTTGTTTTGAGTTCAAATATGAGAGGAACCAAATTTTTATTATAAGCGGAGCTCGATGAGTTTTAAGGGAGAGATGTTGAACATAACACAACCGCCTTGTGTCAAGTTTAAACACGAGAGGATCCACATCTCTATATCCCTATAATATCGGCTGCCACATTTGGCGAAGCCCCATGAGTTAATAATAATAAGGAAATCAATTAATGAAACTATGAAGACAGAAAAAGGATTCATTTGCCTTGGTAGATAGGATTTATGTAGCCGAGGTCTTATACTTTTCTTCATCTTATGATCCGTCCTTACCAACCAACCAATAATGTGAGTTCTTAGGGATAAGAATTTACATCTCAAGTTGTTATGTGAGTTCTTATACCTTAAGACCAGTCATTTCCTGTTCCATCATTGGAACAAGCTGACTTCGAGTCCAGCAGCGAGAGTCATTCATTGTTCCATAAAAATGGGTATTCTATAAATCTTAGAAATTCTTATTGTACAGCTTTGACCAATTGCACCGACTATACTTGAGAAGCAATCATAGTTCTTATAGCTCTGCTTATGTTATTCAAGAGTATGAATTTTTCGTTTTTTTTTTATCTGCATATCAGATTCAGAGTTTTGTAGGGTATCCTTAATAGTTTGCTTTGGTTTTTTACCCACAATGCAGATATATTCAAAAAGGTTCAAGGCTCATTGATGAAATGGATACTTATACTATCTTACCTGGTATTTATGATCGAGTCTGGTGTACATGATAAAACACTGGAACCTCCATTGCTATCCGCAGCTAGATCACCTTTGGCTGCTGTTTTTGTTCATGATCTGCCTCTACCAGGAAATTCCCACGGGTCCAAGTACGCGCTTTCTCGTGGTGCACCAATTGTAACACTGTCACCGGACAATCCTCCTTCATATGGTCCTTTCATAAATCCTGGCCAACCCCCAAAAAGTTCCCATTTTTCCATCCCATTTAAGAAGAGGAGTGAATGGAAGCTCCCAATTTCTGGCTTTAAAAATATTGCACCTATTCATTCTACGGAAGCTGCGGCCCCTTCTGCTTTGCCTCAGCCACCGTTGACCCATCATGCTTCCAGTAAGTCATATATATATATTTTTTTTTTAAAAAGTAAGCCCAGCCTAGGAAACTGGCACGACCTATTGTAAATAATTGCTTAATTTTGAAAATAAACGTTACATGGTCTTGCGTAATTTTTGTGAGCTTAGGAACCTGAAACTGATAATGACATAGTTGCTTATTTTTTCGTTCTTCCAGATTGTTGTAAACAAGACATGGTGTTGAAACGAGGCAGTAAAGGTTGCCACTGTGTATATCCCATAAAGATAGACATTCTTCTTTTGAATGTCTCTCAGAATCCTGATTGGGATAAATTTCTTGATGAGCTAGCTGGCCAGCTAGGGTTGCAAAATAATACCCAGATTGACCTGATAAACTTTTATGTAATCAACTTCTCAACATTAAATATCTCGATGGATATTACTCCACATAAAGGCATCAGTTTCTCTGCCAATGAAGCTTCTAGAATAAACTCTTCGCTTTCAATGCATAAGGTTCGACTAGACCCTAGATTAGTAGGTGGGTACAAACTCCTCAACATAATCTGGTTTGAACCTCCACCACCGACTCAAGGTAGGTCCAGGCCTTTTTTAATCTAAAATATTTCACTGGTAACCATGGTGCTTTGGTGTACTTGAATTATGAAAGTAACAGAAAGGTGACTATTGTGCAGGTTACAAAGAATAGTGTTTATTGCATCTAGTTTTTGAACTTTTGTGTATATAAACTGTACTGTTACAGCTTTGATTTTATCTGTCTCCGTTTTTTATATTTGATCATTTCATGTTTCCTGCTTAAGTGGTAAGGAGAAGAGAAAGTTATGTTTATCCTGAAGGGGTTTGTGCTTTTCTCATGGCGCCTAATAACTATTTTTTTAAATTAATTTTTCATATATTTTGTATTCAACCAGCAGACAATGCTGATGCTTATAGAAGCTTTTGCACTGTGAAATGTAAATTTGAATTGTGATAGTGTAGATGTAATATCTGTTATAATGTTAAGTATCCTCGTTTTCTGTATATGTTTGTGGATTTAAACGTGTTATTTAAATTTATATTGTTACTTACACTTTGAGGCCCTGGTGATTGTCTAATATAAAGTCAGAAACTTTTCTTCTGTTATTGAACTCAAATAATAAAGCGAGCAGTTCCTTATGCTTTTATCCCTATCAACACATCTTTGTATGTTAATGCAGCTCCTACTTTAACTGCATCGCCGGAAAAAGCACCTTTGTATCATTCATCTACAGCTACATCACCAAGTTCTTCAACTAAGGGAGGGCATTCAAATCTATTTCTTATACTTGGAATTGCTATTGGCATGCTCTTCATTGCAATCGTATCTATATTACTATTCTGTTTATGCACGTTACTGCGGAAGGAAAAAACACCCCCCATTGAAACTGGTAAATATCACTTATTGAAGTTTTGTTTGTGAGAAACGTAAATGTAAATTGGGATCATAAAAAATTATTCTAATTATTCTTTAGAATTTCATTCTAGCGGTTTTACTTTTTAAACAGCAAGGTAGAGTGTAAGATCATATGCTTGTGATGATCAAAAGGTGTTATTTATGGAAAAATTGGCATGCCAGATATTGATAAAATAAATATACTCCTATCTACAGCATCAATATTAGTGATATTTTTTAGATGTTGATGATGTTTTTATTTTATTTTAGAATTTGTTTCGTTTATCCCGTGTTATCTAATATTTTATTTTAGTCCACACTGCTCATGTTTCTCCCTTTCCTGCAGAAAAGCCGAGGATAGAAAGTGCTGTTTCAGCTGGGGGTTCTATTTCCCACCCAACCAGTACACGGTTTATTGCTTATGAAGAACTTCGAGAAGCCACAAACAACTTTGAATCTGCAAGTGTACTTGGAGAAGGAGGGTTTGGTAAAGTTTTTAAAGGCATCTTAAGTGATGGTACTTCTGTTGCAATTAAGAGGCTTACAAATGGAGGGCAACAGGGTGACAAAGAGTTTTTGGCCGAGGTTGAAATGCTTAGCCGGTTGCATCATCGTAACCTTGTAAAACTAGTGGGATACTATAGTAATCGTGAGTCGTCACAAAACCTACTTTGCTACGAGCTTGTTCCTAATGGAAGTTTGGAGGCTTGGCTTCATGGTAATGTAATTTTTCAAATCACGTGTTCAACTTTTAAATTTGAACTTGTGCCATTTGTTCTATTATTTTTCTTGGTATATTTTCTTTCCCTTTCAAAATGTGACACCTTAATCGGAATCCACATTGATTTATGTCAGGTCCCATGGGAATAAATTGTCCTTTGGATTGGGACACTCGAATGAAGATTGCCCTTGATGCCGCACGAGGACTTTCGTACCTGCATGAAGACTCACAGCCATGTGTAATACACAGAGATTTTAAGGCATCCAACATATTACTCGAGAACAATTTTCATGCTAAGGTTGCAGATTTTGGTCTTGCTAAGCAAGCACCTGAAGGAGGAGCTAATTATTTGTCTACCCGTGTCATGGGCACATTTGGGTTAGTCTTGGTATATTCCTTCTCACGGTTGTTATATATTTGTTGAACTTCAATTTAAGGTGAAATGAAACTTTTGTGTAGGTATGTAGCTCCTGAGTATGCCATGACTGGACACCTACTTGTTAAAAGTGATGTTTATAGCTATGGAGTTGTCTTGCTAGAACTGCTCACCGGAAGGACACCTGTGGATATGTCACAGCCAGGTGGACAAGAGAACCTCGTTACTTGGGTTAGTTCCACATCTATCCATACCACGTTACTGTTGTCAAAATTGAAAGTATCTTCCCCTGTTTTCTGCCTTTTATAACTGGAAGCATTTTAATGATTGAATTTCAATATGTATTATGATGTTTTCACTATTGCGCTGACTGTAATTTTTTTTTATTCCATTCAGGCCAGGCCAATCCTTAGAGATAAGGACCGGTTGGACGAGATTGCCGATCCAAAGCTTGAGGGAAAGTATCCAAAGGAAGATTTTGTACGTGTGTGCACCATTGCAGCGGCATGTGTTGCTCCTGAAGCAAACCAACGACCCACCATGGGTGAAGTCGTGCAATCACTTAAAATGGTGCAGCGCATCACAGAGTACAATGATTCTGTATTAGCCTCATCCAATACACAGACCAATTTGAGACAGTCATCTAGCACTTTTGAGTTTGATGGAACATCTTCAGTGTTTTCTTCAGGCCCTTACTCTGGTCTAAGTGCTGCCTTTGACAATGACAACATTTCTAGAACAGTGGTTTTCTCTGAAGATCTTCATGAAGGACGATGAACACTGAGAAAACTAAAGGCATTCGTGAATAGATATTAACCTTGTAATTTATATCCATGGCTAAAAGGTTGAATTTTCCAAAGTGATTGAATCTTTTTGCTATTGGTAACTGTTTCGGGTGATAAGATTTTAATTGATGAGTAAATAGTGTAGTTAGCAAATTGTGTGTTTTTTAGGACTTAGCAAGATTGTGTGTTTTTTAGGACTTAGCAATTTAGCATACTAGTATGTTTTTGATACAAGCAGATTGTGTCAATCGTAAAAAAAATAAAAATGAATTGGCTAATAAGTTATAGAATTTTTAGTGGATATATATGGTTTGTATAAATAAAATATAGTTTTTTTGAAATAATATAAATGAAATAGTTAAAAAATTATAGTTTTTACGAATACTAAAAAATTAGCTAGATAGCTCACTATTTAACTTAGACCAAATCTCAACCCCAATAAATCAAATCTTGATAATGTTCCCACACAACAAATTAAACAAAGCGAGACACATGATCTCGTTTTCTTTCTAATTCTAATTTTACCTTAATTCATCAGCTTTTTTCACGCCTTACAATCTAGACTTGCTAACTTGATCAATCCAAACGCATGATCTTAAAATATATGCAATAACCACATATTGATATGAATAATCAAATTGATAAGAATAATGCATAATTTTTTTTGTTGACAAAAGAATAAGCCATAGTTTAATGATTACGGGAGAAGAAATGCACGTGAACTCAAATTTCATCTTGATTTTTTAACGTGATTGGGTTCAACAAACCACAAATTGAAATAAACTGAGAAGAAGGTTCCTGCAAGTCTTTAGTGCAATCAACCATGCGAGAAAGTGAAAGAAGAGGAAATTGTCGTGTGCTTGGGTGACTTAGGGATGTTTTAACTTTCCGTGTGGAGTATTATGAGCATTTTGACTTATTGGATCTAACGGTTGAGATTTGTGTTGCAAAATCAACGAATATTTTTCAAAAAATGGGTGTTCACAGTTGTAAAAGGTTTAACCTCTATGCTGACACAATTCAAATTATATAGTTTGAACTATTAGTATTTGTTTAGATTATATTTTCTAAATCGTTTGAACTATTAGTATTTGTTTAGATTATATTTTCTAAATTGTTTGAAAAAAGAATTTTATGAACTGGAGTAATTTGTAAAGGTTTTACGATTTTTCTTTAAAGGAAATGGTTTTACGAGTTTTTTGTGGATTTAAATTGGACTCCATCCGTCCCTATATGTAAGCCCTCATTGCTTTTTTCACATTTCTTAATAAAGTTGTCAGTGTAATTAATGTGTCTGTTTTGTGTGTTAATATTACCAAATTGTCATTTATTTGTATGTGTATTAAATTTAACTATTCATATTTCAAGACAAGTTAGTAATATTAATTAGGGGTATGTTTAAAAAAAATAATAATAAATGCATATAGTAATTTCAAAAGGGTTTACATTTAGGGACAAAAATAAAGTTAAATGGGTGCATAGATATAGGGACGGAGAGAGTATAATCCAAAATATTGTAGAAATTACCATATTATATAATTCAAACGTGATAAAATGCGAAACGTGGAGGACACGTAACAAGCGAGTAGGATGAACACAAATTTCCATTAATGTGACCTACGATTGGCAAAATGGGTCAATCCATCATGACGTACAACAATACAAAAACACTTATTAAGTAAATAAATTTAGGGTTTTTTTATTTAGATAAAATGCGAAACATTATATAATTCAAACATGATAAAATGCGAAACGTGGAGGACAAGTAACAATAATAAGCGAGTATGATAAACAAAAATTTCCATTAATATTGGTGGCAAAATGGGTCAACCCATCATGACATATTCCAATATAAAAACACTTATTTTTTTATTTATATATGTTGAAACATCGTGAGTTTGTGACTATCATTGTGAACTTACAAGCGGCTAACTGTTTTTCGTCGTTGCCGCTGTGCCTCTTTCGCCGGTAAGCTTCAAACCGTTTTTATATCTACCGTCTTTGTGTTTTAATATTTTAAAGCTTGTTATTGTTCTATCGTTCATATTATACTCTGTTGAATGCTAATATTTTTTGGCCTAAATTTATTTTTTTTATTCTATAATCGTGAATCGACATCAACCCGATGAGTATGGTTTTAATCTTTTATTCGTGTCTGTGTTCTTTTTTCAAAATCTTACACGAAAAAGAAAGCCACGACAATCCTTGATCTATAGTAATTGAGTACACTTTTAGTATGACATAACGACGTGAGTGCTTAACTAAATAAATAAAAATTTGTTTTTTTTTATTGATTATCAAAATTAAAATTCAATTTTCCATTGATTCAATGTTCGACGTTTTCGAAACCTTAGCTTCGTAGATTGAACCTCAACAATTTTGCTCTGTCTATGTTCTATGATGGATGTTGAGATCTGGGTTTTGTTTGTATTTGTGTTATAATGAGTTTGTTTCTTGGAGAATAAATAATCAAATGTTGCTTCTTGCTCATCTGTGCCCAAAGGAATTCAATGCAATTCAAATCTATTCACATCGGTAACATTTGTTATGTTATTTACTTTTTTGGTTGCTATGGTGATTATGGATCATGATAATGATGTTGTATCTTGAGGGAGTTTGATTTATCATGCCAATCTTGTTATTGGCTTAATTTTACATTCTGCAATAGTAGCTGATTTGCCTTTGGCAAATCTTTGATGTCGCGTTATGTTTTTTTTACAATTTTCCTTGATTAATCTGGCCAGAGCAATAACGTTTTTCAATATAATATAAAAATAAAGACATACTATTGATTCAAGAAAATAAAAAAAATCCATAAGCATGTTCGAGCCATGTAAATCTCCTTTGTAGGAGATAAACATAAATCTTGTTGCGAGCATGTTTTGAGCCTTAAATGTTCCTTAATTTAGACTTAGACAAAGGCACTATCACCTTGCCTTAAATTTTTTTTATCATAAAATAAATAAATAACATTTCTCAATCGAATGTAAAAATAAAGAAATTAAGAACAAACAGAAGTACTCTTTTCCATTCCAATCGAATCTTCAATTATCATATTTTCCCTACTTTGAGTTTGTCATCGGCACCAATCATATACTATTTCCAAATGTTAATTTGCTTTTATAATCAACTTTATTTCCTTTTCTTTCTTTATCTTCCATGCCCATTGGTTAATGGTAAAATACATAGAAGAACCATGAAAGATCACGCTGAAGAAGAACAATGACAAGGCGGAGAAATCAACATTAACGATGCTAGTGTCATCCTTTCCAAGCTTGAAAGAAAATATTCTCTTAATGAACCTAAAACGTTTATTTACGATGAACTTAGCGAGAGTTTGATTTTTTATTTTATTTTACCCACATTCAATTTTTTTTCTCTTTGTTTTAATGAACCTTATGATTTGTTTTCTTTTGCATTAATTTGGTTCTTTTAATATTTTTATCTCGTTCATCATTCATCCCATTTTTTCTAAACTCTCTGGTACTGACTGCGAGGTGTGACAAACATATTTGAACATTGTATGGTGACCCAAAGTTCTTAAAGAATATTGCATGCTTTGTAGCTTGCAAACAAATTCATAAGATTGGAGGTTTGAGAGATAATCTTGTTCCTTTTGTAGTCGTTGAAGCAGCGGACGTGGAGGAATTTGGTAACCCTTATGTTCTTTTTATTTATTTATTATTTGCCTTTCATTTTTTCAAATTACTTGAATATAATTCTATTTACCGTATACTACTTCTATGAATGACATTGATATCAAACTATATCTTATCGGGAATGAACCATATGATGAGCAACAACCGATGTATGTACCATTTGAATTGGTGAATCGTGTATCAAACGACAGGAACACAATCTTGATCCAAAAATTGGTACATAACTTGGTTGCTCCTCATCATATGGTTCATTACCTGTAAGATTTCGTTTGATATCGATGTCATTCTTAGACGTAATATACGGTTAAATAGAATTTTACATTCAAGTAATTAAAAAAAATGGAAGGCAATAATAATAATAAAATGAAAAGAAGGCATAAAGTTACCAAATTCCTCCACGTCTGCTTCTTCAACGACTATAGAAGGAACGAGATTATCTGTCAAAGCTCCAATCTTATGAAGTTGTTTGCATGCTACAAATTATGCAATATTCTTTAAGAACTTTGTGTCACCCTGTACATGAATAGTCTGTAGAGGACAATTCTTAGGGAGATACAATGTTCCAGTTTGATTGTCCCACCCCGGACTCAGTTTAAAGTAACCGAGAGCTTAGGCAAAACGGGATGAATGATGAACGAGATGGAAAAATTAAAAGGACCAGATTAATGCAAAAGAAAACATATTTTAAGGTTCATTAAACAAAGAAAAAAAATCGAACAAGTGTAGCAGTTGATGAACTAAGCCATCTGCTGGGAGTGGTGAGCAATATAAGCATATCAAAGTAATGCAGGAACTAAGATTCCCATCAGTGCTTGCCACATGATATCCGGATGAATTGATTCATGATTAGCAGGGTTGATTGATATCTGAGAGTAATTTTTCCTGAAGTGTTTTTTTTATGTCCAGGTGTAATTTTTTATCGAATTGGATTTGTTATATTCTGTTTCACGTTTTTCTTTGTCATGCATCAACTTTTATGTTTTGCTGTTTTCATTTATGCGGCTATGTCTTAATTTTGTTGTCTTTCTTATTTCTCTCAAGGTTATTAGTTTCTTATTGTTCCAAAAGGGCTGATGCTCATGATACTAATGAGAACATTAGGGGAGGGGGTGGGAATCAAGAAATTGATTAAGGATCTTGAAGCTGCCAGAGGGAAAGGGACAAGTATGATTTCCCTTATTATGCCCCCACATGATCAAATAGCTCGTGTTACCAAGATGTTGGTGATGAGTTTGGAACTGCTTCAAACATAAAAAGTAAGGGATATCAACAGTTGATTTGTATACTGGCACAAGTTTCCTCAAAATGGGCTTGTTTTGTATACTGGCACAATTGTGATGGAAGGAGAAAAAGGTGACCGTTGATTTGGAACCATTTAGACCTATCAATGTGTCTCTATCTTTGTGACAAGTTTCTTGAGCGGTAATACAAGAGATATGCCTCACAACTCACGAGGGCAGTCAACCCTACGATTTAGAGATCCTGAAAGCTCTGCTGATTTTGAGTTTCAGGAAAAGCAGTCTGTTGGAGTAGTTTGCAAATGAATACAGACGGTGATGTGAGAACATTTGTTGATTTTTCTGATGATGTATAGTTATGAATTTCCTTCTAAACATGTTTATCTATGTACTCCCAAGTGCGAATGAATACTCTTAAATTTATATTATAACAAAATCTTTTTTTTAACTTATAACAAATAAATTTGAAATAAGGAGAAGGTGTAATTATAAAGTGGTATATACGACGGCAAAGAAAAAGAGTCAAAGTCTGGGAGAAGCCAACTCAAGTACTACGTTAAAGCTGTGTTTGGAACCGCAGAAGCAAGAAGGAAAGATAGTAAAGAGGAAAGAAAGATTATTGAAAAACGGGCTTCCGTTGTTTGGTTGCACTGTCAGAGTGGAATGAAAGTTTATTTTTAATGGGGCCCACGTTCTAAAACTTTCCGGGCATAGGAGCGAAGGAAGCTGGGCATGTAGTTTGGAAATTGTAAAATTACAAAATAGCCCTGATTTGAATCAAAATATTCCGATAGCATGTGCTCTATATCTCCCTTCAATTAATTTTCTTGTCACTAGTGTGACCTTTGTTACACGCATGCCTATTCAAATTTTTAAATATACTACGGCGTACTAGCGTAAATTTATTATTTGTTTTTTTATTTATAATATAAAGTCATTTTTCAATGTAAGGATATTTATGTCATTTACTAAATATAGATCCATATTTCTTATCACTTTCTTTCCACTTTCTTTTATACCAAACAACTAAATAATCATCATACTTTCCACTCACTTTCTACCTACTTTCAATCATTCTACAATCTTTTCCCATACTTTCTTTCCTTCTACTTTCTTTCATCATCCAAACAAAACAAAGCCTTCCAAAAATAAAAAGTACTACGTTAAAGTAGAGAAATGTTATTTTTACAACTATTTTATGATAACTTTTTTAACAACCCTCTCTTGACATTATGTTTTTATTCTTTTTTTTCTATTGTTTTTAATCAAATAAAAAGAGAGAAAAATGAAGTTGCAACCAAAATTATCTCAAATAAGTTCAAATACTCTTAAAATAACATCAGCAAACGAGAGTAACACTAACATCCGTCAATTTTTAGTTTCTTTTTAAGAAGTTAAAACCAAAACTATATTAAATAAAACAATCAAAACACAAAAATTGCTAAGATTGAATGATTCAAAAGTAAAAAAAAAAAGAAAAAACATGTATATAATGACGCAACCAATCCAACGAAACAAAAATCAAATCAAGAGCAGTTTCATCTAAGCGGTTTATTTTCTTTTACTTTTATGAACTTTATTATTATCTCGAAGAATTTTTTACCTCTAAAGTTATATTGTCTCTTTTTATGATCTTCATTATTACCTCGAAGAATTTTTACATGCATATTTTTCCTTTATTACTATGATTTGTGTCTTCTTTGCAATATTGAATCGTTCAGGCTCTTCAATTATTATCAGTTTGTTGGTTCTTAGGGTTAAATTGGTTCAACGGAAGGGTGATAGAGAAATTTTAATGGATGGGAGGATATGATTTTAATTACGAGAAGCGGAGAGAATGAATTTTCACTACATGTATCTTTTGAATGACAATCACAATACAACATTTTTATATGTAAATTTGTTTAGGGTATGATTTGAAAGTGAAAAAGATAGACTAAAATTATGTATTCTCTTTATATATAGTATGCATTATTATTTTGGACAAACCAAATGTATTCTTCGCGTAATTGTGGATAATAATTTTCTCGCGGTAATGAGATCTATTTTAAGGGTTGACATGTCTCTCTTTCATACGCACTAAAAAAATTGAACTTTACATGATTATGCGACCAAATATCTATCAGTTATGCCCCACTATATTGGCTATGTGTTATTGATTTCAATTGAAAAGAGAGGAGTTACTTATCAATTAAGCCTATCTCACGATTTTGAACTTTTTCAGGATCTTTTAAAAATATTTCACAGAGAATCTTTTTTGTAAGAGTTTCACAATACAAAAAATATCAATTTTTTTTAGGAGACTCCAAAAATGTCCTTTTTTTTCAATACAAATAACACATGTAACAAATAGATAAGAATAAATTTAAATATTAAAAAAATATAATAAACACGACATAAATATATATATGTGTGTGTGTGTGTTCGATTTTTTTCCTTTATCATTTAAAAAGTGTAACAAACTATACGAGTATATTCATACTTACTTTTTCATTATCCCAATTATACCCTTAAACAACCTTTTCTATAATAAAGATTATGGTTGGTGTCATTGAGAAAAGGAATTTAGATTATATTTTGTTGTTATATCATTGGTGTCATTAAAAAAGATAATTAAGGTTCTGTCTATGGTGGGAGACTTGAATAGGTCTCCTACCATAGGAAACAATGTTTTTTTTTTTGTTCTTTTAAAATGAATATGAACCATTGGATAAGAGTTTGATCAAAATGCTTACTATACACCTCCAACGCTCAATTACTTTCTTTTATTTTAAGAGTTGGATTAATTATATTTTTCATATCATATTTTGATTATTTATTTTATTTATATATTCAAATATTAAAAACAATTAAAAAAATTGATATCATCACCCTCATATTTGATACTCCTGTTCATCATCCTCAACGCCAGAAAGAATTGATTTCCTTCTTCTTACCCATAAGCATCATCCTTCTCCTTCATCTCAACCATTCTGTTTTTCCTCACTTATTTTTTCTTCTTCTCTTTGTTCTTCTTCTTATGCGTAGGAATCAAATCTGAAAAAACACCCAAATCCAGAAAAAATCACAAATCTAAAAAAACACAAACCCCAAATCCGGATTATGTTTACTCTTTAAATCAAAACCAAATCTAAAAAAGGGTGTTATAGATTTTGAATCGACATGCGGTAAAGGGTGATTTTTTTTAGGGAAAGTGAAACCGTATGAGAGATTTGGTAGTAAGAAAACCATAAGAATAATTATTTGAAGATATTGAGTTGGATTCAAAAAGAGGAATATGAAAAGAGAGATCAAAAGGTGTTTGACGAGGGAGGGTCGCAAGGGTGAAGTGAACCTCCTTTGAATATGGTAGATATACATAAATTAATTGTGGCTATGAATAAATAAAAGAAAGATTTTAAGTTTTTTTCATTTGGATCTGATTGGGGTAGGTATTGATGATAGTGGTTGTTTAAATCTGAAATTGTAAGAGGAAAGAGTGAAGAAGAAATTGATGATGATTAAGGATTTTCTGGTGTTAACGAAGATGATTATGGATGAAATGGAATTAATGTTTATTATTGCATTTAAGCTTTTAAAATAAAAGAAAGCAATTGAGCGATTGGAGGTTTATAGTAAGCATTTTGATCAAACTCTTATATAATGGTTCATATTCATTTTAAAAGATAAAAAAAAAAAAAAACCATGTTTCCTACGGTAGGACACCTATTCAAGTCTCCCACCATAGACAGAGCCGATAATTATGCTTAGTTCGATTTGTTATAACTTGAACAAATAAAAGATTTATATTTTTAGTTTAATTAAAATAAAAATTTCATAAAAAAATACCGTTCATAATTTTTAAAAGTTAGCGCAATAAAAGTGTTTATAATCTATATTATATATAAAGAAAACTACCCCTTTCAGCATATTTTGGGTTGAACTTTTCTTTCCAAAAATACCCTTAATTTTAAATTTTAATTTTATTTTAAATACAAGTAACACATGTAACAAATATTCTATACTATATATAAAGAAAACTATCCATTTCAACACACTTTTGGAATGGACTTTTCTTTTCAAAAATACCCTTAGTTTTAAATTTTAATTTTATTTTAAATACAAGTAACACATGTAACAATAAATTTAATTTAAGGAGAAAACTTACACACAGTTCCTTAATAACTGTTCTTACTGTTAGTCAATTATAAAATAACACGTGGAATACTAATCCATGTCACTAATCGTCCCCGTTAACCTTCTTTTACCTACATAACCACAGATCAAACTCACAAAAAACCAGCACAAAACAAAAACTCATGTTACTTTTTTATCGGCCACTTTTATGTTGTACATTTGTGTTTCCCTAAAAAAAACATGTTGTACATCTGTGTTGTTCCCCTCAATACAACGGACAAAGATTGCCAAGTATTTTCATACCCCTTACACAAAAAACAACATTTCCTTATTATTTTATTTTATTAATATAAGTTACTCTTCATTAGCCGTTGATCAATTGTAAAAAACGTGACCAAAAAATAATGGTAAAGACTGGACTTTAAATCATCTAAAAAAAAGATTAGTAACAAACGTGAGCAAAAAATAATGTTAAAGATTAGACTTTAAATCTTGTAAAAAAAAAAGATTAGTAACAAACGTGAGCAAAAAATATTGTTAAAGATTGAACTTTAAATCATCTAAAAAAAAAAGATTCGGACTCAAAATGTTTTAGAAAAAGATTTGTTAGCACTGTCTTAAATAAATATTAATAAGTAGGGTTCTCACAATTCATAGTGCGTTCCCGCATTGTTTAGTTTTTCTCAACCTCTCTCAGCCCTCTGCATCAGAATTCAGAATTAACATGTAAGTTTTTTTCTTTTTCTTTCATGTTACAACTAATCAAAGTCGATTAATTTTATGGATTATTTGACTTTGCTGATTTATAAGTGACTATGATTCAAATTGTTTACAATTAATTTCAAGGATTATTTGACTTTGCTGGTTTATAATTGTTTATACAAACTATGATAGCGTGACTTTTTTTTTATAAAGAGAACCGTTTTTTTTAATTATTAAATAATTCATTATTTTGTTTAATAAAGGCAATATAGCTTCAACAATGTATGTAATGTCGGTGTCGATGATGACATTGAAAACTCTATCACTCAACTCCTTTATACTGTCTATATGATCTTTGTTTCCCCACTCAAGTGTTTTTGTAGTTAGTTAGTCAACAATGGTTGTCCTCTTCACATGCAAGTTGTGACGCCCCACCATTGATAAGGACCTCAAATATTTTCAAATGGCCTTCCGTCATTGCTGCTGCTGCAGCATAGCCTCGGAACAATCACATTTACATTAGCTCCCACATTCTATTTAATCTTAACACTTAAATTTGTTTTGGCGACATGTCACATATCTATGGCTTAAAATTGGGTAAATGGAGCACACCTAAATGGAGAAATGATGGATGTCGCTATTTGAACAAACATTACAGTCATACATTGATAAAAAATATTAAAAATTAATGTCTTATATTGTTAAAGAAATTAAATATATGCATGGTACATTTACTAACTCTTTCATTATTACCCCTTTAAAACAAAAAACGAAAATCTCTCTCATTATTAATTATTAATCTTTTAATTTTGACGGTTCTTATTAGAAAAATGGAAAATAACAAAAGTCAATTATCGAGGGAGGATCACCAGAAAGTAAGGACAAATATGAAAGGAAAAGAAAACAGAGAATGAACAATGAGCAAACACAACAACGACTACTTCAAAGACGAGAAAATTAAAAACGACAGAAAGAAAAGGAAAAAGGAAATGACGTTGAAATATTATGCACTGATGATATCGTTGAGCCAAACGTGCCCAATCAAATTTTCACAGTTATGAATTTTTCAAATACACACTTTCAAGGACTCATGACAACGAAGCAGAATCAAGTAGCATACATATTAATGACCCAACACCTGGTTAGTGATGAAAACAAAATTATATACTTTTACACCTATTTAACAATTACTATTATTTATTATTATATTGTGATAAAAAAATTTGTGTGTCATAAATATTCTTATATATTTATTTTAACTACCAAATCTTAATAACGCATCAACTTTTTAAGAAACTCATGATAATGAATCAGAATATGATGAACCAGAATATTATTAACATGAATAAGGTAACTCCAATACTTTTGTAGGATATATCAAATATTTACATTTGCTATGTCATAAATTACAATACCACTTTGGTCGCAGATAATGTGGAAGTTGATGAAAATTTTGAAGATACAGAAATACAAGATGTGGATATGGAAGACACAATAAACGAATATTTTGGAGATGCACAAATAAAAAATGTGGATATGGAGGACACAATTAATGAAAATTTTGAAGATGCATAAATACAAGATGAGGATATGGAGGACACAGTTAATGAAAATTATTTTGTATTTTATGTTATGATGTTACCAATTACTATTAATAAACAATAAAAGATCATTATTTTATCTTTATTTTATATACAGACAAACTAAAATATGTTGAGTTCATAAATAATTTTGTTATATGCCTTGACAATATTTTGTTTATAAATCAATATCCTTATTTATTAATTTTGTTAGGTCTGCGACAATTTAACCTAATATTTTCCTGCTCATTTGCTGTATTAGGTTACCAGTAATTTAACCTAACAAATTTCATCTAAAAAGATGCATCGCACCAATTTCATTCCTATCCTCTTGCCTTTTTTTTTTGACAATATTTTCTACACAATACTAGAAAAGTTCATTGAGCCTATCACTTATGCAGTTCATGCCTTTTTTTTTTTTTTTTTTTTTTTTTTTTTTTATTTTTTTTTTTTTTTTTTTTTTTT
>Ga0228711_1000311_pt1 | contig 54150 bp, 36 predicted proteins | sample MedpolnodulmetaG_2_FD_177996 | JGI IMG/M metagenome (GOLD analysis project Ga0228711, IMG submission 177996) | Root nodule microbial communities from Medicago polymorpha collected in Santa Monica, California, United States - brown nodules | ecosystem: Host-associated > Plants > Roots > Nodule... | reverse complement strand
AGTACTTTGATTATGGATCCTGCATACTTGAACAAATTGTTTAGCATATCCAATTGATTATTTTTAATACCTTGTTATTGTCAAAACTCAATAGGTGACTTGTGAAACACCCTTGTTCCAACATATTGCACTAGCATAAGGAACATACGACATACGCTCCATCTCTTCCTTTGTGTCTGGACAAAGTTCTGAAGATAACTTGAAATGTGCAGCAAGTGGAGTAGAAACAAATTTGCAATTATTCATTTTAAACCTGTCAAGCACTCTCTCAATATAATTTTGTTGAGATAAGAATTGTTTACCAGCTTGACGGTCCCTGCGAATCTCCATACCAAGAATTTTCTTTGCTGCCTCTAATTCTTTCATATCAAACTCATTACTGAGTTGAGTTTTCAATTTCTTGATCAAAGACTTGTCACGTGATGCAATTAGCATATCATCAACATAAAGTAACAAGTATATGAAAATCCATTTTGAAAATTTTGAAAATAGATGCAGTCATCATATTGACTTCTGCAATAACTTTGCCCAATCATGAAAGAGTCAAACCTTTTGTACCAATGCCTTGGAGCTTGCTTAAGACCATATAAAAATTTCTTCAAACGACAGACAAGATGCTCCTTTCCAGGAGTAATAAATCCCTCAGGTTATTGCATGTAAATTTCTTCTTCAAGCTCTCCATGTAGGAAAGTTGTCTTAACATCAAGTTGCTCTAACTCCAAATCAAATAAAGCAACAAATGCAAGTAAAACACGAATGGAAGTATGACGAACAACAGGTGAGAATACCCCATTAAAGTCAATACCTTCCTTTTGATTAAAGCCTTTAACGACAAGTCGTGTTTTGCATCTTGGATCTTTAACCCCGGGAATGTCGTCTTTCTTCTTATAGATCCATTTACACCTTAGTGGCCGTTTTCCTTTAGGAAGCTCCGTCAAATCCCAAGTACCATTTTTATGAAGACTCTCAATTTCTTCATTCATAGCCACTAGCTACAGGGAAGATTCAACACAAGAAACTGCTTCAGTATAGCTGGCAGGTTCAACACCATCATTTACCTCTTGTGCAATAGAGAGTGCATAAGCAACTAACTTGTCACTATTAGTGTATCTAGCTGGCTTTCTAATTTGTCTTCTATCTCTTTCTCGAGCAATAGAATAATCATCTCTTGGTTGCTGAATAGGAGAAGTGGTACTATCATCACGATCATCATCAACACAATGGTCATTAATGTTGGATTCATTTGTTGAAGAAGACGAGACATCAACATTAGGAGCTGCAGACTTTAATACAAACTCCACCTTCTCGCTAGTACTCTGCAAATTACCTGTACTAGTAGAAGAAGACACAAAAGACTGTTTTCCAGAAGATAATAATGCATCCTCATTAAAAGTCACATCTCTACTAAGAATTAGTTTTTGTGATTTTGGATCAAAGCACCACAAACGATACCCCTTAGACTCAGATGCATAACCAAGGAATATGCACTCAACAGCTCTTGGAGCTAATTTGCCATCATTGACATGTGCATATGCAGGACATCCAAAAATTCTTAAATTAGAATAATCAACAGGATTACCTGACCAAATCTCTTCTAGAACTTTGAAGTCAAGTGCCGAATGTGGAGAACGGTTGACCAAATAACATGCAGTAGATGCAGCCTCGACCCATAAATCACGTTGATGCCATAACCCAGCATTTGAGAGCATACACCGAGCTCTCTCAAGTAGAGTCATTTTCATTCATTCTGCAACACCGTTTTGCTGGGGATTCCTTGGAATGGTTTTTGTGTCTAGCAATACCAAGATTTGTGCAGAACTCGTTAAAGTCACCACTGCAGAACTCTAATCCATTATTTGTTCTGAGCTTCTTCACATTCTTCCCTGTCTAAGTTTCAACAAGAATTTTCCACTTCTTGAATGTGGGAAAAGTCTCATTTTTATGTCGCAGAAAATAAACCCAAACTTTACGAGAAAAATCATCAATGATAGTCATCATATAGCGGCGTCCTCCATAGGAAGAAACTTTCGAAGGCCCCCAAAGGTCATAATGAATATAATCAAGAATACCATTGGTACGGTGAGTTGCCATAGAGAAACTAACCTTTTTCTGTTTCCCAAAAACACAATGTTTACAAAACTCCAACTTACCGATGCCTTGTATACCAAGACTACCTTGCTTGCCTAGAAGATGCATGCCTTTTTCACTCATATGGCCCAGGCGCATGTGCCATAATTTAGTGACATCATTCTCAGGCATAGAAGATGATACAGTTGTTGAACCTGTCACAACAGTCCCTTGCAAGACATATAAACTACCAATTCGGTTAGCTTTCAATAAAACAAGAGAACCTTTTGATACCTTTAGAACTCCACCTTCAGCTGAGTACTTGCACCCGAGATACTCGAGAGTGCCAAGAGAAATTAAATTCTGCTTCAAATCAGGTATATAGAGGACGTTAGCCAAAGTCCTGACAACACCATCATTAGTCTTGATCTGAACTGTACCTATTCCTACAACCTTGCATTGGGCATCATTACCCATCAAGACAACACCACAATCAACAGGTTCAAAAGTGGTAAATAAATCCTTATAAGGACACATATGAAAAGTACATCCAGTATCAAGAATCCATTCTGTTTTACTCCTCTTCTTAGAAGAATCAGCTTCAATATTGGCAGCTTCAGGGGATTGTGGAAATTTTCCTTTTTCTTGTTTTTCTTGTTTTTCTTCAAGATAAAACAATCAGAAATCTCGTGGCCAAATTTCTTGCAACAGCGACATGTTTTGTTGGATTTGCGTCCTCTGGATTTTGATCTAGAGTTTTTGTGACCGGTACTCCCTTTTTCTTGAGTTCTACCTCTAACACTTAACCCCTCACCCTTGTCCACATAATGAACTTCGAGATCAAATTTTTCTTTGGACAATAAATTAGATTTAACATCTTCAAATGATAATGTATCATTATTTCCATACAACATGATTTCTTTGAAATGTTTGTAGGTAGAGGGTAAGGAGACAACCAACAAAACAACTTTATCTTCATCATCAATTTTAACATCAATATTTTCCAGATCCAAAATGATAGAGTTAAATTCATCAAGATGAGATTGAATAGGAGTACCTTCAACCATTCTAATGGTATATATACGTTTTTTGAGACGAAGCTTGTTTGCAAGGTTCTTGGTCATGTATAGAGTTTCTAACTTCAGCCATAATCTCACAGCAGTTGTTTCATTGACTACTTCACGGAGAACCTCTTTAGACAAGAAAATTTGGATGGATGAAAGCGCCTTTTCATCCAAATCGTCCCACTGATCGTCGGTCATGGAAGCGGGTTTCTTCGACTTTCCATCTAAAGCTTTCTTTAATCCGTTCTAAGTAAGAACGACCCTCATCTGGACTCGCCAAATAGAAAAGCTAATCTTGCCATCAAACTTCTCAATGTCAAATTTAGGAGACATTATGAAATTCCCAACTTAGAGCTCTGATACCACTTGTTAGGGTATCAGTGCAATGCGGAAGCACAGGATCGATGAAATTGAGAATTAAAGAGAAGTAAGTAAAATAACAAGAGAAATAACACACAAGATTTACGTGGAAAACTCCTCAATATGAGAAGTAAAATAACACAGGCGATCACGAGCAAAGTTCCACTATGTAAAAGAAAAGAGTACAACAAGTCCTCTTATAGTAATGAGGAAAAAGGACAATATTTTCTTTCAATATCTCCTAAAATACTCTCTCAATGGAACAAGAATTCTCACCAAAATACACTCAAGTGTATGTTACAAAGTGTGGTTTTAATTGTTTTTCTCTATCTGATCACGACACATAATTGTTCTCTATATAGCCTTCATTCCTCAATTCTTAATGGTGAAGCAAAGTAGCACATGGCAAGCAAGTCGGAGGGGTAAAGCATATGCAAGCAAGTAGGAGGTGTGAAGCATGCAACATATGTGGCATGTCATGCTTGCAGGCAGTCCTTACCCACTAAGAAATAAGGCGCTGTAAAGTAAAAAAGAAAACTTCACAATTAAGTACTTGACCACAAATAGCTTATAGATGAAGGAATTGAATGAGAGCCACATAATCTAACAATTCTTTCTCTTCAATCTTGACCCTAAGTGTCCATACTCCCATCAAGAATAGATAATAAAGTTTTTGTCTGTCAATCACTATATTCTGAGCTGACATCTGCAGTAACTCAATGAGAATCATGAAAAAACCAGTTTTGTATATATAAACTTATTGTTTTATCAGTAAACCATTATAAAACTTTGTATAAAATGTCTCTAATAACAACTCAAATATGTGGCAATTGTAGCACCTATAACTCCAATAATATGTAGTTGTTATGTTTTCAAAATTTTTTTTTGTTAAATTAGTATAAAACTTCATATTGTTAAATTGGTATAAACCGGACTGGTTATTTTTTTATTGATAATCTTCCTTCTTTAGTTGACTAAGAATCTTTTACTTTTGTTTCTGATTCTTCCTTTGTAGGTTACTCAAGTTAACCATGCGTTCTTTAACTACTCACATAGCATATATTCAAGTAATCCGTGTAACCACAGGGTTTGAATCAAGTTAGTAAATAATGCCACCAATGTTATTTGAATATGTTCAGAATTCGGCCAAGGACTACTTCGGGTTAGACCTAACTCAAATTTAGGACTTGAAGCCAGGTATGTCCGTGCAATAGACATGCCCTAAATCCCACTAGATAGCGACTCGAACCAGTAAATCTTCAATGTCCAGTCCGAATCCGATGCCAAAGGACCATTTAGATGGTCACACATGTCCCTCAACGACAATTGTCTAGATGAAGACTTAATAGCCAGAAACCATACTTATTCACTATATATACCATGCATAGCAATGATTCAGGTAACACACTTTTTCACATAATATAACCGCACTGTATCTTAAACCTTTACTGTTTTCAGCGTCGGAGCGCGTGTAGGTACACCACCCCTCCTTCGATGACAAAGACTCACGGCGGATTACGGTGGACGACGATAAGCTTATCTCATATACACAATGGATCTCTACCCAGAAAACCATCTTCTTAGGTCCAACCGGATCAATGCAAACTTCACTAGGGATCGAACCCTAGAAACAATCTCTTCAAATCAAAAAGATGGTCATCGCTTGATCTGTCCACCACAACGTCAGCGGAGATCAGAATGAAGGAATTGGCGGAATCGTAGCATCATCATATTCAGTCCCAGAGACAACCGTAAGAACTCTCAGGCTCGTTCTTTCACTGGTTAAACAATAACCTATGGTCATATCAACAATAATAGTTCACATTGGGAATTAGGGTCAAACACCCCCACAAATGATGGATATGCCACCCTGGTGTTCCCAACACCAAATGTAGTGACCCACAACGTGAAAATGCTAAGAAATCCACAAGCGACACCAAAACGTGAGGGTCCAAGGGAACCCACTGGTGGATGTTCACATCAATGGAACTTAAGGAAAGCCACCCGACACTGGAAACTGCTGAAAAATTACCACCTCAGAGATCTCATTGCAGCGATGAACCAACAATCTTAGATGTTGGAGACCCAAGTGATGTAGTGTTTTTAAAACTAATACGGATATGGCAAGTGTACCAGTCGTTTTAATCAAGTAAAAAAGTGATAAACAAAGTATCGTATCCACATGGATTGTCATTTCGTTCAAACAATTCGCGTTACTTATTTTTGTATATTGACGGTATAAAAGTTAATTTGCAATTTTTATCTGTTTGCAACAGAGCAAGTTTACATGTTTTGGTTGCAGAAAAGTAAGCATTAAGATTCTTTGAATCCCCTATGTATATTCGTTATTCGTTGTTGGATAATAAGTATAAATATTGTCGCGTTTATTTATCTTAGGTAGACTATACAAGTGATGAGGCCGTTGGGAGTTCCTAATTAGGTAAGGAACCACCTGAAATGAATGGGAATCATCCACTAAGTACCTACTTAGGTCTTTCCCTTCAATGGCTAATTGCACCTATTGATCACATGGTGATCCTTACGTGTGGAGTTTTGCTAATTCAAAGGTAATTGAAACATAAACTTTATGTTGGCTTTCCAGTGTTTCCCAAGGAAATGAAGGCCAAGGTTCCCTTAGGTCTGCCCATCTATGAATCATAGGACCCTCATAGCACACTTTCTCTACGCTTACTTAGTAGTTCTACCAACGGGCATCCCTAATCTATGTCTATCTTACTAAGGGTTTCAAGAGAATAGTTCTATTAGGTTGTAGCTTAAATCAGACAGCTAGGTGCTTGTTTCCCTAATTACTAACTAGTTAATTCCTAGGTTCAGTAAGGCACCACTCGACTCAATGGGCACCATCCACTGAGTACCTATTTTAGGGTCAACAATTATTCCAATATATTTGGCTAATTAATAATTACTTACTTCCTAGACATATAGTTATTAGTAAAGTGATATAAATATAAAGATATAAGCATCCAGTTAGTGATAGCAATATTAGGCCTTGTCACAACCTATGTACCTAATTTAAGGTTGCACCTCTCACAGAAATAAAACTACTTCCTAATAAAATTTAATAGTGAACAAAAGAATAAATAAACTAAACTACATATTAAATTAAGTAAATACCTAAGAAAAATATACAGAGGTTAATCTTAGAACTCTAACCTAAAAAGATTTAGTAACACATTGTAACTAAATACAAATTACTAAAGATAAAAACATACCCTAGAAAATCAAGGAGAAGATAGAAACTCTCCCGAAGCTCCAAAGTTGCCTTCCTCTTGAACTGCCACAGTCCTGAATGAGAAATTCTGAAAGAGGAAGGTTGGTATTGATGGTAAAAGTTTCTACCTGGGTTTGGACTAAAAGTGCGGGCTTTACGCAAAATGAAAGCAGGAAAAGACAGTTGCGCCCCAACTTTTTGCATGAACGGGGCGCATAAAAAATGCCCTAGGCGCATGAGAGTAGAGCAATTTTCATGCCCTAGGCGCATCGATTGATAAATTCATGCCCTAGGCGCATTTTGTCTCTCTTTTGAGCCCAATCTTCGATTTTCCGTCGTTTTTAGGTCTTTGTCTTCAAATAACTTGCCTCGATACTTAGGGAACATAATTCCTCCCATTTGTAAGTCTTTTGAGGCCTCTTGAATCTTTTTTCTTGTTTCTTGAATCTTCACAATTCTTCAGTTGTTCTTGATTTTCCGATTTCCATGTTTTCTTCGAGAATTACTTCAAAAACCCCCTAAAATTGCTATGTTTTGGGAAAACTATAATTATAGACTCAAATATTGAAAACATTAGAAAAGTCCCAAAATCATAGGCAATCGTTCTAATACTCCTCCTATTTGCTTCTAAATCCTACTGAAAATAACTGAAAAACATGCTGCTAAGAATAACGTAAGATGACCTGTCATTATAACCCCAAACTTAAACTGTTGCTTGTCCTCAAGTAACGAAAGAAAAACATAATTTATTCTTTGCTTCTTTTTTTCAGGAAAAAAATACCTTTCTGGGAGTTGTCCTTAAGAATCATTCATCACATTTATAGCAGAGCGACAACTAACTTACCACAATACATTCAAGCGGGTCCGGCTTGGTGAAAGGAACCTATATTCTTAGCCATACTCTTTTTAGAAAAATGGCGAAAGTGACCTCCCATGTTTATCCTCTTTTGAAAAACCTCATTTTTGACTAAGTCAACCCTATCATGTTGTGTTGTATTGTTCATGTCTATGATGATGATAATCCTCGCACGTGCCCGTCCTTTTTTTTTTTTGCCAAATTTTCTTTTTTATAATTAGCTAATTATACGCGTGGAATAAAAAAATTAATAAATACACAAGTGGCATGACACTTATAGTTGACCAGGTCAAATTGAGGTTTTGCAAAAGGGGTAAACACTGGGGTCACTTTTGCCTTTTTTTTAAAAGAGGTCAAAATCATTACTTTTACAAACTTAAGGGGTGAATAGTGCATTTAAGCCTAAAAAAAATAAGACACAACAATTTAAATTTAAATTGGTGCGCGTAATATAAATTTAAATAGGAGCGTGCAATTTAAAACTACGCGAACAATGATTGAAGATAAAAAAAAATTACAATTGCATATGTTAATATAATATTTTATAAGTAGCACATGTAAAAAAAATGATGCGAACAATAATTGAAGACAAATAAAAATAACACTTACATTATTTGCATTATACCACAACGACAATGCAACATGAGAAGCATAAGAGGACAACACAAATATATCCTAAGGCCCTCCCGAAAAGGGAGGCGCAACAGGTAACTACTCTAGGATTTCCTGAGCTGCAAGTTCATCCTTGTATGGTTAATGCACATCATCCTCACCCTGCTGAACATCGCCACCATCAACCATATCCGAAAACTGCTGGGCATCATAACCACCATTCATGACATTGTGTAGCTGATCTTGATAATTCATGTACTGGGTCGGGTCTTCCACTTGTGACTTTCTAGGCTGAGAATTGTCTTCACCATCATTGCGATTCGACCTCCGGTCTCTTCCCCTCTTTGGGATGTGAGCGTTTATCCTTTTCCGCCTGACGCTACTAGTCATGGTAAGCCTATCAGATATGGTCCTATTTTGGTCAAGCTGATGTCTCTGCTCTTGGTCAGACATATCTACACATAATTTTAAAAAATTAACATCATTGAAAAAAAAACATTAACAAAATTAACATCATAAACTAATTAAAAAACAATCTAATATCATTAAATTAACAAAATTAGCATTCTGAAATAGTCATCAAAATGAACAAAAATATACATTCATCAACATCATCATATACATTTATCAAAAATACAATTCTATTTGAGAATTCTCACAATTATAACATCATGGACTTCTACACTATCACAATCTAAAACAACCAATATCAACATTCTCATTTAGGCATTTTAACAAACACTTTTAGTGCAAAATATGAAACTTAATATCATTGTGTTAATTTGACACCACTCAAAACCACATTCTACTTAAACATCAATTACAACAACTACATTCATTTATAAATTCATAAACTACATATGCAATCATCAAAATGTCAATTCCTACATCAACCCTAACCACATGAAAACTACCAAAATTAACAAAAATAAACCTACACAAACTAACATTATTATTAATACTACTTACTTTTAGTTTTGTAGGGATGATTCACTTGATTTTCGTCAAAATGGAATTTAGAGGATTGTTGGATTTCGAGAGGTTTTGGAATTAATCTTGAGACTGGTATGAAACTGATACAAAATTGGTGAAAAGTGCAATCTTTAACTTTATGAAAGTCAAAAAGTTGTTTTTAATAAAAAAAAAAAATTCAAGAATTAAAAAATTATCCTTATGACACTAGTTAACAACATAGTTTTGAAAACCGGACCGTACCGGCCGATTGAACCGGTCCGACCATGAACCGGAGGGGTGGCCGGTTCGGTTGATACGTTGGATCGGTCATGCTATCGAACCGGTATGAACCGGCGTGACTGGATAAACCCGTGAAAAATCGGCGGTTTTGAGAGCCAACCGGGTTATTGCTTTTTTATATTGAAAAAAAGGAAACTGCACCCAATGAGATTTGAACTGGTGTACCGGAAGTGATGCTCTCCCTAACTGCTGCACCAGGCATTTCTTGTTTCCTAAATGATTTGTTGTTATAATTATATATATTTAAAACTAGCAAATACTAAAACTACATACAATTTAATTGACATTTTAACTTGTATTTTTTCTTTCCTCAAAAACAAAGAAACATGTATCGTTATCTCTCTTTATTTTTTATTTTTTTATTTTTTTCATAATATAGTGTAAAAGGTGTTCCGATTATTTTTTGGTCAAAGTGTTTTTAATTTACTATACTCATATTATATATATTTTTCTTAAACAGAGTATGTGTTTGATCAAATAATTATGTCATAGTAAATGAACTAAAATTTAAATAAAAAATTTGAAAAATCATCTTAATTTATGTATTTTTTAAAATATTTATTAGTATTATTTTTTTTATAGACCGAGTCATCTTATTTAATACAGAGGTAAAAACTTTATGGAGACCGGGTTGTACGACTGAGTCATCCAATTCAATCTGATTCTTTCATACGGTTCAACCAGTGACCTAGTGGTTCGAACAATAACCCAGTGACCCACTACCCTTACCGAGTCGATGACCGGTTCAGTTTTTAAAACTATGGTTAACAAAATCCTTAAAAATTTACAACAATTAATTAATGATAGCATTTATTTTGATGATATTGATATAATACATTTTCAGAATTTCTAACGTTTTACTCCCCACCTAGTTTTTTTGCGCCAGTACCAAAAAAATTAATTAAAAGACTGAATTGATAGCGTCACAACCAGGCTAATATCATTCCCCATTCTCCATGTAGGAAGGTATTTTTAATATCTAGCTAGAATAGGGACCACTTCTTTGATGCAACAATAGCCAGTAAAGTCGTAATCTTCATAAACTAAAATTAAGGTTTCCTATTGTTAAATTGCAGGAAGGAAGGAGAAATTGGAAAATTAAAACTATTTCAGTCAAAACAAGTAGGATTAATAAAAAACTCGATTACAATTTTATAAAATACGTAATTACAGTTTTAGTCTCTCTGTTTTTATTTATTTAGAGAATTGGTTCTCTCGTTTAAAATCATCCGGTTTCAGATAACTCTATCAGTATATCATATTCGACATCATCACATCGTGACATGTCATTTATATTACTCCCTCCGATCACTATTATAAGATGGTGGCTGTCAGTTCATTCACAAGTTGCATAAACTGTTTTTGGACAATAATTGGTTATGTCGTTTCTTATAATTCCAGATTGGGGTTATAATATAGTACATTGTAAATGCAGAATTGTCTAAAGCTTGACTTGTAGTATTATTTATGACTTTCTTAAGTCTTTCGTATGTCATTTTCATCCTATAAACATCACTGGCCCATATACTTGTGCAATCAATTTCTGGGTGATTCATCATTTAACTTTCTAAAACTGTTGCTGTTATCATCTTAAAATGAGTTAAGAATACACAATCACATTTGTTAATTAGGTTTTTATATCGGGTCTAACTAATACGTAAAATGAGAGGTGTTACTCTTACCGATAAGTGTGTTTACTTGCATCGTTGACTTGCTCTCACCTCTTAAGTTTCAAATACATGTTATATATATTGACACTCTCTACCTCTATGTTATTGATATATCTGAACTTCTCTCTTCCTTGTTAATAATTTTAAGATAAGATGGCCACATCCACTCAATGTTTCTTCCTTTCACTCATTCTCATTTGGTTCATATCTCAAACATCTTTTGGAGCTATTACTATTCACCCCGATGAAAGTATGTTACTTATTTCTGCTATAGCTACCAAACAGTATATAAATTTCTTTCATCTTTCTTTTCAAGTTATTTTCATCTAAGGATTCATGTTAGTTCAAATATCATGTATTATTTTTTGCTCATGTAGAAATTCTGTATATTTGAAGACATGTGTGTGTAGTTTAGAATTTTTTTTAGTACTAAGCTCATAGCTCTGAATTGTATCTATATTTAGAGAAAGCTCTTGAAGTTATAGCTAAATCACTTGGTAAGAAGGATTGGAACTTCGACGTAGATCCATGCAGCAATAAACCTAACTGGGTTACGCCTCCCATACAGAAAATCGTAGAGAATAATGTCACCTGTGACTGCTCTATTCCTGGTGACAACTTCTGTCATGTTGTTGCAATGTAAGTCTCTATTGATGTTGTATATGTGTGAATGAGTTTGGTCAGTTAATACAATGTAAAAAAATTAAATGGTATGTATTTTTACTAAAATCAATAAGTTTGTCTATAAACTCTGCATTTGAATAGCATTCTTTTTCATTTGAAAATAACTAATACATATATTAGAAGTAAGTTCTTTTAATAACTTTTTTTATGAGAAAATGAACATACAGAACTTTGAAAGGGCAAAATCTCCCGGGAACTCTCCCACCGGAAATGAACAGGTTGCATTATCTTCAAATTATGTATGTAATTCTCACACCTTTCCTAAATCCAAATTTTGCATCTATATATTATTTTGCATGACAAACTCTTTCTCTCCTTCTATTACAGTGAACTCTCTCGCAATTACTTGAACGGTCCAATTCCTAAAGAATGGGGCTCCATGACAAATCTTCGTGAAATGTATGATTAGATTTTTTTTTTCTTTCTGGTTTCAGTCATAGATTGTTCTGCATATTATATGATATTCACATATGAGTCTTATTATACATTCTTTATAAGGATTTGCATTCATAGCTAGAAGTAATAACATGTTTCTTAATCATAACAGTAGACTCCCCGGAAATGGTTTAACTGGTTCAATACCAAAGGAGATTGCAAACATATCTACTCTCCAGTTTTTGTGAGTTTCTCATTATCCCACTTAGCAACTTTTTTTTCTTCTTTCCATAAGTATATAAACATGTATGTGTTGAATCCAAATTAGTTTTAGTAGAACCTAACTTTAACTTGAAATGTATAGGGAGTTAGTTGGCAATCATATGTCTGGAAATATTCCTCCAGAGCTTGGGAATCTAACCCAGATTCGAACACTGTAAGAACTTTATTATGAAAGCCAAATGTTAAAATTCCACTTTTATTTCCATGGCTTTGAATCATCATTTACCGTTTTGTTTTTAAATTATATACAGCCGACTTTCCTCGAATAATTTTACTGGAGAATTACCCATGACATTGGCCAAGCTCATTACATTGCAAGATTTGTAAGTTTCAAACTTTTATGGTGATGTTTAAGTGATAACCAAATTTTTATATAATTTTTATGCCCTCTCTGATCAATGCAGCCGTATTACAGACACTCAATTCTCTGGAAAGATACCTAATTTTATTCAAAACTGGACAAATATCAAGTCACTGTATGCACTCTCTTTTTTATTTTAATTTTTCCTCATATCTAATTGCTTTTGTATTGCTTTAAATTATCGATGTTTACTTTACTTTTGACAGAACGATACAAGGAAGTGGATTAACTGGGCCGATTCCTTCTGGAATTTCACTTTTGACAAACTTAACGGACTTGTATGTATGATATTTTATTTTAACGATAAAGCAAGGGTTGAAATTTCACTTTCATTTGAATTATGTTTACATGGCTTTGATTTTATTGTGATATTCAGGAGAATTTGTGATTTGAATGGATCTGAATATGAACCTTTGCCACAACTTAATAATATGAGATCTTTGAAAACACTGTGAGTTGATTTCCTCTGCCTCTCTCAGAAATAGAGAAGAAAAAAAGAAGAAAGAGAGGCACTAATAATATATCGTTGTCTATGTTATTGTTTCACAGGATTCTGAGGAACTGCAATATCAACGGAACGCTGCCTGAAAATCTTGGGAATATGGGATTATTAAAACACTTGTAATTTCTTCCTCGCTACATTTCGTTTGGCATCTTTTTGAATAATCTAATTTCAATGCATAATACTGAAATACATTAGGGACTGCTAACTTTCTATGTTTCTTGTTTATATTTTTACTTCAACTAATAGAAACAAGAGAATATAGATCCTATATTCTCCTCGCCATTTTCTTTTACATGTTTTGAAAACAAATTTACCATTTTCATTGTTTTTAAGTTTCTTAAGTTAAGCTTGGTTTTTTTTTTTTGGTCATGACGTTGAGCTTAGTTTATTCTTTAACCATTGGTATCTTTGTTTTTGTTATTACTATTTTGATATATGTACAAGCTCTTTAACTTATTGTGTTCCAGGAATGTTTTTTACGACAAATTTTCTCAGTAGCAGTTTAACTCATTCTCAATATGATATCTCTTTCAGAGACCTCAGCTTTAACAACATAAGTGGAACAATTCCAAGTACTTATGCTGCCATGAACAGTTCAGAATACATGTATGAAATTCATCATAGTTTCTTACCGCGATTCTATTTTACAGTATATTTTAAGTCACATATCTTTCGACTTTTTTATGCCTACAAGCTAGTGTGAAGTATAGCTTTATAATATTCTTAGATCCAATGAAGACTGAACTCAACCTAAATACATGAATAAATGTCAACACATGGAAGGGTCCCTCAAGACAGTTATCTAATCAATTAAACCGTTCATAGAGAAGAAGAGATAAATATGTGTGATTAAAGATATCTACCTCAATTTCTTAGAGGTGCATATTAATATCTTGATATTCTTTTGTGGTAGATTTTTAACCGGAAACCTTCTCACTGGATCAGTGCCTCCTGCTTTGGGACATAATGCCGATGTGTGAGTTATCTTTCTCATACTACTTGCATGGTGTACTTCATTTACGCGCAGATGAAAGATATCATCCGTTTCTTATTTACCTTTCTAAGTGGACTTTTCTTTTTCTTTTTGCTTGCTTCGCTGCATTTTCCCTTTCATTTTATTTAAGAATTGTCGTTTTAGCTGTATAGAGATCTTTCATACAATAACTTCAGCATCAGCGAGAATCAGAAGTGTCAAGATGAAAAAGTGTAAGAAACCTTGCATCTATGTTCTTTTATTTGCAAACTTAATTAGGAACTTTCCTGATGCACCACATTCTCTAATTTGTCACAGGAACTTGTTTTCTACCTCATGGGCACGCAATGACATGTAAGTTTTCTATTATAAATACTAAACCATGTATCTACATCCTTTCTATTTTCCTTTTATTAATTATGTGATGAATCTTATTATTCTAATCATGTTAACTTGCTCTACTCCTTCCATCCTTGCAGAGGAACAGCGTGTTTGAGCATTGAATGTCCCAAACGTGAGTTTCTTAATGTTGAATTTCTTATAAACAGCTAAGATCTCACTATTGTTTTTGATTTCTTTTTATTTTAAAAAAAGCTCTCGGAAGAGAATGATTCAAAATATGATCCCAAGAAGAGAGCTACATAGTTAGATAGAAACGAACTATGAATAATGCAGAGAACAAATGGGATATCCATTCATAAAATATATCCATGGAATAATTGGCAGTTAACTGTTATGCCACACAATCAACAATTTCTCAATCTACCTCCTATATGCTCAAATTTGTCAAAATACACTACCGGAAGCACACTTCTAGTAAAACCTCGGTGTTTCTGAGTGGCGGATTGAGAAATCACCTACACAACCTGGCTCCATTGAGTACATGCCCAAAACAAAAAATCGAGAGCCCGCATACAGAAAAAATCAAGTTAAGATAAAAAAGGAGCTCCGAGGCAAAAAAAAAAGCAAGTCACACCATAACAAATTAAAGAGACTTATCTAGTTGGACTTAAGGGGGAGCGTTGGAAATTAAGGAGCCCATCAGTGGGAGCAAGGAAAACTAAGGTGTTTAGAAGTCGTGGAAAATTTGTGTCCATTGGTTCGAATTTTGGACCATGAACGTCTCACTCTTAAGAACACCAACCAGTCCACTATGTTGCTACACTCAACAGGCCTCTGCAATAAACCAACAGTGGGAAAGAAACATGATAGTTAAAAAAGGGAGAGAATGAGTATAGAAAAGTACAATTTTAAGGAACATGTTTTTCTTTGTTTGATTTTTGTAGTTATCTGATAATTCTATAGTTTCTCACATGATCTGCTCCACCCAGCCTCATACTCCCTTTATATAAATTGTGGTGGAAGGCGAGTGACAATCAACAAAAGAACTTATGATGATGATTCAGATTCTCCTGGACCAGCTAGATTCTATCGCAGTTCAACTGGAAAGTGGGCATTGAGCACCACTGGTATATTCGTTGATAGTGATCAACTTCAGATAAATTATATCCCGAAAAACATCACCAAACTTACTATGGTGGATGATGAATTGTACACGAATGCACGTGTTTCACCTATTTCTTTGACTTATTATGGCTTTTGCCTCGCAAATGGAAGCTACACGGTATATCTACATTTTGTTGAAATAATGTTCACAGACAACGACTCTTATGGTAGTCTTGGACGACGTGTATTTGATATCTACCTTCAGGTACATGGTTTGACACTATTCTTCCAAATTCCAATAGTTACTCAGTGTTTCATAAATAGTTGTAGGGACAATCGAACTATTTTTTTAAATAGCCTACATAAATAGTTATGTGAAATGTTCACCAGGTTCCTATAGGGACATTGTCGAACTCTTTTTTTTTCTTCCAATTAAAATATTTGTAGGCTGTAATAATCATGAAAGTTTAAGGTTATGATTGAAATTTTGTAGGGGAATCTGGTGCAAAAGGGGTTCAATATTGCAGAAGAAGCAGGAGGAGTTGGTAAGAAAGTCGTAAAACTATTCAAAGATGTCGCTGTTACTAGTAATACCTTGGAGATCCGCTTGTATTGGGCTGGAAAAGGGACACAGTATCTCCCAAATAGATCAGTATATGGTCCTCTTATATCAGCTATATCAATTGAATCTGGTGGGTTATACTTGGCACGTTCCTAACCTTATGCTATGATCTCCATATTATGGTCTAATATTGAAATTTCTTGTATAATAATAATCAAGCAGATTCTCCACCTGGAAGCATATCTATAGGAGTTGTGGTTGGAATTGTGGTTGCAGCAACAATTATAATCATTCTAGTATTTGGTATACTATGGTGGAAAGGATGTTTTGGAAAGAAAAACTCATTAGCAAAAGGTGATTACAAAGAAATTTCCTTTGTTTCCATTTTTATCGAATGTTTTGCCAACAGAAATTATTCTAGTGATAAATAAAGTTGTGCATGTTGCGTAACCAAGTCTGAAGGCATTCTCTTATTAGTATATCATGTTATATATGGAACCTTTTTTTTTTTTTTGATCAAGTAAAGAAATTCTATAAAAGACCTGGAGAGGGCCAGTAGCAACAAAAGTGCTTACAACAAAACAAAAAGAATGTCCAAAACATTACATCACAAAGATTTATAACAAGGAAGGCTTGTGCAAGTTCTCAACAAACTAAACTAACAAAGCAGCTGATAAAAGAACAACACCAAAGTAATGGCATAAGCTACTAGCTAAACACCAAGGTTCACAAAGATGCTTTGAACACCTAATGAGATAGAATCAACAGTATCATAGAATATGTCTTGTTGCCTGAACAAGATGAACCTAGACTAGTTTTATTTTGATAAAAAAAATGTTGCAAGCTCACAAGAAATTGACTGTCGATGCAGAGTATCCGTCTGTAATTTTCTTAGTTCAAGAAATCTTTGATCTTTATTTTACTTCTATTAACAGAGCTGAAGAGTATAGACCTACAAACAAGTTTATTTACCTTAAGACAAATCAAAGCAGCAACAAATAACTTTGATATTTCCAATAAGATTGGAGAAGGAGGATTTGGTCCTGTTTACAAGGTATTATGCATAATATACTACATATATTTTTCAGCATATTCTTTCTCAACTTCTGACAAATAGCATTCCTCAAAATGCAGGGATGTTTACCCAATGGGACATTGATAGCAGTGAAGCAACTTTCTTCAAAATCAAAGCAAGGGAACCGTGAGTTTCTAAACGAGATAGGCATGATTTCTGCTTTGCAACACCCTTATCTTGTTAGACTCCATGGTTGTTGTGTGGAGGGAGATCAGTTGTTGCTGGTATACGAATACTTGGAAAACAATAGTCTTGCCCGTGCTTTATTTGGTAATTTTTCCAATATGGTACTTTGGTTTCTAATTATATGCTACTCCATATTTTCTAACTTAACACGTAGCTATGTAGTATCATTCTCTGATTTTTGTTACATTGACTAATAAAGGTCCAGAGGAACACCAAATAAAATTAGATTGGTCAACAAGGAAGAAGATATGTGTTGGTATAGCAAGAGGTTTGTCATACCTCCATGAAGAATCAAGACTAAAGGTTGTTCACAGGGACATTAAAGCCACAAATGTATTACTTGATACAGATCTTGCCCCTAAGATATCTGATTTTGGTTTGGCGAAACTTGACGAGGAGGATAATACTCACATTAGTACTAGAATTGCTGGGACCTAGTGAGTCACTGTAATTCTTGCCTTCTTTAGTTTATTAAAAAGTTCTCCAAAAAATATCAAACTCAATTCGAATGATAATTTTATAATATAATAATAGTTTGATATCTTGCTGTATCCTGATATCATGTTGTTCCAATTTTCTGTTTCAATTATGCAGTGGATACATGGCTCCTGAATATGCAATGCATGGTTATTTGACAGACAAAGCAGATGTTTATAGTTTTGGAGTTGTTGCTTTGGAAATCATCAGTGGAAGAAGCAACACCATTTATCGGTCAAAGGAAGAAGCATTTTATCTTCTTGATTGGGTAACTTTATGATATTTTCCCTTGGTCATGTAAATTCAATTTTCCATGGTACTATCTATTTACACTGTTTTTTGTGTCTTACATATACTGTTGTTGTAGTATTACATTCCACTAGAAGCACAATGAAGGGATAAAAAAAGGATGTAGCTTTAGTTTCTGTCAAAGAGTAATTGTACAAAACATTTCATACGTACTGTCAATTTCTAAAATCTTAATACCATTTACGCATTTTAGTAACATACTAGTACATCATTTTCCTTTTTAGTTATTAAACTTAAAATGACCAATTTTACATTGAAGAATTTTCAGAAGTTGAATGTATCTATTGTGAATGACTTGGGTTACACAAAACTATTCTTTGTTTAAAAAGGCACAGATGTTGAAAGAGAAAGGTGACTTGATGGAGCTAGTTGATAGAAGATTAGGTTCAGATTGCAAGAAAAAGGAAGCCATGGTGATGATCAATGTGGCTCTCCTATGCACCAACATCACTTCGAACCTTAGGCCCTCCATGTCGTTAGTTGTAAGTATGCTTGAAGGAAATACTGTGGTTCCAGAATTTGTGCCAGATTCAAGTGAAGTACTGGATGAAAAGAAAATGGAAGCAATGAGGCAGTATTACAATAAGATGGAAGAAAACAATACCAGTAAGTCGCAAACAGAAAGTCAGAGTTTGTCAACTGATGGCCCATGGACTGCTACATCTTCATCAGCTGTAGACCTTTATCCGGTCCAACCTGATTCTTCCTATTCGGAGGAAAAAAAATTAAGATTGTCTTAGACCTCTTAGTAATAAACATCATGAGAGGAATCCTAGAGGTTCAAAATGACTGGTCCAAATCATTTAGGAAGGTATTGAACAATTATTGAACAAATAGGAAGCTGAAGGAAAACTCGGCAGACAATTATATGTGACTGTATATTCTTGGGAAGGACCAAGTTCTCAAATAATTTGTCTATCTTAATTTCCCCATTTAATTTCACTCATATAATTCTGTTAGAATTACTGTTGTAATCCAAATTCTTGTTATAATTATTACTGTTGAACATGAGTATCAGCATTTGTTTGAATATTTTAGTTTCTTATCAGTTAAACTTTAGGCCTTCGTTACTCAATATTTGATTTTTATTTCAGTTACAACTTTGTATTTAAAGCTGATTACTATTGAATAAAATTAAGTTTTTGCTCTTCCGTATTTTATCAGTAACATTTAATCACCAACAGATTGGTATCTAAATCTCAAAAAAATAAAAATATTGGTATCTAGAGCTTTCTTCTTAGAGGGACTTGCGAGTGAAACCCACCATCAAATCTTAAACAATGTTTTTCAATTCATCAAATAGATGGATTCTGAAACATCCTACAAAGCCGTACCATTACCTGATTTTGATGGTGAAAACTATCATATATGGGCAGCAAGAATGGAGGCGTATTTAGAGGTAAATGACCTCTAGGAAGCTGTTGAGGAGGTCTACAAAGTTCTTCCTTTGCCAAAAAATTCAACAATGACTCGGATAAAAATTCACAAGGAAAAGAAAACAAGAAAGACAAAGGCAAGAGCGTTTTTGTTTTCTGCTGTCTCAGAAGAAATATTCATGAGAATCATGATCATCAAATCAGCAATTGAAATTTGAAATTTTCTCAAAAACAAATATGAAGGAGATGAGAGGATTAGGGAAATGTAAGTGCTGAATTTGATTACAGAATTTGAGATGAAAAAGTGGAAGGAGTCTGAAACAATTAAAGAATATGCAAATAAACTTAATAGCATTGCTAACAAAGTAAGATTGCTTGGTTAATTACCTGATTACAAAATTGTTCATAAAATACTCGTGACTTTCCCTGAAAGATTTATAGCAACTATGACTTCCTTGTAAAATACCAAGGACATGTCAAAGCAATTACCTTAGTAGAGCTTTTAAATGCTATGCAGACTTAAGAACAACGATGAACAATAAAGTTGGTAGGTTTCGGGGAATGTGAGTTGCAAGCTAAATTAAAAATCAACAAAGGAGAAAAGAGTATGGGAAATAAGTATAAAAAGAGTTTCAACAAAAAACAAGCATCTAGAAGCACTAGCTACATAAATGAAAAAAATAGAGAATTTCCTCCTTGTAAGCATCGTGGAATATTGGGCGATCCTCCTTTCAACTGTTGGAGAAGACCTGATGTGAAGTGTGACAAGTGCAACAAGCAAGGGCATCACGATTGAATTTGCATAAGCAATTTTCAACAAAATAAATAGGCTCAAGCTTCAGATCAACATGAAGAAGAATAGGAAGAGCAGTTGTCTGTAGCAACATGTTTTACAAGAAGTAGGTCAATTGAATGTTGGCTAGTGGATAGTGGTTGTACCAATCACATGACTCATGATAAAGAATTATTTAAAGAGTTAGACTGATCACAAATATCAAAAGTCAGAATTGGTAATGGTAAATTTATTGTTGTCGAAGGAAAAGGAATTGTGGCCATTGAAAGGTGCACAAGTACAAAGATAATTTCTGATGTTTTATGTGTACTCGGGATTGATTAATATTTGCTAAGTGTGGGTCAATTACTTGATACATCAAAGAATAATTTAGAATATCACAATTTTAAGAATAGTTTCGATTGGGTAACGTCCAAAAAAAGATGGGGTGATTTCTGGTGAAGCTATGCGTTTTCTGGCGAACACTATGGTCCCGGTCCTAGGAGCTCATTTTTCACATATTTTCATTGGCTTTCTGCACAGTTCTTCATCCTGAGTTCTATTCCTTCATTTCTTCTCTTTGTTTCACTCTTTTTGTTTAGATTTTTGCTTAATTTGTTTTGCTGTTGTTGTTTGATTTAGAGATTGGGGTTTGCGATCTTGACCTGGGTTCTCCTCGTCATAGATCTAAGCTCTTGGTGCCTTCTCCAGCTACAATCCTTGATCTGGGTTCTTCCTAGCCTTTCTCCGGCGTAGACTTCGGATTCCGGTGCAGTGGGTTCTCGGTGCGACTTTCAGATTGTTTCCGGCTCTCAATTGGTTTTCTCTGAAGATTTCCCTGGGTTGGTTCGCATCTGAAGCTTTCCTGATTTTGTTGTTCACGTGGCTGGGTTCCTTGAAGTTTTCCAGCTCGTTTGTGTAGCTCTCCTTACTGGGTTTGTTCGAATCTGTATTGGGTTCTTTTGAAGTTTTCATAATTGTTTGCTTTGGATTTCGTTTGAAGTATCCCAGGGTTCGTTTGAAGTTTTCCTCTGTGATTGGCTTGGTTCTTCTGTTGCTATCTTGTGTATCATGGTATGCCCTTGGCCATTTATGGCATCACTGGATTCTGGGGTGGCGTCGGTGAAGCCACCGCAATCTGGAAAATCGTTCGTCCATGCCTTGTCTGGTCCTACTGATTATCAACTCACTAAGCTTCCTCCAAAGTTTGTTATGGGGAAATCCGTTTGTGTCACAATCACAGAGGATGAATATGAAGCAGGAATTGTTAATTGTTGCAGCAATATCCATGGCCGTCTCACTCTGCGCAAGGGAGACTCTCCTCTGACTACTTTGGCCCTGAAGTTGAAATTAAGCAAATTGTTGCCAAACATTAAGAATTGGGAATTAACACCTCTTGTAAGGGATTTTTCGAGTTTCATTTCAATACGGTTGATGACATGAGAAGGGTGTGGGCAATGGGAGCCGTGAATCTTAACCCAGGATTGTTGTGGTTTTATTGTTGGTCTAGTGATTTCACACCACAGGCACAAGCTCAGACTCATGCACAAATTTGGGTGCGCCTTTTGCTGCCACCACTCAACATTTTTCAGATGTTGCTGCTGCTCATGAACACGTTGTTACGACTGCTGTAGCACCTAAACTTGCTGATAAGGCTGCTGCCACCTCTAATCTACCTTTAGTGCACAAAAGCAACACATTTGGCAAGCTGCCTGCTAAGTCTCAAGAGGCCATTGCTCTCAACAAAACTAAATCTGTCACTAAGCATAATAGACCTATTCTTAAACCTGTGATCAAGGTTTAAAATACGGGTCCGTTACCGCGAAAACGGCTGCGACAAAAAGGTATAGGTGACCATCGATACTGATACAACCGTATAACTCCGTTACGAATGCGACACACCATTACGGAAGTGAAAAACACAACACCGTTCATAAGGAAAAATAGATAATGAGAGACTGTGATGAGTCAATAGTATCTCATATTCCTTTCATCGCTTATTTTCATGTTGTATAGTGTTGTAATGTTGTAATTATTATATTTAGCTTAACCATCTTATAATATATAAAATAATAGTTCAATTGAAGTTATTATACACTATATGATAGAATAAATGATAAAATAATATTTGTGCATTGCTGTAATTAATTCACACCGCGACGACCGCAATCTGTAAACATCTGTAACAGCCGAAATCACGACAACCTTAACGCGACTGCGATCGAGACCGTGACCGTTATTTAAAACCTTGCCTGTGATGTCACAGGGACATAATCTCACTCACAAACATGTACATAGGCCTGTTACTACTTCTGGCGCGTCTGAGACTTTGGTGAAAAATATTGATTGGGTCTTTCTAGACAACTCTGACCAAGAAGGGCTTAATAAGGAAGGAGGTAATGTGAATGTGCCTGAGATTGCAGCAATCCAGAAGAGGGGAGACTCTTCAACATTATCTCTTCACAACTCTTTTGAGATTCTTCATGAAGATAGTGTACTTCCTTTAGGGGAGGCAATGTTAGCTGACAAGGATACTAATCACAATTCAACTGTCGATTTGGCTAAAAGTACTGATATTATTGATCAGGTATCCAAGGAGATAGTTCATTTGAATCAAACTGATAACTCTAAGGTTTCTGATGAAGTGAACAATGAACCCTCTGAGTCTGCAGTTTTGATTTCAAATAGACCTAATGTGTTGGCTGATGCGGGGTCTCAGACTTTTGCCACATCAGTCCCACTTTCTCCTGTGCAGTGCAGCATTACTGGGAGGCTGTTATTCCCCGGTGCTGCTACTGTGTCAGCCATCAGCCACCATTTCTAGGGATCCTTCTTATGACATGTCATTTGTTCTACCTTTTCTCTCTGAACCAGCTACTGATTCAACGCCTATTATTACACCTATTACCTTTTTTGATGAGATTCTAGGTCCTGATAAAGGCAAGATATCAGTTCCCTCTACTGCTAAAAATACTGCTCAAGCTTGTATGAAAAGTGAGAAAATCTTAAGCAAATTCTGGGCAGATGACTTAGATACTGATCAGGCTTCAGACAACACCTTAGAGCTGGACAATTCTGGTAACAAAGCTAAGCACAAGGCTTCTTACAATCTGCAGAGTCCTAGAGCATCGGAATATGAGTGCATTCACACCCGTGCTAAGAGTGGCATATCTAAAGCTTATAAAACATGATGTGTATGCCTTGGTTTAGGCTTTAGGTTTGCTCTCTGTTACTTTGATTATTTGTGTTTGTGTCATTTTAATGTAACATGTTACTATCCTTAGTACCAGGGTGTGTTTTTCATGTTTGCAACTCCTTAGAAGTGGTTAATGGCTACCTAGGAAGTGACTTTGCTTTACTGTCCTTATTGACTAATTGAGTTTTTGCTTAGTCCCCCCAATATTGTACTTTTCCCTTTATTCTTTTATTGCATTTTTCTAGCTTTATAAAAAAAAATTACTTGATACATGATTTAAAGTAATCTTACTTAATAAATGATCAAAATTTGAGGTCTGATATTGGCACTGAGTACACCTAAATAATTCACTATGTTGTGTGGGTAGTAGGCATTAAGCATCAACTTACAACTCCTGACACCCCTAAAAAAATGGAGCGAGTGAAAGAAAGAATATAATAATAAAGGAAATGGTCAGATTTATGCTTCATGACAAAAGGGTGCCCTAACGAATATTGGGCAGAGGCTACAAATACTTATTTACCGGTGTTTTCGGAAAACTACGGGCTAGTTCTGATTATTACAAGCGAGGCCGAACTAGAAATCTCAGGACATGTTGTGCAAAGGTTTTGATCGAAAACGGTTTGAAAAAGGCCACGAAATGCACTCAGGTTACTTAGAGGGCAGGACGCGTTTTAGAGTAAAAAGGCACTGTCTCTCCACATGTTTGAAGTTTGCAAGTAAAAGCAAAGAAAAAGTAAAGAAAAGGAGCATAAACAACATGAGAAATCACCCTCACCAAAGAGAAAGAATAAGATTCCAAAAACTTCCATGTGGTCCTAATGTTGTCCGAAGGATTATTCTACGAGTGTAGGACACCTTACCCATGGAACCAAAGGAAGGCCCTGAGGATTAAAGAATAGCCCCCATCAAGGCCGAAAAGCACTTCGAGCTTCATGAGGATTTAGAAGTGGAAGACCCCTAGGACCTTCCACCAACACTTTCAACATATGAAGAACCACTCTCATGACTCTATAAAAAGAGGAGTACCCCTCAAGCGGTTTAAACAAATAGAGTCCTACTTAGTGGATGTGCCGGCCCTTCTTGACAGATGGAATTATCTTGATAAGTCGTAAGGCTTCGAGTAAAGTCAAACATGTCTCAACACTCCTTTAGGCCCTGTGGAAGAACAAGTGAAATCAAACTCGATCTTAGGAGGCTTTGCTAGAAGCAAGGTGAAGGTGATAAAAACACAAGAAAGTTGGGTTAGAATTGTATTTGTCTCTCTATATGAATCTCTTTCGTGATAACAAGTGACATATAGCAGCAAAAAGTAAAGTGATAAGAAATAAGAGATGACATAGTATTTATCCTAAATCACCCCACAACCTAGGATTACGTCCAATCTCCTTGTACTTCCAAGGGATTTCTTTCAATATAATCAAATCTTCGTTACAATGAAAAACCATTAAGACAATCTCCTTGTACTTCCAAGGGATTTCTTTCAATATAATCAAATCTTGGTTACAACAATAAGTTGTTTTTAGAATAGACAAAAGTGTTTAGACAAACTCTAGGAGAAGTAAACAAATATGAAGCATAATATACTTATAGTGTATATCTTATGGATTTTCTTTTGACCGTTTCTAGACATAGCATATACTATGAAGAAATATGTATATAATTACAATAGTATATGAACATATTAGACTCAGTGTATGTACGTGAATATGCTAAAGTGTCATAACCTTCTTCAAATAAGTTTGGTCCTTTATATTATGCTGAAGTTTGTTGACCGTTATGGAAGAATCCATTATCATTGAATGCTTGATTGACTGCCGAGATATCCTTGTATAAATGCAGTCAGAAAATCAGCCATTCATTTCCATCAATGATGCTCTTAAAGAAATTTACTCCTTTGCATTGTTGAACCAAAGTGGGTTTTAGAACAATTTCATTATGGTTTTGACGATAACAATGAATGAAAGAATAATTGGGCACTCTAATATTTGTTCAAGTGTGCATGATTATAGAATAAAATTTCTAACTTTGAAGTCAACAATTCTAGCCCTGAAAGAACACGTTCAGAACATAGAAGAGAGACTCTTACGTCCAAAACAAGCTGTGATAACAAGACTCTAATGGTCAACAAAAGTCAAATCTCTGATCGGAAAGTATCAAGACTTGAAGGCAAGTTCTGATCTGAAGGCAAGCTTTTATGGATCAAGTTAATAGTCAACGCTCTAAAGATCGTCTGACCATATTGTCTTCTTATGAAGTTTGTCTTCATCTTAAGAAACGCCATTTTTTATGAGACGACTGCATGTTCTTGTCCTTGATAAATTAAAAAGAGACACATTGCAGAAACAAACAACAGTCTCACAAGACAAATAGATGCAACATATCATTCCAAATGAAGAAAAGGAATTCTAAATGTCTAATCAACAAGATTATCCCTTATAGGAAAAGTTTTTAAATGCGAAGAGCTTCTCAATGAAGCTTGATGCACTAGCAATTTATTCAACAACGACTTTATTCGTTACTCTCACAACTACACGCTTACAAACTGTGTGAAAACTCTGTTCAAATCTCAAGCACAAAAACACTTGGAAAAATTCTAATAAACTTTCAATCTTAGAATCCCTTATTGGAAAACTTTCAATCTTAGAAAATTTATTGTTATGTCATTTTTGTGTTTGGTATAATTCCTGCCCGGGTACACATCTTGTTGAGAATTGTGTCAAAATTGATGATGAAAAATTCGGAAAAAATCGTGGCACTATTTGGAAAAACCGGGCACCATTTTGTGCACATTTTGGAAGCTTTGGTTTAACAAAAATTGGGGCACAAATTTTGGATTATGTTCTGATGTAAAAACTAAAAAATCGGGGAACCATTTTGGGAAATCAGAACATGTTTTTCTCGGATTATGTGACTATACAAGGCTCCATTTTTCATATTTTGAGTGAGGCTTGAAGAGATAAAACTGAAAAAATTAAAGGAGGTAACTTTAGGGTTGAAGGTCTTTGGTGAAGATTCTCTTGAGAGGTACTCTTTAGTTGGAAAACATATGTAAATACCTTGGGAGCATGAATTCATTGAGTCTCTTGTTCTTGGGAATATATTGGGAAAATAGTAAAAATTAGGGTTTGTTCTTTGTGAGCTTGTTGAAGTTAATCTCTTGTAACTCTTTTGTATCTCTTTATAAAGAACTCATTGATAGTGGATTGGAGAGATCAACCTCTATCGCAGAGTAGGTCATCATTGGACAAAGTTGGGTAAACATTTAGTGGTGTGTTTATTTCTCTTCTCTATTTATCTTTTTACACATGGTTTTGTGCTTTACACTTGGTTCCTAAATTAGATCTGTGTTTGTTGTTGTTGTTGTCATTTGATGTTACTTTGATATTGATGATTACTTTACTTTGCTCGACACATCTAAAATTATTGGTGTGAAATTTGAGTCCGAATTCACAACAAGTCTTTATATAGTACATGGAGAAGAATTTTTTAAAGTTGACTTGTATTACATATGATTTTACCGAGTCTTCTCATCAATCGTTAAAAATATGTCTCATCAATGTGAGTCAAACATTATTTGCCCAAATACATGGATTTAATTTGTTTTGTTTGTGGACTACGATTCATTAATTTACTTTATAAAGTTGTTTTTTTTACAAGACTAGTTTATAAAGTTGTTGCTGCTGTCATTTTTGGTTTTTGAAGTTAATGAAATTTTACCAAAGAAATTCTCAGTCATATTAGTTATTATTCCTATATAGTTTTAGGACTAAATTAATCGTCGTTTTAAGAGGAAGAGGATGTATTTCATTAAAGGTTTTCGCATTTTGGCATATTTATAATTTTATGTAACACCGCCCTACAATTTCATAGACTAAATTGATGATTTACGATCTCACAATTGCGTTTACATGAATTAAGGACTTTTCTTGGCCTTTAAACTCCGAATACATGCTATATATATTCCAGATGTAATATCTGGCTCGAATTGGTAAGCTGTCTGGTTCCCAGGTCGGTTTTTAAAACAATATTTTTAAAATATTCGATTATCAAACCGATTATTTTTTATTATTATCTACTTAAAAACAGTTGTTTTGTAAAAAAAAATACATGGGGTGGATCCTACTAATGCAATTTTTTCTCCATGCAGGAAGGTATTTTTTAACATCTATGATCTAGCTAGTATATATAGGGACCACTTCTTTGATGCAACAATAGCCAGTAAAGTCCTAATCTTCACAAACTGAAGTTAAGGTTTCGTGAGCAAAGCCTTGAATAGGACGAGAAGAATAATGGCCTACCTCCTGCATGTTGTCTGGAACTAGATCATGGTTTGAATTTGTCAGTTATCATTGGGACCATGGAGTTTCCTATTGTTAAATTCCAGGAAGGAAGGAAACAAGGCCAGATTGGAAAATTAAGACTATTTCAGTCAAAACAAGTAGGATTCATAAAAGACTTAATTATCCAGTTTTGATGCCTCTTTCGGATTTTTCAGTTTAAAATATGGTGATATATTATATTTAAATTGAAGTTTTTTTTTTTTGAGTAAATATTATATTTAAATTGAAGTTTTTAGAGAGTTTTCAGATAAAATATTGATCATTCTACATCATCACATCGTATGAAACATCATTTATGATACTCTCTCTGAGATTACTATTAAAAGCAAAAAAAAAATTATTTTTTAGGTTGGTTAATTGAATAACTAATATGTATTTGATCTATGGTATAGACCACATACATTATTTATTCAATGAATCTAAAATTTTTTTTAGTATAATGCTGACCAAAGAGAGTATGACAGATCATCGATTTTAAATGGAGGGACTAATGAGCTCAAGACAAATCGATGATGAACTAAATTGATTGTTGGGTGGAATAATTCTTTACCAAACTTTACTTACATTCTGGCATAAGTTCAAATTATCACGTCCTTTCTCTCACAATCGGATGGTTATTAAAAATTAAGAAAATAGGATAGGATTAATCTGAACTAAAAGAACATAGCTCCATAAATAGAAAGGAGAAAAAGTCAAGATACATTGTCTGCTCAAAATGGGAAAAAAGCGCGCGGGAGTAGCTTTCGATGATGAATGGGCGGAACTTGGTGGTGGCTGATGGAACAATGGTGGAAATCTTGAACAAAACTGAATCAAAATTGTTATAACAGAAAAAGTTTTGACCCAGGGTTAGGGTTTAGAGATTTTGAGAGAGAAAGAAGTTAAATGTGTAAATATCTGAAGAGTTTTATTGAACGAAACCATAACAAACATGCTAACAAACTTATTTCTTCCTATACAAGTAACCTATAGTTGTTACTTTATTTGCAAGCTATTTAACAAACTATCAAAAACAAATATTAAAACTAATTCCTAACTAAATGAATTACATTTCCAATACACCTCCTTAATTCATTTAGTAGAAATCATTGCCATTCCAAGCTTGTTCTTCATGTATTCGAAGCTACTAGTCTTCAATGGCTTTGTAAGCAAGTCTGCAACTTGTTCTTCAGTCTTGCAATGCATAACTTCCAACTTTCCTTTGTTGACTCGATCCCTTAGGAAATGGAAACGTGTTTCAATATGTTTACTCCTTCCATGTGCATCTGGATTCTTAGCTAAGTAATTAGTAGATTTGCTATCAACTCTTATTTCGATCTTTTCGTTCTCTGTTAGTTGCATTTCAATCAATAACATATTGATCCGTTGAGCTTGACAAGCTGCCATAGAAACCCCAATATACTCAGCTTCACAAGAGGACAATGCAACCACTGACTCTTTTTTTGAGCTCCATGAAAATGCAACATTTCCAATCATAAACACATAGGCAGCAGTGCTTTTCATGTCATCTTTGTCACCACTCCAATCTAAATCAGAATAACCAACTATCTTCTGATCAAATGGTTTCTGATCCCTAGAGTATTGAATGCCTAGGTTACATGTTCCCTTCACATATCTTAATATCCTCTTAACTGCAATTAAGTGTGAAGTAGTAGGTTTCACCATATATCTGTTAATCAACCCTACTCCATAAGCTATATCAGGTCTGGTGTGACATAAGTACCTTTAGGAGCCTACAATCTGCTTGAATAGTGTTGGATCAATCTCTTTCTCATCACTGATCCGAGAAAGCTTTACTCATGTATCAACTAGAGTTGAAATTGGTTTGCAATTCAGCATCTTAAACCTCTTCAAAATGTCTAAAGCATGTGAATTCATTTCAAATTCAATACCCAGAAAGTAAGTGAGATTACCTAAATCAGACATTTCAAACTGATTCATATATCATACTCTTCTTAAAACTTTCCATTTCTGCTTCATTGCTCCCAGTAATGATCATATCATCCACATATAAACATATAATTAGCTTATTAGCGATGTTTCTGCAGTAGATCCCATGGTCATTCACACACTTTGTGAAACCTTGCTGAATAAGAAACTTGGCTATCTTCTTATTCCAAGCTCTTGGAGCCTTATTCAGACCATATAGAGCTTTATCAAGCTTGTAAACATAATCTTCCTTGCCCTTAATCTCAAAACCTGGTGACTGGCTCATATAAACTTCTTCCTCTAGCTCACCATTGAGAATTGAAAATTTTACATCTAACTGGTACATCGACTAGTTGTATTTGATAGCTACTGCAATCAATATGATTGTTTCCATCCTTGCTACTGGTGCATAGACTTCATAATAGTCTTGACCATACTTTTGTAGAAACCCCTTGCTGCTAGCCTGGCCTTCAACTTTGCAACTTGTCCACCTGGCTTGAGTTTAGTCTTGAAAACCCACTTGACATCAATACACTTCATCTCAGTAGGTAACTGTACTAGCTTCGAGGTTTCACTCTTCTCTATTGATTTTAACTCATCAATCATTGCTTCTTTCCAGTGTTTTATCTAAGTGCTTTCTCAAAAGATATTGGCTCAGCTTCTGCAAGCATAGCTAGTTGTACAATATCACCTTCATCATTAATTGCTGAATCAGTAAACCTTTCGTAATCATTCAACCTTGTAGGTGGTTGAATATTTCTTGTTGGCCTACTAGCACCTCCTTCATCTGTACTCTCAACATTTTCTATTTATTCTTCAGCTTCAATTTCATCTGCTTCCGATTCTGAATCTAACAGATTAAACTTGTTATCATTCTTATATGATGACTTGGCACCTTTTGATTCATCAAATCTCACATCTTTGCTATTCTTTCTCAATTGATCAGGAACATGCTTAAAACACGATGAGCAAAATACCTTCAGATTCAGAACACTTGGATTCACCCCACACCATGCTTCTTCAGGTGTTTTGTCCTGCAACTTCTTTGCAGTACTTTTGTTTATGAGGTATGCTGCAGTGGCTGCTGCTTCACCCCACAAATAATGAGGCGGCATCTGCTTCTGCTTTAACATACTTCTTATTATGTTTACCAAGGTTTTATTCTTCCTTTCTGAGATACCATTGTGTTGAGGTGTATATGGTGCAGTAACTTCATGATTTATGCCATTTGATGAGCAAAAATCATTGAATTCAGTAACTTCATATATATATATATATTCCAGATCTAATATCTGGCTCGAATCAGTAAGATGTCTGGTTCCCAGGTCGGTTTTTAAAACACTAGTTTTAAAAAATTTGATTATCAAACCGATTATTTTTTATTATTATCTAGACTAAAGTGCACTTTTCCCCCCGAAGTTTCAAAAAGTTGCGATTTTGGCCCTCTATGTACAAAAACTACAATTTTGGCCCCTAAGATTTAGCTCCTTTGCATCTATGGTCTTTTTGACCAATTTTGACCAATCAATGCCTACGTGGCACGCCACGTGTAATTATTGAATTAAAAAATATTTAAAAAGCATATAATCATTTTTTAACTTAAATAAATGAAAAATGAAATTAAAAAAAAATATAAAAAATCAGATTCCTCTTGGCTTCTTCTAACCCCAGACACCAACACCACCTTCCAATGGCCCCGCTTTCTCCGCCGCCGTTTAAACCACCGATCACCACCACCGTCATTGAAACAGAACAACTGAAAAGGACCCGTTAAGCCAAAGGAAGAAGAGTTGAAGAAAGAAGTTTCCGCATAAGTTACACCAGGATTTTGTTCCTGTATCTTATGAGTATACAAGTGATTCGGAACTTAGATATTTGTTATGGAACATATGAGTGCACTCTCTTTTTGTAGCTAAAGTTTGTCTCTGTTGAAAAAATTACAGTACTGCTGATTAAGTTTTTCTTTTTCCAATTCGAGATGAGCTAGACTTGTTACTATTGGTGGAGGAAAACTTCTGTTATATTGATTACTTTGTGGACTAAAAGGACCAAACATGCAAAGGGGCTAAATCTTAAGGGGTCAAAACTGTAGTTTTTGTATTTAAGAGGCCAAAATTGCAAATTTTTTAAAGTTAGGGGTTAAAAAGTGCACTTTAGCCTATTATCTACTTAAAAACAGTTGTTTTGTAAAAAAAATACATGGGGTGGATCCTACTAATGCAATTTTTTCTCCATGCAGGAAGGTATTTTTAACATCTACGATCTAGCTAGTATAGGGACCACTTCATTGATGCAACAATAGCCAGTAATGTCCTAATCTTCACAAACTGAAGTTGAGGTTTCGTGAGCAAAGCCTTGAATAGGACAAGAAGAATAATGGCCTACCTCATGCATGCATGTTTTTGAATTTGTCACTTATCATTGGGACCATGGAGTTTCCTATTAAATTTCAGGAAGGAAGGAAAGAGAAATTGGAAAATTAAGATTTTTTCAGTCAAAACAATTAGGATTAATAAAAGACTCAATTACAGTTTTAGTGTCTCTATTTTTATTTATTTAGAGAATTGGTTCCCAATGGGGTTATTGTATAGTACATATACATGCAGAATTTTCTAAAGCTTGACTTGTACTATTATTTATGACTTTACTAAGTCTTTCCTATGTCATTTTCAACCTTTAAACATCACAGGCCCATATACTTGTGACATCAATTTCTGGGTGATTCATCATTTAACTTTCTAAAACTGTTGCTACTTGCTGCTGTCATCTTAAAATGAGTTAAGAATACATAATCAAATTTGTTACTCTTACCGATAAGTGTGTTTACATGCATTGAGGACTTGCTCTTGACTATTAAATTTCAAATACATGCTATATATATATTGACACTCTCTACCTCTAAATTATTAATATATCTGAACTTCTCTCTTCCTTGTTAATAATTTTAAGATAAGATGGCCACATCCACTCAATGTTTCTTCCTTTCACTCATTCTCATTTGGTTCATATCTCAAACATCTTTTGGAGCTACTACTATTCACCCCGATGAAAGTATGATTCTTATTTCTGCTATACTACTAAACAATATAGAAATTTCTTTCATATTTATTTTCAAGTTATTTTCATCTAAGGATTCATGTTAGTTCAAATATCATGTATTATTTTTTGCTCATGTAGAAATTCTGTATCTATATTTGATGACATGTGTGTGTAGTTTAGAAGTTTTTTCAGTACTTATCTGATAGCTCTCAATTGTATGTATATTTAGAGAAAGCTCTTGAAGTTATAGCTAAATCACTTGGTAAGAAGGATTGGAACTTCGACATAGATCCATGTAGCAACAAACCTAAGTGGGTTACAAATATATAAAATAATGTCACTTGTAACTGTTATGTTGCTGGTGACAACTTCTGCAGAGTTGTTTCAATGTAAGTCTATTTTCCGTAGAAACTCACCTTTTTCTATCAGCGCTTCTAATCAATTTGATTCTTATTTTAAAATGTGGTACTCTAGTATTTACATTGCTGCAATTTTTTCATAAATCTATCGGATAAGAAATACATTATAATTTATTACTTTATTTTGCTTAATGTTTATGTTTAACTTTTTTATGGAATAATGAACATACAGAAATTTGAGATTGCAAAATCTCCCGGGAACTCTCCCACCGGAAATGAACAGGTTGCGTTATCTTCAAATTATGTATGTAATTTTCACACTTTTCCTAACATTCAAATTAAAAATATTATTAATCATGTTTTATATCTTCTATCACAGGTATCAATATATTATTTTGTATGACAAACTCTTTCTCTCCGTCTATTACAGTGAACTCTCTCGCAATTACTTGAACGGTCCAATTCCTAAAGCATGGGGCTCCATGACAAATCTTCGTGAAATGTAGATTGTTCTGCATATTATACAATATATTGACATATGATTCTTATTATACATTCTTTATGAGGATTTACATTCATAGTTTGAAGTAATAATATGTTTCTTAATCATAACAGTAGGCTCCCCGGAAATCGTTTAACTGGTTCAATACCAGCGGAGATTGCAAACATATCAACTCTCCAATTTTTGTGAGTTTCTGATTATCACACTTAGCAACTTTCTTTTCTTTCTTCTTGTATGTGTTCAATCCAAATTAATTCTAGTAGAACCTAAGTTTAACTTGAAATATATAGGGAGTTAGTTGGCAATCAGATGTCTGGAAATATTCCTTCAGAGCTTGGGAATCTGACCCAGATTCGAACAATTTAAGCACTTTATTATGAAAGCCAAATGTTAAATGTCTACGTTTATTTCAATGGCTTTGAATCATCATTTACCTCTTTGTTTTTAAATTATATATAGGCGATTTTCCTCGAACAATTTTACTGGAGAACTACCCATGACATTGGCCAAGCTCATTACATTGCAAGATTTGTAAGTTTCAAACTTTTATGATGTTTAGAGAAGACCAAATTTTGATATAATTTTTATGCCCTCTCTGATCAGTGCAGCCGTATTACGGACACTCAATTCTCTGGAAAGATACCTAATTTTATTCAAAACTGGACAAATATCAAGTCACTGTATGCACTCTCTTTTTTATTTTAATTTTTCCTCATATCTAATTGCTTTTGAATTGCTTTAATTTTTATAAGAATTATCGATGTTTACTTTACTTTTGACAGAACGATACAAGGAAGTGGATTAAGTGGGCCGATTCCTTCTGGAATTTCACTTTTGAGAAACTTAACTGACTTGTATGTATGATATTCTATATACTGAAGCAATGGTAGAAATTTAACCTTCATTTTAATTATGTTTCCTAAGCTTTGATTCAAATTTGATATTCAGGAGAATTAGTGATCTGAGTGGATCTGAATATGCACCTTTGCCAACACTTAATAATCTGACATTGTTAACAAGACTGTGAGTTGACTTCTCTGCTTTAAAAATAGAAAAGAAAAAAAAGCAGCTAGAGAGGAACTCATAATATATTAATTGTTGTGTATCTTATTGTTTCACAGGATTCTGAGGAACTGCAACATCAACGGAACGCTGCCTGAAAATCTTGCGAATATGGGATTATTAAAACACTTGTAATTGCTTCCTCGCTACATTTCGTTTGGCATCTTTTTGAATAATTAAATTTCAAAATGCATGATTATCTTCAGATTATGACATCATTTTGAATAATCTAATTTCACTGCATAATACTGAAATACATTAGGGAGTGCTAACTTTCTATGTTTCTTGTTTATATTTTTACTCAACTAATAGAATCAAGAGAATATAGATCCTATATTATCCTCGCCATTTTCTTTTACATGTTTTGAAAATAAAATTACCATTTTCATTGTTTTTAAGTATCTTATGTTAAACTTGGTTTTTTTTTGGTCAATATGTTGAGCTTAGTTTATTCTTTAACCTTTGGTATCATTGTTTTTGTAATTACTATTTCGATATATGTAGCAGCTCTTTAACTTATTGTGTTCCAGGAATGTTTTTTACGACAATTTTTCTCAGTAGCAATTTAACTCATTCTCAATATGATATCTCTTTCAGAGACCTCAGCTTTAACAACATAAGTGGAACAATTCCAAGTACTTATGCTGCCATGAACAGTTGGGAATACATGTATGAAATTCATCATAGTTTCTTAGCGCAATTCTTTTTTGCAGTATATTTTCAGTGATATATATCTGTTGGCTTATGCCTACAACCTAGTTTCAACTTTTAGTCTGAAGTAGGATATAGCTTTATAATCTTCTTAGATCCAATGAAGATTGAACTCAACCTAAATACATGAATAAATATCAACTCATAGAAGGGTCCCTCAAGACAGTGATTAAAGATATCTACTTCAATTATTTTTTTAGAGGTGTATATTAATATCTTCATATTCTTTTGTCGTAGATTTTTAACTGGAAACCTTCTCACTGGACCGGTGCCTTCTGCTTTGGGACATAATACCAACATGTGAGTTATCTTTCTTATACTACTTGCATGATTCCTTCGATTGAATGGTGAACTTCATTACGAGCGGATGAAAGATATCATCCGTTTCTTATTTACCTTTCTAAGTTCACTTATCTTTTTCTTTTTGCTTGCTTCGTTGCATTTTCCCTTTCATTTTATTTAACAATTGTCGTTTTACCTGTATAGAGATCTTTCATACAATAACTTCAGCATCAGCGAGAATCAGAAATGTCAAGATGAAAAAGTGTAAGAAATCTTGCATCTTTGTTCTTTTATTTGCAAACTTATTTAGGAACTTCCTGATACACGAGATTTTATAATTTGTCACAGGAACTTGTTTTCTACCTCATGGGCACGCAATGACATGTAAGTTTGGTGTTATAAGTACTAAACTATGTACGTATCACACACATAAACTCACACACACACACACACACGCACACAAATATATATAAACATCCTTTCTATTTTCTGTTCATTATGTGATGAATCTTATTATTCTAATCATGCTAACTTGCTCTACTCCTTCCATCCTCGCAGAGGAACAGCGTGTTTGAGCATTGAATGTCCCAAACGTGAGTTTCTTAGTGGTGAATTTCTTGTAAAAAGCTAAGATCTCACAATTGTTTTTTATTAAAAAAAACTTAGAGGTACAAGAGAAGAGGGGACCAAAAGACAACCATGCTTATTGCCAAAAGGTTGTTGTAATACTCTAAACGCGCTCAGAAGAGAATGATTCAGAATATGATCCCAATAAGAAAACAACATATTTAGATAGGAATGAACCATGAATAATGCAGAGAACAAAGGTGATATCAATTCATAAATTATATCCATGGAATAATTGGCAGTTGACTGTTATGATCTGCCATGTCCAATAGCTATTATATGCTCAAATTTGTCAAAAATACACTACCGGAAGCATAATTCTGATAAAACCTCCGTGTTTCTGTGGGGCGGATTGAGAAATCACCCACACAACCCGACTCCATTGAGTACATGCCCAAAATAAAAAATAGAGAGCCCACTTAAAGAAAAAATAGGAGGTCCGAGGGAAGAAAAAAAAAGTCACAACTTAGCAAACTAAAGAGACTTATCTAGTTTGACTTGAGAGGGGGCGTTGGAAATTAAGTACCCCATCAGTGGGAATAAGGAAAACTAAGGTGTTTAGAAGTTGTGGAAAATTTATGTATATTGGTTTGATATTTTGGACCGTGAACGTTTCACACTTAAGAACACCAACCAGTCCACTATGTTGCTACACTCAACAGGCCTGTGCAATAAATCAACAGTGGGAAAGAAACATGTTTTTCTTTATTTTATTTTCGTAGTTTTCTGATTAATTCTATAGTTTCTCACATGATCTGCTCAACCCAGCCTCATACTCCCTTTATATAAATTGTGGTGGAAGTCGAGCAAAAGTCAACAAAACAAGTTATGATGATGATTCAGATTCTCCTGGACCAGCTAGATTCTATCGCAGTCCAACTGGAAACTGGGCATTGAGCACCACTGGTATATTCATTGATAGTGATCAACTACAGATAAATTATTCCCCGAAAAATATCACCAAACTTACTATGGTGGATGCTGAACTGTACACGAATAAACGTGCTTCACCTATTTCTTTGACTTATTATGGCTTTTGCCTCGCAAATGGAAGCTACACAGTATATCTACATTTTGCTGAAATAATGTTAACAGACGATGACTCTTATGGTATTCTTGGACGACGTGTATTTGATATCTACCTTCAGGTATGGTTTGACACTATTCTTCCAAATTCCAATAGTTACTCAGTGTTTCAGAAATAGTTGTAGGGACAACATCGAACTTTTTTTTTTAAATCACGTACATAAATAATTACCTGAAGTGATGTTCACTAGGTTCCTATAGGGACATTGTCAAACTATTTTCTTTCCAATTAAAATATTTGTAGGACGTAATAATCATGAAACTTTAAGGTTATGATTGAAATTTTGTAGGGAAAGCCAGTGAAAAAGGAGTTCAATATTGCAGAAGAAGCAGGAGGAGTTGGTAAGAAAGTCGTAAGACAGTTCAATGTTGATGTTACTAGTAATACTTTGGAGATCCGCTTGTATTGGGCTGGAAAAGGGACACAGTATCTTCCAAATAGATCAGTATATGGTCCTCTTATATCAGCTATATCAATTGAATCTGGTGGGTTATACTTGGCACGTTCCTAACCTTATGCTAGGATCTCCATGTTATGATCTAATATTGAAATATCTTGTATAATAATAATCAAGCAGATTCTCCACCTGGAAGCATGTCTATAGGAGCTGTGGTGGGAATTGTGGTTGCAGCAACAATTATAATCATTCTAGTATTTGGTATACTACGGTGGAAAGGATGTTTTGGAAAGAAAAACTCATTAGCAAAAGGTGACTAAGAAATTTCCTTTGTTGCCATTTTTATTTAATGTTTTGCCAATGCACAAATTATTCTAGTGATAAATAAAGGTGTGCATGTTGCGTAACCAAGTTTGAAGGCATGCTCTTATTAGTATATCATGTTATATATGGAACCTAGACTAGTTTTATTTTGATAAAAATCATGTTGCAAGCTCACACGAAATTGACTGTCGATGCAGAGTGTACCGTGTGTAATTTTATTAGTTCAAGAAATCTTTGATCTTTCTTTTACTTCTATTAACAGAGCTCAAGAATTTAGACTTGCAAACGGGTTTATTTACTTTAAGACAAATCAAAGCAGCAACAAATAACTTTGATATTTCCAGTAAGATTGGAGAAGGTGGATTTGGTCCCGTTTACAAGGTATTATACATAATATAACATGATATACTACATTTATTTTTAAGAAAATTCTTTCTCAACTTCTAACAAATAGCTTTCCTCAAAATGAAGGGATGTTTACCAAATGGGACATTGATAGCAGTGAAGCAACTTTCTTCTAAATCAAAGCAAGGGAACCGTGAGTTTTTAAACGAGATAAGCATGATTTCTGCATTGCAAAACCCTTATCTTGTTAAACTGCACGGTTGTTGTGTGGAGGGAGATCAGTTGTTGCTGATATATGAGTACTTAGAAAACAATAGTTTAGCTCGTGCTTTATTTGGTAATTTTTCCTATATGATCTACTTCGAGTTGCTACTTATGTGACATTTCACATTTTCTAACTTAGCACATGACTATGTAGTACTATTTAGCATAATTTAACACACAACATATTACTTTCTCAAACAAAGGTCCTGAAGAACACCAAATAAGATTGAATTGGTCAACAAGAACGAAGATTTGTGTTGGTATTGCTAGAGGTTTGGCATACCTCCATGAAGAATCAAGACTAAAGGTTGTTCACAGGGACATCAAAGCCACGAATGTATTGCTTGATACAGATCTTGACCCTAAGATATCGGATTTTGGTTTGGCCAAGCTTGACGAGGAGGACAATACTCACATTAGTACTAGAATTGGTGGGACCTAGTGAGTAACTGTAATTCTTACCTTCTGGAGCTTATTAAAAAGTACTCCAAAAGTTATCAAATTCAACTCAAATGATAAATTTAGAATATAATAGTTTGATAACTTGTTGTATCCTGATATCATGTTGTTGCAATGATATGTTTCAATTATGCAGTGGATACATGGCTCCTGAATATGCAATCCATGGTTATTTGACAGACAAAGCGGATGTTTATAGTTTCGGAATTGTTGCTTTGGAAATAGTTAGTGGAAGGAGCAATACCATTTATCGATCAAAGGAGGAAGCATTTTATCTTCTTGATTGGGTAATTTTATGATGTTCTCCCTTGGTCGTGTAAATTCAATTTTCCATGGTACTATCTATTTACACTTTGTTTTTTGTGTCTTACATATACTTTTATAGTAGTATTACATTTCACTAGAAGAAGCACAATGAAGGGATTAAAAAAGGATGTATTTTTAGTTTCTGTAGAAGATTAGTTGTACAAAACATTTCATAGCTCCTGTCAATTTCTAAAATCTTAATAACATGGATAGTTATTTTCATTTTCACATTGGGTTTCACAAAACAATTCTTTGCTTAAAAAGGCACAGATGTTGAAAGAGAAAGGTGACTTGATGGAGCTAGTTGATAGAAGATTAGGTTCAGATTGCAAGAAAAAGGAAGCCATGGTGATGATCAATGTGGCTCTCCTATGTACCAATGTCACTTCAAACCTTAGGCCATCTATGTCGTCCGTGGTAAGTATGCTTGAAGGAAGAACTGCAGTTCCAGAATTTGTGCCAGATTCAAGTGAAGTAATGGATGAAAAGAAGATGGAAGTAATGAGACAGTATTACAGTCAGATAGAAGAAAATAATACAAGTAAGTCGCAAACAGAAAGTCAGAGTTTATCAACTGATGGGCCATGGACTGCTACATCTTCATCAGCTGTAGACCTTTATCCGGTCCAACCTGATTCTTCCTATTTAGAGGGAAAAAAATTAAGATTGTCTTAGACCTCTTAATAATAAACATCATGAGAGGAGTCCTAGAGGTTCTAAATGACTGGTCCAAATCATTTAGGAAGTTACTGTGTTAATATACTGCAATTATTATGTTGTTAGGCAACAATTATTGAATAAATAGGAAATTGAAGGAAAAGTCGGCAGGCAATTACATGTGACTGGATATTATTGGGAGAGACCAAGTTCTCAAATACTTTGTTTCTCTTAATTTCCATTTAATTTCTCATAATATTGTAAACTAGAATTCCTGTTGTAATCCAAATTTCTGTTATGATTTTTACTGTTGAACATGTGTATCAGCAGTTGTTACTGCTAGTTGCACTAATTGATAAACTCTTTTGGAGAGTTTGTTTTAATATTTCAGTTTCTAAATGGTGGGTAAACTTTAGGAGTTTTCTACTTAATATTTGTCGTTTATTTCTGTTACAACTTTGTATTTAAAGCTGATTACTATTCAATAAAATTCAGTGTTTACTCTTCCTTATTTTATATGTCACGTTTAATCACCACTAGATTGGTATCTAGAGTCTTCTTCTTGGAGGGAGTGAAACCCATCATCAAATCTTAAGCAATGTTCTTCAATTCATCAAATAGATGGATTCTGAAATATCCCACAAAGCCCTACCATTATCTGTTTTTGATGGTGAAAACTATCGTATATGGGCAGCAAGAATGGAGGCGTATTTAAAGGCAAATGACCTCTGGGAAGCTGTTGAGCATGTCTACGAAGTTCTTCCTTTGCCAAACAATCGAACAATGAATCAGATAAAAAATCACAAGGAAAGGAAAACAAGAAAATCAAAAGCAAGAGTGTTTTTGTCTGCTGCTGTCTCAGAAGAAATATTCACCAGAATCATGACCATCAAATCAGCATTTGAAATTTTGAATTTTCTCAAAAGCAAATATGAAGGAGATGAGAGGATTAGGGAAATGCAAGCGCTGAATTTGATTACAGAATTTGAGATGCAAAAGATGAAGGAGTTTGAAACAATTAAAGAATATGCAAATAAACTTACTAGCTTTGCTAACAAAATAAGATTGCTTGGTTAATTATCTGATTACATAATTGTTCATAAAATACTCGGGACCGTCCCTGAAAGATTAAAGCAACTATGACTTCCTTGGAAAATATCAAGGACACGTCAAACCTTACCTTAGTAGAGCTTTTAAATGCTATGCAGACTTAAGAACAACGATGAATGATAAACTCAGTAGGTTTTGTGGAATGTGAGTTGCAAGCTAAATTAAAAATCAACAAAGGAGAAAAGAGTATGGGAAATAAGCATAAGAAGAGTTTCAACAAAAAAGAAGCAGCTGGAAGCACTAACTACATAAATGAAAAAAATAGCGAATTTCCTCCTTGTAAGTATTGTGGAATATTGGGCCATCCTCCTTTCAACTGTTGGGGAAGACCTGATGTGAAGTGTGACAGGTGCACCAAGCAAGGGCATCACGATAGGATTTCCAACTAGTATCCTTTGTAAAATTTGTTTTAAACAATGATTAATAGAAAGATAAAGATAATTTACAAGATGGAAGGAAGATGATGAAGATTGATGAGTTGTTGAATATTATTTTTTCTATCGACTAGAACATGCCACTTCAGCATCAAATTTGCCACTTGACGGCCATATCATCATTTTTTTAACGGAGACTGATTGCATGGACAACAATGTAATAAAGTAAAAATAACCCATTTAAAATTAAAAAAATTCAAAGGAGTAACATGATATTTCTGTCAAACATAAAGGACCCACGGAGGACCCACAAGGTATTTAGCCTAAACATTAATTCAAACTAAGTACATATTTTAATTATTTTATTTTATTTTATTTTTGTTTAATAATGACGTTTCACCATGACGTTTGATTTTCAAACTTACAACCACACGTTCACTGTTTTTGAATCAATAATTGTTATAATTCCTGGCTGACATGCATCGTATCTGCAGAACAGTCTAAAACATGACTTGTATATGCATTTCCAAGTCTTCTCCTCAATCATTTATATCTAGAGAGAAATGATATTTATACAAATATCTTGCGAGAACATTTATGACAACTTTATCTCTCATACTTACTTTATGTTTTTACTTTCTCTCTTTATTGTTTTGGTTTCCGTGTTAATGCCTACTTTTCTCTGTAAATTTATGCTTGTCCCAAAAATTGTCACACAAATTGTTGTTCAAATTACCTACTTTTCTCTTACACAAACAAAGTCCAAATTAAATTGATGATTTAAGTCTGATTAATTGCATTGGGACTTGCTCTTGCCTCTTAAATTCCGAGTACACACTATATATTGAGACTCTACCTCTAAATTTTTGACATATCTGAACTTTTCTTTTTATTGTTAATAAGATGAACACTTCTTCTCAACTACTCTTCCTTTCACTCATTGCCATTTGGTTCATATCTCTAACAGCTTCTGGAGCTAATACTCTTCACCCTGATGAAAGTATAATATTTATTTATACCATAGCTCCCTAATAATGAAATTTCTTTGATCTTTTCATTTTTTTATCTAAGGTTTCATGTTTGTTTATATGTATCTTTTTCCTCATAATTTCTATAGAAATTCAGCGTATATGCTTGAAAACATGTATGTATAATTTAGAAGATTTTTCAGTACTTAGCTGATAACTCTCAATTGTATATTTAGAGAAAGCTCTTGAAGTTATAGCTAAATCACTTGGTAAGAAGGATTGGAACTTTGACATTGATCCATGCAGCAACAAACCTAACTGGGTTACGCCTACCATTCCCTTACCGATCGTAGTTAACAATGTCACTTGTGACTGCTCTATTCCTGGTGATAACTTCTGCCATGTTGTTTCGATGTAAGTCTCTTCTCCGTGGAAATGACCCTTTGCTGCCGTGTCTTCTAGTTAATTTCATATGAAATTTTTTTTCATTTATGGCAGTACTCAAGTATTTAAATTGATATAGAGGTAAGAATTGATATTGTATATGTGTGCATACATGAATTAGATTGGTTAATACCATGTAACAAACTTAATCAGTATACTTAATGTTCTCATAATTCTACATCTATAAATTTGTTATCCCTTATAATCAAACTAAGATTTTAATTTAAAATCGATATTGTCAAAGATATGTATTTTTTACCAAAACTCTCTGCAGTAGAGGAGCTTGTTGCAATTTTTTCTTTCAACTCTATCAGCAAAAAATTACATTATAGTTAACTTTTTTATGGAAAATGAACATACAGAGTTTTAATAGGGCAAAATCTCCCCGGAACTTTGCCACCGGAACTGAACAGGTTGCGTTACCTTCAAACTATGTATGTAATTCCCAAACTTTCCCTCACCTTCATATTAACAATACTATTTAATTTGTTTTATATCTCCAATCACATGTATCTATAAATTATTTTGCTTGACAAACATTTTCTCTCCCTCTATTACAGTGACCTTGCTCTGAATTATTTGAATGGTACAATTCCTAAAGAATGGGGCTCCATGATGAATATCAGTAAAATGTATGTTTTGTCTCTTATATTCTTTTCTGGTTTTTAAATTTTTGTTTGATTGATTGATATATTATACGATCTTGACATATGTGTCTTATTTTACATCCTTTATAAGACTTTGCATTATTTTTCTTATAGACTTGTAGTAATTACATGCAACAATAAGTTAATGACAACATGTTTCTTAATCATCATAGTTCTCTTGTCGGAAATCGGTTAACGGGTTCAATACCGGCAGAGATTGCAAATATATCTACTCTACAACAGTTGTGAGTTTCTCAATACCCTCTTAGCAGGAAAAAAAAATCCTTATTTCTTGTTCTAAAAAAAATCCTTTTATAAGTACATAAACATGTATGTATTCAACTCAAACAGTCCGAAAAGAAATTTAACTTTAACTTGAAATGGATAGGGAGTTATGGATCAATCAAATGTCTGGAAATCTTCCTCTAGAGCTTGGGAATCTAACACAAATGCAAATTCTGTAAGCACTTTATTTATTTTTTCCTTAATTGATATTCTTCGTGAAACCTCATTGTTTAAAATCCAATTTGATTTCCATGGCATAGAATCATAATTTACAATTGTGCTTTTTAATTTTATATAGGCGACTTTCCTCTAACAATTTTACTGGCGAACTACCTGCGACATTGGCAAAGCTCACTGCATTGCAAGATTTGTAAGCTTCAAATTTTTATGGCGACGTATACTTCTGAATTAACTACAAAATAGTTTTTACGACACTTCAAATTTTCATGCCCTCTCTCAATGCAGCCGAATTGAGGACAACCAGTTCTCTGGAAAGATACCTGATTATATTCAGAACTGGACAAGTATCCAAAACTTGTATGCATTCTCTTTTTTATTTTAATGTTTCTTCAAATTTAACTGCGTTTGTATTTCTTGATTTTTTAAAAAAATTATCAATGGTTACTTTACTCTTGACAGAATGATTCAAGGAAGTGGATTAAGCGGGCCAATTCCTTCTGGCATTTCACTTTTAAGAAACTTAACTGACCTGTATGTATGATATTTTATATTCTATATAGTATATACTGATAAAGTAAGGATTTAAATTTAACTTTTATGTTAATTATATTTACTTAACTTTCATTTAAATATGATATTCAGGAGAATTAGTGATTTGGATGGATCTGAAAATGCACCTTTACCACAACTTAACAATATAACATTGTTACAAACTCTGTGAGTTCATTACTCGACCTCTCTCAAAAATAGAAAAGAATAAAAGCAGCAAGAGAGGCACTCATAGTATATCGCTGTGTATCTTATTGTCACAGGATTCTGAGGAACTGCAACATCAGTGGAAAACTACATGATTATCTTGGGACTATCACATCATTAAGAACCCTGTAATTGAGTACTTGCTTCATTTAATTTGACTATACCTAACTTTTGTTAAGTTTAGCTAATCTTTAACATTTATTATATTTGTGTTTTGTGGTTATTGTTTCGATAGATATAAGATTAGAACAATGCAAGCAACAGCCTTTCTAACACACACTTTCTTTTATCGATTAGAATTCTTATGGGTCCTACCAAATTTAAATAGGACCCATACAATTTGGTGGCGTAAATATGAAGTTTAGCGAATAAGAAAAGTGTGTTAAGAGAGTGTGTTGCCAACACTATAACTCATTCTCAATATGATATTTCTTTCAGAGATCTCAGCTTTAACAAATTAAGTGGAACAATTCCGAGTACCTATGCTGACATGAAGAGTTCAAATTACATGTAAGAATTTCATCGTAGTTTCCTGTACAATTCTTTTTGGGGCATATTTTTACCACGTATCCGTTGGCTTCTTTACACCTACAACTCATGTTTCACTTTTAGTCTGAATTAGGATTGCTGAATAGTCTACTGAGACCCTGACGATTGAACTCAACCTAAATACATGAATAAATGTCAACCTAATGGAGCTCAAATAATAGTCCAGACCAACCTTATGGACGAGTCGTGTTGGAATTTCATAAATTATATGTTTGCAAATAATATATTTATATAAAGACGACACAAACATCAGACTTTGGATTTCGTGTAAAAATCTCAGGAAAATGTATTATAAAAAGGATCACATGCCCTTTCTATCTGAGAAGCAAAATCAAAGAGAAAGAAGGTGACCATATATGAAGTGCGATGATGAGAGTCAAAGTCAGAAGTTTAGGTTTTTTGTTATTCATTGATCTTAGTCTGTGTTTAAGAATAAAAACACTTTTCTCTATAGAAGGGTCCTTCGATACAGCTACCTAAATCAATTCAATATAACACAGAGAAGAGAAAGATGAGTGTGATTAAAGATAACTATAGCTTATATCTCTTAATGTTCGGTCTATCTCAATAAATATAAGCTTTGCATATTAATATCTTTGATATTGTTTTTTGGTAGATTTTTAACTGGAAACCTTCTCACTGGATCGGTGCCTAATTGGAGAAAGAATGTTAATGTGTAAGTTATTTTTCTTATACTACTTGTATGATTCCTTCGATTGAACAATGTACTTCATTTTTGAGTCAGAAAATACTAGAAACATATCATCTGTTTCTTTTTTACCTTTCAAAGTGGACTGTGCTTATTTTTTCTTTCTTCCATGCATTTTCCTTTTCTTTTTATTCAATAGTTATTTCTTTTGCTTTCTTCCATGCACCAACAATGCTCTCTATTTTATTTAAAACATTAAAGCGTTTCTCAGAAGTTCTACAATTTAATCCTTTTTTGCTGTTCTCCTAATGAACTCTAGTGTTCATTCCATGATCATGAGTTTAGTTTTCCTCACAGCATAAGTTCATAAACTCCTTAATCTATCTTCTCTCTCAAGTGTATAGTATACCTAAAGCTTCAGGGTGTTGTTTCTTTGATTTAATGTTTAGGCTGATTGGATCGTTGCATATAACTTTTGTTTCATGTCTTCGGTTTACTTAATATTATATCTCTACATTATGTCTCAGTCAGGAAATCGTTTTGAAACTTTTATGCTATTGGAGTATGATTTTGCAATTGTTTACTTAATTAAAGATATTTATATTGAAAGCATCTTTCTTTTCACCAAATATTTCACTATGTCTTTGATTTTTGTATTATTAATTTATTATCATATTCTGAATCAAATTATATAACTTTGGTATAGAGATCTTTCATACAATAACTTCAGCATTAGCCAAGGAAGTCAGATATGTCACGATGAAAAAGTGTAAGAATCCTTGCATTTGTGTGCATTTATTTGGAAATTTTAGAACATTACTGAGACACTATCTTATATAATACATATCAGGAACTTGTTTTCTACCACATGGGCGCGCAATGACATGTAAGTTTGGTAATATAAATACTAAAACATGCATGTGTATACATGGCATTTCCATTTCCCTCTTATTATGTGATGAATCTTATTTTATTAATCTTCATATCTGATTTTATTCCTTTCATCATTCTCTCAGAGGAACAGTTTCGTGTTTGAGCTTTGACTGTCCCAAACGTGAGTTTCTTCCGGTGACTTCCTTATAGACGACTAAGATCTCACTATGTTTTAACATTTTATTTATAAAAAACATATAGGTACATCAAGAGTGGGGACGAAAAATTCACAGAACATATTTTTCTTTTATCAATTTTCTTAGTTACCGTAATACTTTTAATGTTGCTAACATGATCTGCTCAACCCAGCCTCATACTCCCTTTATATAAATTGTGGTGGAAAGCAAGCAATAGTCAACGGAAAGAGTTATTATGGTGATTCAGATTTACCTGGACCAGCTAGATTCCATGTCAGTCCACAAGGAAATTGGGCATTTAGCACCACTGGTATATTCATGGAAAGTAATATACTTCGAGAAAACTATTCCCCGGAAAATATCACTAAACTTACAATGGTGGATGCTGAATTGTATATGAATGCACGCGTTTCTCCGATTTCTTTAACATATTATGGGTTTTGCTTGGCAAATGGAAGCTACACAGTAAATCTACATTTTGCTGAAATCATGTTCACAAACGATCAAACTTTTTCTAGTCTTGGAAGGCGTTTCTTTGATATCTACCTTCAGGTACAAGGTTTAAAAAATTTCTTTCAATAGTCAAGAGATCACTAGGTTCCTATTAAAATACGTAGAATATCTCACTAACAACTGAATATTTTTCTGATTAGCAGTTCACTTATTTGGCATTATTTATAAAATAAAACTCTGAAGTATATTTATAAAATCGAATGAATATTAAAATATTTGTAGGTTATCTTATGTATTTATATTGTAGGTTATCTTACCTATAAGCATACGTTCATGACTTGTGATCCAAGTGCTGCAGGGAAGGCGCGTGCAAAAGGACTTCAATATTGCAGAAGAAGCAGGAGGAGTTGGAAAGAAAGTCATAAAAAAGTTCAATGATGTTATTATTACGAGTAATACTTTGGAGATTCGCTTATATTGGGCGGGAAAAGGGACAATGGCCGTCCCAAATAAATCTGCATATGGTCCTCTTATATCAGCTATATCAGTGGAATCCGGTAAGTTATACTGTGTATGTTCCTAATCTTATGCTATGATCTCAACGTTATGATCTAATATCTAAAATGTCTTGTATAATAATCTCCAGATTCTCCACCTATAAGCATATCTGCAGGAGCTGTGGTTGGAATTGTGATTGCCACAACAATTATTATCATTATATTATTTTGTATACTTTGGTGGAAAGGATGTTTTGGAAAGAAATTTTCATTAGCAAAAGGTGATAACAACTTAATTTATTTTGTCGCCATTATTATCAAACTTTTAGCTAATATGTGAATTATTCAAGTAATAATAAATAAACTTGTGCATGCTGTGTAATCGACTTACTTTGAGTATGTACTTTTATTAATGTATCCTGTTATGGAACCTAAGACTTGTCTTATCTTGATAAATAGAAAGATGCATGCTTACAAGAAATGGATTATCGATGCAAAGTGTCCACATGCATGTATAATAGAATTTTGATCTTTCTTAGTTGAAGTGATCATTGATATTTCTTATACATCAATTAACAGAGCTGAAGAGTTTAGACCTACAAACAGGTTTATTCACCTTTAAACAAATCAAGGTAGCAACAAATAACTTTGATATTTCCAATAAGATTGGAGAAGGAGGATTTGGTCCTGTGTTCAAGGTATTTTTCATAATATAACAAATCCCTTCCAGTGTCATGCTTTTTATATAATTTTACATATATTTTTAAGAAAAGTCTTTTTCAACTACTAAAAAAAATAGCATTCCTCAAAATGCAGGGATGTTTACCCAATGGAACATTAATAGCAGTGAAGCAACTTTCTTCTAAATCAAAGCAAGGGAATCGTGAGTTTTTAAATGAGATAGGCATGATTTCTGCTTTGCAACACCCTTATCTTGTTAGACTCCACGGTTGTTGTGTGGAGGGAGATCAATTGCTGCTGATATATGAATACTTGGAAAACAATAGTCTAGCTCGTGCTCTATTCGGTAATTTTTCCTATATGGTCTACTTTGCATTGCTATCTATGTGATATATCACATTTACTAAGACAGCCCTGTGCTATTTAGTAACATTATCTGATTCATATTACATTGACAAATAAAGGTCCAGAGGAACACCAAATAAGATTAAATTGGTCAACAAGGAAGAAGATCTGTGTTGGTATAGCTAGAGGTTTGGCATACCTTCATGAAGAATCAAGACTAAAGGTTGTTCACAGGGACATCAAGGCAACTAATGTGTTGCTCAATACGGAGCTCGATCCAAAGATATCGGATTTTGGTTTGGCCAAGCTTGATGAGGAGGACAATACTCACATTAGTACTAGAATTGCTGGGACTTAGTGAGTAACTATAATTCTTTTCTTCTGAGTTTATTAAAAAGTACTTCAAAAGGTTACGAAATTCAATTCATATGATATTTTTTTAGTATAAAATTTTAATATGTTGTATACTGATAACTATTGTTGTAATGATATGTTCCAACTATGCAGTGGATATATGGCTCCTGAATATGCAATGCATGGTTATTTGACAGACAAAGCAGATGTTTATAGTTTTGGAATTGTTGCCTTGGAAATCGCTAGCGGAAAGAGCAACACCATGTATCGATCAAAGGAGGAAGCATTCTCTCTTCTGGAATGGGTAACTTTATGATGTTTAGTCATCAGGTCATGCAAAACTGATTATCGATGTTACTATCTACTGACACTTCATTTTTGTGTCTTACATATACTGCTGTTGTTCACTGTTATCTAATAATTCAACTCTAAAATATGTCAAAGGGGGAAGTATTCTATCTTCATGTATCATGACTCCCCTTTTCTTATGTCTTTCCTCATCCTGACCAACAAGAAGACAACAGCTTATAAAAAATATTAACAATTAAGAATATAAGATACAATCTGCTAAACGTAATTGTTAGTGATGTTCAAGCTTAATTGTGTTTAAAAATTTGAAAATCATTGTTAGTGACGATCAAAATTACGGTTAATTGTCCGGAATGAATGGTTAATTAGTTGCGACACTTATTATATCACTTCTCTTCTGTAAATTACTTGGATTTCACAAAACAATTCTTTGTTTCAACAGGCACATATGTTGAAAGTGAAAGGTGACCTAATGGAGCTAGTTGACAGAAGATTAGGTTCAGATTTCAACAAAAAGGAAGCCATGGTGATGATCAATGTAGCTCTCCTATGCACCAATGTCACTTCAAACCTTAGGCCCTCTATGTCGTCAGTTGTGAGTATGCTTGAAGGAAGAACTGTGGTTCCAGAATTTGTGCCAGATTCAAGTGAAGTAATGGATGAAAAGAAGATGGAAGTAATGAGACAGTATTACTATCAGATCGAAGACGATAAGGTGACCAAGTCACAAACACAGAGTCAGAGTTTATTAAGTGATGGATGGACTGCTTCATCTTCATCAGCTGCAGACCTTTATCCTATCCAAAGTGATTCTTCGTATTGGGAGGAAAGACATTAAGAGTGTTGAAACATAATTGCATCTACCAGCTTGATGTCCTTCAACTGTTTTCCTGTGATGAAACCTTGATGTATATCAAAACTGAGAACTACCACAATCCATATATTTAAGAATGGGTGGTGGTATAGTTAATGTTTATATTTTGTATAAGCCTATTACTAAGTTGTTGTTCGTGTATAGATTGGTTTAATTTTGATTTGTCATGTCCCAAGCATGCCAATTTGTTATTCGCCTTCGTATGACCTTGTTCAACCTGATGATTAGCATGTTGATCTCCTTGTCATATGTAATTGTACAACCTGAAGATTAGCATGGTAGTATGTATCATTAGGCGTTGGGTGTCCCCTAGGGTTATCGGAGTAAAACAAGTAGTAGGTTGAGAATTATAAGAAGTAGAAGCTATCTGTAATACAGGTATCGGCTGAACTCGTAAAGATCCTACTAAAGCAATGATCAAATGGCTTTGAGTAGAAACACCAATCTAACTTGGGTTCCCTTCAATTCCTTATTTGTTGGAGGTGACAAAATTGTCACTAGAATTGCCTCGTCCAGCCTCCAACTCCTTGACTTGTTGAACCTCATTATGAATCATGAGTAAGAATGACAACAAGTTGTTGAGATATCTCAGACATGCTGTCTATCAATGGCCGGTGACGTTGCATAAGTCTTTGGATCGTTGGATTACAAATTTTATCTGGAGCGGTGATGTTAATACTAAGAATGTCTGTACGGTTGCTTGGAAAACCGTTTGTCTTCATTGGGAAGCGGGTGGTTTGAACTTGAAATCTACCAATTCTATTAATGATTCTCTCATTTTGCACCTTAGTTGGAAGCTTATGACTGAAAAGTCTCAATGGTTGGCAATGTTTATGAATCTCTATTTTTCTTTTGGCCAACCAACTCAGCGTCAATTACAGTCCTCAGTTTGGCCTAGCATTAAAACCAAAATTGGCTTTGTTATTGATGATTCTTTATGGCTGATTGGCGATGGTAATTGTGTCAGTCTTTGGCACGATAGTTGGCTTGGGGTTCCTTTGGTTGATTTGCTGGATATTCCTCCCAATCTCGGGAAGCATCTTTTCGGTACTTTGAATTCTCTGATCAAGGATGGTTGTTGGCATCTTCCTCCTGAATTTCCTTGTCAACCTGATATTATGTCTAGAATTAAGGGCATCCTTTTGCCTATTACTCCTCTTGACGATCAGCTGGTTTGGAGACATTCTCTGGATGGTTTATTATCGGCTAAGCTTGCTTTTAATTTTCTTATAATCCGCCCTCTACGGTTGTTCATTGGGCTGACATGGTTTTTCGGAACTGCATTCCACCTTCTTCCTCCTTTACTTTTTGGCGCGCTTTACACCATAAATTACCTACGGACGAGAATCTTCGACCACCGGGGTTGTGTGGTTGTCTCTATTTGTGTTCTTACTTCTCACCTCTTCCTGCAGTGCCCCTTTGCCGTTTCAATTTGGGCTTGGTTGGAGGCGCAGTGTCAGTGTATTTTTGACGGATCCTCTTTGAGTTCTTTATTGAAGGTGGTGCCTCGGATGTGCAGCTCTCAAAATCTTGATATTTTTGGTTGGTGTTCACTCTATTCATACCATTTGGCTTTTCGGTAATGTTGCTCGATTTTGATCGGATACAGTCTTTCTTCATGGGGCTAAGGCCTAAATTATTTCTTCCGTTGAGATGTCAGGCAATGTGTCGCCTGGTAAATGCTTACCTTCTGACTCTCGGCTGTTGAATGCATTCATGATTTCGCCTCATCATAGAATTGTTGCTACTATTATTACCGTCGTTTGAAAAACTCCCACTTTGCCTTTTGTTAAGGTAAACAAGGTTGGTTCAGTTGTTGATGGCTTAGCTGCTTGTAGTGGCATTTTTCATGATTATCGAGGATCTTTTTTGAGTTGTTTTTTCTTCCATTCAGCACCATTGGCGTCATCTTTGGGTGGAGGGGACTCCTAGAGTGCTTTGCAGGCTTTCAGGAACCCTTTGTTAGTTCCATTTGCTCTTCGAAATAGGTGATATAATTGTACGCATGAAGGCATTTTCATCCTTTTCGCGAAGGAAATTGTGGTACGGATAAGTTAGCAAATCATGGACACGGCTTAGCTGATGTTATTTGGTGGGACTCTCTCCCCACGTTTATTAGAGATAAATTTTAGAGAGACAAAGACGGACTTCCTAGTTTCCGTTTTCCTTAGGTCTCTTGCTTTGTATTTTGGATTTTTGTATTCTGTTTTTCTGAGGGTTTTGGTTTGGTCCCCCTCTTGTATAGTATTCCCTTTTTTAATAAACTTTTATGAGCAAGGTGGTATAGGATGGGGTAGCCTTGGAATGCCAACATAGTTGGAATGTCAAAAACTCTTTAGGCCAAAAAATTAAAAATAAAAATTGGCTGACTCTCGTTCAATTGTAATAATATTCGCCTCAATTGCCTTTGGATGAGGGAAATTCTCCTTTATGTGGATCAAATAATTAAAAATTTGGAATTTAAATATATACATATTGAGTATACGTTAGCGCGTTTTTATAAGATGACACATTATTATGAATTAAAGGATTCCATGGTTCTAGGTCAAATGTAATGGAAAGATAGATTGTGTAATTAGGAGTCATCATCACAAAGATAAAAATGAATAAATGATGTGAAATAGTACATAGATGTAGCTTATTTATAGTGATTTGGAGTAACTAACTCCCTAAATAACTTTCTACTCTAATTTATTCTCACTATATTGTAATACATATCTCTTATCTTTACCAAAGTATGGTTCGAATTTAACTTTTGTAATACATATCTCTCTTAACTTTACCAAAGTATGGTTCGAATTTAACTTTAAACGTACAACAACTTAAAACTCTAAAGAAAAAATTTGCTGCTCATTCATGTCCCTCAAAGCTCAAGAGATGAATCGCCGTAATTAATCCAAAGTTTACTCTAAAAAAATACACATATTAAATACAGATACAACTTCTACGAAGAACATTAATTCTAGTGAAGACTTTTCAGAGTAAAAGAAACCATAATTAACACGTTTACCGTTTTTGAACAATAATTTGTTATGTCGTTTATGAGTTTGACATACTTCCTAGCTGGGAATGGGGTCTACATCTATAATACATGCAGTATAGTTCAAATGTTGACTTGTACTATATATGTTTTTTCTGAGTCTTTCTATGTCAGTTTCCTCCTTTAAGGGCCCGTTTGGATTAGCTTATTTTAGAGCTTATATAAAACAGCTTATGCA
>Ga0228711_1000310_pt1 | contig 54153 bp, 25 predicted proteins | sample MedpolnodulmetaG_2_FD_177996 | JGI IMG/M metagenome (GOLD analysis project Ga0228711, IMG submission 177996) | Root nodule microbial communities from Medicago polymorpha collected in Santa Monica, California, United States - brown nodules | ecosystem: Host-associated > Plants > Roots > Nodule... | reverse complement strand
AACTCACTCAGACTCTGAACTACTTCAGACTCTGAACCTGAGGACAGTTATCTAGAACGTAAAAGAAGAAGTTTCCAAAAACACAATTCAACCCCCCCTTCTTGTGGTTTTTCTCACCTTCATAATGTATGTTTCTTGTCTAGGGAAGGGGGATTAGGGTAAAACTACATCTGCTTCAGAAGAAGATGGATGTGATGGGGGTAAAGCTAAACCTCTATTGGTGCAAGGTGATGGGGGAAAGGTGGAGGGAAGGAGAAATAGATGGTGGTGGAGATGGGGACTGGGGTAAGATATGTTTCTTGTTTAAGGTGAAAGAGACCTTGATAGTTAACATGACACCCAGACAAACCACACTTCTTTGCAGTGCATTGTCATTCTCATTGAGCGTGTAAAACCACCTTTTACCAACTGACCACCGTCCAAAAAACGTGTTTTATGTTGTGCAGACCACTGACCAAAGAGCGTGAGTTAAGTCACGCTGGCTTATAACATTCATGAGTTACCTCACGCTGAAAGTACCTATCGTGACTTAAAAGGATAGACCAAAAGTGAAGATGGAAAACTTTTGGGACTAAAAGTTGAAGAAAGTTTTTAGAGGGATTAAAACGAAAAATTAGTATATTTATAGGGACTATAAACATATTTAACCCTACATTTTATGATTCTTTGATTTTGTTTCATCGTTATTTTTAATTTGCTTCAAATTTGTGCCCCATGTGTTAGCTAAACCGTCTAAGAAGAGTAATCCATTTTTCTGATATCAAATTTTTAGTACGAGACTTATCGTAACTATCGCCAAATTTAAAATTCTCTCATCTTTGCGAATGACTTGTCAATATGTGTTTGAATTGTCATTTCGGAGACCACATGTGGTCTATATGAGTAAACATTGCAACATACACACATACATGCGTACATATATATAAATAGATGAAATAAAAGACCGTGGACCGCACATTATTCTTGACTATTGATCATATGTGAAAGAAATTAGTCCGGTTGTAATTAAGATTTTGGTTTGTTAACATCGTCTTTGTATTTGAAATTTCTATCTTTTGTATGGATGTAGCATATTTGACTCTAGAAACATGGACGGAAATAATTTTTCACTTTTACTTTATCCCTTAATATATATTTTTTTAAGAGACTTTATCCCTTAATATAAGTATCTTTATAAAACTACATCAACAACATTAAAGATAGAGTAAAATTATACTCTTCTTTCTATTTTCTTATCAAGTGATATGAGGTGTCTAAGATTCAAACTTCAATTTTTACTTATAATATGCAATATCTCTGTCGACTGAGTATTTTATTTTAGTCAAAAAAAATGGATGTGAAGACCAGAGGGCCTCACCGACCGTCCCCACTCCCACCCATTTATTTCACACGTTTCATTCATTCTTATAATATAGTTTTGGGTCAGATTTTGGATTTTCATCGTATATAAGATACTCTCAACTCAAAGTTCAAGTCCCTACCAAGTACCAATGGCATCAACATCATCTTCAACCACATTCTGCAGCCTCAAATTTCATTCCAAAACACCCAACAATAACAACAATGCTTCCTTTCTTCCTCGTATTCTTCACATGAAACAGGTGGAGAAGGAGAACAACCGCGACAACAACAACACCAACCAAATCAATCGAAGGTTTCTTACTTCCTAATTCTTATTTATTATTCTTTCATTCCTCTTGTTCTCAAATCTCTCACACTTATTTTTTATTTTTTTTTATTAAAGACAACTCATATTGAGGAGCAGTGAAATAGCAACCATTGGTGCCATCTTCAATTTCAGGTACCATGTTACTTTTTTAATGTGAATATGATATTTTGTTTTTCATCCAATATTTGACATTATAGTAGAAAATATGGTCGAAACTAGACTCAGGTGGTATGAACATGTAGAGAGTATTAAAGAGTCCACATCGGACAAAAGATGACCCGGACATATGTTTATCGGCGATGACAATCTTCACCTCACAAACCGGTTTGGTGGGGTTGTGTTAGGTCCAACCACGATTTTTAAGAGAGAGTACCTTTAGATCTTGTAGTGAACGAATCTAGATTAGATGGAAGGTAGTCACATCACCTAGAGCCTTTGGCGTCGTTTGATTCATGTAGCCAACCCAACTTAATAGAATAATCCTTGGTCGGTTGGTTGTTGTCAGGAGAGGGGTCTGCATTTAGTCTATGAGAGTAAAAAAAAAAAGCTATATTATTTTGTGCTTTGAGTTTACCTTAATTTTATGTGATATAATGTGGTTATTGGATAAGGGTTTAATTAAGTTGTTTTACTTTGTGTTTCAATGCAGTGGGAAGAAGCCTGAATATCTTGGAGTTCAGAAAAACTCATCGGCATTGGCTCTGTGTCCAGCAACTAAGAATTGTGTATCAACCTCTGAGAATGTCAATGATCTTACTCATTATGCCCCTCCTTGGTAAAGTTTCCTTCTTTTTCTCATGTTAATTTCAACCTTAGTTTTCTGAGACTATATGAATTATCTACAATTTCTGTTTTTCATTTCAGGCTTAGCATGATGTTTATTTTTGCTTCAGTAAAAACTTGTTAAAATGACATTTTGAGGAGGGTCTGCTAAATCAGATTAAGGAAATAAGATTAAATTAATCTGGGGTTTAGTCCAAAAAGAACCTACAGCATATATGTGTGAATCACGTTGCAATAATTCACTTAAAATAATTTAACACGTTTTGAACCAACCAATGTTGACTTTTAAATTCTGGAATTTGGTAGTAGTGCAATGTTTTGTTTGTTTATTTATATATTTATTTATTATTTCAACTTTTCATTAACTCTGTACTTCAAGTAAGTATATATAGTCCCACCAAAATTTGAATAATATTGAACAATAGTTGTGTTATTTCATTTAAATTCTTTAATTATTATATAGGAACTATAACCCTGAAGGCAGGAAAAGTCCAGTGAGCAGAGAAGAGGCAATGGAGGAACTAATAGAAGTGGTAATAAATCTATTTTTGTTAACAGCGGTTATAAATCTAATTGAAACCACGAATACCGAGTGAAACCTCATTTTGGTCCTTATAATTGTCGGATGTTGTCATGTTTGTCCCTAAGAAATTAACAAAACTAGTCCTTAAATGGTAAATTGTCCGTCATTTTAGTTAAATGTCTGTCCCTAATGCGAATGCTATGATACATGTTATTTGCACTTCTCAAATCGTTGAAGTGAAGCTGAAAACCATTGTTGATAATTTGACAGATAGAATTAACAAGACCAGACAAATTTACACCAAAAATAGTTGAAAGGAAAGAAGACTATGTTCGAGTTGAGTATCGAAGCTCAATCTTGGGGGTAAGAATTACATCTAAGGAAATCATGAAATAAAATCATCATATTCATTGAATATATTTATATGATTCGAAGAACATGCTCTAATCGCCTCCTCCCCACATTGCCATGTAAACAGTTTGTAGACGATGTTGAGTTTTGGTTCCCACCAGGTAAGGGCTCAATCGTGGAGTATCGATCTGCATCAAGGTTGGGAAACTTTGATTTTGATGTGAATAGAAAAAGAATAAAGGTAAAACTCCATCACTCATGTACTTTCTCTACTGCTTTCTCCATTGTTATGTTAGATAGGGTGATTCTGTTAGAAACTAGTACCACCAAAGTACAATTTATTTGTAGAAACAAACTTTTATTGATGGTAGAATATGTTTACAACTGAAACATAATTACACACAATAGAGAATGCAATATTTACATGTAAGCTAAGCATAGATAGAGATAGTCTATTGTTAGAAGGCAATTCCTATTCAAGAAAGTGACATGATAACTGCCATAATAAGAGGTCTAAGTTCTAACAGATTCATTGTTAATCACTTTTTAATTTTTTCCTCAAAAAAAAAAAATCACTTTTTAATTTTCTTTCATATCTATAAAACACTTTTGAATTCATTGTTTTATGTGATTTACTAAAACTGAGTCCCAATAAACTTTTTTTCAATGCTAATCACTTACTTCAATAAAACATAAATTTGTTTAAAAACAATAATTTAGTTTGTTTGCACAGTCAGTGTAAACCTTTTTTACATGTACATTTAATCAAATCTCACTTTATAGATATTTAAGCAGATATTTTATAGATCAACATAACAAAGGGTTATATTGTGTTTTGATCAAATATATGTGTAAAAACAGTTTTACATTGTCGTTGCATATTAATTAGACTTTAATATTTTACACATGCATCCAATTATGTGTTGTCACGCCAATTAATGAATATGACAATTCATATGTTTTCATATTTATTAGTTGACGTGACAACACATCATTAAATACATGTGTAAAATAATTGTATACTGATAGAGTATACTAATTAAATTCTATTAATTAATCTCTAAATAATAAGTTGACATGTTCTATATGGTATGCAGAAAGAGTCCTTGATTACAAAATTATCTTACAAAAATACATCTTGCTTATTGACAGGCATTGCGACAAGAGTTGGAGAAGAAAGGATGGGCATCTCAAGATACTACTATATGAATATACTTATGCAAGATTCATATAAGCAACTAGTATAACCAATTAAAACATTGTTGTTAGGGCATTTGCAGTACTTTTTTATTAGACTACAAAAGAAGGAATGATATGAAGATATTTTCTTAAATCATCTCTAACTTTTATTTGTGGCCCCAATTAATTAACTATACCAAATAAGATGGTATTTTCTTTAACAATGGAGGAAATGGAGTTTGAAACTAAGATTTCGTGTAGTCTCCTCAAATCCCAAATTATGGATTTTTTTTTTAAAGTAGCAGAAAGCGATATATTAAAAGATCCCCTAAAAAGCACAAGACGTATGATACAAAAATAAACCGAAACATAACAAAAGAGCTACCACTACATTGTGGTAAAGCCAATACAAAATAATGATTGGACCACCATGAGTAAAAATCACAACAAATACCAGAGTTAAAGTTCTTTAACCACCACCATAAATGAAGCTTAATGCGCTCAAGCAGCTGATTCAAAGTCATATGCTTATTGCTAAAAATCCTATCGTTGCGTTCCTTTCATATGACCTAGACGCTTTCCCACCAAAATACCTAAAGACAGACACGCGGATATCCTTTGTGAATATATGTGCGCCTCTGAACTGTAATGCAAGAAAACCAATATCACATGGAAGAACAGTAGAAATCTCAAGGCAGCTAAGAACAAGAAGCCAAACTTGAATAAAAAAGTCACATTCCAAGACGAGAGGGTTGATCGTTTCCTCTTTCCCATAGCCTCCCGAACACAGCAACAAACATGATATAATTGAAACGAATATCGAGGCCTAACTCATCCATACAAAACCGGCTTGTACGGTGAGGAGTGCCTCCTCTTTATAAACTCTTCTCAAGATTCCTATCTATCCGATGTAGGACTAAATCCCACCCGAGAGTTGGCCGCTAACAATAATCACCCCTTGTCGAATCAAATTGTCCTGAGTTTGGATTCACTTGTTAGTAACTCTCCAAGCAAATAACATCACTTAAAGAGCCACCACTTTGTTCCAAATAACGTCGGAATACATATCATTACCAAGCTGATAGTTAAGAGTGAGAATCTGATAAGCTCCTCTGACTGAATAACCCTCTACATGATCACGCTTCCAAACCCATTTGTCTAAAACGATATCCTGCAAAACAACAACATAACACACTCCGTCCATTGCTCCTCCTCTAAGGCAAACAATCTTTTTCTCCACTCTTGCACGTCCGACCCCCACCCTTACCTCTACATATCAGCTTCATTAACATAAGGATCACTATTTAACTCAAATAAATGAGAAAATCGAGACCGCAACATAGCCACATCTATCCAAGGGCCACTCCAAAAATATGTATTTTCACCGTTATCGACACTACGACTTAGCCCTTGACGACGTATTTCTTTGATATGATGGTTTTAAGTTGGAGAGTCTAAAATGGTGGACCTAGATTTGCTTAAAGATATCTTTGATCATTAGTAAGGTCAACGTTTTTAGCTTACGAAGCTTTTGCTAAAGATGGTTTGTTGTATGGAACTTTACAACAAAATATAAGGTTTTTCTGCTTACAGAAAATCGATTATACTTTTTCTTCAATCAAACCTGATGCTTCGGATCAAAATATATTTTAGATCAATTCAAATGATATTTTAAAGATTCTTATATGCATCAGGACACATGATTTGTTAAAGGACAAAGTAATTGGCAATAAATATTAGTTCAGAATAGTTTCGCTTCCACTTCTAGTCTAACATACAATGCTAGACTGTGGCTTTGAATTGTGCGGTGAAACATAGTCCTTCAAGGGACGATTTTCTACCATGTTGGAAACCAGGCAGCGAGGTGAGACTAAGCTAATCAAGTTTTAGAAAATAAAATCAACAACGAGATATATTCTCCGAGAACGACGTCAAAAACTAAACATGGGTCTATTGGTATATAGTTGTAATAAAATACCATCCACAAAGATTGTATCCAATATTGATTAAATCTTCTATGGGTTAATTAGCAAATAAGGCAATTGTATAATGAGTAAAGAAATATCTTATCTTAATCTTAATATTATAAAAGAAAGACAAGTCTGCTAGCAAACCCTAGCCAAACCCTAAGAAAGCTCCACCATTTTAAACTACATTTCAATCTGGCGGCAAAACCCTAGAACTCATGTGGGGAAAATTAATATTTAGGATCATGTAAATCCATAGTTCATATTTTTTTTACATTATAAAAACACAAGTTTGAATTGGAAACTCAATTTATAATTAGAAGGGAGAATATGGGTTTAAGAAGATTCAATCATGGGATTCCCCTAAACCCCAAAACTCCAAAAGACTACTCACTCATGATCATATAAGAAACAAACAAGAAACGTTTATAAAGACAAGATAAAGAACTTGGATTTGGTTGAACTAACAAATAGCAATCACAAATTAAGCATAAAACATGATTTTTTTTGTTTTGTTGGAGTTTTACAAGTGAAAATGGTTAGAACTTCAGGTTTGTCTCATGCCTATTTATAACCAAGGAGGTCTTTACATCATTCTTGTACACCAACTAAGCAAGGTATGACTTGTATGGCTTGAAAGCATCACTATTGGATCAAAACCTTCACTTGGCTCCATGCACATTCCTACAAACGGAAAACAATCAAATAGTAGTAAAAGGGTCTTAAAAATATAACAAAATGGGCAAGATAACAAGTAAAGTAAAGCCTAAAAAGAAATAGGAGTTATCATCTACAACTAAGGTCTTAACCAAACTTTATTCTTTTAATTTTTATTGAACTTCACTTTTTTAGTTAAAATCTTAAAATGATTTCCTTTGTATTTACACAAACAAGTTTTATATTTGGAAAGATATTGAAAGTAGCAACACCACAATCCATATGACTATGAATTGAAAATAACTTACTATTTTCAAGGTATGAGACATCCTACACCAACACCAACCAATAGGCGGCCGATGATAAGCATTTCAATGTTTACAACAAAACCATTCAAAAATGCACCAACAAGGACATACACGACACCTAATAACATTTTGTGCTTGGGTCCCGACATTGTTGTAGTTGAGGAAGCCAACATAGACACCCGATAAGCAATAGGCGGCCGATGATTAGCATTTCAATGTATATAGCGAAACCATTCAAAAATGCACCAACAAGGAGATACACGACACCTAATAACATTTTGTGCTTAGGTCCCGACATTCTTGTAGTTGTGAAAGCCAATAAAGAAGCTATTCCTGATAAAGTAAACATGGAATATGTGAACAAATCAAGATGCTTGATGTCAAATTTACAATATAGGCTCTCTCTCCAAGATTCATCTTTCATTTGCTTAACACAATGGAAAAATTTAACAAGGTATGATTCCATTGAATCCACTCCACCAAATAAGTATTTGACCAGGTATGATTCCATTGAAGTCACTCCACCTATAATACCAAAATCATAAAAACAAAAAAAATTAGTTCTCCCATGGTCGTCGCGCCAAACAGTTGACCTACACGAACTATAACCGATTTTAATTAACGAGTTTCTAAACATAAAATGTAGTTTTTTGAAATACAGACTAAGTTAAAATACTCATCTTCTGTAAATCAAATAATAAATTTTTTTCTGCTTATTTAACTTTCTCAATCAAACATAATCGTTGTAAATCACTGTGATTACAAATAAACAAGGGGTTACGTAACCAAACGAAGGAAATCTTAAAGTTAAGACTCTTGGCGTGGTTCTACTAAAGACAAAACCTAGCTGGTCATAATACTTGATTCTTGTGAATAGTTTTATCAACAAGGCTAACATCAACAATTAGCCAAGCAATTGCAGTGGTTAATGAGCTCTACATAAACAACTCCCGGTTTTGATATAAAAAAGTTGAGCCATTTCATGCATGATTCATGTAGATTATTGGGTCAAGTTCAAAATATGAGGTGCAAAATAATAATCTCGTGTGCAAAATATAATAAAATAAGATGGTAGGGACCCTGAGAAATTAGGGTGTGCACCCTCACCCTAGTTGAAGATATTGATTCATTAAAATGCTAATCAAGGAGAAGGTATATTGATTCATTAACAAGAAGAATAGAAATAAAATAACAACATAAGTGGATGTACATTCTTACCTGTGATGATGAATATCTAAGATTGCTCCTAAATACTTCTTTGAGTTTCCTATTTTTCTCCTAAACTAAATGTATAGTATAAGTAAAGTGGGGGAATGAAAAATTAGAGAGTGAAAACCGAGTGGTTGCTTTAAAGAAGTACTCACCACCTCTCTTCCTAATTATGTGGAGCTAAGGATGATTGAAAAGAGGTTACAGATTCATTTTCCAAAACACTTTTTTTTTTTCTTCAATTAGTTTCACAATTTTTGTGGAGTAGCCTACTCATTTTGCCTATTTAATTTTTAGAGCACATGAAAAATTCGTAATAAAGAGGCTTAGACGCATAAGTGTTACTCCATTTATTATTTATGGAGTAAAATAAAAGAAATAACTTACAACAATTCATTGTATTTGTCACAAAAAAAAAATCACTGTATTTGATAACATTTTGTATATACACTTGATGTGTTACTTCAATGGTAAGAATTTAGTTTTTTAAGGGAAACACTTGATGTTAGGAAAGGCATTTCAAAGAAACCCCGTGAAATGAACCGAGTTTGAATTGTAATTACTATTTTATCTATTATTAAATTTTTATATGACTGCATTATCCTTGTATAGTAAAAGCTTTCCACCACTGTCATCAAAATTCCTTGGAAAGCTGTTCGCAATGTATAACATATCTCATTTTATAATCTCCCGTTGATAATTGAGAAACCAAATATATGCAAAATTACATTATATATCTTTTATCTTATTTAGTTGCAACACATTTGTCCTTTAACTTCTTCTTCTTCTTCTTCTTTTTTTATGTTTAGGTCCTTTATACATCAAAATGTACACCGCTTAATCCTCTTTTTAATTTCTTTATTAAAAAAAATGCTGAAATAATAATTTTATTAATAACTTTTTTTCTCTAAAAATCAAGAAATTCATAAACAATATGAACATCTTCCTTAAATATAAAAAATGTCCACCTAAATACACCTCCACGTTGCTTGATTATCTTCACTTCCACTTCTTCATAACTCAAACTTTAAAGAGGGATAGCACCACATTCATTCTATATTCCACACCCATACTTTTCTTTATTACTCACAGTAAGTTAAAAGTTTATCTTAGTATCAAATGACAATTAGGTATGTCAAAAGGAAGACTTCCAGTGCATATATCTCTCTGCTTTTGGATCATATAGGGGAGTAACAGCATCCTGCAATAAATCATGTTTTAGTGATGTTAGTAATGATATCAATGACGGATTACGCTGGCTAGCCAAAAATCCACCATATAACATGGTTTTGCAGCCTATGACAGAAACATGACGTATATTATAGACATTGCGGCCTATGTCGGCTTGCAAAGAATCTTCCATGCCATAACACCATGGCGGTAATTTGACAACACAAGTGTTTGTCAAACAAAATTTGAAGGGTCAAATACTTCAACCATAGCATTAATTTAATAAACTTCACCTGATGCCTTTGAAAGCAACTGGACCACTGCAAGGCGCTCATTTGCTTGTTATGTTGATTTTCATGTCTGCTTTCAGAATCAAAAGATGATATCATGTTAATTCTATCGGAAGCTTCCATTTTTTGTCACAGTAAAGTAAATATAAGAGAGCAATAGATGGTACTGAACAATATATTATGAATCCAACATCACAGTTTGTAACCATGACCATCCAACATAACAAGGTGATTGCTAAAAGACTAGAAACTTTAAACCTGATGGATTTAGTATCATCAAAACAATCCAGCACATCACTCTAATTGTTGAAAACATAGTAGGATCTTTATATTATTGTATAAGATTATTATACAGGCATACCAGATCTTGTTAATAGGAATAATATCCTTGAGTCTATATAAAAACATTTTATATTCAATAATTCATGAATCTTAAAATAGACTCTGATGTGCTGTTGAAACACAGTTTCACAACATTATGCCTTTGTTTTCTCTCATTCAACACTAATAAAAACATTTTATATTCAATAATTCATTAATCTTAAAATGCACACGTTAACTAATTCATATATACAACATATTGCAATTTTTCAAAAACCAACTAAAAACAGTACCAAGAAATGAGAAACAAAAAATCACTGAAATGTTGTATTAGGATTAGGAAGGATTTAACAGTTGAAAGGTACCAAGAAACGAGTAAGATGGAGCATTGACAATACTATTACTATATTAGTGTTAAATACCAAGGCCTGTATTGAGTTGATAACAGGCCCTACTATCTAGTAATCAACAAAGAGAAACTTCCAGACACAATAAATACCAGGAAATTGAAGATAGTTGGATGGAATATGGTTTCTCACGTGCATAGCGGGCTTGAAAAAGTTTGCAACATAAATGGTAATTTTTTCTGTAAAAGTGTTGAGATTCTTGGACTCACCAAATGCCTAGTGGACAAAACCTTCTGCAAAGCTTTTACATCAGCTTGAAAACCAGAAGAAGCTATTTACACATTTCTCAGCTCTGCCACAAATTAGCTTGCTGCATGGTCATGGTAAATGGGAATTGAGATCAACGAGAGCAATGAAGAATTAGGCCGTGAAAAGTGAAAAGGAGCACGATAAGGTGTTTGATAGTATCGTTAAGGTTAAGAATCCACCTCAATTGCAACATTACCATACATATGTAATCATGATAATTGAGAAAGATTGCAATATGAATCTTTCATAATCCATAAAATCACCACTATTATAAGAAATAAAGAGATAAAGGATGCTGCATAATCATGCAAATACCAACTCATACAATGGAATACAACACAAGTGAAATAGTAGAAGTGATCACTAAGAAACAGGTAGTGGCAGGATGAAAATTGGACACATGACAGATAAGTAGTAGCAGATATTAAGAGCACAAATGGCTTCATGACAAGAAAGCACACCAAAGAAAATGTTAAAAAGCAAATCAAAACATATATGTCTCTACGTCAAACAATCTTGACTTTCACAACAAAATATGTGCAAATAGTTTCTACATAGTCCAAATGACATAGTAGTTAAACAAAACCAAGCCTACGACATCATTAAACTGAACCAAAAGCTTTCAAGAGTTCACATGGTAGGTTATGTTCACATAGTTTACTATTTCTTGTGATTCATAAACAAAAATTATTTTAGAAACTGTGATCCAAACAAGTCCCCTATGGTTTCCCTAACACCACTTTGCTGGTCCGTTTAATACTTGGAATCATAAAAAGTTTTTACAATATTCATGAACTGATGATAAAGGTGATCTTATCTTTCCCAAACTGCAAATTCAGACATGTTAAGAATGTTAGGAAAATCCCATTTCAACTTATCTGAGGCAATAAGATCTTGTGACATAGCTTACTCAAATGGCTTATGATATTTATAGAAGCTATAAGTTCGAGCTTATTTTGATATGCTCTTCAGGGTAGCTTATATAAACAGTTCAAACAAAGCTTGTGCATAGTCTATCAGAACAACTTATGAGGCTTTTGCTAAAGATATGTATGGAACTTTACAGCAAAATATAAGGTTATTCTTAATCAAAAAATAAAATAAAATAAGGTTTTTCTGCTTCCAAAAGTTCGATTATAATTTTTCTTCAATCGAACTTGATGCTTCGGATCAAAACATATTTTATATCAATTCAAATGATATTTTATAGATTCTTATATGCATTGGGACACAGTATCAGTTAAAGGAAAAAGTAATTGGCAGTAAATATTACTTCAATTTGAAGACTTGAGCTAGTTCAAAATATCTGAAGCAAAAGAGCAATGACCTGCCAAGAGACGTTTGGCCTAGTGGTTAGTGACCCTTACAAGGTACTTCTGCCATGTTCATTACCACCTCTCTCCAAGCAAGAAAGACAGAACAATGATCTATCTGTTTCAAATGATATCACCTATATGGTTGTATTGTACATATCACATGAAATTTAGACTATACTGTAGCCTGGAAGTTTAAAGACATTTCTTTTATCTATCATTTCCCTTAACCTCTCAACATCTCTGAATCTCCCAACACCAGCAAAAATATTGGACATTAGAACATAATCACCACCATGTCCCTTCTCCATCTCCAAGATTTTCTTGGTCACCCTCTTACCAATTTCAACATTGTCATGAACGCTACAAGCACCAAGAAGCGTCCTCCAAATAACATCATTCGCGACCTCACGGGGAACCTGCAAAGCAACCTTCTCAGCTTCTTCTAACCTCCCTGCTCTCCCAAGCATATCTATCACACAACCATAGTGCTTGATATCCGGCACAAGTCCATAATCATTCACCATTTTACCGAAAAACTCGAGCCCCTCCTCGACCAATCCACTGTGACTACAAGCACTCAAAATACTGAGGAATGCCACATGATTCGGCCGCACACCAGCCTTTTCCATTTTTTCAAAAGTATCCACAACCTCCCTCACCATCCCAAATATAGCATAACCAGACATAACCGAATTCCACGACACCGAATTCTTCCTCCAGTCAGGCATCTCCGAAAACAATCTACTCGCACTCTCTATACATCCACACTTAGCATACAAATCAATCAACGCATTCACAATCCGTATATCAACCGCATTAAACCCTCTCTTCTCCACATATCCATGAACCGACTCACACATCTTAACATTCCCTAGATTAGCAATAGCAGGAAAAACAGTCAAAAGAGTAACCTCATTAGGCTCTATCCCATCAACCTCAATCATTTTCCTAAACAAAGCCAAAGCTTTCAAAGGCTTATTAATCCTCGTATACCCATCAATCACAAGAGTCCACGAAACCACACTCCGAACCAACATTCGATCAAAAACCGACCTCGCGAATTCAAGCTGACCCCATTTAATCAAACCACTAATAAAAACATTCCAAGTAACCGTATTCCTCTCTGGCATTTCACCGAACACCTGAGCTGCATCAACCAAAAAACCCCAATTTGAGTACATATGAAGCAACCCAGTTTGCACAAAGACATGATTTTCAAAACCCATTTTAAAAACAATACAATGAAGGTGAAAACCAAAATGGGTTGTGTTTAAATTTGCACAAGCATGAGCTAAAAAGGTCAATGTGAATGAATCAAGTGAAAGAGAGTGTGTGAGGTTGTTGAGAGTGTGTGTGAAGAATTTAAGGGATTCATGAGGGAAAAGGGAGAGAGAATATGAACGTATAAGGTTGTTGAAGAGGAGTAATGAAGTAAGGTTATTGTGAAAAGGGTAATGGTGAAAGAGTGATGAAGTGATGATTTGAGAGTGAAGTTCTTGGAGAAAATGGTGGTGAGGTGAAGGGTTGTTGAGAAGAATGGAGAGGAAATGTTGTGGGTGCTTTGGTTTTGGATTTTGATGAATGGTTCTGTGAAATATTGATTTTGCAATAGAAGATGAAACATGGCGATTCAACTTCATATGTGACATTGTTTGTTCATAACAACGCTAAACAGGTTATGTCATGACTCATGTTGGAAATTATATATGTTTTGTTTTTTGTGTTTTTGAGCAAACACTACGTTGTTTGAGTTGAAAAAGTCTGAACTTTGCGGGTAGGTAATTGCAGTTGACACAGGAAACATACAGTGTTTTTTGAAGCATAGTGGCATTGTGTTTGCAATGCGTTTTGGGTCGGTTCTGATCCGAAGATTTAAATGCTCACTGTTCAACTTGTTTGTATGGCTTCTAAATAGATATATTTGAACTGATCCGATATAATTTTATACGGTTTAATTTGGATATGGTAAGTTTATTCCTCTGAAAAAAATAGATTAAATCAAATGGATACACTAGAGCCATCACATCGTAAAGGGAAGGCGACACCTCGAAAAACGCTTCTAACATAAACGACTCTAAACGCGTAAACAAGCATCATTATGATTAAACAATGTAGCGCATAATCAATAGATTAAATAGTTATGATGAAAGAAAATTTGAGGCTTTAATGACAAGAAAATATGTAACATATGTTTTTCTCCCATCATGTGCCGTGAACAATCATTGCCCAGGTACCATGACTGGTGTTTTAACTCTATTGTGAAGCATATCTTAAACACAAACAATTTCAAACTTAGTACCCATGGTGTTTTAACTCTATTGTGAAGCATATCTTAAACACAAACAATTTCAAACTTAGTACCCATATTTTCGTGGGTCCTTTGGGATTAGTTCCGGAGGACTTAGTCTTTTTCACTGTTTTAACCTTAGAGGTTAAAACATTGAGAACAAGCTACATGCTTTGGCTTATCCTTGTTATTAAAAAAACATATTTAACCCTAATAATAATAATAATAATAATAAAATCGAATCTCCTCTGATTTTTGTACATATACAAATTATTGTGCTAGTCCAAAGTAAGATCGTCTAAATCATGAAATAAGTAGGCAGTCAAATCAGTTAAATCTAATAATAACTTGAATTGAAGTTTGTGAAAAATTTGTGATAGATATATACACAATGATTTAGTAATCCTCAACTTGTAATATCTTACATTAGTAAGAACAAAATATGCCATAGATTTTAAAAAGGAATGGGCTGTCTTCCAGGCCATGATTCTATCTTCTGGAAATACTTGGATGGAACAACACCATCAAAACCTTCCGTCAAGATCACCTTGTTGTCAGAAATGTATAGCTTCATACCTTCTGAAATGGGATCAAACATAATAGAAAGAAGCAACACACAAGTCAATAGTCTTATTTGGAGAAGATCTTTGGTTTAAATATACAAATAGTTTAAAAATGTTTTTGATTTCATAAAAGTGACAAAATTTTGATTTGAATGCTGTATGCAGACAAATGTTAGTTGTAGATTGTTAGTATGCTAAGTTAGTAGTATTCGTTTTAGTTCTAGATTTAACCCAAAAAAAAAGTGGTTTTACTCTACAGTAGTATCTTATTGGGGACTAAAAGATGAAGTGGTTTCACATTCAGAATATGTTTAGAATATTATCATACCCTCCAAAGCTTTTCTAACATCAAGAAAGATCAGAACATTGACATCTCGTCTAATACCTGAGAACAAAAAAGAAATGGAAAAGTAATTAGGCAGCTGCATCTAATAACTGAACTATTAAACATCGCTACATATTAGTTCTCTTCATAAGACAAGACCATCTTACTGTACCGTGCAAAAAAATTAATATTCTTCACAAATTTCAGACTGCATAAAAATTCTCACATGAGCAAAATTCAAAGGTCCACCGGATAAGTTATGAAGCGATAAAAGGGTGCCAATATGTCCAAATGCTTCTGTGTTTATCAATGGTATTTCTGAGAAAGGATGGATTGCTAAATCACAACAATCATCTATAAATCGACCAAATCATTTGCAGAGAAATGATGAGTTGTTGACACTTGACACATCAATTAAGTGTACATGCATTTGGTTCTGAGTTACTTACTAACCAATAATTTAGCTACTCCCACATTAAAACTCTGGATGATTGACTATGATTATTTGAATCTTTTTGAACCTTTCCTACACCATAAGTTCACTATTTCTACTATCCAGACCTTAAGTACAAAGCAACAGAATCAGGAAAATTTTCATTTGGGATTCCACATTTGGTTCAAAGCTAGATCATCAACCACAGATTCACAATAGATTTCATCTTTTCATTAATCCTTCTGGATTTTGAACCCGACCACTGTCCTTAATATTCAAGAAAGGAAATCAACTTGCCTAACCATAATGAGACAAAATATATCCAGATTTAAACTTTTTGATAGGTAAATAGGATTCTTTCAATACTATATGACATTACCACTTATTACTTCTCCATCTGTTGGTAAACCACGAGAGAAATGAACATGCAATCTCTTCATGCGTTTCAGACCAGATGCTAGAATTGAGTCCAAGTTCCTTTTATATGTTCCATGCACACAAACTGCATATTGTGGAAAAATCAAGATATGAAACAAATCAAATAGCAATATACATTGGATTTTTTTTAAACAAAATATGATCGGTAAAAACAGTATACAGCTCTTCAGTTGTTATAGAAGTGTTATGGTAAACTTGATATATGCCAACATATCCACTATTCAAAAGATAATTTGTAGTCGCAAATATGTATATAACTTGGTAGTTAATATGTTGATAAGTATCATGTTAAACATGAATGAAGTCTATACTCTATGGCAACACAATTCAATAATTATGCACCTGGAAATTCTTCAGCTGAAAGGATTGGTTTCAATAAGCTTTCAGTTTCAACAGCCTGCAAATCAAGTCAAAGACTATTGAATAATTCACAACCAAATGCTCAACATAAGCAAGAACATTAACCTGATACTTATGTAATAAGACTAGCCATTGTAAACATATAGTAATAGTGACAAATCTGATAAAGGGCAAAAGGTAGACACCAAAACGTTTTCCATTCCCTTTACTAAGTTAATTTTAAAAGTATCTTCCACCAAGGGCAATATACAGACAATAGTAAAAGATGGTTTAGCTCAATCCATAGAAGACACGATTGATAACTTATTCTCCGCATAATGTTTTCCAGAAGTTTGATTGCAACTTTTTCTTTTATTGAACCTGATGCATTGACACAAGAAATATTTAAAGACTTTATCTATATTAATTCAAATAGTGTTTTTAAGCTTTTTATATGCACCTTCTAGACACAAGATCTATTGAAGGACAAAGTAACAGGCAGTAAGTATTATCGTAATATCATGACTGGAGCTAGATCAGAACATTTGAAGCAAAGAGCAATTATTATCTGCCAATAGGCCTTTGGCACAGTGGTGAGTGACCCTGACAAGGTTCTTCTCCTGTGTTCACAGATTCAATTTCTACTATTCTACCACCTCTCTCATAGCAGAGCAAAGCAGAACAATGATCTATCTGCTTCAAATGCATCACATATATCTTATAATGATATCATTTAGACTAAATTGTAGCCAGGAAATTTGAAGACATTTCTTTTATCTATCATTCCCCTTAACCAATCTCCAATACCAGCAAAAATATTGGATGGACATCAGAACATAATCCTCATTTCGTACCCTCTCCATCTCCATTATTTTGTCTGTCACCCGCTGACCGATTTCACCATTGTCACAAAACTAAAAGCAACTGAAACACCCTCCATATTGCAACTTATCTCAATTCATTAAAAAAAAAAAAAAATTGATACTTATCATCAACATTTGTCAGTTTTCAAACTAGGCTTTTCTTTAAACTCATTTGGTCTTCTACCTCCATCAACCTTACAGATGTAAGGGCATAAAGATAAGGAACAACTATAACATGCTAACTACTTGACGAGTTGATAGAATCAACTGTTGCATGAAGGAAATGTAGAACAACAGAACATGAGAATAGGGACTGAGCCCTTCACGGAATGGGAGCAATCACAAGGTGTGTTCGAGGCACCTTTTCTCTCTTAACAGAATGATTTACTTCTTAAATACCTATTGACTCTGTTTCCTAAGCTATTTATAAAGTAAGCTATACAACCAAGTTGTTAGCCATTCTCATTTCCCCTCTTACACCACTTTACATACCATTGAGTACCTAACACAAATATAAGTTATTTTCTGTACCAACAATATCATAACTCAAGTATTATAGATTGTTTTCCATTGATGTCATCTGAACACGAGAACGACTAAAGCCAATTTAGACAAAGAATTAGGTGCATTACCATTTGAATGTGTTACAGGGTACAGTTGCAATCACTTCCATTAAACATAACCTAATAGGAAATTCAATGAGTCAACATTTAATGAACAAGGTATATTTTACCGTGGTTGTGTGGCCTTGGTTTGCACGTATTAGTAGCTCCCCATTTTCTTCTATGAGGCTGAAACGTTGCTTATTATCTTTTCGAACAGCCTGAGAATAACCATTAGATAATTTAGAATAAAATTATTTTCTTCAGGAAATTCATATGAAAATGAAATGAACATTACAGAAAAGTGTTCATATTAATAACTAGATCAAACAAATATCAAAGAAGAAAACTGTATTTTGTATTTATCATTATTTTCATATACAAGTTATGGGTTCTGTTAAGACACAGGAGTACAACAAAAATTAGGAAAGAAAATCTCTTCTATGATGCTTCTAATCAACACAACAGTTTTACAAAATTAAACAGATTACAAAAGGAATAAAAGTTCCCTTGGTAACCATTGTCCATTCCCTTGATTCAAGTTAAGAATATATCTCACACAATAAACATGTTCCTAACAAATAAAAATAACATTCATGTTGAATTCACAGATAAAAGAGGCTATATAAGCACAAATAATAATTATTCAAAATAAGTATTGCCACAGGCAGAACAAGTTTAAAATTTACAAGAATACTAAGCCAGTCATACAAACATGTAAATGTTCCTGGTGAACTTACTACATTATTAATTTATAACATAATGTGTTGTTGAAAGGATGGATAAGTAAATCTTTTAATCCATAGTCTGAGTATTTATCCAAGAGTAAAACGAGTAGAAAGAACCGATCTTCTATCTTCAAGATTAGGGTGAAAAGGAAATTTCTATAGAAACAAAACAAGTAAAATATTGTTCAATGTTGAAAGTGTCATTGAACTGAATGCAATGTTTCATCATAACAACGACAATAAACAACACATTGGAGTCTGAATAATATCAACACTACAACTTTATTTTTTATATTTTCATCAAAATGGTTCTCAGATAGTGAGACATAAGAATCTAACTAAGACAGAAAAGAACAGCATATAAAACGGGATGAGAATGTGTGCAAACAAAAAGAAAACAAACGTGTATTAAATTTAGATGAACTGACCTCCTTAATGTCATCAATAGTGTGGGATCGTAGAGGAATATTAGCAAATGTCTTCAAATTCAGCTTGAGCAAATCATTAACATTCACATAACCATCACTCCTTATATTCAATTTCAACTCAGATGCCATATGACGTAAAATCCGTGTCCTGCAGATATTAAAGAAAAGCATAATTTGAGTGAATTGCTTAGTGCAAGAATTCAGCACAAAACAGTTTAGTTAATTCACAACATAGAGTTCATCCACTTTGTTGCTCCAATCCCATGCAAAAAAGCCTTCTTTTAGTTCGTTTAGGTTCCAAGAAATATCCCACGAAAATGCTTCCTTCTCGATCAAAGTGCGTGACAGTTTGACAAACTTGTTTGATACAACGATAAATGAAACGTGCATTCTCTAACTACAAAGGAAAGAGAAATGTTTATGAAATTAAAAAATATTAGAGGGTGAAGTAGTGCTTACAGGAGCCTACCAAGAGCATCAATTTTATCCTTTCCTGAGCCACTTGGCCCACTTCCACCACCACCACCACCACCACGGCCTCTTGTTCTTTCTCTATCATTTCTTGTATCAAAAGCCCTTCCTCTGCCATGGCCAGAACTGGCCACAAAAAATATGATTACACAATCCAAATAAACAAAACTAATGAAACCCTAAGGAAGAGTTAAGAAACAATGAATTACCTTGGAGTGGCGCGATTATTGTCCATTGGAGTTGGAGGTGGAACAGAGGCAAAGAATCTGAGAAGAAGAGAGACACGTGGAGGAAGGAAATTGCAATGGCGTAGAACAATTATACTGCTGTACCTCACCGAACAAAACAACATCAGAATAATTCAAAGCGTAGAAGAAGAAGAAGAGGAAAGGGGTTGAGAGAGAAATAACTCAAAACGACAACGCATAAGGTAGTCACGTCACTGCACTATATAAAGGAGCTAATTTTCATCAGACGATTTAAATTTTAAATTTATCAAAAATGGAAATCTGAGTTTTAAATTTCCATTATTTAATCCTTTCATGCTTATCTCAGTTAATACCGATATCATATGGTAGTAGTTTAAGATTTATACATGATTTTTAAAAAAATGATTAATTATGTTGATTTAAATAGTAAAATTAATATCATTTACTAAAATACTTTTATTAATTGTAGTTACTTGAATAGTTATTTTTGATGAAATCTAATAAACAAAAGTCTAATAAAGGGATAAAATAATGAATTTTGCATTATTCTAAAATAATGAATTTTGCATTATTCTAATGTGTCTAAAATTCCTACATAAACCTCTAAAGTGTTTTTTTTCTAAATCATAAATCTGCAAGTTTAAGTGTCTTTTTTAAGATAAATCCGTAAGTTTTTTATTTTACTATTCTTATTTTACCCTTTTTTTTTATTTCAAGAATGTTTTTAGACGTTTCTTGAACTTTTGGAGAATGATAAAATTTTGTTCATTTGCATTTCATATAAAATAAGATTACTTTTTTCCACGTTTCTAATTTGATCTATGTAGTTGAGAACATTGTTGTATAAAAATGAAATTGTAATGTTTGATGATATTTCAAACATTGTTGAAAATATGTTGTGTTTTACCATTTTAACTTGACTTTAATGATGAAAACAAAAAATTGTATTGTCTAACAAAAATCGCACCAGTCAATCCAACCGAAGCTGCATTTGTTTGGTTTGAATTTTATTTTAAAAGTCAACTGAACCAAACCGCACGCTTTTTTTATCGTACGGTTCATATGTCTTTTAACTTCAAAACTGAATCAAACTGCACAAGCACCCATAGTTTGAACAACTTATTTGACAACCCTATAAAAATACATAATTTATAACTATTAATTTGACTTGAAAAAAGAGAAAAATCTAATAAAAAAACAAAATTGTATCTATGTTGTATTATACGTTGTTGGACAACTAAACAATTGTTCAAATAACATTTCTCTATTTAAAATTGGATTGAATGTGTCCAATATTCAATCAAGTTGTTCATTTTGTTCATCATGCACAAATTGGAATTTATTGTTGGATCAATAAATTCCACCAATAAATTAAAAGAAAAGTGATAACAAACTTTTCTTATGTTCAGATCAAAACTAAAAATTTATGTGTATTTATTTATGTGCTCTTTATATGGTATTTAATTAAATATACAATTTCTTTTGTTATAATAAACTTTAAAAAAGATTTGTAATTGAGAAAATCATCATTAATTTAGTCAAGAAATGTTATTTCATGGTTTTAATCACACTTTCCACTCTTTTTCAATTCATTCATTCATTAGTTTCTCTCAGTCAAAGTTCCTGCGTTTTGTTTTGCATGCTACGTCACACTTCTATGCTTCTTTCTGTCTGTAACTGTAAGGTAAAATTCAATTGTTGATTTCGATTAAATTAAAGCCTCTGTTTTTATATTATTCATTCATTCTGTGCAAAATAATCACTTTTGCTATGCTAGTTTGTTTCTGTGAATAAGTTGTTTTGTTATTATAGAGAAAAAGGGGTCTTAGGATGTGAGGTTTTAGGATAGAAAATTAGGGTTTAAGGGGTCTTGAAAACCTTGGTCTGGACAACTGTGAGCAGATTATGATTCGCAATGGACGATTTAGATCGTTATGCTCAGCCCTGATTCAATGTATTAGGATTTAGGAGAGTCCATGTGTTAGCTACTGACTTAGGTTTTCATTTTGATTGTAATGATACAAACATCCTGAAGGCGTTTGATTTATACTTTCTTTTGTATAGGATACTAAAGTTGCGTTTTTGTTGGCTCGAGTGGGAAACATCGACATACATAGGAAGACAAACTACTTTGCTGTGAATTCAAGTATGTCGCTGAATTCTATTTTACTCACAATTCTGTAGGAATGTATGGTGTCAAACTCCCCTATACAATGTTTTTGCTGTTAATTTGTTCCTCATGAAGTGATCCCACTAGTTTAAGGATTGCAGATAAGAGCATTTTGTTCGAATTCTGCTAGTATTTGACTCCCTACTGTTCAAATTCCGCTATAACTGTTATTTGACAACACTATGTTCAACTTGTAGTAGATACCTAATAAAGAACTTGTAAATTTGACGACAAAGTACTTACTTTTTTAAGTTTTAACTACACCCCACTTCTTAGCTTCATGATAAAGTACTTTTTTGTTATAGTTTTTGTATAAATTGAAAACAGCTTTTGATTACTTGTTGACAAACATGGGTCAAAGTAGAGTTGAGTTGGATTAGGTTGGCTTAATTGACAGTTCTGAATGTTTCATGGACTAGGATGCAATTTGTTATTTTGTGAAGATAGTAGAAGATCATATATTTCGCGAGCAAGGTGTGCAGTTGCAGGCGTTGTAACAAGAGAGAGGATGGAAAAGAAAGAGACAATAAGAAAGGCTGAGGCGTTGGTTGAGAAAGCGATGAAAGGGAATGATGCTTCTCATGATGCAGCTCATGTTTGGAGAGTTCGTGACCTTGCTCTCTCCCTTGCCACAGAGGAAGGCCTCTCTTCTGATCCGCATTCCATGGAAATTGTAACTATCCTACCTTCTTCCTATTTCTGCATTACCATTATCTTTTTAACCTTCTTATGCTCACCTCATTCTCATTTTTCCATTTTAGGTAGAGCTTGCTGCACTGCTCCATGATATAGGTAATCAACTATCAACTATAATTCGAAGCAGAATTTTTGTGCGTGTATCTATGTGTGTGGTTTTTTATTTTAAATAGTATGTACCAAATTGTAGTTTGCTGATAAATTTGCTTCTTTGCTGTTAACTGCAGGTGACTACAAATACTTAAGGTTAGTAAGTACAAATATACTCTGTATGATTAATTCTTTAAAAATGTTGAAACATAATGCCCATAATTTGTTTGCGTAATTTTGTGATTATGCAAGCTAAGCTTATGCTTCCTAAATTCTGTTATGCTTCCATTGGTTCATGTTTGTCTTTATTTCGTTCATATAGTACACATGCGGTGTTGTTAGCCAACTCCAGGGCTTGGTTGTTTTTACGAATTTCTTCTTTTTGTTTTTCATCTTGTTCATATTTTTCCCCCTTCTCCTTATATGAGCTAATACTGTCTTTTAGGGATCCATCTGAAGAAAAAACTGTTGAAAATTTTCTTGAGGAAGAGGGAGTTGAGGAGAACACGAAATCAAAGATTTTGAAGATCATCAAAGAAATGGGTAAGTTGGTAAAAAAAACTAAGACTTTCTTGCCTATGTTCTTACTTTTTCATGTTCTTCAATTGAAATGGATATGATTTCAAGAAGTAATATACGGTAAAAGATTTTACATAAGAGTTACACTTCTTACCTCTGTTGTTCTTTATTAAAATTAATATAATTTCGAGCACTAATTTAGGGAAACATTTTTATACGAATTACAAAGCAGGTAAATCATCTTTAATTCCTTCCAAAAGTTGGTGCCTCTTTGATTTGTTTAATTGCTTTTGTGTTCTCAACAATAACTTATTCCTGCCATTTTGTTTGCAAATTCTCTACGCTTATTTATTGGATATTACTCATTGTTGATGCTGCTTCCAATATTCAGGTTTTAAAGAGGAGGTGACAGGAAAAGGAACTACTGAGTGGAGTACAGAATTTGGTGTTGTCCAAGATGCTGATAGGCTTGATGCTATTGGTGCTATAGGTATTTGATAGAATTTTGTATCCCATTGCTGGAAAATGTGGCAGAGTTCCCTTTGATTGCAAAAATATGCCAGCTCTTCGAGCATATCGCACTGACACTTCAGATTGAAGACGCACATGACTCTGACACGTGTTTTCATTCAAGTATTGCATTTTCTCAAATTAATACAGATATCAATGTGTCAATGTGTTCGGTGAATGTGTATGTGTTGGTGTTTCATAGCTTTGAGGATCTGCTCACCTTCCGATGCCCAAAGGCGCTAAGTCACCCAATTAACCTCCTTCTCTCTAATCCTTCTTCCCGTATTTATTTCATCTAACTAGCCCAACCTAAGTAGCCAAGTAACTAACCTCTTACTAACAACAACAAACCTATCAGTATTTTATTGAATTAGTTGTGTTTTGGCTTTTCAAAAGAAGGGTGAATGTTTAAAGGGCTACTTAAATGTGATTTACATAATCAATCTCTTCCTCTGCCTTTAATATCAGGAATTGCACGTTGCTTCACCTTCGGTGGGAGTAAAAAGAGGACGCTGCATGATCCTGCTATTTTGCCAAGATCTGATTTATCTAAGGAAAAATACATGAACAAAGAGGAACAAACTACAATTAATCATTTTCATGAGAAGCTTCTCAAGCTTAAAGATATGATGAAAACCAAGGTACATCTTTATTATATTTTTTCCGACCTTATCAAATTTTCACCGGAAAAAACCAATTGTGCATTTTTTTGTCTTTTCATGTTTCAAATTTCTCTGCTGCATTTTTGAAAAAATACATTTATTTGTTAAGTTTGTGAAGGAGTTTTGATTTAAGCTATCCATTTCAGGCTGGGCAAAGGAGGGCTGAGAGAAGGCACAAGTTCATGGAGGAGTTTGTCAAAGAGTTCTATGACGAATGGAATGGTTCAAGCTAATATGTACTTGTTCTTGTCATCAACACTTATAAAATTGCATTTGTACTTGTTAGAAAGACAAAAATGGAACATGCGTAATCGAATTCAAGATGCTAAAGTTCACATCTTGTAAGTTGCAGCAATCAGTAACTAATTTATGCTTCATGCTCCAAACATAGTTTTTTCCACCAAACAAGGTCCTTGGTTTTGCTGTCCAGACTATACATAATGCGAATTTTTATCTATTTCAGTAAACAATGTCCTTGGTTTTGGAGGCTAGACTATATAACGTGAAATGTTATCTATTTTTTCGCATTTCATTTGTTATATCGAAGATCATCCATTCAAACCTTATGCTCAGCTGATGATATGATTGAACAAGTCTCAGATACAAATCTATGCTAAACAAATGAGACCATATAATATGTCTCCATATAGTAGAGAGCTAAGAATTAAGTTCTATGAAGGTGTTATTTACAGGCTAAAAATTATTTTCTAAATTAATTTATTTTGAAATCGCTTTCTGTGCCACCCATTCTGCTACGATATTTTGGTTTTTTTTTTTTTTTTGCTTTCAGCTTGTACATTTTCTTTGATTATTCTGTCTAGAAGTATACATTTTGACGAAATATGTACAAATTAATGTAGTACTATCTAGTCCCAATTGCACCAACACTTTAGCTATTCATATTGCATTGAACTTTAGATGGTACAGATTTTACTGACACTGTAAACTATCTCAATTACACAAACACTTGTATAAATAAAAATATTCTTAAACACACTAGTACTTCACAAATATTCATTCAAAACTCTTCTTTTCACTTCATATTGTTCACCTTTTTCATACACAAGTTTAATCCTTGTTTTCGGGTATTACAAATTTACAATGACGAGATTATAGCAAGCTAAGAGGGAATGGTGTTATCTATAAGTTCTAGCTAGCTTAACTGATAAATGTCATGCCGAAATTGTTAGGTTGAATATTAGTGGTGTCTTGAGTTTGAACCTGTGACCTCCCATTTGTGTGTGAGTTTCTTGTCATAATTACCAAAAAAAATACAAAAGAAGAGCGGGTGATGTTTGAATGCGAGAATCATACCAGAAGTTATGCCAGACTAAAATAATAAAAAAAAAAAAAAAAGCAACTTGGAATTTAAAATTTATGCCCTTAATTGAGTTTAGAGGATTCAAATTACTTTCTGAAGATTCATTGCGCTAGTCACATATGATCCTTCACATGTTTGAATCTTCTATAGTAGTCGAGATATTTTTTTTTCTTTTCTTGGTACATCATTCTACCTATTCCAATTTGATTAATAAAATTTTCCCCTTCTCAATTTTTTATTTTTTTAAAATCTGACATGTTGCTCATTTAACAAACATTTACAATAAATTCACAAGGATTTAGCTTGGAGTATGTTTCTCTCATAGTCTCATTCAAACCCTCGTGATGACAATTTCCATGAGTTTGTCTATACAGAACCTCCTCTAGCTTTAAATAGGCAATGAGATTGATCCTTCGGATTAGTCGGTCTTTAGATCAGATACCAAATTTCCAAAAAACAAACATTCACACAGAACTAATATGCACCCTGCTGTATAGAAGCAAGAATCTTATGAATGATTTTTAAACTGAAAAGCACATCCCCAAGACAAAGTAAGAAAAAAAAATATAGTATATTATTCGTACACCTATGTATTTATGAATTTATTTATAGCAGTCCTCAGTCTTTGACACACAAACCATCGATTCCTAGTTTTAGCTATAGGCCACAGATGAGGTTGCAATGAAAGTACAAAAAGAATTGGGAAATTGAGTGAGATTTGCACAACTTCGGTTTAAGAATATGTACAACATTAACTAGAAATCTATAGATGCACAAGCATACAAGGATATTGATTTCTAAGTTCTTATAATTTGAATTGTGAACATCACTTATGATACTCTTCAAGTGGAAGGGGCCAAACTAAAACAGTGAACCCTTAATTAATGCACCTACAAAACTTTATCAGCAAGTGGGTTCCCACCTTGTTGATCCTGACTTGGTAAGTACTATATAAATAATGAAAAGTGGAGGCTCTGTGAATATTTTTAACTAGAAGCCGAAGCAGATTTCCGTTTATCTGATTGCTCTTGCCCTTCCTTGGCAAACTCTTCGATCAATTCACGCTGTCTTTCTGTCAGGTTTCTGTAGAAACATTTCTAACATGGTTACTGAACGGAAAACCAAATCATGAATCAAAAGATCCATTTTCTGAATCGTGAATTGAATCTTATTGTAGCTTGTAAGAGATATGGTTGATAAAAACCTAACAATTGTTTAAAACCAAGATACATATATAATAAGGACTTCAAAATGATTCAAGATTCAAGTCATAAATTAAAGGGTTAAATAAGTTCTTTGTCCCTACAAATATATCAAAATTTGATTTTAGTCCCTAAAATAAAATGCGATGTTTTCATCCTCACAAATTTCTGTTTTATTTTTGGTGCCTAATGAATATAATTTTGACATGTTTTAAACATAATATGAATACATGAAGGTTGAACATAATAAATGAACATGATATGGATACAATTTGAACATAAAAGTGTTATAATCTTGACATTTACATGAACATTTTTTTTTGATAAGGCCAGAGCAAAATGACTTCAGACAGAGAGGTTTCCAACTAAGTTGGTACCCTACTCTAATCTTTGTCAAATGCACATAAATTGGCATTTAAATGCTAATTAAACATTAAACATACATATGAAACCTAAGCATGCAGTAGTACAAAGGAAACCACAGTTTATAAATAACCCTGCAACATATTATGAGAAACTTACGTCGGAATGCTGACATTAAAATGAACATATTGATCCCCATATTTGAAAGTATTTATTCCTGTTAAAAGAAAAAACAAGACAAGATTGATGAAAGAAGTCCGTTTACTAAAACACGCATCTATTAAAAATCCAAGCAGTAACACATGTACATCTATTCCAAATCAGTGTTATGAATGACCACAGAAACGCTCCAGAAGATAGCCCCTATTTTGAAATTTTACTGTGTCTATGTACATAAAAATTCAACAACTAGCTATGTGACTCACCAATGAGAGGCTAAAATATGATAGCACGAGTGAGACAGAGTGAGATAAGGCCCAAATTCTGTCAAATGTTTTTTAATTGAAAAATTCCTAAACTACCCAATTAAAACCCCGACAATTAAATTTAAGGGTTTTTTGGAATTTCCTTATTTCATAAGGTCTAGTTCTATAGCGGTCGCAACGGGTGCTATGGTGGCCGCTACACTTAACTGCTTGGGTGTCGCTGGGAACCACATTGATATAGCTCGCTATCGACAACGCTATTCCAAATGTATTTTCCCGAAAATGTTTTTTTTAATAACAATAAATTTCTCCAAATAATGTCAACTTGCATACCTTTCATTATACCTTTCCCTTTCATAACCACCTTCTGACCAGGTTGGGTGCCTGGGTGAACCTGCCAAACAGAACTCATCATTCAAACCTGCCTAGTCACTAGATATGCCAAAAGAAATAATATTATATAAAGGAGTGCTAGTAACACATTCTTTCCATCACTTTTTCTATTGTTGCCTAAAATTCACATGTATCCCACTATTTTGAAAATGTGTCTCGCTATATAGGAAATGAGACCCACATAAACTTGTAGAATCCACATGAGTTTTAGTCAATAATAGTATTAGGCTGTTAGAGAGAGTATCTAATTGTGTTGCCAGCGCCTCTCTATTATCTATTGTAATAGCAATGCTTACCTTAAGCATTACACTTCCAGTAAAAGATGGGACCTCAATAGTTGCCCCCAAAATCGCCTGAAATAAATTTTTAAAAGAAAAACAAAAGTTTCAGCTATTTAGTTTATTTACAGTTATTATAACTAATAATATCAATAAATGTTACACAAACAACTAACAAGTTGTTTGAGATGAGTCAAAAAAACAAACAAAATGTTCAGGATCCAAAGTATTATGATAAAATAACCAGTACAGACAAAAGGCTCTGTGCCACTGCCAAATTAAAATTGAAATAAAATATATAGTAACTAATTATTATATAAAGTCAATATTCCAAGAAGGTGGCAAACAAAATTCATGCCATCAAAATTTGCAGAGTGTGCTGCTCCTACAAAGGTCCTCAATAGTTCAAGAGATACCACTTAGACATCTCAACTCCATGTAGGGCTGCATTACTTGGAGCACTGCTAGCATGTGACTCTAGTGTGTAACGATTTAAGTCAATAGATCTCTTATGAAAGTAAACTACAACTTGGGGCCCTAAAAGATTTGGTTGAGAAGGAATTGGATCCTACAAGTGACCAGAAATTAAGACGAAAAAAAGTGATAGGAAAGAGGGTAAAAAGAAAGATAGAAAAAACTGAAAGGAAAGAAAGTTTAAAGCTTTTATCTTCTCTTGTGTTACTGGGTTGTGTAGAGAGAAGACAGAAAAGGAACATTAAAAAAAACCCTTCAAAATGATATAAATATCCCAAAAAAGAAAAAAGATTAAATAATAAGGGTAGTATTGTAAGAGAGGGGAAACTTGTCCAGTGATTTTTTCTGCAACCCGTGGACGGAAACCACCTTATGTTGAGCTAAACAATACAAATTCCTTCACTTCCTTTTTCTTCAAGTTCCAGACAATAGAAAACCATTTTGTGTACCTTTTTTTCCTTGCGCTATCTTCGATCACACATTCGCTCATTTCAAACATTACAGGGACCAAAATCAATATTTACTCTTATAATAAAATAATCTATACTGATAATCAAGATAATTCCTAAAAATTATAAATTAATGACTAAAATTAAATACACACATGGTCTGAAAACAAATACACAACCAGATAACCAAGTAAAATCGTTGCTCAACATTTTCTTCATGAAACATTACCTGAGTGAAACTTAAAACAGCATCCACGTGAACATCTAATCCTTCTCTGCGAAAAACAGGATCTTCCCTAACCTGCAAAAAGTATAGAGCAAAGAAATATAACTGACTTACTTTAAAATATAAAGAATAACAAAAATGGCAGTAATTTTTAAGCTACTGAAGTACCTTGATAGTAGCATATAGATCACCGGAACGACTTCCATCAGGATCTGCTCCACCACCTCCATACACCTTTAGGGTCTCATTGTTGTCTATCCCTGCAAATGGAAAAAATAATACATCATTCATCCTTTTTCATAGTGCAATCTTAAGAGAAATAATAAGAGGGATGTGCATTACCAACAGCAGAGAATAAATACAAATACATACAGACAGAAATGTGTATGATGTGTGAATGTGTGTATTCTTCGGCTCGAGTGAACCAATTCAAATGACAAAGAGAAAGAGATGAAGTCAATATTACTGAGTTGCTGTTGGTAAGTTCACTTTGTCGAGTGTTTTAGTCAAGTTTGACAGAAATCAATATGGAAATTTCTCATTAATGAAACAATTTTTTCTTTGTATGCCATATAACCATGGCTTACATTACAAGTTACAACAATGCATTCGAAACAATTTGAAATAATAATTACCAGGATAAGTATGCAACTTGACTGACTTTGTTCCTTTGACAACTTTGGCACCTTGGCATGATTTGCAGAAACTCTGATACCAACAACAAAAGATTAAAAACCATCAGTACATTCCCACATAGTCATATTTCACTTTAGCATGAAAGACGACCATATCAATAAGTTATAGGTAATGACTATAGTTTCATTCTTAGCATGAATTTATTTACAAAAATTAAGGGTAGATTGAACAATAACTGAAGACTGTCACGTAAATGGATACAAGAACAACATTAAGCAAGTTACGTAAACTTATATATCATTTATATCATATAGAAGAGAATCAATATGGCATAGTACAGAAGACGATTTGTACCATACCGATACAATTTTTCCAGTTCCCTTGCATGTAGCACAAGTACTTTCCATTCTGAATATTCCAGTTTGTACAAACATCTGGACATCTCAAAAATTATCAATTGAACAACACTTCTCAGGCTTGTAACAAGAATTAAATTAATTCCAACACGATACTGACCACTCCTGACCCTTTGCATCGCTTACAAGTTTCCGGTTTTGTACCAGGAGGAAGACCACTCCCACCTGAAACAGTTCGGCAACGGTGAGTTGTGTTGATATCAAGGAACATTGACTTGTCAGAATTCAAACCCAACAGAATATAAAATACCACTGAAGGAAGACAATTCATAGCTTAATAACAAACATACCACAAGCATTACAAAGCACATCTGTTTGAAATGACAAAGTTTTGGTGCACCCTTGGATAGCTTCCGTGAAAGATAGTTCAACCACAGTCTGTGATCATAAAGATTATTAATATGGTTTTGATCAAACAATCTCTTAGCATGCTTAATAATGTCTGAATATGAAGAAAAAAACCTTGACATCCTCTCCGCCAAATTTTTGATGGAAAAAGCTGCTGAAAATATCCTGATCACCATGAAAGGAATTGAGAAATAATATTAGATTCAAATTTGGGATTAATTTGACGAAAATTTTATAACATTTCTTTATTTATATTTGATAAAAACTACATAATTGTAAAACAGATTATAGACGACATAATTATATATAACATGCACTGAGCCAAGTGTATCAACTTACAATTTAAAACAAAAAACGTATATGAAACTCTTAGAAATCATGGTTGGGCCTAACACAACCCCACAAAATCGGCTCGTAGAGTGAGGATTGCCCCCACTTATAAACACATGTTCAGGCCATCTTTTGTCCGTGTGGGACTCTTTAACACACCCCCTCACGACCAGCATTATTGGGCTTGGTTAGTGGATGATGGGTGGCCCTATAGTGGAAACCTGATAGCAGGTGGCCCAATGGATCTTGGAGAGGCTCTGATACCATCTTCGAAATCTTGGTTGAGCCTAACACAACCCCACAAAACCGGCTTGTGATGTGAGGATTGCCCCCACTTATAAACACATGTTCAGGCCATCTTTTGTCCGATGTGGAACTCTTTAACAGTAACCAAACAGATCTAAACAGGAAGATGCGACTGAAGTTTCAGCGCATTCATATGTACAAATGTTCAGTACAAAAATTATTTACGATTTATATTGAATTAAAAATATGATGGTTGTGTAGGATTGCTTAGGATCTGCTTGTATGGTATTCAGAGTATGAATACCAGTTTCTTTTGACAAAATATGAAGTTAACAGTTGAGTGATAATATTTATAATTGTAAGTATGAACACAATTAAAAAAGAAATATTTCCTGAAAGCTTGATTAACAAGATAGATAGAAGAATGTAGCAAGTCATTACCTGGCCACCACGGAACATCTGCTCGAAAGGATTAAAGCCACCATTGCCTCCGAAACCACCGCTTTGGTTGTTTACATAGGCATCATGTCCAACCTACACATTCATGACAAATTAAAGTAAATCAAATGAAAGAGGCAGTAGATACTAGGAAGAAAGCAACAACCCACTCAATAAAATACACAAACGGCTGAGAAACATGCACAACTTCAAAAGAACATTAAGCATAAGTTCTCCACAAACATAGAAACAAATAAACATACATTCTTCTTCAAACGAAATATGAAACGTTGCTGTAGATCCTTAAAATTTCTACTTCTAGCAATCTACTATTCCTAGTATTAAAGTTTTCTTCTTTCCATTCCGATGAACGCTTGGGAGAAATGTAAACAGGGTAAGAAGAGACCACGAGAAAGCAAAACTAAAACGAGCTTCGCATTTCTTCATCCCTCCGTCTTTCTTTTTCTATCAAATAGCTCAAAATAAACTTCCGGATCTCTATGAAACAGAGGCCAACAACTTAAAACCATACTATTTCCACTTTTACAGTCCACTTTTTTCATTCATTAGAATTCACATGAACTTATCCTACAATACTATATCTCAGTTTCTTTTTTGTTACAATATTATATCTGAGTTTAGTGAAAAGGTAGTTACAACAAATTCAACAAAGTTTCGAAGAAAATAGGCAGTAATGGATTAGACCTGATCATACTGTTGACGTTTTTCCCCATCCTTCAAAACCTACAAACATTAAAATGGAAATATACCAGCAGTCAGTTAATTTGGGATATGAATACTTAAGATAGATATCTGACTTTGGGAAGTATGACAAACAAAAACAACAATAGTACACCTCATATGCCAATGTAACTTCTTGAAACTTCTTTTCAGCCTCAGGATCATCTTTATTTGCGTCTGGATGGAGCTTCTTTGCAAGCTGCAGAATATGGAGAGGATATGAAGAACAATACAAACCAACAACCAAAAACCAAGCCTTATCCCACTAAGTGGGGTCGGCAATAAGAAAATACAAAAATACAAAATAATTTTAGAAGAATAACTCATATGTCAATCGGCCCTGCTTAAAAAGTTCATGTCAAAGAAGAAAGGGAAAAGGTAAAGGGACTAAGATATTTTTAAAATTGTATAACATAGTATTTATGGCAGCGATTGATTCATGTAGCTGACCCCACTTAGTGTAATAGAGCTTGATTGTTGTCGTCGTCGTCGTTGTTGTTGTATGACACAGTATGTGTAGATGCAACACGAATATAATGCATCTATATAATATGATGAAGACCAGAACACATAAAACACAACTCCGTACCAAAAAACGCTGATGGGATTTCATCTATACCTATATATAAATGGGATACCAAATCTTTGTATAGCTTTTTATCTTCCAAATTTACCCTTCATTTAAACTCTTGAGTAGGGCTATCAACACTCACTCTACCAATTTCTTTTCAACAGACTCTCTTATCAGGTGAAATGCATGTGTGTAACGTCATTTGGAAATGAAGTCCACCATTTTAGAACTAGGCCCCTCAAATTGGTGGGACCCCATGTATTTCACCCAACAAAAGAGGAGTGTTAGAGTGGGAGTTGTTAAACTCTTCTATTTACAATTTATCATTATTTACAAAAGCTGACCCCACTTAGCGGGATACGACCTGGTTATTGTATCCTAATTTCAATTTTGAATCAAACTTGATCTAAGCCTAATTTAAATTTTAAATATAATCTAATTCTAGAATTAATCTAAACTAATCCTTATTCAATTTTTATTCAAAACTATAAAAATTAAAATTATAGTAACAATACTAAATGAATAAATTTTGTCAACAACTTGAAGCTTAATTTTTGCCATGATGGAGGCCAGCTATGGTCTTTATTTGAGAAAAGTCGACAGAATAACAGGTCAGTGTCTCTCTGAACACAATTATATAATATTGTAAAAGTTACTCAAAATAAAACAAACTCTTCCTCCCTCATCCCACATCATAGGAAATGGTTGAGTTTCCACTCACAAAATATATGATTACTTTATTTTTAGGTAACTTAGTAAATTGACGAAGTTTAACAACGCAATGGGCTAGATATTTAAAAACATGCATAAACCCATATTCAATACATAGATTCATGTATATTGACAATTATGAGGAATAACCTACCCCATAGTAAGCTTTCTTTATTTCGGAAGAGCTTGCATCCTTACTCACACCAAGAACATCGTAATAGCTCCTTGCCAACGATGCTGCGAAATAGTTTGAGAGTGCAGCAAAACAAGTCATTGACATGCACGAGACAATAAACAACTGTGCACAAGAAAGCAAGGAGAAACTTAACCGAAAAATGCACGAACTTCAAGCTACACAAAAAAACCTCACAAACACAATGCCGTGTGATTATATGAGCAATAAAAAAAAAGTCAGGCATGAATGTAACACATGATTTAATAATTTATACCCGAGCCATGAATTGATCTAGAAGCCCCAAAATATGAATTAGCCGCTCCCAATAGCAACCAGTTCTTCAACTTAACACCATCTCTAACTGCAAATGCACAAGGGGAGGAGGTGATCAAATACTATAATAGAAAATATAAAACTATATATAAAAAGAAAAGCTTAACAGCATTTTTCCGGAAAAGATGGTAACACTAAAATTCAACATTGTAAGAAAAACAAGAAAAGGATAAACAGTCAATTACTTTAGCAACTTATCGACCTTTCCAAAATAACTATACAACCATATTACAATAAAAAGACGGACAAAAGACCCAATTTGGTCCTCACAATTTTCTAGCAGCCCAATTCAGTCGCAGCTAAAAAATAACATCTTAAATAGTTCATGGGACAAATCAATCGGTCAGTTAATTTTGACACATTATAAGAGGGACAAATTGTCCCCTGTATAAAAATGCCAACGACTATTTAGGTATTATTTTTTGTCTATGGCACAAACCGACACATGGACACGCCTAATCCCAGGAGTAGTTGTGTTGTGTTTCATAGATGTTGCTTAATTTCCGAAAAAATTGTTAATTTAATGCATACCATTAGTTGCATGACTACTACCAATAACACTAGATGATGAATTCAATGTCCTATAACCCCTTTGAAACACAATTTGATATACCTGCAAAAAAAAAAAGACATTTTTTCCACAAACTTGTTAAACCATAGTTCATACAAACAAAAATGTCAGTAAAAAGCACACAAAGTGATACACAGAAGAAGAAAGATGTGTACGGAATCTTTGGCGCGAAAGAGTGATCGACGTGCAAGGTGAGTGAAGAGAGTGATACCAGTAGGACGAATCATTTGTGGGGAATTGAATTGAATGAGAAATTTTGAAGATTTTGATTGAATAGGTGAATTGGGATTTTAGGGATGAATGGTTAAACCCTAGAAAAACCCCTAATTTGTGGGAAAGGAAATGGAAGATTCCAGTAGAACCGGGAAGCGAGGATGACTTACAGTTGGAAGCGTCTGTTGATTGAAGTTGTGTGTACGGTTACCACGTGATGTCACAAGTGTTTGGTTGGTTATTAATAATTAAAATACAAAAGATAAACAAAAATATGTTTTATTATATATTTTTGGTCCTTATAAATATATCAAATTTTTGTTTTAGTCATTCTAAAAAAATTTCTTCAGGTTTTAGTCTTAAAAATATTCATCATCATTTTTAGTCTCTATTTTTAAATCAACTTATATGTAGACTTTGTAATTTTGAATGAAAATTTCCAACAATGTTTATAAAATTATAAAAATTTCTCCAAAAAAAATTAGAATTTTTTAACAAAATATGAATTTAAAAATATGAATTTTTAAGCGTCAAAAACAAAATATTCATATTTAATTCATATTTTTAAAAAAATGGAAAGATTCTTATAATTTTATAAACATTCCTGGAAATATTCATTCAAAGATATGAAAGTTACACATGAGTTAACTTAAAAGTAGGAATAAAAAATGGTGATTGATAACTTTTTGGGACTAAAACTCATAAAAATTTAGAGGGACCATAAAGATAAAGTTGATATAAAGGAACAAAAATATATTTAACCGTTTTTTTAGTAAAAAAGGTGTATATAAGTTAGGATCACTCTATTTTCTCTCTGCACTACTAAAGTTTTTAAATATTTTGGGATGTATAAAAAAATATTAAAACTAATTTAATGACATATTTTTGTATTTATATTTTTAAAACTTTAGTAAAAGAAGAAGTGTAGAGCATAAAAAAGGAGAAAATTCAACTCATAAAAATGGTGAGAATTATTATGATCCCTTTATTAGAGTATTTTTGAGTTAAAATCCTCTTAGTCTCTCCATTTGTTTTGTTCTAATATCAAAGTTTTGATATATAAATAAATGTTTAATTAATGTTTTCAATTTAAAAAATGCGTGCAATGTCTATTTTATTTAGTTGAAAACTATAAAAATTGACATTTCCATTTTATTTAGGATATGGAAAAGTGTCAGCATCTTCAATGTCTATTTTTTTTAAAAAAAAAGAAATATTTGGATCAATACCCTCTTTATTTAATGGACACTTCCATTGAAAAATGGATAGACTCATTGAATACAATAATATAATTTTTAAATAATATAATTTTATTTCATAAATCTATCTCTGTTTAAATGAAAATGTTTATTAAATGATGAGAATCTTAATCTTTTTTATTTACTATATTTAGAAGTCTGTTTTTTTTGTCTTCGAGAATGAATCATGATAATCTAGAGTTCGATTGGAGGTAAATAAAGTTTGTTTAAGAATTGTTTGACCAAAAATCAAACTGAGGTTCTTATGAATAGTTTGTCCTTCATGTTTATTAATTGCTTTATAAAAACCAATTTTTTTAAGGAATAAAAAAACAATTTTTTATTCACATGCTATCATGTGATTTTGAGTGAACCTTTTGATCGTCCTTGTGTTGAATATGTAAATCAGAATTCATTACTAGTTGATTCAATGCATGATAATATGTTGGTTGAAGGAATTTGTACGAGTTATACAACATGACATAGCATGGTGAGAAGTTGGACAAACCAAGTGCATTCAAAAATGTGAAAGTCAATATAGATAAGGGTGATCAACTAGATGATTTGTGTGACTGGACTTAAGACTTTCAAAGAATGAGTAAATGATACTTTGTACAAAGACAAAATAGGCACTGTACTTAAAAGGTGAAAAAATAAATTGGTCAATCTAAATAGATTTAAATATGATTTTCGTCCCTGTAAAAAAAAAATTGAATAATATCCCTGCAATTTTAATTTTAAGAAAACTATTTCATTTTTTTCGAAAATTTATTTCCAGAATTTCCAGATTTAAATTTATTTTTTTTAGAAAATTATATAATAAAAGTAATTTCAGAAAATTATTTTAATATTTTTAAATTTATTTTCAGAATTTTTAAAATGTTTTTTTATATTTTTAAATTTATTTTCATATTTTTTAATTTTAAAATCAATTTTGAAAATTTAAAAAACTTTTTTTCAAATTTAAAATTGCACAGTCAGCAACTGTTGACAAAAACCATGCCAAATCAGATCAGAAGTGGGGTCAGGGACCTTTTCCAACATTATTTTTTTGTAGGGATGTTTTTTAATTATTTTTTTGCAGGGATGAAAACGAAATCTGACCCAAATTACAAAGACAAAAATCATATTTAAGCCATCTAAATATGATAAATATCAACATTTTTATTGGAAAGTTGTTTACTTAATTAGAATCCATTTAAGAAATGATGTTCATTTAATGATTCTTTTTAGTTTACTGTTACTGTGATGCTTTATGCTGACATAGACTTCAATTAATTGTTCGAGTTGTTGAAAGACATGCTTACGAATTGAAACAACAGAAGTGTACTGTACCATGTGTTGGAAAAAGGAATATTGTGTTTGATAGGTGTGATTTGTGAACTACAAGAAAGTACATGCATGTCTTCATAATTGTACTTGGAATGAGTTTGAAGAATTGCATTAGTGCCCAACGTGTGCATATAACCCTACAAATTGAACACAAATTATCAAACCTTAAAATAAAGTCGGTTAAATTTCCAAGTTGCAATTTGCCTGTTTCTCATTGTAGATAATTCATGTGAATTATCTGTCAAAAAATATAAAAAAAAGAGAGAAGAAAATCATCTCCAAATATCTTTTTGAGATTGCTTCTTAGTCCTTGGATAATCTGCCACAATAGCAAAAATATCAACTAAAACATACAAAAAAAATTGAAAAGAAAAAATATTTCATTCACTGCTTTTCTTAAGCTTTTTCTCTTAAAAAAGAGTTACACACATTTGACCATCAAAGAACAATATTGGGTAGTTTTTCTTTAATCCATGAATTTTTTAAAATATAATTACCTACTTAAATATTTGAATAAAACAATCATGTAACAGACTATACATAGGAAGAATTAATGCAAAAAAGTTCAATAATTATGAACTTATGATCATTATTTATATATTCACCACTATCACTCGCCTTTTCCTCCGTTTTTCTCTCTGAAAACTATGACTACGAATAACTATCCAATATTGTTGATTTTTATCTTTCAGGTTTTAAATGGTAAATAATGGAATTTATAATTATCAATAAAATAATAGAAATTCGTTTCAATAAAAAATTGTCAATAAAGCAATAAAAATTAAGAAATTTATGTGGTTATTTAAAAAAAACAATAATTTAATAGAGTAAAGAATGATAAAATAATTTAAATAAAAGGTAAAAAAATTGACAAAAAAGAAAAAGTAAAATTGGAAGGAAAAAAAAAGATCATACAATCACAAAGATTTGGTATCCTTTTTGTATTCCTGAATCAAATTCTGGCATTATTTTTATATTTTTTTGACAAACAAATTTGGGCATTAATATTATATTAATATAACATACATATACTAAATCTATCAAAATTCTCAGCAAAGTAGGATACAATTATAAAAGAAGACAATTATGCACAAGCAAAGAATCTCTAGCCTAAGCTAATCTTCCTTTGCTTTTGGTACTGCAGCTATGCCTTTCACACCTTGCTTATTCACTTTCTTTCCTTCACTTTGGCATTGCTGTACATAGAAGAAAGTAATATTGATACTAAAATGCACATATAATAACTAAGTATACATTTTTTTTCTTCATTCAGTTAGTCCCTCCATGCTATTATCTCCATCATCAAGTAACTATTATATGACAAAAAGTTGAGAATCTTTATGCTGTTTGAGTAAGTTAGGAATCAAACAAACTTTCCAGAATCTCAATATACAAACATAAACTGAAATTAGAAACACTATGCAGTCAAAATTAAAGGCAGACAAATATTACTTATGTCCCTAATTATTATAAACACATTTTAGAAAAAAATTGTCCCTACATATAAGTCTCATTTCAAATTAGTACTAGATACATTAATTATTTTTCCTAAATAACTAACTTGCATTGGAAGATAAAAAGTCAAAGTTGGACAAAATAGACACATAGATACATTGACAATATTTTTGATATATATGAAAATAATAAAAGAAATTTATAAAAAATAAAAAATTCAAGAAAAGTAAAATAAAAAATAAAAAGTTATGTTATTACCATTTGTTATCACCATTCATAGTTTTGGACAAATTAGTTTCATATTTATGATCATTGAAGAAATTATATAGAACCTTAACAAGTACAAATAACCTTTAGACCATGAAGAATGCCAGCTTCAAGTTACATAATCTCTTGACTTTTTCCTATTTCCTTTTTTCTTTTCCATCTTCATATTGTTAAAAATCATGCAGCTTCTCCATGAAATTATTCTTTGCTTAACCAAAACTTTGTCATCTTTTATCAATTTCATTCTTAAGTACAACTTCTTTGCTTCAAAATCAAATTTCCAATTGCTTCTGATAGATATTCACATAGCTGCACCTACTTGTGGCAAATAAACACAACAAAGAAAAGGATATGAAACTGATAGTTGAGGTTATTAATGCTCATGATCTTATGCCAAAAGATGGTGAAGGATCAGCTAGTACCTTTGTTGAAGTAGACTTTGAAAACCAATTAAGCAGAACAAGAACTGTCCCAAAAAATCTCAACCCTACATGGAATCAAAAACTTGTCTTTAATTTAGATACAACTAAACCTTACCATCACAAAACAATTGAAGTCTCCGTCTACAACGATAGGAGACAACCGATCCCTGGCCGAAACTTCCTCGGAAGGGTAAGAATTCCTTGCTCAAATATCGTTAAAGAAGGTGACGAAGTGTATCAGATTTTACCACTAGAAAATAAGTGGTTTTTTTCATCTGTTAAGGGTGAGATTGGCCTAAAAGTTTACATTGCATCAGAGTCCAAAGCTAAAGATTTTTCTCCCATTTTCTCATCAAAACTAGAAAAACTCTCACCTTCTACTCCTAAACAAGAACCAGAGTCCACTGCTACTAACCTTCCTCCTCTCCACGGCACTCCATCAACCACAGAAACATTAGAAGCTGATCCTAACGAAGAAGGTTCTGCACTTGATGCCTCAAAAGAAACAACAGAAGTAGAAAAAGTATATTCTGTTGCTGCATCCAATTACTCCATTGAAGAATCTCAGTCTAGTAGCATTGATATTGATCAAGAGCCAAAGATAGAAATCGAAGAACCTGTTGAACAAATATCTTCTCAAAAACTAGACAAACATCAAGTTCATCAGCAACCAAGGATTTCAATAAAGAAAAGACCACAAGATAATCTATTCACAATGCACTCAGTTGATCCGCAACTTCAATCTAGTCGTGCCGAAAACTATAATCACAGCAATGACGCCAACATGCAGCCAAGGATTTCAATCAAGAGACGACCGCGACCACAAGGTACTCTTCCATCAACGACATACCCAGTTAATCCACAAGTCCATCCAAGGTATGATGAAAGATATAATCTCAAGGGACCCAATCAACAACCAAGGATTTTAGTAGAGACACCTCGACATGTTTCTTCACCCCCAAGGCACTGTGAAGATCCGCAAGGTATTCCTCCATCAACAACATACTCAGTTAATCCACAAGTCCATCCTAGGTATGATGAAAGATACAATCTCAAGGGAACCAACCAACAACCCAGGATTTTAGTAGAGACACCTCGACATGTTTCTTCACCCCCAAGGCATGGTGTAGATTCGCAAGTCCACACTAGCAATGATGAAAACTACAGTGTTGAGGAAACTATTAATCCACAGATTGGTGAAAAGTGGCCTAGTGGTGGAGCTTATGGTGGAAGAAAATGGACAAGTGGCGGGGAAAGACTCACCAGCACACATGACCTTGTTGAACAGATGTTTTATCTCTATGTTCGCGTAGTGAAAGCAAAGGATCTTCCTCCAGGAACAATCACTTCAAGCTGTGATCCTTATGTGGAAGTGAAGCTAGGAAACTACAGAGGAAGAACAAAGCATTTGGAGAAGAAATTGAATCCAGAGTGGAACCAAGTATTTGCTTTCTCCAAAGACCGGATTCAATCTTCGGTTCTCGAAGTCTTTGTCAAAGATAAAGAAATGGTAGGAAGAGATGATTATCTAGGAAGAGTGATCTTCGACCTCAATGAGATTCCAACAAGAGTTCCACCAGATAGTCCACTGGCTCCTCAATGGTACAGACTCCAACACTTGCGAGGTGAAGGTATGGTGAGAGGTGACATTATGCTTGCAGTTTGGATGGGAACACAAGCTGATGAAGCTTTCTCAGATGCTTGGCATTCTGATGCTGCTACTGTCTACGGTGAAGGTGTTTTCAACATCAGATCAAAGGTTTATGTGTCTCCAAAACTATGGTATTTAAGAGTCAATGTCATTGAAGCACAAGATGTTATCCCGAGCGACAGAAACCGCTTACCGGAGGTTTCTGTGAAGGCTCAATTGGGCTGCCAAGTACTGAAGACCAAGATTTGTTCCACTAGAACAACTACTCCACTTTGGAATGAAGATTTGGTTTTTGTAGCAGCTGAACCATTTGAGGAGCAGTTGACAATAACTGTGGAGGATCATGTGCAACCTTCAAAAGATGAGGTACTTGGGAGGATAAACTTACCTTTGAATCTCTTTGAGAAGAGACTAGACCACAGACCAGTTCATTCTCGTTGGTTTAGCCTTGAGAAATTTGGTTTTGGTGCACTTGAAGGTGATAGAAGAAATGAGCAGAAATTTTCAAGTAGGATTCATCTTAGAGTTTGCCTTGAAGGTGGATACCATGTTTTAGATGAATCCACTTTGTACATTAGTGATCAAAGACCGACAGCTAGACAGTTATGGAAGCAACCTATTGGAATACTTGAGATGGGCATCTTAGGAGCAAAAGGGCTTCTCCCTATGAAGATGAAGGATGGTCATGGTAGCACAGATGCATACTGTGTTGCTAAATATGGTCAGAAATGGATCAGAACCAGAACACTTTTAGACACTTTCAGTCCCAAATGGAATGAGCAATACACATGGGAGGTTTATGATCCTTGCACTGTCATAACACTAGGTGTTTTTGACAATTGTCATTTAGGTGAAAAAGCTCCCAGTGGAAGTTCAATTAAAGACTCAAGAATTGGAAAGGTAAGGATTAGGCTATCAACACTTGAAGCCAATAAAATTTACACCAATTCTTATCCACTTCTTGTTTTACACCAACATGGAGTTAAGAAAATGGGTGAGCTTCAACTCACAGTGAGGTTCACTGCACTCTCACTAGCTAACATGTTTCATATTTATGGCCAACCTTTACTTCCAAAGATGCATTATTTACAACCTTTCACAGTTAATCAGATTGACAACTTAAGGTACCAAGCAATGAATATTGTAGCAATGAGGCTTGGTAGAGCTGAACCGCCACTTAGGAAGGAAGTTGTTGAGTACATGTTGGATGTTGATTCCAACATATGGAGCATGAGAAGAAGCAAAGCTAACTTCTTTCGTGTGATGTCCCTTTTCTCCGGTTTGATCACAATCGGAAGATGGTTCAATGATGTTTGTCATTGGAAGAATCACATTACATCAATACTAGTACACATCCTCTTTTTGATACTGATATGGTATCCAGAACTGATACTACCGACTTGTTTTCTCTACATGTTCTTGATTGGCTTATGGAACTATCGGTTTCGTCCGAGACAACCACCTCACATGGATACTAAACTCTCATGGGCTGAATCTGTTCATCCCGATGAACTTGATGAAGAGTTTGACACATTTCCAACATCAAGATCACATGATGCAGTGAGAATGAGGTATGATAGGCTAAGAACTGTTGCAGGTAGGATTCAAACAATTGTTGGTGACATAGCCACACAAGGGGAGAGATTTATGTCTCTACTGAGCTGGAGAGACCCTAGAGGAACTACACTGTTTGTGTTGTTTAGCCTTTCTGCAGCTGTGATTTTCTATGCAACACCATTTAGAGTTGTGGTTTTGGTGACAGGTTTGTATAATTTGAGACATCCAAAGTTTAGGAACAAACTACCTTCTGTACCGAGTAATTTCTTCAAGAGGCTCCCTGCTAGAACAGATAGTTTACTGTAAATCTGTTTTCCAAATAATTATATCATTTCAGTGATCTGTGTTGTATACTTATAGTAACAGTTTTCAATTTATTCATTTCAAGCTTTAATCTCCTTGTTCATATTATTTTAACTTAAAAAGTAATTAGTCCCTTCTTTCATAACCAAATCCTATCACTGCAAATTTTTGTTGTTGTTTCCAGCTCCGTCTTCACTATCTAAAAACTATAGTACATACAGATATGGAATAGTTTATATAGTAGCAAAATGAAAGAAACCACCTTTATATAATGGGTTATTTTATTTTTAATACACAACATAGCACTTATCTGAAAACCAATATAACAACTTAAACAAGGGTACTTCACAAGGACTTTACCACTATGTCAGACTTACAAAACAACCATCTACAATGCTACATGAAGAAACAAAAGCAAATACTCTACTTCTATCTATAATGTCTTCACAATCCAATCAAACAAAATACACACCAGCAGTGAACTTTGTCTGCTTTACAATGTCAGTCACCTTAGTCATACTCGTGCATGATCATAATTGTACAATTGCATTCAGGACAAGGCGATTGCATCCAAGCAAAGAACAACTACAACAACATTAACTTGTATCATGGACAAAACATACACATATTGGTAATAAAAGGAAAAGATGTTCTTCGAAAACTTCACAAAAAAATAAAAATATTACAGCAGGTTACAACAAATGAGAATCAGAATGCAAGATAAAAAGTGCAGGGATGTTAAAGGATCATACAAAGACTGTTAGAATTCATCAATCACCATTGGTGAATCTTCAAGAGCTTGAAGCTCAAGGAGAAGAGAGAGAAACTCTGTAACAGAATGTGAAGTTATGATTCATTGATTGGAAAGTTAGTTACGGAGGAGTATTTATATACTGTTACAACAAGGCAAAGATGAAATCTAACTACCTATCTTAATCAACTCTGCTTAACATAATCTTAACTCTAATTACAATTACTAGCTGTCATATATCTCTAATAAAGAAAAATCATGCATGTCTTCTAGCAACAATGAACTTTGTCTGCTTTACAAATTCCAAAATGGATCCTTCCCTCATACTTGAATGCAATTCAAGACAAATCATCCCACAGTATAACTATTATAGACAGATGCAAACCCGTGTGAACAAAGCTATAGACCTTCTACCACCATAACTTTTATGGACAAATTCACAAACATTCCACTATTACACTACATTTCCTTCTCCTTTATTCTCATAATAATATTGTCAATTCTCCTATATAATTTTTGACAGGACAGAAAGTTTTTCTTGACAAACCTCCAACCCCACACAAATAACTTCCTTATTATCGGTATCCAACAAAAATAAAGGCATATACAACTAATGAAAAGAACAAAGCTCAAAACACAGACCCATGCCTTGAGAATGCGAAAAAGATCGTCTTCTGCCTTAATCATCCCATAAGGTATGATCTTAAACTTCACTGGTGATCTAAACTTTGTCAAACTTCCCATAAGTCTTTGGAAGAGTAGCACTTCCATTAGATGATTTTCAGAAAATGGATTATCAGTTTGAACAAAAGATGCCTTCATTTTCTGATAAGATTTATAAAATCTCATAGCATATTGCTCTATCCTCCTCATTAACTCTTCAAATTCAAGATCATGGTATCGTTCCTCCAAGGATTTCTTCAATGCAAGAGCTCGGAGCTTACTCTTCTATTTCAGGCCGGCATTTCAATTCAAGGATAGTGCTTGAGGTTTCAGAGGTTGTCCCAATTCGATACGGAAAATCGTTAAACCTACTCAACACTGATTTGAAAACTGGTTCTCCTAATTTTATCTCCATTTTTCTCGAAAAGTGTCAGTTTGTTGTTTCTAGTATATCAATGTACCCTAGAATAGTAGCCATTTTGATGTACAAGGTGTCTTAAAAGGGAACAGTAGGCATTCTATCGTTCCCAGTTTATCAAGTTATATTTACGACACTCATTCATCACCATACCAAATTTTCCACTCGTTTATTAAACTTAAGGAAAATTACACTAACCTGTCACGAATATTAGGGTCTAACTCATTCTTACAAAACCGGCTTGTACGGTGAGGAGTGCCTCCTCTTTACAACCTAACACTGTTAATAATCTGTCAACTCCCATACTTTCACTCAAAACATGTCCTTTCCACAGTGCTAAGACTTCAAATTGTGTTAAATTTAAACATGCAGATGTACTAAACTTTCTCTTTCCTTCAACATGCATAAACTCATCATATAAAACAATTTAAAGTAGTGACAGATCAACTAATACATCACAAACAAAGTTGTCAATATTTCCAATAAGCAATGAATATGAAGAAAAGTTAACCAATAAACATTCCATGACATATTGGTTCACCTCATTTACATACTACATCATGTTACAACGTGTTACCAATACAGTCAAACATATATTACCCTACAAATGCAACCACCCAAGAGTTCAAAATACAATATAATTATAAATATGAAGAAAATGGTTGAGAATATTTCACAAACGTCGGTCTTCTTGTTTGTGTGATCTTTCTTAAACTTGCTCGTTGTCATCAGGGTCAGGGAGTGAAAGCAGAGACTCTGTATAAATGACAACTTCAGATCGGCTGTTACAGAAGGAGTGGTGCCCTAATAGCTCCCCTTTATCATTATACTTGACCAATCTAGAACTAAGATTTCTTCCAATAATATCACCATTTTTTGTAGAGTGTATAGGGTGAAAGTAGCGATCAGGAATGGCATCAACAGAAAGATCAAAAGTTTTAATCCAAGACGAATGCACTTTGTATTCTTTCATCACCCATATTTCAACTGTATCATTATCATTATCATAGTCCATAGCCCATAGACTGAGAAATTCTCCGAATACCCACAAACCAGACTGTACTAATGCTCTGCGGTCAAAATCACTTGGAATAGGCATCTCAAACAACTTCCTTTCCATTATATCAAAGGCAACAATGACATTCCAACCTGAATCATGACGCAAAGCCAACCAATGAACAACCCCATTAAATAGCAACCCTTTTCTGCAACTGCAAGAAGAGCTGACAGCATAAGGGAAGTGATTACCCTCAATTTCTTTCCATGTATTATCTCTAAATGAGAAAAACTTCAAATGTGTTGAAACTAGGGTTAGATTATAGGACAATGAAACCACGAAGTAATCATCTCTTGACTGGTCATAAACAAAACCATGACCTTGTTCTACTAATTTGGAATCAAAAGGAGACACAGGTAATTGCGTTTTAAATCCAGTAGATGGATTCCATATGTAGATGTCTGGACGTTGGTACAAAAGTATAAACCCTCTACATGAACCTCTAATTTTAACCGGAAAATAAGATTCTGGAAGCGAAAGAGTAATGTTGAGTGAAGCAGGATCATCGTCGTTAAGAAATGCTTCAAAATCTATTGATCGAATTTCATGAGATATAGGTGATATGCACATAATTCTACTTGCAGAGGTAAGTTCAAAATGTGAATTTGCAAAGTGAGGATCAGAGATAAGAGAAAACCATAACTTACAAACGCATCTGAAACGTAGAAGCGACTTCACTGGCAACCACATCCAGATTTGATTGATCAATTCATCAGGAAGATGAGGCAGTGTCTTCTTCTTCTTCTCCTCCGTGCTCTGTACCATCTTGTAAGGGTTTTCAATTTACCACTCAATCACTGTTATAAGCAGAGTTTTAAAAACCGGATTGAACCGGAAAAAACCTTGTGGAGAAGGAACAATAATTAATTATTATTATTTTTTGAATGCCGCCAACCAGTGTCCCGGGACACTCGTTAAGAATAATAAATTAATGTATCATACTTGTTTTACCTCAATTAAATAATTGACTTATTTCTCAATTAAATACATATCCATTAAATAGTACTCCCTCCGTCCCATAATACTTGACACAGTTGACCTTATTATGCATACCAATGCATAATTTTGAACTTAAAGATCTTGAATAATATATTGAAAAAATTACGAAAATTTGATATTTAGAAAATACTCATTGAGACAAATCTAACGACATCTTATATGATATTATTTATCTTTGTATATTAGTAGAAAAATATGGACAAAGTAAGGTAAGTCAAAATTACACATTTTCAAATGAATCATCTATTGCGGGACGGAAGGAGTAAAAAGTTGTATTTAATGCTCTATCAAATTTTATTTCCTTTACCCATCATTTCCTTTTTTTTCTTGTGATTTCAATTTCGGGAATTATCCCATTACATCTCTGTATCCTTCGTTTCTTAAGAAAAAAAATTCGGCATCTGAATTTGACTCAAGCCAAAAAAAATTCTGTGAATTATTTTTGTATCATTTTTTCCTTTCAAACCAATTCACGGAAAGTCTATGAATAATTAGTAACATATACAATTAATATAGTCCAAAATAATATATGAAAGAAAGAGCGTACAATAATAAAATATAAGAGCAGTGCTCGTAGAAAAGTGTCAAGGAACTCAAGCCATGTAGAAAAAGTGTAAAAGAGAGGAACTTGCAGAATAATGCGGGTCTTTTATGGCTGTGTATTTTAAAGAGCATTGAATATATCTTTCCTTATTTTAGTTAGTTTACTTATTTATCGTTTTAATTGATGTAAAACAAGCAGGACGCACCAATTTATTGCTCCTTAACCGGTGCCCCGGGGGCAATGGATAGAATTACCCTTATTTTTTAAAGTTAATCTACCACTAATTATTTAACTCTAAAGGGTTGATTTTAGGGGTGGTAATAAGTCAGGCCACCCGTGAGGGGCCTATGGTTCGGCCTACTAAAAGCTCAACTTGGTCCAACTCGTTTAATAAATGAGTCAAGTTTGAGCATTTTAAAAAGCTTATTAATTTAATTAGGTCGGACTTAGGCTTATAAAAAAGGCCTATCAAACCTATCATCCCGGTCCGTATATTTTTTTTTTTTTTGAAACGGAAAATTTTATTAAGCAACCAAATCTCTGCTCAAGACGAACAGAGACCGGTGAAACTGATAATAAAAGTAACCGGCCCACCGGAAACCAGCACACAAAAAGTAAGACAAACGACAAGACAAGCGGTGGAAGCAACAAACAGATCAAAAAGAAAATGCTCAGCTCAACGGGATCTGCTTCCTCCAAACACCTTAACAACCCAAATAACCCAAACAAGAGCTAGTGATGACAAACAAGGACCTGAGTAACAGAAGCTGCCTCCAAAAGAAATCACTCCAACAAACACCCTCATCCTCGCATAAACAACCCCCGCCAACCCCTTATAGCTCCCGTCTGCAAATCGATCTGACACCAAATCCGAGTTCAAAACAACCACCACCACCCATCCAAACCTCACCAAGACAACCTCACGATCCCCCACGCAAAGCCACAACCTCAATCGAGAACCCCCACCACCACCACACAAAACAGAAATCAACATCGAAATAGTAGAAATAACGAAACACATATTGACCTCGGGGGATCTGGCACCAAACAAGCGAAATCTGAAGCACCACGACCACCGACGCGAACAACCACAACCACCACGATCCTTACGACGCCAAACGATCCAGAAGTTCGTTGAAGGAGGATTAATCGTGCAAGAAAGGGATGCCACAACCCCTGCAGCCACCGGAAACTGATCACGCATATCGACACCACGCAACACCCCCTCTACAACACATGTCTGTCACCACCACCAACCACCCTGTCACCACCTACACTCCACCCGAAACATACCAACAACTGACACCTTCCGTCGCTGGAAAAGAACCACACACGGCACCACACAACACCACCACCACACATCGCCATCGCACACATCACCACCACCACCGTCGCAACCTCACCACCTCTAAACGGAACATACCATCAGAATACCTACCCATCACCACCCAAAACCACGAACAGATTACAAAGTCGGAACCACCGCAAACGAGGCAAAGGATGCTCGCACATGCTCACCCCAAGGTACCATGATGGTGGAGTGACGCTAACCGAAGCGATGTAAGCAGCAAAGTGCAACACATGTATGAAGGTTCAACATAGCTGAGAGATGAAAACATGCTCCAAGATGTTGAAGCTGCACTAGATCTGAAGCAGACAAGAAAACTCGGGGGCGCTATATCTGGCAGGAACAACAAGGACCGGACATAACACCAGGACACGAAAGGTTTGAAAGCTAGTGAGAGGTCAGAGGAAAAGTTTTTAGAGAGAGAAAGTTCTTTGTTGAGGCAAACTATTTCCATGCCGGTCCGTATATGAGTTATGAGTATATTACATTTTTCCACATATATTATTTATGTTATATGTCACTGATCCTTCAAATTCTCATACCACAATTATTATTATTTCAGTTTTTTATTTTATTTTGTATTTGGGATACAACACAACTCTTGATGTTTCATATTGTTTGGAAGCTTGTTAAATTATCATTTAAGACTCATGGTTATTTGATTTGTGTGAACCGTTAAGGATCGCTACTGATATGCCTAAGCTCAAGAATGGTTATTAGATTAAGTTTGAAATCCTTGATGTTATCGGACATGATTATTCTTAAGTTTCTATATATCCATCTATAAATTTTAAAATTGTGTTTTATTAGTTTAATTTATATCTATTTAATGTTTATCTCTATATTAAGTATGTTGCACAAATTGAAAGAAAAAAAATTGATGAACAGACTCTGTTTGAAATTTGTAACACAAACTAAGCTTTTAAACAAGCTAATAGGCCAGGTCAGGCTAGACTTTTAAAAAGGTCAGGTCAGACTTAAAATAACGCCTTTGACAGGTAAAAAGCCAATGCTTAGACCTTAGTTTTTTTAACTAGGCCTAGCCTATTTAAGCAAATCCCGGCTCGGTCCGACTCATTCCCACCCCTAGACTTGGTTTGATGGTAAAAAAAAAGATTTTGAATTTCTAAGTTTAAACCCTCCCCTCATCTTGAATTTTAATTATTTATTTTTCAAAAAGAGGCTAAATTCTTACTAAAAACAATTTTATATTCCTTAATAAAAACAATTTTATAGTTTTTTTTAAGGGAAAAACAATTTTATAGTTAATTTTAGAGAAACAACATTTGTACAATTATTTTTGACAACTTTTGAAACAATCTTTTTTCTCTATTTTTATTGCACAATAACGATAGAAAAAGGAATAAAGAGTAACCACATATTGAGAATAAGAAAGAAAATTATCCCAAAAAATTGTAAAAAAACTGTTTGGAAAAGTCATTTCCCAATTTTTTTAAGGGTCATTTCTTTTAATTTTATTAATATTATTTTGAGGGGATTATTATTACTATTTGGTCTCTAGATAGATAGAAACAAAAGCCCTAGAGCAACAATTACAAAACCAAGCGGCTTTTTTGTTTTGTATCATACAAACACTAGACAACTTAATTGGCAGACACTAGACAACTTAATTGGCAAAGACACTTTGTTCCCTGCGTATTCATTTAACTTTATTTTATGTTGTGTAATAGAACTAACTTATTTATATAAACTTATATGTATAAGCGATAGGTCTTGTTTGAATAAACAATTTAGATGTTATTTGGATACATATAAACTTTTATGTATAAGCTATAGGTCTTGTTTGAATAAACAACTTAGACGTTATTTGGATAAACAACTTATTAGCACAAGTGTTTATCATGATAAGCACTTATGTATAAGCTGTTTCTATAAAATAAAGATAAAATAAGTTAAAATTATTGTTGTATAAGTTAAAGTTATTTTTATAAGCTATCTTGGAGAATTTATGAGAGTAAGCTGAAAACAACTTATGAAGAATGTCATAAGATGTTTTAAGAAGTTCTCTCAAACAATATCATAAAACTTATGTCTTTAGATAAACTCAAATAAACCAATCCAAACACTCTCTTATTATAGAATCTCGTATAAATAAGTTATTTCTATTTCACAAGATAAAATAAACTGAAATTATTTTAGTATAAGCTATCTTGGAGAACTTTTGAAAATAAGTTAAAAACAGTTTTATGGATACATCATTAATTGTTTTCATAAATTTTCCTCAAAGAATCTCATAAGTACTTATTTCGGTAGATAAGTTTAGACAAGTCATTCCAAACATTCTCATAGTGTGAGTTAAATCTTATAATGTGTGATCTGCATAATTAGAGTTTGGTTGATGATTACATGATATGCCTCTAATCCATAGTAGTCAATAGCGGGGACGGACTACTATGATTTGGCATCGTAGCGTGGCGGTTTGAAATTACGTAGCGATTCCAAAATCGCTATTTCATTTTAATTGGGGAAAACCAAAAATGACCCTGATTTTAAAAAAAAAAAAGTTGGAGGGTGTCTAGGGCAAAGTTACCATGTGCATAGGATACTGAGTTGAACAACAGAAGAGTTAAAGTGGATGGAACTTTTGAATATACTGAGTGGAAGAATCTGAAGGTGGGACAGGACATATATTGAAGATAATGAAAGATGAATTCTTCCCAGCAGACAAAGCTCATGTGTAAATCTTAGGTCGGTTAACCCTGCTGTAAGTCATCAAATGAAAGCTTCAAGCTTTAAACCTGATACAAATGGTTAATTAAGCTTATGTCTCTAAACATTTTAATTCATATGCATCATAGTAGTACCAAGTGATCCACCTAGTCTTCTACATTTCCACAATAACTTTATAACTACCATGTTTATTTTTCTTCTTTTATTCTACTTTTGCTTCTGATAACCAGTTCATGCAGAAGAAGGGACAAACCATATTAGAAGGCAGATCAAGGTTAGGCTATCAACAATTGAAGCTAATAAAACTTACACCAATTCTTATCCACTTGTTTTACACCAATATGGAGTTAAGAAAATGGGTGAGCTTCAACTCAGTGAGGTTCACTGCCCTCTCACTAGCCAACATTTTTCATATCTATGGCCAATACCAAATTCATCACCATACGAACACTGATTTGAAAACTATCTCCATATTTCTCGAAAAGTGTCGGTTTGTTGTTCCTAGTATATTATGGTATATTTTACAACATTCATTCATCACCGTACGAAATTTTCCACTCATGTATTAAACTTAGGGAAAATTACATTGACCTCCCCTAAGGTCTTTCTAAATTGCACAAACACCCCCTCTAATTTTTATGTAAACACTGACCTCCCTTATTTTTCTTCTAAATTGACACACACCTCCCTTACAACTTAACACCGTTAATAATCTGTTAACTCCCCCACTTTCACCCAAAATTTGTTCTGTGACTTTTTTCTGATAGAGACATGTTAACACCTAAAGTCAATTAGACATTTATCAATATGCATGGTATGTTTTTATCATCAAAACATAACATGTCTGAACATACCAGCTGAATCGAAAATCATGAAAACAAATCAATGGATGTGTGGAGACAAGTCTCTTTTGCATCTCTAACAGTCTCCCCTGTAATATGAAATTGTGAATATCAATGTGGCTGCAACTAATATATGACATAGTGTCAAAAGCACAGCCAAATAACAAGGTATTATTTGAAAGCCATTATCAATGAAACTGAGATATGTTATTGAAAGCCACCAACAAAAGCACTTTCTGCATCAAAAGAAAAATGAAAAACAAAAGCACTTTTTTGTTATATAAAATTAAAAGGCGTCACCAATGGTACTAAAATAAGTTCACAGATTCTGTTATTTGTTAAGAGCTGCAAGAGCATCCATGTACTTTGCTATTTCTCAAATGGAAACTTCACAATGTTAAAATGAGGGGACGAGAGTGCTCTTGGAAAACTAAAGGGGGTGTGAGTGACATTTTGATATTTCTCAAGGGAAGTTAGTGTAGTTTACCCTTAAACTTAACATGAAATAAGCGCGATAAAGTCCACAAACACTAAGTGAAGACCAAAGAGCTTCACAATTAGACGTGATCCCTTTCAAACCAATGATACCGAAGATACAAACAAAAAAGAAAGAATCAGTCATAAAAACAAACAACCAACATGGCCATTATGTCAACAATTTAAACAATACTACCATGAAGTAGAAGGCAGAAGAATGGATACTAACCTGCTTGATCTATTGTATAGAATCACATTTTAACAATAAGGCCTTAACCACAGCAGAGACTTCTAAAACCTTAATACTGCTCACTGAATTATTTTTAAACCTTTAGTTTAAACTGCAAACTCCTCAATGCACAACAGAACTCAGAACCACAAAGGGCTCGGAATCTGAATCACTTTTATTACAGTAGATAAAAATACAAATAATAACTATTTAATTGTGCAAGTCATAGTTTCTCTAAAACATGCACAAAGCTTTCCACAGTGCTAAGACTTCAAGTTGTGATAAATTTAAACATGCAGATGTGTTAAACCACCCCC
>Ga0228711_1000309_pt1 | contig 54281 bp, 28 predicted proteins | sample MedpolnodulmetaG_2_FD_177996 | JGI IMG/M metagenome (GOLD analysis project Ga0228711, IMG submission 177996) | Root nodule microbial communities from Medicago polymorpha collected in Santa Monica, California, United States - brown nodules | ecosystem: Host-associated > Plants > Roots > Nodule... | reverse complement strand
CCTTATTTTTTTTTATTATTACTCATTGCATGCATTTTTTTTCATTATTTTTGCATTCTTATTTTATTATTTATTATCAACATCATGTTCATTATAAATTATTGTCATTTATTTATTTATATTGATTTAAAATGTATTTAGGTCAAATGTAATCATAAATGAGAAGAATCGTGCATGTGTCTCTTTTTTTTATTTATTTGTTTTGCTTTACGTATATAAAAAATGCAAAAATATTAGGTTAGTTTAATCTCAAAAGTGTTTTCGTGGTGATCCAACGTCACTACGGAAATTCTTCGCGCTTTATTATATTGTCATGTTTTATTTTTAGGATTTAATTAATTAAAAAGAACAAAAACATGCAAATAACCAAAAATTCACAACAACAAAAAAAATCATTTCATAATAAACCTTGATTTTCAATCAAGTGATCTTCCTTTTACCTTTTTCTTAAACAAAATTTCAATTTACTTTAATTATATTTGAATCATTCTCTTTTAACATAAAAAACACAAACAAATTCTATTTTGCCATTTGGTTCTTTTTACCCTTTAAAACTTTTTTCAAAACTAATAAAAAACACAAAAACAAGTCAATCGGTCATTTTACTCCAAACTACGAGGTTTTGATCCCTCACGGGTACGTAGGCTAAGGACCTTGTCCTTCCAAATCAAAAAAATGTAAAAAACAATTTTTCTTTTCTTTTTAATCACCATTTCTATTCTTTTTTAAAAGCAAGGAAGTTATAGCCAAAAAAATAAATAAAATCAATAGGTTCCCGTAGAATACTACAGACGTTTAGGGTACTAACACCTTTCATTTATGTAACTAACCCCCGAACCTAAAATCTTTTAAAAATGTGGGTTATTTCGAACTTTTTCTCTTTTTCCCTGGAAAAATAAAAGTTCGGTGGTGGATAAAAAATTAGTGAGTCAACGCTAACTAATAGCTTGATCTCCGAAAATCACCGTGACAGAAATTGTGACTTCACTAAGGATGTCCCCTAAGAGGGTTGAGCCTAACTTGCCTTTATTTAATTTTTTGTGTTGTAATTTGCTTAAAAATAAAAATAAAAGATGGAAATACGTGTATATATGTTTTTCCTTTTTACGTGAGTGGTGAGATAAGTTCTATACCCGGACTTGAGGGAAACAATAAGATAGGATGGTGGTATAATCAAAGTGTCATTCCGAGAGTAAGTCTCGTGCTTTGGTTCATGTGATATAACCCCGCTCAATGGAGGTCTCTTGAACGTAATACTATGTCGACATGAGTAGTCGTGATTGACATTATTATTTTTAAGTGACCCACGAAGTTGAGGACCTTTAGAGTTACCTTTAACTCATCTTAGCCTTTTTAGGGCGTAGTGCGGTGGCTAATCAAGAGTAGTCTTGAATTGATTGATACGCGATACTACACTCAAACGAGACTTTTCTACGAATGTTGTTGGACCAGGTGTAGTCCTGTAATATGATAAGTGGTCAAAGACTTTGAGAACTTGGTAGAACCCGTAATACATGTACAAATGAAACCATAGTCCCTATCGTGTTTACCTTTGACTCCAAGATGAACTTAACCCCGCACCATGTTTTTCTCCGTTCTTTAGCATAATCATTTTTTGAAATGCACACATACATTCATTCATACATGATTTTTTCCATCAAATATCGTAGGACTTCGACTAACATTTAACAATTTCGATTCTTGAAACTTTTAAAAAAGGGCTTTTGACGAATTGATAATAGTTAGAACTTAGAGCGCAACCAGTTTGTCAAAGAAGAAACAAACATGGAGAAAGAGAATTCGCGCGAAAGAAAGAGTGAGCCATGCGAGAAAATGAAAACTTATCGAACAGAGAGAAGAAGAAGAAGAAGATGGAGCAAATTGATTTGAGGTATGATTTTTTGCTTTCAATTTTCATTTTTAGGGTTTAGGGTTTGTATATTTCTGATTGTGGTTACACTTGTTGGTTTTAAGTTAACATGAATCTTGGGTTGTTGGTTTCTTTCTGTTCTTTTGACAAAAAAAATCTATGAGGATGTTTTGTGTTTGATTAATGTTCAGTGAATTTGACTTATACGTTTGTGGCTGCCTTCATATATTGACTATTAAAAATATAAAAAAATCAATTATAGAGATGTATTATAAGAGGAGATATTATTTTACTAATCAGTGGCAAAATTGGGAAGTGTCGGTTATCGAATCCTAAGTTCATATGAAACAATGATGGTAAAGGTGGGTTAGGCGAAGAAACCTTTTTTATTTACAAAGGGGAGCAGAGAGGAGTGAAGAAAGAAAGGGAGAGGCTGCAACACATGTTTAAGTGCAAATTGGTGTTGATTCGGGTGATGGGGATCACGATGGTGACTGAGGGCTAAAGCAGGATATAGTGGTCATGGAATCCAAAGTTCATGTCTTAGAAATCGTGTTTGGGCTTAACACAACCACACAAAACCGGCTTGTGAAGTGAGGACTGCTCCCACTTATATAAACACATGTTCAGGTCATCTCTCATCCAATGTAGGACTCTTTAACACCCCGTCTCACGTCCAACACGATTGGGCTTGGTGCATGGGATATAAATGGTAGGTGGCCCAACAGATTTTGGAGGAGGCTCGGATGCCATCTTAGAAATTGTTGTTGAGCCTATCACAACCCCACAAAGCCAGCTTGTGAGCTGGGGACTGCTCCCACACATAAACACATGTTTAATAATGATGAGAAAGAAATTCCCCAAATGAATATATACTAACACAAATACAAAGAGAAAAGGAAATGTATGACCAAGAGGATTTTGGATTTTTTTAAAAATTTGGGTTTGTATTTTGTTTGAGAGGCAGGACAGTGGTCAAATGAGCGTTTTGGATTGACGATTTGACGGAGGGTAGGGCAGAGAAGATGGGAAGCAGATAGAGGGGAGGAAGAGAGAGGCTATGACACATGGTTAAGAACAAATTGGTGATGATTAAGGCAATGAGGCTAAGAATAGCCTGAGGACCATGGCTTGACTGAGATTTTGCAACACATAGCTAAGCACAAATTAGTGGAGACTGGAGACCAAGATGGTCATCCATTTATGAAGGGGGGCAAAGTAAATTGAACAAAACTTTGATCTGACAATGGGTAATAGACGACAATATTTGTACCTTCGGCAAGTAAAAAAATATCAAAATTAAGAGCCAACGATAATTACAAGATTGTACATCGAAACACTGCAGACATTGTATGTACACTGTGCATCCAAGGAAGATATAAATTACAAAGAGTGCCCCACAACAATATCATAATATTTTTTTTCCGGAAAAGCAACAAAACAAAAATAGAGAAAAAACCACAATTATTTTTTATACGAGATTACTTGTCCTTCTAGAAGAGCATTCCTTGCCCAAAAGATACAGTAGGTTTAAATCCTATGCCATTCATATGCTTTCATTTCGCCTCACTTTCTAGGGTTTCTTCGGTTATCTTTAGATTCATACTCTCTTTGCTAAAAGGTAATTCCTTTTCCATGCCTATGAATATGTGTGTTCATGGTTTCTGCGTGCAACATCTTGGCTTTATATTTTTTTGATACAAGCATGAATTTCCCTTTGCCTTTAATGCCTCTTTTCCTTATCTTTTTATTTAGATTTCGCTTGATTTGGTCATCAATGCAAAATTTCCGTTTAAAAAATTGTCTGCAATTGTGATTGTCCCCACGATGTCAAGGTTTACGACTGCATCAGCCGTATTTTTGGTCATCAATGCAAAATTTCCGTTTAAAAAATTGTATGCGACTGTGATTGTCCCGTCGATGTCAAGGTTTACGGCCGCATCAGCCATATTTAGGTGCCATCTTTTGTTGTATCTACAGTTGCCACCAGGATTTATATCCTTGACATGTGTGTGTGTTAAACTGTTTTCCCTTTTATTTTGTTTTTCTAGCTTTGGTTTAGTGTATTCTCAAAAGGCGTATAATTTTTAGTTTTATAATATTCTTCACAAGCGCTATCTCTTGATCATGTTTCGGCGGTGGGAAAATTTTGAACTTTTGTTATTTTATATTTTTCAGTGCTTTAATTATGAGAGGGTTTATATTTTTAAGCAATTCATTTCAATTCAATCATTTGCAATTTTCCTTGCATTCCTAAACAATCAATCTATATTCGGTGAAGAGCTAGTAGCTTGAAGAATGTCTCTTCCAAAAGACAAAGTTTGGGAAGATTTTCAGTTTGTGTTTTGATATCACTGTTGTTGGCATTGAGCTTTAGCTGTTCTGCAGTTATTGAATAACCACTTTTGCTTGCAATCAGGATCTGATACTTGGGAATATGTCTAAAATAAAAACCAACTTGGATTTAATCCAATGGCTCGGTGATGACATGTCAACAAAGGTTTTCTCCTATTTGGATGATCCTCGTGACCTTATTCGTGTATCTGTTGTTTCTAGATCTTGGGCAAAAATTGGTAAGCTATTTGAGTTTTATTATTTGCAGTTCTAGGATCTTATTATGTGTATCTTTACTTTATTTGGTTAAATGGTTGTTCATTTGGGACATTTTTGTGTATACTATATAAGTTTTCAAATTGTGATGTCCTGTAAATTTTATTCCACCTGTTTCATTCTTAGTTGAAATGTAAGGGGGTGAGTAGATCAATGTCCTTTGGCTTTATTTTACTGTTGAAATGCTAATATTATGAAATCTAAATATTTTGCAGTTATTCAAAATGACCTCTGCAAACGACTTTGCTTGAAAATGTTTCCTGAAATATCCGGTGTTGTTCATAGCATTGAGGTTGACAATGTGATTGAACTTGATGGCAACTTGCTTGAGAGAAATCATAAAATCTATGCGTGCCTGGCATTTGGCCTCACTCCTATGAGGAACAACTGCATCTCAAAAAGCCTGTTTGCATCCAGCACTAATGACGACTGGGATGAAAACTTTAAAAATACATTGGAGCCTGGGGATGGAAATGAAGATGGCCCATCATATTGGTCAAGTATAGGGCAAAGCGATCCTTCTATTCCCGAGGCTTTAGTGTATAAGCTATGTTCCAATATTTGCCTTGTCTCGGAGATTCATATCCAGCCATATCAAGGTTAGCCCTTTAAATATAGCGATGAATTGTGTATATTAATGTGAACTGAAAAGTAAGTGTTGCTGAGGATCCCAAACTTTTTCTTTAGCTGACAAATAATTTGTAATTCCTGTCAGATTACTTCGAAGATGATTGTCCAATATATTCTGCTAAGGCTGTACGGTTTAGATTGGGCTGTGAGAGACACGACATGGAAGTAGAATCAAACACTGTTGTTCCTGATTCATTGACTTTTAATGAGGATTTCAAATGGACGTACACTTCACCTGTATTTCCCATGTCTCATGTGAGTTGCATTATGATCATATAGGTTGTGCATATTTTCGTTTTTATCATTTCAAATGACTCAAAAAAATGCTTGAGATTCGTCTCGTGTTTATTTTTTCTGGGTGTCATCCATTTATACATGTAATTTGATTTTTGGGTTGAATTTATTTTCCTAACATGCAGTTCTTTTGAATAATGGTAATTGGCTCTGATAGAGTATAGAAAGCCTCCAGGTATCTGCAAAAAATATCCTTGATGGAGAGGGTAATTATCAATTTTATGTTTGTTTTGCATTTATAAAACATTTAAATTTAAATATTAAACTCAAAGACTAAACCTTAATGTTTATTAATTCCACACACACTGCACACACAAATATAGTGGCTCTATGCCATCAAACCCCCGTTAGGACCTGCTATGGAGGCGTACTTTAGTTGGTTCTTGATGTGCAGCTTAGTTGAGATTATCTAAGCCACTGCAGGGTACACCGTTGTTGGGTTCATTTCAGAAGAACACTTGACTATTCAAAAAACAGGGTGTCTAAGTGGTGATTTGAAGCTACACTGCACTCAACCACCATGCCAAGTGGTAGTAGTAATGCGTACCTTAAAAATGCAAGCGGGCAAGGAAGCTGCTACAAATATGTTGGAAAGGGAGCTTTTTCAGTGTGGCCAACCATTTGCTCCCTTTCATAGGGGCCTAAAGAAAAATATGTAAAAATACGATATCGATAAAAGATGAACAAAGGGAGTAAACAAGGATAGATTGTTAAGATGGAAACCCTTGGAAGCAACGTTTTCAAATCTGTTCCATTTGCCAACTGTGTCAGAGCACTAGGTCACTGGGACAGTGGTCGGATTAGAGGGTCGCTTTTTAAACCGCATGACCTGGGCTCTGTTGAAAAAATTCTAAAATATACAATTTCATACGTATAAAATTTATTTCATGGCTTAAAAAATTCATTAAAAACACAAATTTAATTATTTCACACTGTTGAAAAACTGACGTATATTGTACTAAGATTTGTTAGTATCCTGTCCTCTATGATTAATAATAGGATAACATTCCTATTTAGGTTACATCTCATGTATTTAAATGTTTATTCACCCCTTTTTAATGTTATTGAGAAAGATTTACATTCAAGTTGATATCAGAGCACTAAGTCAGTCCTTACTCTTTTATTTTAGGGTTTCAGCCGCCGTGAGGGGGGACACATTGTTTTTAAACTCCGTCACGGTGACTGCAAATCCATCTCTGGAGCCTCTTCCGGTGACACGCGCTCTACCATAATGATCGGAACCATCCGATCTGCCATGCGCCGCCTGGGTCAGAACACCTCGCTGGCATGTGTGGGCCATGTGACGCTTCTGCTACTCTGTTTGCGACGGCTTTGTCCCTTATTCTGTTGAGACCACTTCCAGTGCTTAGTGCTTGGATCTCACATTTGGGGTGCGTTTGTTTAGTTTTTTGATTCACCTGTGTCGGTTTCTCAGAGTTTCTTTCGATTTGCATTGAAACTTTTGGGTAGTTCACTTTTTCTGCAACGCTTGACAACATTTGAGAAAGGTTTTGGAGGTTTCTTTGTGATTATGAACATTTGTCTACTGTGCGTACTGCGCATTCATCACTATTGTTTGAACAGTCTATGGTTTGTTGAGTCTGTTATTTAGTTTGTATTTGGTGGTTGCTCAAGAGGTTTCACCTTCAGACACATTGGCTCATTTCAATAACTCTACAGTTTGCCTATCTCACTCTTGGGAACATGAATTTTTTATCCATGTGCTTCTGATCATGTAATTGGTAATTCGTCTCTTAGTATGACTTGTCACCTCCTAAAATACCTCACAACTCTACCCTTGCTACTAGTGGTTCTAAGGCACATGTTACTTACTGGTATTGGTCAATCTTCACCTTTGTCACCTCTGTCCTTGGATTATGTGTTATTTGTACCTAGCTGCCCCGTTAATTTGATTTCAATCAACAAGTTTACTTGTTCTCTCAGTTGTTCCATAACATTTACATCTGACTCTCTTTATACATGTCCTATGGATCATATTGTAAAATTCCTTCCTGATCAAGGGGAGCCATATCCTAATCCAGGAAGGTACTGAAGACTGGTGGGAAAATTGAATAATCTCACCCTGACTGGACCAGACATATCTTTTCCATTTAGCATCGTAAGTCAGTTCCTTAACTCTCCTTGTGTCAGTCATTGGAATGCAGTTGTTAGAATTCTCAAGTACATCAAAAAGGCACCTGAAAAAGGACTTGTTTTCACTAATAGGGGTCACACTAGTATTGTTGGTTTTTCAGATGTGATTGGGAAGGAGATGCAAGTGATAAGCGGTCTACTTCTGGTTTTGTATTTTTCTGGGTGTAAATCTGATTTTTGGAAGATTTTCTGGAAATCTGATTTTTCAGGGAAGGATAAAACATATAGAAGTCGATTGTCATTTCATTCGGGAAATTCTCTCTGGAGTTATCAAAACTTCTTTTGTCAATTCCAAAGATCAACTTGCTCATATTTTCACCAAAACTCTATGGGGTCCTCGAATAACTTACATATGTGACAAGACGGATGCATATGATATTTATGCTCCACCTTGAGGGGGAGTGTTGAGATATTGATGATTATTGTATTAAGATATGTCAGTATCCTCTATGATTAATAATAGGATAACATTCCTATTTAGGTTACATCTCATGTATATAAATGTTTGGTCACCCCTTTTCAATGTCAATGAGAAATATTTACATTCAAGTCACACTATTAACTATATGTATAATTTCTTATAAACATGTCAAATAACTTGTATTGCACACTTACCCATTACACTTTTATACATCCTTATACTAGTGTGTTTGATTACCAAGGCTGGACTTTGTATTGTTATTTCAAAAAGCTTTATGTGTTGCTGTACCTCATCACTGCATACCTGTTACTGCTACTTATAAGTTTGGTATATGTGAAATAAAACACACACAGGCGAGATTGGCTCAGTGGTAAGTTGCACTGCCTATTACCATGTTGACAGTGTTCAAGACCTGCAGCACCAAGATATTTTTATTTATTTTTAGATTAAAAAGATGTGCGCTGCATTAAATCAAATGGTTCGTTAGTTCAAGCAATTTTAGCCGGTCCAACCGAAAATTTATCGGTTCAGTAGCATAACCGATCTTCGATACTGACCAGACTGTTTATGGGTCCGGTTCTTGGTTAAACCAGTCTGACCGTCCGGATTTTTATAACACTGTTTTGATGCATATTTTCTTCTCTTTAGATTTTCTCAATTCTCTCTCTCTTGTGGCTGTATAACGATCTCTGTAATTACTCAAGATCCGGATTTTATTTGAGGTGGTGAAATTTCACGGGTCCGGCTGAATATAGCAATCTTGGATTTGAAATTTATCCATTTTGAACTGAATTTTTTAGCATAAAGTATTCTATGCATGTTTATGAAATTTTAAAGGCATTTGTGACATTTTACAGGATGATAATAAGCTGCAACCATTCAAGCTGCCTGAGCCTGTTCTGTTTGGTGGAGATGTACTGCTAGTGGAGCTGTTAGGTAGAGTAAAAGAAAAAGATGATAATTTATTCTACATATGGTATGTTTCTCAAATCTGCCCTCTTTCTCTCACATCCACACACTGAACTAAGGGTGTTTGGTCAAAATTTAACCACTCAGTGAAGACAATTATTGCCAATTTTAATTAGACTTGGAAGTTGCTCACTTTCCTTTTCATCTGTCCACTATGTCCACTCATGAAGCATATCAAGGGTTTTGATTGAAGTTCAACATATTATTTTTGACATTAGTCTTCTAATAAAAGAGAAGATAATGTTTTATCAAAATGCCATATTATTGCAGTACATTTTATAATATTTTGCTTTGGCTTTGTGTGACCACTAAATAATCTACAAGACTAAAAGTTGTTATTTGCATTATATTTTGTGACCCCTAAATACATATTTGTGGTGTACTTTAGTGTGCATCAAACACACTCAGTGTCATATCACACTCTCAGAAGAAAAAACTTGTCATGTTTGCTTATCTGTTTTCCAACTCTGATAAATTGGATTACTATGGTGCAGCATCTCTCATGTTCAAGTTGTTGGACGAACAATTTCTCCTGCATTTATTGTGAGGAAGTGTGAACGTGGAAGGTGTAGCTTGAGGTATTTCCCTCACACGCACAGGGGAGTTTGGTGTCGGTGCCGGTTTATCGGAGGTGGCAGCAGATGGGGTGATTATTAATTACTTTTACAATGGAAGTTTCAAAGAATTAGTATTTTGGAGACATTATTTTGAATGATATTATTGATTTTTGATATGGATTTACTATATCATCAATTACATTTTGAATTTATTTAAATAAAAATTTGATACTGAATGACACCAACTTGTTTTATTTGGTCCTTGTTACTGATCAAAATGAATGTCCACGTCGTCTTAAATAGAATTGTTTTTGGTAGGACGAGATACTGGTATCCTCCAGAAAAATATTAGTAGCCACCATCTAAATTTGTAAAATAGGCAAGAACTTTAACTTTCTGCAGAACTGTTAAGAATTAGTTTTATCTAGAGGTGGCCACGGTTCGGTTCGGGATAAAAACTGAACTGTTTGCTAAATTTAAAATAACTGATCCGAACTGTTTGTATTTTGTACTGAACCAGACTGTTTCAGATCGAACTAAACTGAACCGAACTGTTAGTATTAGTACCGTTGAAAAAAAATATATAAAAAAACAAATGAAATCGAATTTTAGTTACCAAATTGAACCGAACTGTTTCGAATTGAACTGAATTGTTTTGAATTGAACCGAACTATTTCAGTTTAGTTTTAAAATTGTTAGTAATGGTTCAGTTTTTTTTTGTTCAGTTCGGTTTTTTGGTTTTTTTCTCACCCCTAGTTTATTATGCTAACGTAAAAAATAAAAAATAATAATTATTAGTTAAGCTTTGACTTTCTTTGAGGTATGCTTGAATAATATCATTTGTACATTTTTAAACAATATCATCATTTATATTTGTTGACGAGTCTACACTCATAGGGAAGAATTGATGTTTTAAGTACAAAATAGAGAAGTGATTGGTGTCTTTAATTATGAAATAAAGGTGGGATATATGTCATTTAGACATATTCAAGAAAGATGGATGCAATTTAAATAGTTTTCTTATACCATTTGAGCGAGTTTTGATTTATCTCTGTAAAAAAAAAAGTTTGAGATTAAAGTGATTTTTCGATGAAGGATTTGTTGAGTTTGAGAGCATTTAGATCTTGAATAGCAGCGTCGATGTTGGGTTTAGGATCAGCGTAGAGTTGTTCTGCTAGGGGTTTGCGGAAAAAGCTTTGGTGTGAGTAGTTGTTGGTGTGGAAATGAAAGGGAGTGAAGAAGATAGTTATGATGAAGCTCTTGTCGTGGCTATAATTGGAACTCTCTGACTCAGTGTTTGTTAAAACCCACACAAACATAATGTAAGTGCAATTTCCCTTTCCCTTTCCCTGTCACACTTAACCGTTAAAAATATGAGTTTTGGTGGGTGGTTTGGAACAAAATGTAAAATAAATTAATTTATAACTAGAACTTTCTTGATTTTAACACTTTAATTTAGTTAATAAATTCTAATTAAAACAATATTAATATAAGATTGATGTCACTTTTCACTTGTAGTAGTAGATACATAAAATATTGAGATGTTTATCTAGAAATCACTTTTAAGATGACAATTTCGCCCATCAATCACCTGCTCAACATAGGTAATTTCCACATAGAAGATCAACTTATAGCGGGACTTCAAGATAGGTCACATGACAAACACAAGATTTAGACACAAGCACAACTATATTGGAAAGCCAGACAAAGATAATATTTTTCATGTTGGAAAATGAAAAAGGTATTTTGGTATTCTTGATAGTCTATACTCTAGACAAAAAGTTGTCTCATGATTTTGAGAAAAACAAGAATTTCTGTTTTCGTCATGTCCACTACTACATGTTTAGTCTAATCTTATGATCATTTTCTAAATTAAACATGATACAAATTTTTTTGTCCGGTCCAATTCCTTTATTTTAGCAAAAGAAAAATACTCATAACAATATATACATCTTTTGATTGTTTTAAAAAAATACATATTATTTAATTAATTTAGCATCACCCCTTCACGTAAAAATAATTACTAGTAGAAAAATAAAGGTAAAAAGTTTTTGGTTAATTAAGTTTTTGATCTTATAAATATCTCAAGGGTTTTTCTATCATGTGCAAATTTGCACATGTTAAGAAATTTAAAGTAGTAAGTTTGTATTGAAACTTGAACATTTTGTATTGAATATATAACTTTTTAATAAATAATTGTGGTTTTTCAATGAAATATTACTACTTTTAGTTCCTTTAACAAGTGCAATGTTGCACATGTTGGACAAACCCATATCTCAAATTTCAGTTATTGTCCCTATAAAAAAATTTACTAAGATTTTATCCATATTTTAAGTTAGCTCATGTGAATCCCTCACATTTTTTAAATGGATTTTTATAAAGATGTTTAGATTTTTATAACAACCTTATTCCCCAGAATTTAGATTTTTTTAAATAAGCTAAATTATCCCATCGAAATTAACATGGAAAACCCGTTAAAGTCAACATCGAAGATAATCGAACATAAGTCTTTGAAAGAAACACATTTCAAGGTCACAAGACAACACCACAAAACCAAGCTAAGTGAAATTTTATAATTTTTGTTTAATAAGATATAAATTTTCAAGTGGTATAAACTTAAAATATTTTGAGGATCAAAAACTTTTCTAATTATTTTAAGAAAAAATAATTTGTTTTATTTTTTTAACAAAGAAAAATTTAAAATGAAATTTTTAATATTCCCACACGTGCTTCATAAAATTTAGGAGGGAATGAATGACAGTCGACACAAACACCAATTTCAAATTTCAAACCCACGGTACTGCCCACTTCTATTCATTCAGCTGCTGCTTCTTCTAAAAGGTAAACCAACGTGGACACAAACATTGACACGATGACATCGATAATAATTTAAGAAAATCACATAATTCAATGTAATTATGTGTGAGACACCTTTCTGACATCAAGATCACCTAATCTGAAGAGTGTTCCTGCTTTATAGTTGGCCGTTCAACTGGTTTGAGCTGAGTAATATGGAGTTGAAGGTCTTGGATTCAAATTCGGAGGACGGAGAAAAAATAATTTAACTACTAATTCATGTTTGATAAATTTTTCCATTATCATGTTTCTAGGTTGCCAGATTTTTTAACTTTTTCATGTTCCAGTGCTTTAGCTGTAAAAGGGTTTCACTCCTCAAGTTTGTGTTTTGATAACAATATTATTGATGGGTGACATTGAGCCTTTAGCTGTTTTGCAGTTCTTAAAAAACAATTTATGTTTGCTGTCAAACTATGATGTTTGGGAAGATGTGGTCTAAAGTCAAAACCAAAATGGATTTCATCCAATGTCTTGGACCTGATCTGTCAATTAAGGTTCTCAACTATTTGGATGACCCTTGTGACCTCGTTCGTGTGTTTTCTGTTTCTAGATCTTGGTAATACATTTGATTTTTATCACTTGCTTTGCTAGTAGTTTATAATGTGAATCTTTTCTATGCTTAAGCTTATCTGCTTATTGCTTTTGAAATTTTTAATGTATGTTATATCAAGTGAATGTTTGGAATAACAGTGAGTTTGACAAAAATCACAATAGCGCACCGTGATTTTGTTCAAACTTCAAAGTGTAGTTTCCGCTTTTGTCAAATTCACCGCTAATCCAAACATTCACTAAATTGGTCAACTGTGATGTCTTGCTTCTAAAAGTTGAACTTCTTTAATGCTACATTGTCCTGTAGATTTTGACTCACGGGGTTCATTTTTTCAAGGTTGATATATAACAGTAGCTCAATCGATACTATTTGGCTTTAGTTTGTTGTTCAAATAGTAATAATATGCACTCTTAAATATTTTGCAGTTATTGAAAATGGCCTCTGCAAGCAACTTTGCTTCAAAATGTGTCCAGAAATATCTGATGTTGTTCATAGCATTGAGGTGGACGACATGATTGAACCTGTTAGCAACATGCTTGAAGGTTATAGAGATTGGGAGTGTCTTAAAAGAAGTCACAAAGCCTATGCTGTCTTGGCTTTTGATCTAACTCCTTATGTGAAAAAGAAAAACTGCATCTCAAAAGCCCTTGCTGCATCCAGCACTAATAATTATCCAGAACAAAGCATTTTGAATACATTGGAGCCTGGAGATGGAACTGAAAATAGGGCATCATACTGGTTGAGTGAAGGGCATAGTGCAACTGAGATTCCTGAGACTTTAGTTTTTAAGCTATGTTCCAAAATCTGTCTTACCACGGAGATTCGTGTACAACCATTCCATGGTTAGTGCGTAGATAAATTAATGAATTGTGTATATTATGGGCTTGTTTAGATTGTCTTTTGTGAGCTTATTTAGTGGCTTAAACATTTGTGAGACTGTTTGAGAGAGTTTATATAAACAATGTATGACATGACTATAAACTGTTTTCAGCTTATTTCCATAAGCTCTCTACGATAACTTAAGAAAACAGCTTATAACTTATTTGAAATTAGTTTGACTTTTTTTATCTTTTGTTATAGATAACAGTTTATGCTACAAATCCATACTTGAGTTGTTTATCCAAACAGAGCCATATGTTGAACTGAAATTTAAGTAATATTAAGGATCATAAACTTTTTCTTTATCTGACAAAGAATCTATGTTTAATTGTCAGCATATTTTGAAGATGGCTCCCCTATATATTCAACTGAGTCTATCCGATTCAGAATTGGCCGTCCGAGACACCTTATAAAATTAGAGAGTGCTATAGCTCATGGTATGGCTTCTAGTAACATGGTGGGGGACACTCAATTTGTATGGACATATACATCACCTTATTATCAAATGCTTCAGGTCAGTTGAATTAAGTAAACACATTTTTGCATTTTCTCTTCCGTCCTTTCAAATTACTCAACAAAAAGAAATTGAGTCATCTAATTTTTTTTTTCCTTTTCTGGACTTCATTCGTTTATTTTTGAATTATTGTTTTGGGTAGTGAAGATTTTTTAGTTTTGAAGGTAGAAAACGCATTTTTGTATTGCATGGATGATGGATACTCGATTATAGCAAACATGGATTTTGAAATTTATCCATTTCAAAACTGCATGTTTTAGCACACAATAATCTTTCATGTGTACGAATATTGTAATGTGCTTGTAACATATTGTATAGGAAAACCGGTTGCAAGAATTTAAGCTACCTGAACCTGCTCTGTGCATTGGAGGTGTGTTGCTAGTGGAGATGCGTGGAAGAGTTCAAAGACGAGGACTCTACTACTACATAGGGTTTGTTTCTCATATCTTCTCTCATACTCTCTCACATGCACACACTGAATTAATGTTGTTTGGCCGTTGTTAATATTTAAAATGAAATTGTCCTCTCATGACATCTATGTCCATTCATGAGTCATGTTAAGGGTTTTCGTAGAAGATGACAGCTAGTATAATAAAAGATGATATCAAACTGTCATACTTTGGATGTTAATAAATTTATCATGCTGCTCTCTTAATGGGATGAAGAACCATAGCTGCACTCATGGGCTGTCAGTTCAATGATAAAACTTTTATCTTCTAACCAGGACGGTGTTCAAATCTTCTAGGGGATGGTTTTAAAATGACCATTAGTATCACTTTAATTAACAGTAATAAGTTTTTGATGAACATAACTTCTTTTTTGTTTGTTCTTTTTGACACTTCCAAAACAAACAAAAAATGTTATATATTTGCTTACATGTTTTGCAACTATGACAATTTAATTACTATGGTGCAGCGTCTCCCATGTTCAAGTAGTTGGACTGCCGATTTCACCAGCGTTTGATGTTAAAATTCGCCATCCATCAGGAAGGTATACCCTTAAATACTGCCCTGAGAACCGCATATATTCAGCACCGTCATCAAGAAGTGACTCCAGCAATCGTTCATGCCTGTGGTCATTAACCTCAAGTATAACGCGGTGGGATGTGATGCTTTGGATGCACTGCTTGGTTCTGGTTTTGGCGCTGTTGTTGTTGATTAAGAAACTAAAGGAATCAGGTGCCTCAATTCTGAGTTGACATTTGGAATAACACTATGTACTTGTGAGCTAGATTTAGTAGATAAGAAGTCACCAAAAGTTTGTGCCGAGCCAACAATCTCTATGACTCTATCGTATGTTTCGCACAAGTATTAAGGGGTAGTTGCATATAGTATTGACTTGTTGATAAGTTATCATTGAGATAAGATTGTTGAAACCATTTCTGATAGCTTGAAACTGATAACTATTGTGCTAATGTTAAGTATGTGAGACTTCTAGTTATGGTTGAATTGATGCAGACAATTATCAACAACACTTTTAAATTAAATTACATGCAACTCTTCAGCAAAATACATTACAATTTCATCTCTTCAATATTTTATGGTGGGTATTATTAGATTACTATCAATCTGGTGTCAAAGAAAATGATTAACAAAACTTATTGAATGCTTCACATTGTTTTAGAGTCATATTCACTCACTTTTTTTGTCCAGAAGATTGTATCTTCATTCAACATCCTTACTACAACCTAGTTTCTCTGATTGTGTCTTTCTGAGGCAAGAGAAACATTTGTTAAAGTTGAAACTGTTGATACTTTATGTGCTTTCTTTTAATTTAAAACATATTCATGGTTTGTATTATCATCCATGATTGCTTGTTTTGTTACACATTGTGATTTAGTAAAAAAAAAACATAACTTCTAATGTTTTGTAATCTTTTTAGATGACTTTTTTAGCACGTCACGTAAATAGGATAGACAATGAAGCTAGATAATACTACATAGTTCCCTCTTGTAACTGAACTTTAATTGAAATTAAAGATTAAAGTGGCAAAATAGTGAAGCATAAATCAATAATGTTTCCATTGAGAACATTACCTAAAAAAAAGACACTGATACAGAAGACAATTATTCAATAAAATGTAATGAAAGATTACACATTTTTTGTTATTGAGGGAAAGCATAAATTACACGATTAAAATCTCCATTACATGAATTAAAATCTGTTGAATTTGGGGCCTAACTCAACCTTACAAAACCGGCTTGTAAGGTGAGGATTGCCTCCTCTTTATATACTCTTCTCAAGAGTCTTGTCTATCCGATGTGAGACTTGGGTTTTTCCCAATACACCCCCCTCACACCCAGCACTCTTTGGGCTTGGTGCGTGAATAGGTTTAGGTTGCCCTTGAATTCAACAAGCTCTGATACCATGTTGAATTTGGGGCCTAACTCAACCTTACAAAACCGGCTTGTAAGGTGAGGATTGCCTCCTCTTTATATACTCTTCTCAAGAGTCTTGTCTATCCAATGTGAGACTTGGATTTTTCCCAATAAAATCTCCATGACATGAATTACACACTGATACATTATCTAGAGAGGGAGATGGGGAGAGAGGGAGAGAGAGCACTTCACCGAAACAACTTTAGTCCACATCAACGAGAATAACATTTTTATCAAAACCCAAATTATGTAATCAACTAAATTGATCACTTAACACCACACCCTCATCATGTTAAAACAACAAATTTCTCTTATTGTTAATCAGTTTTTCGAAAGAAAAAAAAATTGAAAACCAATTAATATCTGAAACCCAATCACCTACCCTATGAATATAATCATTACCTACCACAGCACCACTTAACAATCCATATTTTTTTTGTTATTACTTTATACCAGAAGCAATTCTTTTCTACCCTCGATCCAATTTTTATTTTTTACCGCACAAATAACTCGAGGTGCTATATTCAAACTCAGATGAAAATATCCAACTTAGAAATATCGACATTGCCAATTGAGGTAGGAATTAACATTTTGATTTAATATTTGAAGAAAATGGGAATAAAAATCAACAAAAGAGAACTAAAATATTTCAGCTGAAACATATCCCAGAAGTTTGTTTCGTTATGTTCTTGTTTTTGTTATTCACTAAACTAGTTCAGTTGAGTTAAGAGTTTTGTAAAAAGAATTGAGTAGAAGAAGCCTCTTGAGGCTGAGGAGAATAGTTTTGTTATGTGCAAAATTTATTAAAGGGATGCTCTAAACCACAGTAAAAAAAATAAAGTGTTTTGTACTTTTGTTTCATACTGCATAATACAAACGTGACCGAGTCATAAGATAGTCATTAAGACCATATAACAACAAACCAGAAAATACGGCGCACATATCCTTCGCGCTCTAAGAACTAACTATATTGCATGATTCAACACATTGGATTGTTGACTGCATGCTCTCAGAACAGATTTGATCGTCTGATTTAGATTATACGGTCCAAATTTAAAACACGATTAAGATCTCTCCTGACTACAAGATTGATTGCATGCACAGTGGATCGAGATCCTCTCTCAAAACAGAGAACTCTATTATGAGAGAGATAGACTGATCTAAAAATGAAGACTCAATTTCTCTCCAAATAAAAACTGCAACTTAAGGGAGAACTGCAAGCAGATCGTTGCAATAGTGTGGAGAAAAAAAACAGCTTAATCCTGACTAGTGATGAAATATGTTAACATTCTACGATAAATGGTTGAAGAATTAATAGAAAACCATGAACACTGGCTGACTTTTCATGCAACAGTTGAGGGCCTTCTTTTGTCTAAATCATTGACTAACTTTTCAATATGAAAATACAACCAAACAACAATGTCTCTCCGTGTGTTGCACGGATTAAAAGTACTAGTAGATTACACTTGCAGGCCAGGAAAAAACAACCCTCAAATAAAATCTCTAAAGCACCTATTGGAGTAAGAGTCATGACAGATTCCATCAAGAAAATGAGCACAAAAAGAAAACAAGAAAATTATAAGGCAGAAACTATTTAAAGTATCCACTGTACAGATAATATAATAAGATAAAACAATTGAACAGAAATTCCAATTACAGTGACATGTTGAGTCAGTTATGGCTTCCAGGTAAAACCCATGTTATCATCCAGATCACTGTTAAAGAAAGCGCTGTCTGTGAAGTCAGGGGCAAAATCAGAAGCAACGTCTTGTAAGGCTAGATTCTGCGACATATCAGATGTCCTCTGGTTGAATCCATTGTTGCCGCCTCCACCAGCTGCTGCAGAAGAATCACTGTTTGAAGCTGCTTTGAAGCTGTTACTCCTTGAAACAGGTCCATTATTTCCTTGACCATTGGCGGAGCCTCCTCCATTTGTGGTTGGAGTTTGGCCCCCAAAACCCAAATTATTCTTTGCCATATTCCCACTTACATTGAGTCCACTATGAGACTGTTGTTGTACTCCCCCGTTGTTATTTGACATATCCTGCAGTAGTTGCTGGATCATCTGCTGTTGAAGTGATTGGTTTCCTTGAGGTCCCTGAGAGTGATTTTGTTGAGGTAAATTATTTGCACTTAATGAGCGCTGTTGAAGGTGGTGGTGTTGTTGTTGCTGCTGCTGCCGCTGCTGTAGTGAGGGTAGATGGGGATTTGAGAATCCACCACTACTGTTGTGAGGTGAATTCTGCATAGAGCCTGGGATTATAGCAGCCCCAGCACCTTGCAAAGAAGCTGATGAGGGATTCTGGTTTGAGTTACTGAAAGGGGACCCTTCTCGATGAAGTGAGCCAGGGCTTGCATTCATTGAGTTTTGCCTCATCAGAAGATTCTGGTAATTGGACATTGCCATAGCAGCTTGTGATGGCCCAGTCAAAGCACCACGATTGCCCATATTGTGATTACTATTGCTTATGTGATTGTTTGATCCAGGATTCAATGCCATCAGCTTATTAAGTGTGTTTTGATCAGGTGGGGGTCCTTGACCATTTGCTGCCTGTTCCATCTCCTGCATCTTTTGCATTTGGAGCTTTGGCGTGGTTGAATATTGAGAATAATTTTTCAAACTCTCTGCAAGCAAATGTAGGATTAATAAACACGGAAACAACAGAGGCTAATGGTCGAAGTGTAATTCAAAATTTCAAACGGAATAACTTTTCGTATCTACCCGTGTAATTTGAAACAGCTGCACCAATATTTATAAAGATAATGATAAAAACCACAAGACTTACCAAGTGCTCCAACGTTGTGATCAAAACATATATCGATTAGATCTTTCATGCTATTGCAAACTTCAGAAATCTGTAAAAACATAACAGAAGGCAGAGAAAAAAAAGATTTCGATTAAATAAATTATGGAAAATGAATTTTGGTTGGACTGTTTTTCAACGCTGCAGAAACTATGAAATATAACTTAACAATTTACCTGCAAAGTTCTCACAAATCTTTTCGAAAATCCCAAGTCATTTAGTGATTGTAGCTCCAAACTCTTCGCAAGCTGACGCCCAGCAGTCAGGACCCTTTTGCAAAAGAAACATTATCACAGAGTTTAGTTCAGTAACATTTTAGTATTAACATCTACAAACCTGGCTCAAGAAAACAAATTATAAAATAATCTATGTAACAATAAATCCCCTATCCTTATTAGTTGACCATGTATGACTTCAAACACATTTGCATATGCTATAAACAGAAGTTAATTCTGTAAAGAACAGTACAAAATGGAGAAACAAAAGTTCTATAACTTTTCTTTGGCTATTTTTCCAACTCAATTGCCAAAAAAACAGGAAGCATTATAAATAGATCACAACATCTTCGCATAAAACATGCAATCAAGAGAGCTGGTGAAGAGCAAGAGGAATTCCTAAATATGCCAATCAGTGAGTAACAACCATGCATCAACTTACATGTTACTGTTTGTTTGCAAGTCTTGCTGAGAGACCCCATCTGACCCACTTTCAGAAATTGTACTCTGGCATTTTTGAGCAACCTGAACTAATTGGTTGACCTGTAAAACAAGGTAAAAATTATAAGAACCACAATCCAAAATAATACCTCTACACTAGCATTCCAATTATATAGATATCATTATGGAGTCAGTGTTATATCATCTCCATAAAGTTATCAGCGACAAAGATAGTCGACAGGTTTACTCAGTGGCCCCAAGATTTTCAGAAGGGGCACAAAATCTGGTACCTTTGGTTCTTCCTGGTTAAAGTGGGTAGAACATTCAAACCTTTGGGAAATTTCAAGAACCGTTGTAGATACTTGAGAATTGTAGCAATCCCAAAAGTTTAACCATATAATTAGTCGACTATGATGGTAATGGACAACATGTTTGAAACAAATAAGAATGGTTATTAGTTCTTTTTGAATCTTGTAGTGCAGCTAAAGGTTTCATCAAGAATATAAATCTAATAGAACAAAGACACACAGATGTGGTGACGAATGGAGCTACTTTACAGAGATATTCTGTTAACTTGCAGTCTTACACCCAACATAGCATGCAGAATCATATACCTGTGGTGCAACTAACTTTCGAGGAAGAAGTTCTTCGTGGCGCCTTACACAGAAATCCCAAGAAAATATCTGAGCAAATTATCAAGATTTTCAGTGGACAATATAAACAAAAGATTCAAACAGTAAATATAGTTAGATATGGTGAAGATCTATAACCTTCAGGTCTTGAGTGAATACGATACGAAGTTGACCCTCACGAACAACACGAAGCTGCTCATACACACACTCTTGAACTGCTTTGGTATATTCTAACATCATCAACCCAGAAGGAAATCTTACTTCACGCGGCAAGTCCAAAAACAAAAGTTCATCGATCACTCCACCACCAAATTTGACTACGTTAAGTCTGGGTAGTATATCAAAAGTTGCCTCTGTTAAACAAATCCAGAATGCAGATATTATTAGGCTAGCATTATCACACAAAAGGGAACATGCTAACAATCAAGATACAGGTATGAACAAAACAATATCCATACCAAATCCCCTTCTTCCAGATTTAGTTCCGCATATGTCACACTGCCAAGCATGCTGAAGAAACAAATATCAAGGTCAGATTATCAACCCATCAAAGCATCAGAAGTACCATGACAATAAAAGGGCAAGGAAAAAAAATATGACAAGCAAATCCTATAATTTATTAGTTTGGCTTTGCACCATTTATTCCCCATTTATGAGAGAGATAGAAACAAGTGATAGCTTTTATGGGATCCACTAAATAAAATGAATCATACTAAACTATCACTTGTGTCCATCTCTCTCATAAATGGACAATAACTAAATGGAGCAAAGTCGAACTCACAATTTACAGCTCTTGTCTAGAGGTATTCTGAGAAGTTGCCTACAATTACATGATGATAACATAATCTAGTCCATTAAATCTTTGAATTCAAGATTTAATCAATAGCAAATATTGCAGCATCATCCTATTCATGGAATAACATACAAGGAACGAATAAGAAGTGCAAAAACTGACCGTAGTTGCCTGGGGTAAAACACCAGCTGAATGGTGTCCAACGTTACTATATAATGCTAAGCACCACCGTTGCTTTGCACGAGGAGAGTAATATTCAGCCACAAATTTTCTCCAATATGCAATACTATTATCCTGAGAAAACAGATCAATAAAATTTTAGTCGTGTTGTACCTAATCTAGATGTTAAAAGAAGCAACCAAAACGTTAAAAATAAAGATAAAATACAATGATTAGATTATGTGCTTAAAACAAAAAACAAAAATAAACAAATGATTTACAGCATCACAAACAGAATTAAACATCCCCAAATCATAAAAGGTTGATGTTCCATAAACTAAAGAAATCATGTAGACAGGTTTTCTCATGCAGCAAATAAAAAAACTGACATTTGGCCGCTGTCTTTGATGATAGAGGTACTGCATCAATCGACGGGCACATACACCTCCAACACCACCACCATCATACGGACGCTTCACACCAGCTGAGGGCTGCATCATTTGTTGTGGTATTTGCTGCCTCTGCATTTGCTGTTGTTGCTGCTGCTGTTGTTGCTGCAGAAACTGCATTCGCTGAGCCTGGGGTAATGACTGAAAGATTTGTTGCTGAGCTTGGGGCAACGACTGAAAGATTTGTTGTTGCTTCAGCCTCTGTTGCTGAAACATAGCCTGTAACTGTGGATTACGATTTTGGAATTGTGTGGGGTCTTGTCTCTGAAGAAGCTGCTGTATTACCTGCTGTTGCATTATATCATCTTGTTTGATATCCAGCCTACGTTTTTTCAGCAGGTGGGATATATTATTTGGATCTTGAGTGAAAGATCCAGGCACTTGTGCACCCGTTTGGTGCGAAGATGAGCCAGCTTGAGAAGCAGGCAAAAGCATAGAACTTGAACCACCCTGCAGCTTCTGTTGATTCTGCTGCAACTGCAACTGTTGAGCATTCTGATCTTGATGAGAATTCTGCTGTACTACAGAGGAACCATCCATTGCAGGTGACCCAGAAATACTAATATTGTTTGATGTAAATGACAAGGGTGAGGCAGGTAATCTTAAATACGAGTCTCCATTAATGCTTGCACTTCTTTGCATATGGCGCTCACCAGAGAGTGCAGAATTTGCATCTGTGACTAAAGAACTAGCTCCAACACTTGGCGCTGAGTTTGCCACACTGTTCAAAATTCCGTTATTCATATCCCCAGAAACCGGACCAAGGTTGGAATGACCAGTTCCTGGTATAGTGTTAGATGAGTTAACTAACGATGAGCTCAAGTGAGAGTTAACTAAATTATGTGACTGCCCCTCTCCTTGAAAAAAAATTCCAGAACTTGATGATGATTGAGCTAAACCTCCTGCCACCCGAGAAGGTGCCATGGGAGGTATGCCCCCTTGGTGACTGGAATCAAGGTAGCTATTGTGAGCCAGGCTTAACTAGTGTTTAAAATATATCCTCAAACAATAGACAAATTGAATATTAAACCCTGACTGTATCTCCACTTTCTCTAAGATTTCCAAACTTCACCGACAAACCTGCAAAACACATGTGCAACAAAATGCTCAAAAATTGCAATTTTCTTCTCAAATCTTAACCATGTACAAACTATTCATACAGATCAAACAAAATTGAGAAAATATATACATTAATTAACACAAGAAAGTTGAGCTAAAACTAATACACCAAAATTTAAAGAATGAAAAAAAGAAAAAAAAAACTGATTAAGCTAATACAAAAGTATCGAAATACAAAACAGAGAATAAATTATAGACATTCATTAGCACTAAAGACAGTTGAGCTAAAGCTAATTCACCCAAATTAAAATAAAAATTACATGATGAAGAACCGTATACACTTTTTCAAAATCACGTCAGCAAAATTGATCAATAAATAACCACACTATCACACAAAGCAAAATCACAATCAAACAAATCCATTTATAAAACCCTAACTTTTATTCTTAACATTAGAATTAAACCATCAATCTCATATAAAAGTTAAATCATTACCACTAAGCCAGCCCTCACAATTCACACATACAAAAAAAAACCCTAAAACCAAAAATTACATACCATAACCTAAAAAACAAACCAATTAAACCCCCAATTTTTATTCCAAAAAAATACCAAATCTCATAATCCTAAAATCTAACAACAATGAAATTAACATTTCAAATATCCCAAATCAATTAAAAATGTAAGCTTTAAACTCATTAAACAAACAACACAAAAACAAAAAAACTAGAAAAATTCACTTAATGTTTACCATGATCAACAAGCAATGATTTGAAAATTGAACCCTCACAATTCACATATTCAAAAGAAAACCCTTAAAACCCCAAAATTAAATATCATAACCTAAAAACCAAACTAATTAAACCCTCAATTTACATTCCAAAAAACACCAAACCACAAAATCCCAAAATCTACAACAACAAAAATTAACAATTGAACTACCCAAAATCCCAAATCAACTAAAAATTCAAGCTTTAAACTCATCACTCACGAAAAAAAAATCACCAAGTTTGTCATGATGAACAAACAATGATTGAAAATTGAATGAAACTTCAATTGAAGAATGAAAAGAAAAAAAAAACCCTAAAACCCAAAATTACATAGCATAACTTAAAATAAAAATCACCAACCCCCAATTCACATTCCAAAAAACACAGAAAAACTCACAATCCCAAAATCTAACAACAATTAAAGTAAAAGTTCAATAACCCAAAATCCCAAATCAACTAAAAATGCAAGCTTTAAACTAATATCACCAAAAAAATTTAAAAAAATTGAATTCACAAAATTTCACTTAATGTTCATCATGATCAACAAGCAATTGAAAAAACATGAAAAAAAAATCAAATAATTTTGAAAGGAAACTCACATCGAAACCTTGAGCTGAAAAAAGTGAAACGTCACTTTCGGAAACAAAAAATTATAAAAAAATAATTAAAAATCGAAACAGTGAGAGAACGAACAAGAACAAGTGATTGTGTAAAGAGAGTATTTATAGTAGCTACTATGACTTGTTTTTACCGGTTCATGTTACTGGCTATAACCGGTTGAATTTCTGGTACGTGTCAAGTGTGTTAGTTTGTAGCTGAGTCGGTGATAGATTCGGAGTTTTACGCTAGGGAGATTGTGTACGTGGCGGGACTTTATTGGTCTAGATTAGAAAGAGAAACTCTTTGTACGCGTGTTTTGCTTTATCTAAAATTAACTAACAATTATCTATTGTCTATCTATATCTATTTTTAATGAATTTACACTAATGATAAGGTAAATGAAGATCTATGTCTATATCTATAGCAACAAAATCAGATTTTCTTTTGAATCTTTATAATTTGAAAAATTATTTTTATAAATGGAATTACGAAGAAGTCGGTAGATAATAGTTGGTTATCGGTCTTTGATACTTTCCTTTTCGAGCTTTGTTAGTCAACGAAATATCTGTCTCTTTCATATCTTGTTTGTATCATATTTTCTGAAAGATCTTCTTCGTAGATGTTTTGTTTAGTAACACGGTGGATATACTAGAATAACGGATGATCCACTGTAATAAACTTACACCTTGTAGCTTCTGCACAATCATAGAGAGTTACCGTGATTCTGACATACACCACTTTGCACTCTTTGGCTCATACTCTTTTCCTTTCACAAAGTTAGTGAAATATGTAAAATTTGTCTATGTACATCTAGTATCATTTGTTCATATCTCCCTTTGTTGTCTAAGTTTCGCATTAAGTTAAAACTATTGTATAACAGTTATGCCTAAGTCTTGTGAAATTCTCTCATTAGTGGGATTTCCATCACAGACACTAGTATGAAGGAAAAAAATCAACATATATAATATGTTGATGAAATATTATTCTCACGAAATACAAAATCAACGTTTTATTATTCATGAGATATATGAAAACATGAAAATATATGTATCACACCTACTATGAATTATAACAGTCATCTATTGATAAGGTAATTAATCAACTAACATTTTATGAATAACTAAGTATGGTTGGTACCAAATAAGATGTTATCTACATAGTTTGTATTAATGTTTAAAGAACAAGAGTTCTAGTGGAAACGAACCATCGGTAAATAAACCTAATCTATATTGTTTCAACATAGAGTGCTTGTCGTATGAAATATCTGATACAACAGTTTTAATTCATACAAGTAAAATAAGATCTATATCTATAATTGATTTCATTTGATAATTCAGCTAAGAATCAAATCTCTTTTTGATACCTCGTAGGTCAGGAAAACTATTTCTATAAATGGACTTGAAAGAAGAAGTCTCTAGATAATAGTCGTTTATCAACCTTCAATACCTTCCTTTTTAGGCTCTTTTAGTCAATGTCAACAATGAACATGCTTCTATCATATTTATTTTGCATTGCATTTCCTAAAAGTTCTTCAACTCATGCAACCACTTATTTGCATTCTCTGGATCGAACAATTTTTCTACTAGAAACGCAATCAATAATGTAAAATTTGTCTATGTCAATATAGTATCATTTGTATGTATTTCTCTTTGTTGTCTAAGTTTTGCCCTAAGTTAGATCTATTGTGGCTAAGTCTTGTAAAACTCGCTTGTTTGTTAAATTTCCATAACAAACAATTGCATGAAAAAATTAATATTAGTATTATGCACATGAAACACCAGTATCATGAAATTACAAAATCAACAATTTGTTATTTATGTGATATATGAAAACACATAAATATATGTCACACATACTATTAATCATAACAATAATATATTGGTAAGGTAATCAACTAACATTTTATGCATAACTAAGTATGGTTAAAATTGAATTAGAGTCCATTCACACACAGTTTGTATCAATGTCTTAAGAATAGACAATCTGGTGAACCGGATCATTCATAAACTCATCTATTTTATGTTTAAACATAGGGTAACCGTCATCTAAAATATTTGGCATAACAATTTTAATTACTATTATTTGCTTAATTGTGTAATGTATAGGTCATATATATTAGACAATTGTAACATTTTAGAATGCCCCGTATATGGTCTCATTTAAAAAGTTTTATATGTGAACCTCGTTCAATTTAACCTTCTGTAACATGTTATTTATTTATTCGTATATTCAATATATTCAATTATTCTCTTCTTTCCTGCTACTATCTTCTTCAACCTTAATTTATTTAAAAGAAATTAAATCTTCGTAAACCTCGTGGAAGGCATTGTGCTCCTGATTTCCACTTCCTCGACCAACGCTCGAGTGTCTTCTTCTTTTTTCCTTGTCAATTTCACCATTGTCTGAGACAACAATGTTGAATTGTAGAATTTACTCGATGTCGGAGACAACCACTAAGGTGATATGTCTTGTGACGGTCTTACAACGACAAGTTTCAGTTGCGATGAGGGGGAATATGAATTAGAGGAAACCAGAGCAGAATGGGAACACAAGAGTCGAGATTTTATGGAGAAAGTGGGAACTCAATATTAGAAGATTTTTAGTTTTCGACAAGAATTCTGAAAGAATCGAGAGGGTTTACGAAACCTAATGGCGGCAGGGCGATTGTGTAGGGGTGTACATGGGTTGGGTCGACCTGGAAAACCCGGTCAAACCCACAAAAAAAAATAGTGGGTTGGGGTTGGGTAATTTGGTGAGTATAGTTTTAAAAATGAAAAACCTATACAAATAACAGGTTTCGAGTAAAACCAGACCCAGACTAATAAACCCACTTACCTAATAATGGAGTCCATCTTTGCTCCATTTAGACTTCCTCAATTTACCCCATTTCAAGTCCTAGATGTGTGACATGTGGAAAAAATAAAATCAATGGCTGTGATTAAAAGGTTTGAAAAAAAAAATCTTTAATGACATAAAAAGTCTACGCGCTGCTGCTACAAACTCTCCTTCCTTTTCTCTGATACTGATACAAATTCTAAATCAAAGCAAACATATAAAGCAACTGAATCAAATTCTCTGATACCGCAAAAATCCATTTGAATTTCTAAATCAAAGCAAACTTATGGATTTCTAAATCGAATTCTCCGATATCGCAAAAGTCCATTTTACTAGTTCTTGTACAAAGCAAAAACCACATATAGATTTCTAACAAATTCTAAATCATTTATTCTAACAAACATATGAAGCAACTCTTCTTAAACATTATTTTTTTATAAAAAACAGAACCTCAACTTATAAAAAAGAATGTTTTTTAATTTTAATCCATTCAAAATTTGGAACAACCATTTCAGGTTCTGATGGAATTTTTAAGGTTTCAGAGCTATAAAATCACCATTTTTTATAACCATTTAATGATGGCACTTTGAAGCAGCGACAGCGGTGAAGAGAAAAGTTTAATTGAGAATGATTTAGGTGAGGTGATGTGAAACAGAAGGGGAAGAGTGCGCCGATGGATGGAGGGAGCGGTGCAGCGATGGCGGCACTGGTGGGAGGGAGAGAGGCAGCTGTGAGATTTTGAGAGAAGGAAGAAGGTGAGTTTGCATCAGTGTAAGAACGCCTAGGCTTTTTTTGTAATTAAAGAATTGTCTTTTCCAAACCTTTTAATCACAGCCATTAATTTTATTTTTTCCACATGTCACACATCTATCATTTGAAATTGGGTAAATTGAGGAAGCATAAATGGAGCAAAGATGGACTCCTAATAATGCCAACATTTTTATTTTTATTTTTATAGGGGAGAAGGAGAATACCAACCATTTTGGTGATAAATCAAGTCTAATTTTTTACATTGACACAAGGCATCTTCTATATTAAAAACAAAACACGCTAAAGTTATAAATTAGGATGTTGGACTTTTTGGTTATTTTAATGCTAATGAAACTGTATGTCATGGAATTTTAGTTTGTTGTAAGTATTTTATTATGAATTTTATTATTTTATGATGATAAAATACAGTGAAAATAAGTTACACAGTCTTTTCATAAAAATAAAAAAGTTGAGTCATTTTTATGAAAAAAAATATAGGGATTCATCATTCAGTCATTTAATATTAACAAAGAAAATAATAATAATTATTATTTAGGTAACCAAATACCCAACCCAACCAAAAACAAAAAATTAGTGGGTTTGTTCAAATAAGCCTAGTAATATAATGGGTGCTTATTTTACTTCACACAAACCGGAGTACCCTACACGGTTTAGATCTTGGGTCTGGCCAAACCCAATCTAAAACCGACCCACGTATGACCCTAATTAAGGGAGGGGTGGACATCTAGAATAGAATAGAAAGAAGAAGTGTGTGTGCATTTATACAAAGTAAAAAATATATATTTCCTACAGTGCCAACCAATTATATCTGATATTTTTTAAAGGTCCATCCATGGAACTTTTCTAGAGGGTGCATATTAGGAGCTCCAAACATTCTATGTAAACAAATATAAATGCGTATTCTCTTGCAAAGAATTGTACACACACATGTGTGTGTTAGTCTCTCATGTATGATTGAAGAATAAGATATGCATAAATATGTATATCATCAAAATGTATAGTATACAATCCTAATTATTTAGCCTAAATATACAAACCAATAAATTAATTAATGTTTTGAATAAAAAACAAATAATTTCATAATAAGTATAAAGTTACCTTTTGAAAGATTATTTCTCAAAATAATCTCGTGAAGAAGTCCAAGATAATAATTGTATATCATCCTTTAGTATTTTCTTTATGTTGAGTCATCTTCTTTATGCTCTCTTAGTCAACATCAGCAAAGCAAATGTCTCTATCATGTCTTTTTTGCATTGCCCAAAAGATGTTCTTTAGCTCTTGTAACTTCTTTGAACTCTTTGGATCAAACTCACGTTTAAAATGATGTGGTTCTCTTTCAGAAAGACAATCACTAATGTATAATTTGTGTCTATCAATTAAGTATTGTTTATCTTTATCTTCTTTTGTTGCCTCAAGGCCTCACGCTCATTGTCAGACATCTGAATAAGTTTCTCCTTATGCTAGATATATTGTATGAAAATTGTGGCAAAGTCTTGTAAAATGCGCTCATTAGAGGGATTTCCATCAGAAACACTTGCACGAAGAAATCAACATATATACTATGTAAATTTAGCATCAGTCTCATGAAATCCAACATCAACAATTTCTTATTCACACGATATATGAAAACATGTAAATATATGTAACACACATTATGAGTCATATGGATCACTTATTAATAAGATATTCATTCAACTAACATTTTATTCATAACTAAGGCAAGTACTCAATACGAGTCCATTCATAAATAGTTTGTATCAACATCCAAAACAAATGTCTAGTGGAATTCAACCATTGATAAACTCATATTCTATTTTGTGTTTTTATATAGGGTACTTGTCATGAAAAATATCTAGTATGATGACTTAATTTATGCTATATTGTGAAATTATGCAATGTAAGGATCATATATATTAGACGTCTATAACAATTTTATCCAAAAATATATTTACGTATGTCCTCTTATAAAATTTTTTACATACAAACGCACGCACGTGTGCACACACATTAGCCTTTCATATATGATTGAGGACCAAACACAAACAAATATACATATCACCAAAACATATGATATAGTCCTAAATATGTGGGTGTCACTTATTTTTCCTCTAATAAAAAGTTGCAAATCAAAAGTGAATACACATTTCATGCTAATAATCAGTCAAAAATAATTTTACAATCCTCTATGTAGTAAGCGTTTGACCCAACTTAATTTTTTCTTAGAAGCTACTTTAACTTTAAGGTTAAAAATAAGAACTTTATAATTGAAGTTAGAGTTGTTTGACAAAGTTTTCTTTATATCTTACAAGTTGCTTAAAAACACAAAACCACTTTGTAGAATAATTTTATAAAAAATTTAATTTAATTTAAAATCAACACAAATGGAAAACGATGAGTGATGGTTAATACTATTTTATTATATATTGTATCTCTACAATCACATTAATACAAATTTATTTTGTCATACTTCCATTCACCTAACTAAATAAATTAAGTTGATAAATATTTAACAAAAAATCTCAAATTAAACGAATCGTCATTTCCTTTATCAATTTTTTTTTATAAAATAAAATCTTTTATTATTTTGATTTAAGAATACAAGTTCTATATTTTTACAAATTATTCATGTGAAACTCTATATTTTTTCTTTACCAATGATAGGCACACCTTATTTTTATATAAAAAAAGAGTTAATGATTTCTTCAACAAAAAAAAGAGAGTAAATGATACTATTCATTCGTGTGACTATAAGAGGGGTTTCAGTAATATTATTGCTGAGAAATAATATTGAAAAATAATTGATTCAGCAATTGTTAAGATTTGATGATGTGTCATTAGCCAAAAGTCGTGTGTTTCTGACAATAAGCTTATATTATTAACTTTTTTCCAATTTACTTTTTGTTCTATATTTTATTTTTAAGAAATGTTCTATATTTAAAATTAAGGTTGTTATTTTTTGTAGACCTTTTCATAAATAGTGTTTGGCCATACTTCTCCTTTTAAGTGAAGAAAAGATAAAAATAAGATGGGCCATACATTTAGATCGTAGTTAATGCAAGGGTGTCAATAATTTTATATTTCGATTTAACATAATGGTGTTGCAGATTGTTTACATTTATCAACTGAAAAATGGCATGTATATAATTAATAAGTGAAAGAAAGAAATAGTTCAAAACATAAGAGTAAGTGTCGACAAATATTTTGTTAAACTTACAGTTTCTGTCATTGAACAGAAAAGTCAGTTGAAGATTGTGTGAAGCAACCACTGCAATGGTTCGTGGTGACTGGAGCAAATCATTCACCATTGTGGAGGGTGCACCTGCAAAGACACTCAAACACTCAAGTTAGTGAGAATTCCATGAGGTTTGAGGATATTTCTAAGAATACGAGTGTGTACCTTGTTTCTAGTGTGGCACACTCTATATACTAACCCTAGGCTTGGATATGCTGGTTTTTTCTTTGTGGCTTGATGGTTGAGTGATCGTTAGTTCAAACGAATGACTCAGAGGTGCTTTGAGCGTGTCATCTTGTACAACATGGCTCTTCATCGGTGCAGGTAGACTGTAGCAACAAGTGGATGTCTTATTAGGCCTTAGTTGTCGAAACTGCCTCGAGATCCATAGGATTGGGCCTTGGCCTGTTCCGCAAATCTTACCTATTGCAAATTTTCAATAAATATATTCTTTATAAACTATCTTTGAAGTAATATTTTTATCTTCACATTCTTCACCTTTCAACAATATGTTCTAATCATTCTTTTGAAGTAACGCTTGATATTGAATCATATATTTGTATCTTCAAATTTCACCTGCTACCACATTTACACATATAATAACTAACTAATGAAAAGATTTATCTTTAGGCTAGATGTCAGCTTAAGAAATTGTACAATATATTTGTTGTTGTAACTATTGACCAAGAATAAGGTTTAGGCATATTCACGGACCATGCCACAGTCTTTAAGATATTTTGCAACTCTATCTAAATTATGCAACAAATTTTAGTCTTCTTATCCACATGATAAGACAACTCTCTATGTCGAAGAGAACCCAAAAAACCAACACCGTCACAAACTACCACAATTGTTAGGGAAAACAAAACCAGAGGAGAAAATCATTTCTGATAGAAATCACATTACGGTAGATTTTTTTTCTTCATATGCTCTCATGAGTTAAAGACACCCACACTCTCATATTATACATTGATACATTATTATGATATCCAAACACATCATGCTTATTAAAACCAAGTTGCCACTGTTTTTTTATAGGCAATGAAAAGAATGCAACGGTGATCAAATATGCAATATCAAATTTAAAACAAAAAGTACCTAATCGATTTTTTTAATAAAATCATTTAACAATCTCCGTTTAATTTTATTAAAAACTATTTTATCAAACAATAAGGTAATTCAACATAAGTTTAAGTATAAACAATGTTGTTCGTAGACTTGAGTCATTGCATAGTTATGATATTTCAAATTCTTCCATAATGATATGTAGTCTTGATCTTTATCTTTGACAATACTCTTAAAAAAAAAACTGTCTTTGACAATATTACACACTCAATATTTTAGGCTGTATTTCAAAGGCTCGTGTGTCAGGTGATGCATGTTATTTCAGTATGATAAATATTTTAGAAAATTCCATACAACTTTTCATAGAGTGTGGTATCACTTCCACAATCAAAGCATACTCGTGTAGCTAAGCTCCGCAATCCATATAGAGTATAAAACCCATTAACAAATTGATTAAGCCGCTTGTTGTTCAAGTGTCCTCAATATTCTAGAAACGGGCTAAATAAACTTTTCATTTTTTTTAAAATCTAAGTTTTCATTGCGAAGGTTATGATGGTTCTTTTGTCAAAGTGAACAAACGAAGAAATTTACAATTAAGTTTATTGAAACTATATAAATAAAACTAACTATTAATCAATCAATAATGATCAAGTGAATATTAAATCAATTTTCAATTAACTATACCGTTCACAAATTAATGTCAAACAAGATATCAAATTCTTTTAGTAAAACAAAAGATACCAAATTCTTAATACAATAATAGTATAACACAATTGAGAAATCAATTTTACTTGACAGAGAAATTAAGACCATAGATCTAATTTCTAGTATTTATCATAGAATATGAATCACACAATTATAAAAATTGAATCTTGTAACATACCAATAATCACAGAAATATCAAATTCGATCTCAAAATCAACAAATCACAAAAATTATGAAGTGAAAAAATTTAAATAGAGGGTTGAGGGAGATCTCACCGGTGTTTTCATACTTGATCGATCGTATATCTTATCCCGTGATCTACATCAAGTCCCCCACACAATTCGTACGCTACTTTCTTCCATTGTGAATTTATGTGAAAAATACATAATTCTCGAGGGTCTTATTTCACTTTGAAGAACAAATTATCAACAAGGGAATCCCTAAAACCTAAAAATTCGAAGAACATCCATCTTCTAATTGAAAACCGATAACCTCAAATTGAAAAAAAAACCTCTTCAATTGAGAAAATAAACTAAACCCTAAAATTTCCTCGCTTTAGGAATGAACGGATCCACACTTTTCAACAAAGAAAGATTCCCCACCCCCCCTTTCTCAGTCTCACAATAAGAAATAAGTATCTTTTTTTGTGTGATCTAAATGAATTTTGTAGACGAAATATATCAAATGAATATTTAGAGGAAAAACTCTTATGCAAATTATTATATGGAAACAAGTTTCAATGAGAAAACATAATTTATTGCACTTTAAAAAGACACTTTTACTTCGTGGGAATGGGAATCAATTAGTATAATTAGACGAACTCATTCGTGCATCTCGTAGGAAATCGACAAATTGATTTGGGTTAATTAAGTTTTTAGTCCCAATACATATATAAGATTTTGATTTTAGTCCCACTAAAATAATTGAGAAACTTTTGGTCACTCAAATGTTCTCAATCGTGATTTTTTGTCTTTGTTGTTAACTTCAATTAATGGATGATGGCGTGGCAATGCCACTTGTGCTCAGTTGAAGAAGATGGCGACTAAGTAGTAATTTGCGTGTTAGAGGTGTGGAACATTGGTCCAATTTTGCTTCTTTGCTGAGGTAGGTTCACCATGGTCTTTCTCTTTTTCATTTGTCTTTACATCTTTTTCTTTATATTTAATGGGTTATGGTCGGTTGTGTTAAATTTGTTGTATGTAGAGTTAATGGCAATGTGGGGTAGGATTCAAATTTATATTTGCGTCATTTTAGGGTTGAATATGTTTTTTATTTACACTACATCATTATTGTATGTATAATGTATGTAGCATTTTAGAACTCAGAACAATGAGTCATTGATTGGACCGCATATATAACTATTAACCCTTTAATACTAAATTTTTAAAATATTAATGACATAAATAACTATAAAATTCAATATAAATTCATATGTTTAAAAAAATCACACATTTGATAATATATCTACAGTTCAAAATCTTCAAAATCATTGAAATATTCTTTTAACAAATGATTGCGAACTCTCTGCATTAAAGCACACGTTCTTGGTGTCATTTTTTGTCATATTATTTTCATATAATATTATTTTATTTAGTTATATAACCATATAAGCCTGAGCCCATTGAGTATAAACTACATAAGAAAATATCTCGTCACACACAAAATTGCTTAGAAGCATTAGTAAAAGACCAAAATACCATCAATGACAGTTAACTGTCATTGATATAATGACATTTAATTGTTGTTGGGTCAGAGTACGGTAGTTAACTGCAGTTGGGTCAGAGAACGGAAGTTAACTATTGTTGCCCTTTGATAGGCAGACAACAACAATTATCGTGTTAACTAGGACACATATTAAACAATCATACATATAAAAAATTAAAATTCCATAAATTGACACCAAATCTCTATTGCCAATTTAGGCAGTCACAATTGGAATGAACACAAAAATATAACTTATTATTTGCAATCTTCGACCTCAACATGATACTACATCGCCATCATCATAAATAATTAAAGGATAATAAACAGTTTTGTAGAGGTCTTTATCTTTATCCGCTCTCAGGTCTACACATGGTGTATGTACAAATAATGAGATGTCATATGATTTTCATCAAGATGAACAAAGTATTTGTTAAGTCGTGTCTTAAACTCATCCAACTTATCGATGGGGGTTAAGAAAACCTTAACCGTCCTCTTGAAAATGGAGTATCAAACATGAGCTTTAACTTTCTCATTTTCAGACATGTTTCACTTGACAAAAGTAAATGGAATAACAAATATCATAATAAAACGAAATGATAGGTAAAATAAGTTGCTGATCAAACAGAGACATATATTTATATAAAATGCACTGCAATAAGAACCATATCAACTTTTAGAATCTGAATCTTATAGGAACTACTTTTAGATAGTGTGTAAACATGTTTTCAATTGGTTGATTTCAGTCACAGCAATCTGAATTTTACTTTGTCAATTAAAGTTACGAATGAAAAGCTACGATATAAAGTGCGAGTAAATTCAGTAAGCAAAATGTTCCTGAGCTCACAAGAGCAGCACAGCCACTTACATGGCACCAACATGTAGAATATGTGATCCAGATTGAAGGATTTATGGATTTTCAGGTATTTTTTTGTGACCTTATTTCATGTTGCGTGATGTTGAATTTTGTTCAAAATGCTGTTATTGAAATTAAAACATAAAAAGTGTATTGTTTTATTGTTATTATTTGATTGATAACTGAAAAAGAATCCGAAACAAACACAAAACAATGAAGGAAAACTATATCAAAACATGATTTTAGTAATATCTAGAGTGTTACTATTAATATTGTGCCTCCCTTTACTGATGTAATAATAACACGACACTAATTCGTTGTATCTAAACCTCTATGTACATCTGGAATGGCACCGTGATGAAGGATTGGTGATGCGAAAGTGGCTTGAGATAGAGAGGGAATTGTTGATCGTGTATGTAGAGAAAGGGGAGTTTACGTGTTGGTGCTATTTGCCTACCTTATGTCGTTTTCTTTTTCAATCGAAAAATAAGCTACTTAAATGGGTTGGTTTGGTGTGATTCAGTGCATGGTATTGGTTTATGTTATGATGTCACAAATATTCTTAATTTCCCTTTAATTTTATTTAAAGTGTGTTTGGATGGAGGGTTTAGAAGAGGAAGGGAGGGGAAAGTTTACTTTTCTTTTTTAAATTACAGACATTATTATAAAATGATGTTTTGAAAATTGAATTAACAACATGATAAATGATCATATAATACTTCAAAAACACTTAATTTATTTAAAAAAAAACATTTTACATTGTTCGTAATTTAAAAAATAAAAGTGAGTTCACCCATCTCTTCCCCTCAATCCAAAAGAATTGCTTAATTCTTCGAGGGTATTTTAGAAAACCACTAATGATGTGTATTCTATGTGTCAAAAACTACATAAGTCAACAATACCATCTCTCTCATCTATGCAGCCCAGCGGTTACCAACATAAATCTCTCATCTTCTTTTGTTCCCTAGTTGACTTCTTCTTCTTCCCATGCTCTGCAATGGCTCTTATCACCCCAAACAATCTTTTGAAATTATTCACCCTGATTTTCTCCCAATTCTCAAAATAAAAAACCCTTGTTACCTATTGTGTGTGGATCAATCTCCCATGGTTCTGTTTTCCTTATAAGTCGAGGGTATTTCCGCTGATTCCGTCTTTCAAGTCATACCGTTATATAAGTCGAAGGAATTTTGAGTTTAATGTTGCAACTCTGAATATGCTTTCTCTTTATTAGTTAATTTCCTTGTTCCTAATATAAAAACCTAATAATTCCTTCTTTCCGTTTGTTGTTTGAATTCCTGATATAAAAACCTAATAAAACCTAGATTCTCCATGGAGTAAGTTTTTGTTTCCAACTTGTATTGGTTATTCGTGATTCCGTGGAAAATACTCCGTTGGAAATAGCCGTGTTTTTTTTTTAGGGGATAAACCCTAATTATTTTACAAGGGTTTCATCCTTGAAAAATATTTGGAAGCGTTTCACTTTGAACTTCAACAACCACACTGTTCCTATGAATATCCCACCTCCACCTAAAGTGGTGGTGCTACTGGTAATCCTCCCTGAGGAACTTATTGTAGAAGTCTTATCCTTCCTTGGAGTGAAATATCTGATACGGATGAAGTGTGTTTGCAAGTCTTGGAAAGCCCTAATCTCTGCTGATCGAGTATTTATTAAAATGCATCTGAAGAAGCAATCTGCACGAATGACACACCTCGCACTTCTCTCAAATACTTCTGATGAAGGTTCGGAAGATTGTAGGGCAGTACCCATCTCTCGTTTGCTAGTGACTACTTCAAATTCCATCACCCTTACCGATGACAATCCTTTATAACGATTTAGAAACAAGGACGCCATTAGGATTGTTGGTTCATGCAATGGATTGGTCTGCTTGCGAATTTGTTCTTATACTGCTGAGTATACCGAATACTCGTTCCGTTTCTGGAATCCTGCCATAAGGATTATATCTGAAACATTTGTGTCTCCTCCCATTTCCCTCAAGCTCCGTGAAAATATTCACAACTTCTCGTTTGGTTATGATGATTCAACAGAGACTTACAAGATGGTGTTGTTATGTTTGAAAGAGGATGGCAACCTTATTACAACTGTGGTAAGAATTTTTACTTTGGGTGATTGTGTTTGGAAAGATATTGATTGTTTCCCTGTTGTATTAGTGTGTCCTCTTTTTTGTTGGGTTGCAAGAGATGGTGTTTATTTCAATAATAGTATTAATTGGCTTGTTCGTCGCCAACATAATTGTCATTTGAAGAATATTACAATTGAACAATTAATGATTATCTCACTTGATTTGGGGACAGAGACATATACAGAATTGTTGCTCCCTCGATGTTGTGATGTAGACCTACATGATTCTACAACTCTTTCTCCAACTCTTTCTGTGTTGAATGATTGTCTTTGTTTTTCTTATACTCTCAAGAAAACCCATTATGTCATATGGAAAATGAAGGCATTTGGAATTTGAAGAGTCTTGGACTCAATTCCTTAAAGTTAGTTTTTTTAATCTTCAATTAGATTATGAGTCTCGTGAGTTGGAGATTGGTTATACTCCTGAATTGATTATGTATCCATTGTGTCTTTCTGAGAATGGTGATGTAGTAGTATTTGGAATGAATATTAAAGACGAAGCAATCGTCTATAATTGGAGAGATAATAGAGTAAAGAGAATTAAAAGTACCAATGAAGTTTTGTGGTTCAATGCCAAGGGATATGTTGAAAGCTTGGTATCGACTTCTTGAAAGTAAGTTTTGTTTGATCATTTACTTGTTTGAATTTTTGTTAGTTTGTGTATGGTGTACAATGAAAAGTGTGATTATTTTCATACTATGGTTTTGATTTGATTATATTGTTGAATGACTATCTATTTTATCGTCAATTTTATTTTAATCTACGCTTTAAAAATCTACATATAGTTGTTTCCTCTGTTTTATATAGTCATTTTGCCCTCGAATTTATTTGCTTTGTAAAAGTGAAATTTTATTGTTAGTTATGAATTTCTTCAATTTGATTTACTGTTCTAATTTTGAGCTGTTATGTGTATGGCTATGGTTAAAATTTCTAAGCTCGTGCCATAATTAATAGTTCAGTACCATTGTTGCTACTTGCTAGATTGACCCTTTTTACAGCATGGATCTACGTCAGTATGGCATTTCAATTCCTATACACATGCAAGGTGCTATTATTGCAAGAGACGTAAGACCTAGCAGAGTTGTTGGATACTTAGCAGTTTATAAGTAAACCTTGTGGGAGGAACATAGGGGTTGGAATCATAAGGAGGTCGTAATCGAGTTTTATAATACATATTTTAATTTTTGTTTTATAATTCAAAATATCCAGTTTGAATATAGATTTTTTGATCTTGATCAAATGACCATCCATGTTCTGAATGCATGAATAAAAATAAATAATTTCCAAAAAATAAATAATATCTTTCCAAAGCAGGTTAGAAGAATCTGATATATGCAATAGTTTAGTCATTGCCTAATGAAAATGCAACACCAATGCAGTTTCCATGGACGGAACCTGTGGGAAAAAGAGAGAAAACTTGATCATTTTCTGATGATAGAATGTGATGATATTGATTCTAGATCTGATAGAAGAGAGTAATATAGCTGTAGGATGGTTATTTAGCCATGTCATATTATGTGTAATACCTATTTAAAATTACTACCTGTTATTTAAATAAGTTATTAAGTAATTTTGTTCAGAGTTTTGATGAATATTGAGTGTGTCCTCTTAATCCACCGAAATATAATTATTTAACAGTTCTAAGTGGTTTACCTTACAACGACAAGTTTTCAATACTAATATAATAAATAAAAGTTACAATATATTGGATTTTAACTTTGTTACTTTTTGGGCGAAACAGGATCACCATAAGTTCAAGCAGCTATATCATTCATCTGCGTTGTTGATCAAAGCACTGAGGCAGGCTGCTTATCCATTTCATTTTTTTAATTTTGATTCCACATGTTTATTGGTACATTCAAAGGTTGTTTCCTACTTTACTTTAGTTCTTTCCTACAATACAAGAGTTGATAGTTATAGCAACATTTTGATTTGGAAATATTTACCTTGCTTGTATGATTCATTTCTTTACACAAGTTGATAGTTTGCAGAAACTACCAATTTGCAAGCTCATTAACACAGTATTTTTGTTTTCACAAAATGTCTTGTTAATATTTATTTTGATAATCAAAATCTCATGTTCGATTCTCTCAAAAAATATATTTATTTCCATAATTTATTTTGCTCTGGGATTGGTTCAAAGTATATTATGTTAAATCTGGTCTATTGCTGCTGTCACATACAGGACTTTGTTGCTAATTATGCCTATATGATAGTATTGTATTGTCATGGATTATGCCCCAATTTCACTTTATTATGTTAGTTGTATTTATTTTTTTTGCATGTGAAATTGAAACAATTCCTGGCTAGCAAGGTCGATGCTGCTATTTTTAAAGACGATGTTGAAATAGATTGGCCCCCTTTCGGATGAGAAACTGAAGTTGAGGTCATATATGTTGTGTTTTATTTTGTTTTCTTAAGTTATTGAAATGTGGAGGTTATGAATTACATAATTAAGGATAGATAAATGCTAAGATGTATAACTTTTAATAATGACAAACCGAGGTCAAGGATAAAATCTTCTGATCATATTCATGAAAAATAAAAATTCGAATCATCTACTTTTATAAGTTACAGAATTTGTAAAAGTGCTTCTAGAGGGCACTATTCATGTATGTGAATGGACTAACCGTGAGATACCCTCTAATATAGAAACCGTGTGAATGTAAGTTACAGAATTCCTTCATGTATCCACTTAGAGTGTTTGGCTTCTGTGTGCAGTTTCTGCTGCTCTTCTGCATGGGTATGCCGGGCGTTATTGGGGTTTAGTGTATGTGCGGGGTTTTGACTGGTTTTTTGGTCTTTGTTTCTCGGTTTTGGGGATGTAGATTTGTGGTTTTTTGGCTTTGTTAGTTTTCAGTATTGCCCCAGTTTTGTTGCGGCTGTGACTGTGTTTGTTTTGTGCGTTTTTGTGTTTGCTGTAGTCCCTGTTGTGCAGGCTGTTTTTACAGACTCTATTGTATCGTGTTGCTCTTTTTGCTTGCTTGTACGTCTTGTGCTTGCGGCGGAATTGTTCATGAATTTTTTGGCAGGTTAAAAAAACATGTGTAAGTGAGAATCAAATATGGAAAGGATCTGGTGGCACAAACCAATCATGGAAGAGAGGTCTAAGATCTTCTGATTACTATACTGTAAATGTCCAAAATGCAATTAGCTAGCCACTATAACTAACAACCGTATTTCGATATCTATTTTGAAAAACAACAATGAATCTCTTTGAAAGACTTAACATTATAATATTCTTCTCCTAGTTTCCCTCCAAGATGTCATTGAGATCTTGAAAAATTAAGTGGGAAATCACACCATGGATCCTAATCAGGTACAACACAACCTTCATTTCAAGAAGAACTGCATGTCCCTTTTTGCCCTCGACCATCCCAAACACTAAAGACCCTCCAAACATCCCAACCACCAAATGACTATCCACCAAAACTGAAAAGGATGAAGGGAATAGTGTAGTTCTAATTCTGTTGATACAACTTTCATTCGATCTTGCTGAGTTCAACTATAAATAAGCTTGATAGTCAAAAGTAAAAAATCAAGCATATGTTACCGCAACCGAAACTACAGCCATAATATATAAGGGTTTTAGAGGTCTCCGTAACGGTGTTGTAAAAGGAACTGTGGCCGCGTCGGCCGCTATACTTTGCCGCAACATCAAAATTCGCAGCATAATCACAACGGCTACAATTTAGAACCGTAAATTTTTCTATTTTTCTATTACTAACATTGACGACATCTGGAGGGTTAACTAAAACGACAGCAAATTTACACCTTCCTCACATGAGGCTGATTAGAGATTACTATTTCAATCATAAACTTATTTGGTTTGACCGTGCATATAGAAAACAGTAAGAACCATGCATAAGCAACAGCATGTAATGTATTTATTCAATTTAGATCAGAAATGCACACACCATAATTCATTTTATAGATCATATTCTACAACCAACTAAAGGAATTATCTACACAAGTGTCATTAAACTACTAAAGACTTGTGGAGATCTTAGGCAAGTCATTTCAAGAAAAAGAAAAAAAAGATAAGTTCATCAGCACAATGTATATTTATTTATTACTCTTTAACCTTACATATCCATAGAACACTAATTTATCATGAGAGTTGTAAGAATCAAGTGGCCATGGAATAAAGTTGCATTACTGCTTGTACCAAAAAATAAAAAAGTTGCATTACTGCAGCTCAAGAATAATTGCATAAACAAAATTAGACACAGTAATTATATTATGTCTTCTGATATCAAGAAACCTACACTTATAAATACACATCACAAAAAGGATCCAAATTGATAAAATAACTTGGTCATTCGAACTAAATTCTGGATAGAAATAAAAGAGAAATTAACTTTGGTCATAAAAAACCTACAACAAAGATCTAAGAAAACTAACGACGGGTCTATCAATTCATGGATCTAAGAAAACGCACAATGCTCTTGTCCTTGCACAAAAACCTATTAGTCTCTAATAGAGAAAATCACTTTTCAAATTGTGTGATCGATCTCATACAGGGAAAACTATGTTCAACAAATGTACAATGAATCATAGTACAACAAATGTTAGATTAGCATTTGGCAGATGGTTTCATTCTAAGTGTCTGCCTGCAAATAAAACTTTGATTTCATGAGATGAGAATCTAACTTCAGCAGCAGCAGGGCACAGCAGAAACTATCGAAATTGCATTTCCTTTCAAGTAATACATTAAAACTAACAAAAACAATTTTTTCAGTGGTGAGTTTTTTCAACAGAAGAACTTCGACAAAAATCCTCACTGTCATTCAATTTAATTTGCACTTGCTCCCTTCCCCAGAACACAACTTATATCTTATTGCAAACATCTTATATAGAAAATAGAGATGGGTCCTAAAGAACAAAATAAAGGGTAAAACAAATGAAAGAGGTACCCAATTTGCATTAAAAACACACTACCATTTGAACTGAAGAACAACTACATAAAACAAAAGCATATCAGAAATTTGTTTCAACAATCTATTAAAGCAGTAGTTCATAAACAGAATCACCTATTTCCTTTTTATCAACTTATTAATGTTGCACTAAATAAAACACTAATAATTTCAGAAGGAAATCAATCCAGCACAACTAGTTTCTGATACTCAGGGCCGGCGATGGCAGCTTCCATGGCTTCTACCGTCATTATCCAAGAACAATTTCAGCAGATTCTTCGAAAACCCACTTACCAGGGCCACTCCTTTCTGAGTGGAAGGCACCGGCGTGGCCTTCGAATCTCTCAGATTCCAAAAAACTATCTGAGGCCCAGCAGAACCATACCCTTTATCTCTATACTTCCTAGTGATAGCTTGGTAATCGGTCTCCCAAGAGTTTGCAGACGCTTGATCAAACTCCATGTCACTAAATACAAAGATCCTCTTAATCATCTGATCCTCCTTGAGATTCCCATTGACAGCCACATCCAATATGCGATCAAACACCTTCTGGAAATCAGTGTTTAGCCCCCACTCCATTTCCGACATAAACTTTGTCTTGGACAACAGATCATCCCCCTCAATCACATGAAGCTCAGGCTCAGCACTGAAAATAATCACCTTCCCATGGTTCCTCGCTCAATTCAGACACCAACAACCCCAATGCCACAGACACCTCAATAGGGGTCCCATACATAGTCATATGGGTCCCATACATACTCCCAGACACATAACACACTGCAAGACAATTTTTCATCTTTCCTTTCTTGAGCAAATCATCAACAATTCTCTTCCACTGCAACTCAGCCACTTCTCCACCATATCCATTCAAAAAAGACTTTATAATCTTATGAGGAAGCAAAGCACCAGCAGCAATAGTAGTCTTCCCTGCCTTCACATCCTGCAAGTACTTCTCAACCTCTCCTTATCATGCTTCAAAAACTTCTCCTTATAAAACTCCATGGCCACAGAAGCAACCCTTTTATAAGGAATCAAACCCCACTGATTAGCCCCAATAAACACCTCAGGCAACTGCAACGCCTTCCTCAACGGCAGCAACACATCTTTCCTCAAACGATCACGAACCCTATAAGCATAATGCGCCTCCTCCACACCTTCATATTCCTCCCGAGGGAAGATCCTCTTTGCAATGGTCTCACACAGAAGAGTTGACCGATCAAAGGAAGAGTCAACGGAAGGGCACCATTTAGCAGCAAGACTGATTTTTGTGGGTGACACAGATTTCAAAAACTCAAGATCCTTCTTCAAACAATCAGCAAAATGATGAGAGATACAATCATGAAGGAACTTAAAATCAGGGTCACGATTGTATCGATCAACAAGCTTCTTAGCCAAGGCAATCCTCTTCTCTACCTTCAAAGCGTGAGCAGTTTCTTTCTCAGCCTTAGCTCTCGCAGCCACCTCTTCAGTCACGATGGAGTCTTTCTCAGTACCCTTCCACCCTTTGTTATCCTTGACGTCATTGCTCTTGTTGTGGTGTCGTTGTTTTTTATTCATTTCTCTCCATAAACCAAAACGGGTTGATCTTGATGAATATTTCCTTTTGGATCCAGATTTCCTTTCATTCCACTCTTCTTTCTGCCTTTTGCGAACTTCAGAACCTTCGAGAAGACGGTAGAGGATCTCAGGGAGATCTTTGAAGTAACCAAAGTCAGCGAATGAAGGAACATTGGTAGCTAGGGTTTTAGGGTGATTTTCATGCAACCAGAGAGCGGCGGCGTAGAAGCCTTCTTTATTGGACTTGCCGGTACCACGAACACCACAGAGGTTACAGACGAGTTTGAGGGTGGTTAGTGGGTTGTGGGACCATGCTAGTTTGAGTCTCTCGATGAGTGTTTCAGAGGGAGTGTCGGGGACAACATGGAAGAAGAAATCGAGGCATGGGTTACCGATGGAGAGAAACGTTGGTGACATGTTCTCTGTCAACCCCATCGGTGGGTTTCGGTTATTTGCCAGAGAATTGAAGTTGGCCACCATTTGATCGACGAAGACATCGTTAGTGGAGACGGTAAAGTACTGTCACTGTGATTCATCTGCCTTAGGTTCTTTTTTGTTATTTGTTTCTTGTGACTCAAGCTTGTCATTTATGTTGTCAAAATTTGGTTTTCTACAGGTTGAATCGATCCAGACATACTTGAATCGTATCACCCAAAGTCTCTGACTTATGGTGAGTCGTTTCATGATATTTTGAATCGATTCACTTTTGAATCGACTCAATTATGCCTGAATCGTATCATATAAACTTTCTGACTTGCCATAACTTGATTCAAAATAGTTTGAATCATATCAACCTTCATCCTTGGCTTTTTGAATCGATTCAAATCATGTTTGATACGTATCAGTCTTCCTTGCATTTTCCTTTTCTCCAGTTTTGTCTTTAGTTGTCTGAATCGATTCATACATTTAGTTAATCGATTTACTTAGTTGTTTTTGGACGAAAATTTGCATTTATCCTCCTTTTCTATATATACTCACTTCCTCACAACACCTAAACTATTGAATCATTTGAATCTATTTTCTCTAGGTCTCAAAAACTCATTGTTCATAAATTCTTCAAGATTAAACTCATTTGTACTTTGAGTCATACGATTTGCTAGGGTGCTAATAGGGATTGTAAGTTGGTTCTTTCAAGGAAATTGATTGGGCTTAATCAAGTTTCTAAAGTGAAGTGAATAATCTCATTCCACCTCCAAATGTCTCCGGGGTTCTTTCTAATTGTTCTTGTGTTCAAGGGGATCCATTTGTCGGACGTAGCATCGAAGAGCTTGAGTGAAGAGATCGAAGAGTTGCACGGGTAATTGAGGATTCTAGGACATCAAGAAGCACCAAATTCAAAGGTTATTTGAAGTTTGGGGGAGTTCTTACACAGGGGTTGAAGAAATAGGATAGTTTCAAGGAACTCTTATAATCACATTTGTATTCAACATTATTACTATTAGTGGAAGTCTTGGTGGAGGAGTTTTTCACCAAGAAGAGTAGATGTAACCCGAGGCGAGGACAAAAGGGTGAACTACTATAAAAATCTCGGTGTCGTTTCCTTTTCCTTAACCTTTTTAATTTTGATAGTTGTATATGTTTAATTGATAAATTGATAGAATAGAAATTGATTTTGATCTAAGTTGTTTTTGATTAAAATTGACCTAATTCCTTGAGTTAGGTTTTCACTATTTTGCTTGGATCAATTACTTCAATTCCTATCCAATTCATCAATTGCATATGCATAGAGGTTTTGATTGGTAGCTTGTTATATGTTCTTATAGGTTTGGGTTTGAAATTGTCTTGTTTTGCAAGTTGTTCAAGTATTATTAATATTTGATTGAAATAAGATTTATATTGTGAATTACTCAATTCTATTGTAAATCTTATTATTACATAGTCTGAACTTTTTGTGATTGTTTGTGATTATTCAAAGCATATTTCCAATTAGTCAAAACATTTCAAAACACTTTCGTTAAAACTCTGTAACTTTTTCAAACCGCTATTCACCCCCCTAGCGCTTATTGGTCATATAGACCAACAAGTGGTATCTAGAGCTTGGTATCTTCACTAACGGTTAACTACCAGAAGAGTTGATCGATATGGCAAATAAGAAGCCCAAGGGGGCATACAATAGAGCACATATTTTTTACAGAGAAAATTACGACTATTGGAAAACCTTATGTGTTAGGTGCGTTTTGCATGCAAGAATTCCTCTGAAAGAGAAGCGTAAAAAAACCCAATCTCTGCAACTTCTGTTCAACCACCACCCACCATCAACAAGTGCCACCGTCGCCGCTCTCCAACGTCGTCCTCCGCTACACCATCGAAAATCGTCCTACAGTGGACACAGGCCAGAACCCAATTTTGCAACTTCAGTTCGACTACCACCCACCATCAACAAGTCTTACCTCCATTGCCGCTCTCCAACGCCATTCTCCGTCGCCGCTCTCCAGAATCACTTCTTTCTTCCTACAAGAACAACTGAGAGACCCAACTTTTTCAGGTTCCTAAATCCATTCCCTCAATCACGATTTTTCGCTCCAATGTTGTTTTCAAGTTTCATGTTTCTTTCTTCTTTTTATCTCACTCTCCTTTATTCTTCTTTATCTAATCACTTAAACTCACGTTCACCTTTAGTTGAGATTCATCATTTCTTTTTCAGTGCCCATAATAGTTTGGACTAGCCATTTTCCTTTGAGTGCTCATAATTGGTTGTGACTCGTCATTTCCTTTGGAGTACCGATAATTGGTTGGTACTCATCGTTCCTTATGAGTGCTCATAATTGGTTAGGATCGAGGGTATGTTGTGTCCATAATTTGTTCGAGCTACAATTAAATGTGTTGTAAACGGATGATTGAAGGATCAAAACCTGCAAAACAATAAAATGAAACGTATAACCTAAGGCGTGACTATGTCACTGGACTAAGGAATTATCTGCAGAATTGCGCAACTCGTCCAGAATACAACAGGTTCTTCTCGATGATAATCATATCAAGGCTATCAAGACATGAGAGATAATAACTCAGATGACTTAGACACTTAGTAATTTTATAGGACTAAAAGAAGTAGTAAAACAATATTTCAAAGAATGGTTTGTAACTCTGCATGTCACCGTACTGAAAATTTGATTCAATTATAAAGGTACTATGCTGAGTGAAAACATAGCACGTTTTTTGGTCCACTCAAATGCAAGTGGATGTTATTAATTAGGTAAGTGGAGATTGACAAAGAGTAGATGCTAAAAAGATGGCAAGTCTTTTAGTAATATCCCAGTAGCAAGTAAATAGGTAACAAATAATTTTGACTGTTAGACAAATTTAATTTAAATTTGTAAAATGGTGGTCAACGTGATAACTTGCCTTGATATAAGTAGGAATAAAAATTCAACACTACAACCACGTTTCTTTTTCTTCTCTTTAATAGCTAACCATAATAATAATAATAATAACTTTTGAAATAAATTCAAATATACAACAATCCCCCACATATTTTAAAAGTTTTAAATTAACCATATCGCCTGAGTCAACATTGAGTGTAATGCATCAGAACGGTGTAGCAAGCTATAGAACCCATCCTAGACTAATGAGACTTAACACACAATAAATTGGTTTAGCAAGCTATGGAACCCAATACACTTGATGTATGCTAGAGGTCTCACAGTCACATTATACCCCCACAATTCTCGTGTAATCGATGTGTTCCACATTTAGGCCATACGCATGTCTGGTTTTCATGAGTGCTCTAGAGACCCGTCACGGTCTCATGCAAGCGGCCCTACTTGACACTCATATAGGTGATTCCATCTAGTGCATGCTATAACCATGCACTACCTATAATGGCTTATGGTAATCATTAAAAACATTTAAGCTTACCCCTCAAATTTAAAATTTAATTAGCATCTCATTGGCATAACACTATAGGAAAAGGACAACAATTTGGTGCTAACATAACTAACAAGTGACTTGTTTTTTCCATATGAACCTTTTTTATGGGATATCCAATCCTAAAGGTTGGGTTCCCATCACTTATTGTTTTCGAGTGGCATAGTCTCATTTCCTTCTTTTTCTTCCCGGGGTTTTTGTCAACGAATTTGTTAAATTCACAAATATTGACTAAGATGTCTTTTAATCAATTAATCTCATATTTCACCAAGTTTATAACATAGACTTGGTTTGCACACAAATTTTCTTAGATGAACTAAGCAAGAACATATTCATCACTAAAATAAATCTTTTTATTTTATTGGTTCATATTCAGTTGTCATCAGTATAATACAATGGCCCCTTTAAGCAATGTTTCCTTAATATGCTTCAAAGAATATAGTATAATATTGACATGATTTTATCAACTCAGGAAATCAACATATGCAAGCATGATAAAATAAATTAGGGTTAAATATGTTTTTGATCCCTATAAATATACCAACTTTTCATTTTAGTCCTTCTAAAATTTTCATTCAACTTTTAGTCCTCAAAAAAATTTCATCTTCACTTTTGGTCCCTATAAAATTTTGCAGAAAAATTTATAATATTATAAAGATCTCTCCTAAAAAAAAATTAGAATTTTTTCCTAAAACATGAATTAAATATGAATTTTTATATGTTTGGTGGTAAAAAAAATCATATTTAATTTATTTTTGTTAAAAAAATCTATTTTTTTTTTGGAATGACTTTTACAATATTCTACACATTTCTGCATAAATATGAACTTTTACAAAATTTTACTTAAAAATAGGGACCAAAAGTAGTGATTGAAAATTTTATATGGACTAAAAGTTAAATGAAAATTTTAGAGGGACTAAAACAAAAAGTTGGTATATTTATAGGGATTAATAACATAGCTAACACAATAAACTATGACAGTAGCATAAATTTACCCCCACATTAAAATATATTGCATACAAGTTGTGGCAGAGCACGTATCAGCATACATAGAATTTTTTAACAGTAGTGGGCATAACTCAGTTCTATACGTTTCACTCAATTCATTTCATGTATCAAAGAAAATTTACACTTACTTACAAAAACTATTTTTCAAGGCATGTAGTAGTTCCTGTATATCAGCAAAAAGTATACTCATTGAATTTTTAGAATTACACGTTGCATTTCACGTACAACATACACAAGGTTTTTAACATTAGATGGCATTACTCAATTCTAGACACTTAACTCAATTCATTACATTCGTCTAACAAGAATTTTAGTACGTAGGCATCTTCCAATATGCATATAATATATATAATTTATAACAGGACATTGGACAGATACACATATAAAATATTTATAGTAGTTTCTTTGTAAAATGTAATTTTGAATTGGAACAAAATTTTAAAGTTCATGTTGTTCAATCATAACAGGCAGGAAAACAAAACTTTACACAGCACTTTCTTGCAATGTCATAGTTAGATATTATGATAATCAAGTTTTTTCTTTAGCCAAATGCAATACGCAGTACATAAAAATACAAGAACAGCAAAACAAATGAATAAGAAATGCATATATATAACTGTCAAAGGATCAACAGATTTATTGAAATTGAATAAACGACGGAAAGTAAAGCAACATAGTCTAAGGAGATGCAAAACTAATCAGAAACACTAAGAACAAATAGCCCCTGATCACAATACCCTTTCCCAACAGATACATTATTCTTTGTCATGACCATCTTATCGGACTCAAACGACACTTTAACCCTTACTTTGTTTAACAGTGCTACACAAATTAAATTGGTCCTAATGGTAGGCACATGTAGCACATCGCTCAAAGCCAAAATCTTGCCAAAAGTGAGCTTCAGAGGTACTTTGCCTTTGCCATTCACCGCAGCGGTTCGTGAATCACCAAGATAGACTTGATCTTCATCATCCTCACAGAAGTGTAGGAGGTAAAGGTCTCTCTTTTTGCAGAGATGTGTCTTGTAGTCCCTAAGTTTACCACCCATTTTTTGACATCACTGACAAGATGTATTTCAGATATGACGGCAGCAATAACATCATCATCGTCATTTTTCTTATCATCTCCCCGAGTCAAATTTGCTTTTGGCTTAGGAGGTTGGTTATTCACTTTCCGATATCTGCACTGATATGCTTTATGTCCTTTCTTTCCACACACATAGCAGCCACCTAGATTTGCTTTGAAATTGGGGTTAGTTACTTTGAGATCATGATCTCTGTTGTTTGTGCGCATTGTTTTGGATTAGATTTGCTCTCGATTCCAAAGCTTTGGCTCGTGCAGCTCCGCATTCCTTTCTGCTGGTGTCTTCAATGATTTTGTGCCTGATGAGATCATTAAGAGACATTTGCTTGTGCTTATGTTTCAACTGTTGCTTATAATCATTTCATGTGTAGCACTCTACTTCTATTAAAGCGATAAAACATGCGAATAATACAATATTCAAAAAATAGACGTCACGTCTTTAATAGTCCTCAAAACATGCATACTAAAAATTTTTCAAAACGTCGTAGCAGATAAATAACATACATCTCCAAATAGCCATGTCATAAACATTATACATACATCATCAAATGATTCTCCAATCTCAACATATGAGAAAAATCTCAACAACATAGTCAACATTAAAATAAAAGAAAGACTGACATCCTAAATCAGAGCCCTACACTAAGATCCCAAAAGCTGTAGACGAGGTAGCTCCAAAGCTAGCCTCCAGAAACTCATCAAGCAACAACAAAGCTACTCCTGTACGACGTATCCATTCATACAAATAGGCAGGTGGTCAATCGAACGACCACTGGGGGTTAGCTTCACATCATCATAATTAAGTACTAGATGGAAGCCCGTGCGTTGCACGGGTTTGCTATAATACGCTTTCTAAATATTTTAGTTAATAAATAATTTATATAAATATGTAATATGGTGACCGATAGAAATATCATAATTTTAGGTCCAAAGAACATTTACAAAATTATAAATTGGAAAGATGAATTATTTTTTAATATAATTAGAGACACAAACAATTATATAGAAACATATAATCAATAAATGTTTATATTTGTAATTTAAGGGATGGAAATGAAATGGAAAAATATGTTGAGACAGGGTTGTTGTAAAACCAATGGTCTAAACCACATGTTAGTGTTTATCTACAATCTTAAAAGTATCTTCAATCTTAAAAGTAAACCACATTCAATGTAAGTCGTTGTATTCTACAAACTTGTGTTGCAATTTTTGTAATCTTTTGTGCCTTTTCTATTCTATGGAGAAAAATCAACAATGTAAAAAAGCTTTATTTGAACCTCTAATTATGAAGGCACGCTAATTTTTCTCCAATCATTGTAAGTTTATATATCTTTATATTAAATTTTAGGTTCTTGCTTGCATGTATTGTCCAAAGGCGGTTTGTTTCAATGAATACACAACCAACAACCTGGATGGATGGACGTAAGCAAGCTCACATTAATAAAAATATATGTTTGGCCTAAGTTTAAAAAAGAACTGACTAATGAAATTCGTAAAGTATTTTTAAAGAGATTGTAATTCGGTTCAAATCCCGGGGAACCGAAAACATAAGTTAGTTCCACCCCAATTTTAAATTGAATGGCATCATTCTACAAAATTAATAGGTGACAAACGATTTCTCCACACCTTTCTTGATTTTATGGGAGCCTAGGACTTCACTGCGGTATTTGATTTTGTTGCAAATTTTTTATTTTTTTCCACCTATTTTATGGAGATTGTAGTGAGCTAGATTAGTTTTAAGAATCATATACCATGCTTCTTTACATGATCCAGGTGTTGTTAAAGTTATAGGTCTGATGGATCAAAAGTGACGGTGGATAACAAATACCCCAAGACAAACAATCGACTCTTAGTAATCCATTGTCTCTTGAAATTGTTAGATTCAAATGATAGTTTCAGAAACTAATGATTTTTGAAATTTTATATCTTGTGTGTGTGAGGCATCTTCTCACCTAAGTTGATGTTTTTTGGAGCTTTCTATCCTGCCACATAAACCAATGAATAATTAAGACATACTCCATAGAGGATCTTTAGTCTCTATTTTGCCTCATAAAACAATCAACAATTAAAACATACTATATTATTAACTATTTTAATTTAATGAACAATAGTACTCAAATTATAAAAGAATGAAAGACCATAGAAGAGAGAAATGATACTCAAATCGTAAAAGAACGAAAGACCGTAAATGAGAGCGCAAGACTGTTGCAAACTTGTAACTAAAAGTAAGATTTTATATGTGGAAACCTTTGTGCAATAAAATGATTTTTATTATATTTTTTATGTTTTTATCTATCTATCTATAAGATACTAAAGGAAACGTGCAATAATCATTTTGTAAGATAAAAAAAAAAAAGAATTTGCAATAGGAGAATCTTGGATCCTTTTTACATATAAATCTAAAAATCATTTTCTAACAAAAATTAGTACGTTAAGGTAAAATTTAAGATCATTTGGTAAATTAAGTATGCTAGCATAAAATAAGATAATTTTTTTGTCTTCCATGTTTTTGTGGCTATATGGCTAGTGTGTAAAATAAAACCAAATAAATGGAACTGTTTTTCTTGTGGCACATGAATTGTTTTTTTCTCTTCAAGATACAATTTTTTGGTACAAGTAGAAGGTCCAATATATGATAAAATTCACTGACCACAATTTATAGAGAAGCCTCTTGATGTATAACATATATATGTTGGAATTCCTTAAAGTTATGTCATTTAAATCAGCCCAATACATAATTTTTTTTTTACAATCGCCCCATTTATTTATAATTGAAAGAGTTACACTTCTTGTCTCTATGCAAAGCTTTCCATGTGTCTTAGATGATACTCCCTCCGGTCTCAAATGTAAGGAAATTTTCACTTTTTAGGTTCATTCAATAAATACTGTATGTAGTCCATATTATAGACTACATACATTATTTATTGAATGAACCTAAAAAGTGAAAATTTTCTTACATTTGAGACCGGAGGGAGTATATATTAATGGTTACATTTTGCCTATTTAACTTTCATTTAATTAAATTTAATTTTTATCATCAAGATTGTAAGAAAAGGTGTGAAACAATCTTATTTATACATGAATAACTAATAAATTCATTTTTATTATAAAAGTTGTATCATGTGTTGACATTGAACTCATGAATAAAAGAGGTAGTCAAGTTTTAAAGAAAGAAAGAGTGAGCATTTTAGCTAAATATCAAAGTGCTTAATCCAATCTCCCTTTCCCTTGTGAAAGGTACAATCCCTGTGTAACACAAAATTTGTTATAATCCTTAGCATTGTAAATCTTTGTAACCTTTGGAATGCAAAATATTGACTTTTAATTAATGGAGAAAAAGTTGTAATCGACATGACACACAATTTTTTCAATCATAGTTTTAACTCAAGTACTACCTTATCAATTATACCATAAACGTATGTTCTTAATATAACGTAAGTTTGAGTTAACCTTATGCTTGGCTTGTGATACTATTTAACTTAACTATCCACTAAATTTGTCGGAAAAAATAAACTTAATTATCCACTGAAGTTGAATGTTTCGATGTGCATTTGACGTACCCAACTTTTTTCCATGAAATCTATTGCCATTCTTGAATTATACACCTCTATGTTTCCTTCACTTTCTTAAGCATCCTAAAGGCCACCTCCTTAAAGAACATTGATGCGATTTGTGGAACCATAAAAGAATATAAGATAAATCATGAACATGAAGTCTTGTTAATTTTATCGGGGAATTAGCTTTAAATTAACACCTAATGATCAATTGCTTTCAATAGTCGGAGATGAAATGTTTCGCCCATAACATATTAAGGCCCCGTTTGGATTGGCTTATTTTGAGCTTATGTGGGTTTATCTACTCCCATAAGCTTTTTTAAAGGTGTTTGGGTAAATAAATAAAAATAGTTTATCATAGTTTCATAAGCTGCTTATGCCATATTTTAAT
>Ga0228711_1000306_pt1 | contig 54421 bp, 41 predicted proteins | sample MedpolnodulmetaG_2_FD_177996 | JGI IMG/M metagenome (GOLD analysis project Ga0228711, IMG submission 177996) | Root nodule microbial communities from Medicago polymorpha collected in Santa Monica, California, United States - brown nodules | ecosystem: Host-associated > Plants > Roots > Nodule... | reverse complement strand
TGTCAAACTCATAAAGCGAGAGCGGAGGGTTAGTATTTGTTAATTCATCATCTCAAATATCAATTCATAAAGCGAGAGCGGAGCTTTGATATTGGAACAAGTGAATTTAGACAAGGGTTGCGAAACACGAGAATAGTCTAGCAAACCTTGAGACATATAAAGTTTCGTTCTTCAAGGATTCTAATAACAATCAACCATGAGAATATGCTTGATTGTTAGTGGAACACACTCACTGCACCTCGAGAGTGGCTTTGATACGCTAAAGAGAAACCTGTCTTTAGAAAGTAGGTCAAATATAAAGTCATGGTTTAGGGTTTGTTTGTGAAGGATTCGTCATTATGATGAACCAATAATCCCAAAACGCTTTTTATTATTATTGTTTTAAAACCTTTAAAACCCAAATCTTTACAATCAAACTCTCTAACCATCTCTTAAAAGTAAATCAAATTAAACAACTCCCTGTTGGAACGATACTCTCTTTTTACTACTTCGGTAAAATCGTACACTTGCGGTTTTGCTCATCAATATCTGATTATGTTAGATGAGTTATGGATAAAAATGAAATTATAATGTTCGATGAAATTTGAAACATGGTGAGAAGTAAGTTGTACTTACTTTTTAATTAATTTTAATATTAAAAACAAAAAAAAACTATCTCATCAAAAACCACAACCACTTAATCAACCCAAACCTTAAAATTAAACAAACATGCCAAGTTTTTTTTCTTACTTAAAGAAAAATTTGTATAGAAAAAATAATCTCAACTTGTTTTAATTTCAATTAAAATAAGATATTTTAACAAAATACATGAACTAGCTTTTGCTCCATCAGATTTCTTCATCGGTAGAAAAACCCAAAGGGGCGGCGAAGGGAATTTGCAGACGAACATCACCGCCCCCGTCGTGGGTAAAAATGGAGGCTCGTCATGCATCTCTAGGTCGACGAACGGTACATTCCTCTTTCTTCATCTCTCTTCCATTTCTCACCTTTCATCTTCAATTTTTTATTTCAATTTAATTGTATGATTGAATGCGTTTATAGCTTGAGGAAATTCGTCAAAAGAGAGCACAGGATAGATTGGTTAAAGCTTCTTCTGGACCAGATCTAAGCCAGGTTCCTAGCATCCCCGGTCAGTATTATCGCTGCCGAATCGAATAAATCTGTGCATCCTTTTCCGCATTTTCGTTTCCAAATCAATTTTGTTTTTCGTTTTCATTCAGACGCGGCTGGAATGAACAAGTCTGAGAGCGGAAATAGACTCTCCTCTCAGGTAACGTCTACTCTCCTTTTTAATTGTTGCTTGCTTGGAGTCTATAAGCGTAGCAGAGATGAGAATGTTGCATTGAATGTGTGTTAAGACTAGTCGGGATAGGATTAGAAATGACAGAGTCGATTCGTGGCAGCACTTATGGGAGCATTTTGGAGGGGTGGGCTTACATTTCTCTTTTAAATTACGGACGCTATACGTTAAGTGTGATTGAAGTATCATATGATCATTTATCGTTTTGTTCTTTCAATTTTTTAAAAATATCAAATTTATTTTACAATATAGACTTAGCACTCCATAGCCACCCCCTCCGAAAACCCCCTCCCAAACAAACCCTTAGATTCTCTAGTAAGGAGAATAGATCAGATGGAGATAGTCAAATCACTTGACGCAGGGCAAGACTTAGAAAAAATTATAAGAGAAATTATTAAAAAAGATCTAGAGATTAATAAGTTGAATAGAGATATGATATATGATAGAACAAGTCTGAGAGCGGAAATAGACTCTCCTCTCATGTAATGTTTACTCTCCTCTTTAATTGTTGCTTGAAGTTGGATGTGGGGTAAGACTAGTCGGGAAAGGGATAGAAATGACAGAGTTATAGATGCTATAGATTGAGTGTGATTGAAGTATTATATGATCATTTACCATTTTATTCTTTCAATTTTTTAATTTTTTTTTAATTTTAAATATAGACTTAGCAATCCATAGCCATCTGCTCCCTAACAAACCCTTGTGTTTAGGAGGGGAAGGGAGGGGAGGGGAGGGTTTACTTTTCTTTTTAAAATTACGAACACTATAAAATGTTTTTAAAAAAATTGAAACAACGAAACGATAAATGATCATATAATACTTCAATCACACTTAATTTATTTTAAAAAAACATTTTATATTGTCCGTAATTTAAAGTACAAAAGTAAACACTCCCCTCCTTTCCCCTCTTAAACCTTCAATCCAGACACACCCTTAGATTCTTCAGTAAGGAGAATAGATTAGATTAGATGGAGATAGTCAAATCACCTGACGCAGATGAAGACTTAATGAGCTGGATAGAGATATGATAGAACATTATGACATCATTTGATTCATGTTGCCAACCCCACTTAGTGAGATAAAGCTTGGTTTTTGTTGTTGGAATTGTTGCTTAAAGTTTTTTATGATAGATCACTATGGCGTAATTTGATCCATGTAGCCGACCCCACTTAGTGGGATAAGGCTTGGTTGTTGTTGCTTAAAGTTTGCGTTGAACAATTTTCTTTAGAGAGACGCGAGGGTGGGAATGAGCCGGGCCGAGCCGGGCTTTGCTTAAATAGGCCGAGTCTAGTTAAAAAAACTAAAGCCTAAGCCTGACCTATTAGCCTGTCAAAGGCTTTATTTTAAGCTCGGCCTGACCTATTAGCCTGTCTAAAAGCCTAATTGTACTAACAATTTTAAATATGACATTTGACATATTTATAAAAAAAAGGCTAATAAACATATATTTTTTAAAAGGCTAATAAGTCAATATAATTTTGTAAATTTTGTAAAGCATGTACATCTATTTCCCCCCTACTTTATTAGCATATATATATATATATTGCACGTATATCCAATAAAATTTTGTAGAGCACACATCCATTTTGTAGAGGCTAATACACGTGTATTATAAAATGTTTTTTATAGAGGCTAATACGCGTGCATTATACAATGTAGTATATATAATTACACATATATGGACCGGCCTGATAGGCCTAGTAGGCTTTTCTATAAGCCTTAGCCTAGCCTATTTAAATTAATGAGCTTTTTAAAAAGTTTGAGCCTTACCTATTTAATAAACGAGCTAGGCCGAGCCAAGCTTTAAGTAGGCCGGATCATAGGCCCCTGACGAGCGGCCTGGCCTATTCCCACCCCTAGACGCGATATTATGTAGTTTGAACTTATTTGTGTGTATACTCTTAAAACAGGCAGATGTTAGTTCCCTATTATCTCAAATAAAAGTTCTGCAGAGGAAGAACAATGAGTTGGATGAAGAAAACAGGAAAATAACTTTGAAGGTGAAGGTTCAGATTGTTATCTATTCATTTATATTTATTGACATACATAAAACAAATGCGTAGGCTGATTGTAGTTTGTGTATTGTTGCAGCTTCAAACGATGGAAACTGATAATGGTGCAATGCATAAGCAGTTGAATGAACTGGTAAGCAGAAAGGGTTGGTTGACAGTGAATTTTGGTTTTATAGTTTTAAGTTACAAATTTGATGCACCAGTTAGTAAATACTAATCAGTCCTAATTGCTTCTCACTTCACAATATGGAGATTGTAGTTGTTTAAAGTTAAACACTTAGTTAGTAAGCCCAAATTGATTCGTGCAGGAGCAAAATACGGTGCCATCTCTTAGGAAAGCTCTCAGGGATGTTGCAATGGAGAAAGATGCTGCAGTTGTTGCACGAGTAATTATACTCTAAATTTTATCCGTCTCTTGTTTTTAATCTTTCGCCATATCTATTGTAACTTACACATTGGTGCAGGAGGACCTTTCAGCGCAGCTTCGTACCCTGAAGAAACGTCTTAAGGATGCTGAAGAGGAGCAATATCGTGTACGGGAACTTCTATTTCACTAAAAAACTATAAAATGAAAGATCATTTTTTGTTCTCAAAATCTTATTGGCTATCTTGTTCTAGGCGGAGGAAGATGCAGCAGCATTGCGAGCAGAATTGAACTCAATTCAGCAACAATCAATGACTAACACAGTTAGTACAATACCATCTATTGGTCCACCCGACCACCATCTTCAAATATTAGAAAATGAGTTAGCTGGTTTAAAATTGGAACTACAGGTAAGTTATGATTGTGTTATTGAAACTTTGCCCCTTTAATTTAATTTCCTTTTTTGTTCCTTGTCTAATGGCAATTTAAATCTACAGCGTGAGTCACTGATGAGGCACCAGGGGCAAGAACAATTAGCTAAAGAGCAAAGCCGCATTGCATCACTGATGTCTGAAAAGCAAGAGTTGGAAGAAAAATTAAACTCCATGTCAAGAGAGGCTGCAGGTTCTGCTCATAAATCCTTCTGGACATTCTATATTAAATTTCTAATAGCTTTTCGAAACAAAGCATCCTAGCAATCAGTTATGTAAGTTGTGGCTCTTTTTGGATGCTTTATGCCATCCTTTGATCTTAAATGATATGACCACAAATTCAAGTTCTTCTTTAGTGGAAGCATTCTGCTTTTTAAACTAGTAAATGGTTATTACTGCTGCTACTACTACTACTACTACTACTATCACCGTGTTCTCCTTAAAAAATACATGTCTTATACTTACTAGGAGTGGTCCCCGGTTACTGGTGATTTCAACTAATGTAGATTCATATCTACTTATAGATTTGTGCCATGAAATCTTCTTGATACCTAGAGTCCCTTTCTCAAGCAAGGGTGTTTATGAACTCAATATCTGGTTCCATTTCTCATTGCATTTGACTTGATATTCCTTCTTGTTGTATTGGCGCACTATAACATGGAATTGACCCTGGGTTTTTGTTCATGCAGAAGTCTCAGACAAAGCAACTCAGAAGACATTCACTATGGTGAGGAAAACTTCTTTCATTTAGTGAATTTTCAATATTTGGCTTCTGTTAGCTGATCAATTATACCGAGAAATTTACGTTACTGTTTCATTTAAATCACTGGTTAGGTATTAGCAAATCAACCTCTCCAAGTCCTCACTCTTGAATGTGAATATTTTTCTTAATCTGCTCCTTTTCAATGCGCCACATGGCTTATTCTACGCCGTACATCTCACCTTTTTTTTTTTAAGAATACATCTCACCTTTTATTATTTTTATATTTGATCATCCTCTGAAGTACTAAATACTTAAATGATCAATCATGTAAAATTTTGGTTGTCGATATCAACTTTCAATAACCATTTTCTTCAAATATTTTGTGGAAGGGGAAAATTATTATTAAAGTGGCACCAATGATCATTTTACAACTGTCTCCTAGGTGATTTGTTCTCTGTCCGTTGAGGTTACAAAGTCAAGCTCTAACCACTAAGCTACTAAACTCACCCCTCTTGGACAGCTTTCAATAACCATAAATTTGTAGCTCGTAAATTAAATTATAGTAGTCTTTTCAATTTATTTATTTTCATAAATTTCTTCGTAATTTAAAAAGTTCCATTTTTACAATTTATATACGAACATCCTTTATAATTTTAGATTTTATCTCTTAATTATTTTTTATAATATTTTTAAAATTTTAAAAATACCGTGCAATAATCAAGATGCTTTTTAGTGATGGTATTTGTGTTTACTGCCATCTAGTCATAAGGTTACAACTTGTTTGAGACTTTAAGTAGGTGGAAAATAACACAGAGGGGAGTAAAAATGAAGTCAGCTTGGAAGACTAATTTTTACTGGTCGTATGGTTGAGGGGGAGATCTCTTTCAATCTTCTTTAAAGATGTAGTAGTCACCAAACTTTTTTGGACTAGATTGTACATGAGCTGCACATTCTTTTATAACCGTCCCATGTGTTTTATATATCAAGCAAGTCTGAATGATTTTCATTCATGATTTTCAAGCATAATCACAGTCTTCTTGTTATCTATCATGGTTTGGCAGCTGGTGATGAATGACTTGTCGTTACCCCCAACACCATTTCCTGTCTAATATGTTTTTGTTTAATGGTCACCCTTTTCCTGAATTTCAGGAAGACAAGCAGAAACTTGATAAGCAGTTGCATGATATGGCGTTAGCTGTAGAGAGGTTGGAAAACAGTAGGCAGAAACTTCTAATGGAGGTAAATTCTTCATATTTAAATTTTTTTACTTTGTACCTTTCTGTGTATATTCCATCTGATAGAGTGGTTTGTTTGTCATCTTGTTGGAAGATTGATTCGCAATCTACAGAAATAGAGAGGCTTTTTGAGGAAAATTCTAATCTCTCAAATTCATATCAAGAGGCAATTGGAGCAGCAGCGAGATGGGAAAACCAGGTAACAATCAATATCTGGAGTCTGACTAAATGTAATTTATGGTTTTTGGTTTAAGGTCTCATCTATGCAGCCGTGGTTAATATTTTATTTGACTTGTCTTCTAAAGTGGGAAATTCTTCCCTATTTATTATTTAGTAGAAAAATACTGGTTCCTTTCATTTTTCTTTCGGAGTCAAGGCTCAAGAGTCTCTGCATTTTTTGACGAATGAAATTCTGCGAACAAATTCTGACTTAGAATTTAGTGATGTGGTAGATTTATCTGGGAATTTTAGTTCAAAGGCTCTTAAAAATGAATTCTATTCTAGGTTCACAACTGTTCTAAATGATGTATTTTGCCAGAGATGAATATCCTTGTTTGTTTACAAAATCTTGCATCACTTGACAAATTAATACACTGGTCGATATGACGCCCTCCTTTTGCTTTTATTAATATCAGTCATATATTATATTATTATGGGTTGCTGGTGAAGCGATTTATGCAGAGCCTTATACTGAGAGGTGGTTTTCTCTTGTATGTGTATTTTTTCCTGCATTCTATTTTGGCCAAGACTGGCGTGATTGTTAGATAAAGTTCGTGCCGACAATGTTTATATATTTATGCTGTGTTGAGATCTTTGTTAGGGTGTATACATTATGACAAACACAATAGTTCCATACTGAATTTTTTTGTTTCTTTCTATTACTGTGTTGACCGGTGAGTCTGCAGGTGATGGAGTGTCTTAAGCAAAATGAAGAGCTGCGTGGGATTCTAGAAAAATTACGAGTGGAACAGGCCAATGGCTTACCAGAATCCTTTAAGAACGAGGTATATGAGGTTGGTTCCTCGACATCTACAGGAGAGGTGGCATCTCTGAAGGTTATTATGCTTTCCCCACTAATAATGTATTTGTTCTACTTTGTTGCCAATTCATGTTTTTTTTTTTAATGGCCAATGTTAGTAGTCAGTTGTTATTTTTGTTAGAGGGAGGAGTTGAACCCATGGCCTCCTAATCTCTTCAATCCCTACGTTTCTCCCCAAACCACCAAACCACCTTATGACTCCTGTTGTCAATTCATGTTATCCCCTTGTTGGGTCTTCTTGGGTCAACTCTAAAATTGTCAAACATCAAACTATAATTTTTTTATTTGTCTATAAGAAACTTCAAGGAACTGTGTTTCATGAGGTCCCTCTGCTCTCAAAACATTGACAGCTTGTCATCTGTATCCGTTTCCGTTCCTTATTCTACTCTCGTTCAATTGCTTGGCAGGGCCAACTTGTGAAGGAACTGAGCAGAGCAGAGGCACTGTCAGCAGAAGTCATGCAGCTCTCTGCACAACTTGAACAAGTCAAACAAGCATATGATGGTCTTGCACGCTTGTAAGATCCTCTCTGTTTTTTCATTGTATCAAGCGCACATAATTTATTTATTCTGTCTATAAGTTTATTGTATCTGACGCTCCTTTGTTAATGTAATCCACGATTTTGCAGTTATAGGCCAGTGCTGCGCAACATTGAAAGCGGTCTCATAAAAATGAAGCAAGACAGTTCATTGGCTGTACGATAATGGAAATGAGCAGTTTCATGATGATACTCTGGTTATGATTGTGAAGTCCTAATTTGATGACAAATGGATTTTTTCGTACCATTGTTCATATCAATTTTATAAAAATGAAGCAGGGTGCTTCAGTAACTGGGTGTGACGGGTCAGCATCAGCAACCCTATGTTATACATACACATGAATTTGTAAAATGTATCATTTTTATACCATGATTAATATGTAAAGAACAGGCACTATCAAATGGGGAAGTATATTTAGATGATAGTTTTGTATAAACCAAACTTAGATCGAAAGTTTCGTGAAACCCTTTTTTCTGGAAGACGTGTATCCTCGTTACAGGGTGCATAACAAAGTTGTCTTTTGTAGTTTGATTTTTGAGGAATTACCCTCTAGTTTAATACCAGAAAGTGCTCAAATGAAAACAAAATTTAAATGACAATGACGCTACATATTTCCCTTGCACCATCTTGGTGTGTATAATAAGAAACTACTACTATATAATAAAGTGAAGCTTTTGTTGTGTACTTGTGTTTAATGGGTTGTCTAAACGCTTTACAGTCTGTTAACATATATGCATGAAGCAACCTTTCCTGATACAGGTACATTCGAAATATAGAAAGTGTTCAACACTATAGTCCAATACTATAAAATAGAAAGTGAGTAATTTGTATATAACCAACTGTCCTCAAGGCTCAATCAAAATATGATTTGTGATTCCAATCTGTGGCATGGTGTTTATTTATTCTGGTTCACATGAATTATGAAATTGACCAGATTTTTTTACCTACCTCTTTCTGAACAGTTGTCGAATCTCTTGAAAAAAGAACCTCAAAAGCAATAGTTAGGTTATTAAACAATTGTGTAGGTGTTTAGAAGAGCTAGTGAAAATAGATTATACTACTTCTTTTTTTTGGTGGTGACTGGATTCGAACCTCAGACCTTGCATATATTATGCATTGTCGCTTACCAACTGAGCTAAGCTTACGAAGACAGATTACATTGCTTTAGCTTATTTCTTCAGCTCTTCAGAATAGTTTGTCATAATTACTTATACAAAATTATTTCTTAAGCTCATTTCCATTCATATGTTTATACGCAAAAACACGTATACAGTAGTGGTTTAATTAAGTCGATTGCCCAAATGCACTCTTATAATTGGTAGGAAATGGATAAAGGCCTAATCAATCAATGCCGGTTAGTCAGGTGATTATTCCATTACGAAAAACAAAATCATAAAACAATTATAGGACCTAATCAATCACGCTTATTACCCATGGTTTTGTTATAAAGAGAGAGAAGAGGTAAGCTGGCAACATGTCCTATTTTCTCTTCTTTTCCTCTAAACCTCCAGCCACTTTTCTCCAACCATGAAATTCAAAACCATTTGTTTCTGCCTCAGAAGGAAAGACCACAAGAGTAAGGAAAACGAAGTGGAAGATTTAGAGAAACTCTCCAATGGCAAGCCTAGTCACAAGGAAAAAAATAAAGGGCATGTTTCAACAACTCATGCTAATGATGGTGCCAGCAACAATGTTCATGGAGCCAATACAATTGCTAGCAATGATGCAGGAGTAGTGGCTGCTGCCACGGTGACTGCAGCTCATGTGTCTTTAATGAGTCAAGATGGAAGTGGTCATGGTGGTGAATCTGGTGGGGGGTAGCACTGGTACATCATACATGTTTAGGTTTTTTTTTTCCCTAGCTACTACTACCATTTGGTTTACAATCAAATATTTCTTGTAATCTTCTTCTCACCAACCTTGTTGTGAAAGCTTATAAATAAAGCTTGATTACTTCTAAATTATAATGGTCATATCCTATGAAGAGGCTTTCTTATATTTTTTTTAAAAATACAAACAAAAGTTTCTCATATATGTTAGTTGCCTACAATTGTATGAGATCCCAATTGGAGAAGAAATTCCTAACTAATCTGTAAAAAAAAATTCCGAACATTTTTTTATAATAACTAAACATGATTCTGCTTGTCTACGACTAAAAACTATCTTGTTGTTTGGATGAGGGTGCAAAATATCAATGCACTTATTTAGAGTAGATCGTAACTCAGAGTGCAAAGGCACTATATATAAGAGACGAATTCCATTTTTATTTGAACCTGAAATGATATAAAACCTGAGTTGCATTTGATGAAACCAAATCTGATTTCTTCCATGCTTCAGCTGCGGCCAGGGGCTGGTGTTTGATGCAAATGATCATATTTGTGGATCCATTGATAACTTGATGAACAACTGTAGTAGCTGGCTGAAGCGTTCCTTTCTACATAAGAGTATTTCTGTATTACCAAATGATCATATAGCTCTTTCAATTTTTTTATCACATCTAAAATAGTTATTTTGATATTGACCGAAAAAAACACATTTAAGTCAGTTTTTGTAATTCTAATACATTTAAAGACTATTATAATATTTCACATATTTAAAAAATAAAATCTAAACATAGTGGAGGCACAATCTATAACATAGGTCTTCCTTTTTGTCACAGCATTTATTCTTTAGTGTAATATTAAATAAATCGTTTTTTAAAATTAAGTGTAAGTCATTGTCTACCGTGGGTCCGTCCGTCACTGCATGCAAAAATAAAAACCAAAAATCAAATCAGTTTTTGGTATAGAAAGAAACTTTGAATCCAAGACCTTGTGCTTGCTTGAATCTGATACTACAATAATATAAAACGACATGTATTTATAAAAGCCCTAATATATATTTTTACATTAATTATGAATTATTAAAGCGCAAAAAGCTCAAAAACCAAAACAACATAACTTCGAATTTTGAGTTAATTTTCTTTTTTTGCAGAACATCTATGAAAATTTATATAGAAAGAATGTGCAAACTTTCGTAGCATTTTAAGGAAGCCTAAATTTGTTTTTATTTTTTGACTAAAAATTGCAAAATTCCAAGTAATCATATACTCATGTGTAGTATTCTGCTCCATTATTTTGTTAGCTTGATTATAACATCATAAGAACCTCCGCCAATAATTTTTTTGAGTTTTTTAAACGATGAACGAATTAATTATGAATTTTTGTTCGCCATAATTATGAATTTTTTAGACAAATTCAATTAAAAGAAAACCTTGAAATTACAAGGATCAATCTTTGTTTGTTCGTCTCTACCAAAAAAAACTTCTTTGTTTGGAGTGTAATCCTTGACATTGGTCACTAACTAACTAGGTCACCAACTAACTAATTGTGGGAAAATCTAGTTGCAAGTCGTGTTAGATGGTCTAAAATTGCCTTTTTTTACCGTAGAGTTTGCGTGTGCGAGAGACTATTTTTTTCTATCATAGAGTTTGCATGCGCCAGAGATGTTAGACATTAACGTACATTTCTTAGGCGAACAACTTAACTTTCTTGTCTCCATATTCTATAAACGAGCCACATATACGATTTATCATATTGAAAACAATAACTATTTCTTTTAAATTCAGTCTAATTTCCGTGTTTTATCAACCAAACAAACGAATCATCCTATTTTTCGTTACTTCTCCCACATTTTTCATAAGTTTAATATTAAGTACAAACATTTACCCTTTATAAATCAAACATAAACTTCTACAAAAAGATCGCATAGATTTAAGAAAGATAAACTTCTATGAAAAGATCGCTTAGATTTAAGAAAGAGTTGTTTAGATTTATTTACCAACTATTATTTAAATATAATAATATAAATATCAACTAAAAAATACTACTAATTTCATAAATTAATTTTTTATTAAAAAAAATCATAATTTAATTTTGATATATTATATATATTTATGTGGGGTTTTTATTCTTACAAGATAAATGGGCTTTTAGTTAAATTTATTAAAGACAAATTACCTCACAAGAAATATGGTGTTAGTAGGCACTATATATACAAGAGATGAAGAGAGAGATAGTAAATACACGTGGTAGTTGTTGATTATAATCGGATGCAAACCTATTTATATTCCTCTCTTTATTCTTCCTTTGTCGTCCGCCTCTTCTTTCTTCTCTTCTCTCTCTATCCTCTTTCTTCTTCTTCTTCTTCATTCATCTTCCTTCATCGCAAACCCTAAAACCAGAATCAAACCCTAATCGGTGTTGATTCTTTTCTAAATTCACTTACAGTTTCATCAATTTCGGTGAAAATCTTCTTCATGGCTGCTTCTACCACAAGCCAGGTTTATATCGATGTCATCGAAGATGTCATGGTCAAAGTTCGCGATGAGTTTGTCAATACCGGTGCTGGTCCTGGTGATGAAGTTCTCCGAGAGCTTCAAGCCGTAAATTTCACAATTTCTTCATTTTTCCTTTTTCTCCTTATTTTTCAATTAATTAATTCATAATTAAAGAAATCTTGTTAATTGATATGATTTGATTTAGTTTTGAAGAAATTTTTTATTTAGGGTTTTGGATCTGATTAATTTTGTTTAGGGATTTAAGATTTGTTTAATGTTTTTGATGATTTGTTTAGATTTGGGAATCGAAGTGTATTCAAGCTGGTGCAGTTCTAGGTCCAATTGAGAGGAATACGGGAGTTAACAGGCCAATGCCGGGCGGTCCGATTACTCCGGTTCATGATCTTAACGTTCCGTATGAGGGAACTGAGGAGTATGAAACTCCTACTGCTGAAATACTTTTTCCTCCTGTGAGTTTTTGCAATTAGGGTTATTATTGAATGTGTTTATTGTGATTTGTTAATGGATTTTTGGATTTTTGATATGGGTTTTTGAATTTACAGACGCCGTTGCAAACTCCGATTCAAACACCTTTACCTGGACCTGGGGAGACTCCAAATTATAACATTCCTACTGGACCAAGTGACTACTCTTCTGGAAATGATGCTGGTGGAAATGTTGATGTCAAAGGTGGAAGACAAGCTCCATTCATGGTAAAGTTCATTTTTTTAACAGTTTGATGTTTTGAGAATTTTTCATATGCCATGTTATATGTTTATCATGAGGTTGGATCCTCCTGTGTATAAATCACAAAAATGACGGTGGCATGAGAAAAAAGATGGGTGAAAAGTGAGGAGGTGATTTGGAGAGAAAAATGAGAGTGTTAGTGGGAGGCAATCCAAATATGTTTTCCATTGTATTAGTTTCTCAATTGATATTCTCAATTTGTGCAATTGATTTAATCTTTGGCTATTGTACAGTTGTTGAACTCTTCTGTTTAGAACATGTTCGTTTTTTTAACATGTGCATTGATATTGCACTTTTAATTCTTCGCAGCCACCTCCTTCTCCTTGGATGAATATGAATCAGAGGCCTCCACTTGATGTCAATGTTGGTAAGTCTCGTTCAAGTTCAGGTTAATGTTTAATAAAATGGATTTTGGTCGGTAACGATGGATTGCATTGCACACTGCAGCTTATGTGGAAGGACGGGATGAGGCAGATAGAGGAGCTTCTAATCAGCCTATGACACAGGTAAACAAGTTGTTGAGGGCTTATGCTGCCTATCATTCACTGCTTTTAAGATTTGATGAGACCTTACTGTTGGGCTGTTTTATGAAGCTAGCAAATATTGCTCGTTTCTTGTTCCAACACATTTAATGGGTATTTAAATGCTGTCATCATTCATGATTTTCAGTAAAACAATATTGCATGATTTGGTCTATCATGGCTAACATCACCTTGTGAAGGAAAACTTGTTGCTTTCGAGTCTGAACTTGAAGTCATGACATTTAGATACTAATAGATGTTTGAAAAAATTCCAGGACTTCTTCACAATGACTGGTGGAAAGCGGAAGCGCAATGATTTGCCTCCACCATATGATGCTGGAGGATATATACCTCAGCAAGATGGAGCTGGTGATGCTATGTCTGGCGATTTTGAAATTGAGGTGTGTCTTTATCCCCCTATTGGTCAGCACCAAACTTTTATAATAATTTATATTTATGTAAGCTAGGTACTTGCATATCAATTGCAGGTAGTTCCGTATTAGTGGTAATTTCAATTCTATTATTTATACCATCAATGTTTGTTTTCTGCTGTAAGTGGTGAGTGTTGATTTATAAAACAAGGGGTTTCATATCACTTTGTTGGGTTTATCACATCCCCTGTCCTTTTGTGGGGTTAGGACAAGGTGGGGGCACCAGGGCTGATGGAAAGTGCAGGCATGTCATGCCATCTCTACCTAATTTGTATCTTGTAATTTTAAAAAATTGTTGTGGTTAATGCACAAATTCTTTCATATGTGATGCTGTGCAGCAACAGTTTTCCAAATAAACTATTAATGACTTCTTCAGCCACTTCAAAACTATAAGGCTCACTTCCCAATGACACCATAATGAAAGGGAGAACCTTTTCTAAAACCAAATGAGCTCTTGGACAGCTTCTTTCCCAGTCCACTTCTGTGCACTGTTCTTTTGGCATTCTACACTACAAGAGGGGGCTGGGAAAGAAACTAGCAATGTTGGTTCTAGGAGGCCGGGAAAGAAACTAGCAACATTGCCATTGGTGTTAGCTTCTTTCCTAGCTCACTGTTGTACATCATTGTGTAGACTTTTTGTAGTACATGCATTGTTTTATTCTGTCTGTTTGTTACTTAATTCATTGATTTGCTCAATTGGTGGATACATTTTTTTCATTTACTAAACTGTTGAACATAATCTTTTAGGTATGTGGAGGGAGCATCTCCTTCAATTCACAACACACTAATTCAAAAGGGAAAATGGCCGCAGATTTGGAGAGACTGGCTTCTAGAATTCCTCAACTTGATGGTCCGATTCCTTACGAGGATGATGTGCTTTCTACTCCAAATGTGAGTAATGTTTTTATCTACTCCTGCCTGTGCTCGTGTGAGGTTTGATAATGAAGCAGTTTGCTATTTGTTATTTCCCTACTCAGAATTATTTTGGGAAAGAATGCATGCACCCGACCTTTAGTTATTCATAAATAGATACATCGGCTTTGACTTTTGACAACTAATAATCCCTGTTTAAAAGGGCTCTCAATATCAATAGCAACTTAATTTGTATTTAATGTGAATTTGATAATCTTCTGTTGTAAAATAAACAAGAAATCGACCATATCTCTTCAGATGTTTATTATTCTAGGAAGTACTAAACAGTAAAAAAAAAGTCATGGTTGCACTCCCATATGAATGAGTGTCTGTTCAGTTTGGTGTGAATACTGCCGCTTCTTTCTTGATTCATCATCATTGAAAACAGAACGGCACAACTACAGTTCAGATATAATATGTAACTTCGTAATCAATTTAATGGATTAAAATAGGTATTTCCAGTTGTCTAAGTTGTTACTTTTTGAATCCAAGATGGATACATTAATATTTGTATAATTTGAAACCCAAATTAGTTGCATATTTTATTAAAGACTTGCCTGCTTTGATATCTCAAAAACTGAATGCTCCTTTGATCGCTGAATTGATTGAATGGGCATAACTTCTTTACACAAGTCTTGCATTCCAACACCTTACAGGGTTTTGTTTTATTCCATCTTGTTGCAGATATACAATTATGGTGGAGTGTTCAATGAAGACTACAACATTGCAAATACACCCGCTCCTCCTGGTAGCTTGAAAACGTGATATATTAATTATATTTTGAAGATTTGTGGCATATCATATATTTTCTTGACATTTGGCGCTGTTTTATTTTGCCTTCTTAGAAGTACCAGCTAGCACTCCTGCTCTTGTAGCTCAAAATGAGGCGGTAAATGAGGATGAGGATGATGAGCCATTAAATGAAGATGATGATGATGATTTGGATGACTTGGACCAAGAAGATGATCAAGATACAAATCATCTAGTTTTGGCCCAGTTTGACAAGGTAACAACCTCCTTTCACTTTCAGTTAATTACATGTCAACTTGCCAAGCGCTGCAGCAATATGTTGGGACTAATAGAGTTGGCTTGTTAAACCTTAGGTGACACGCACTAAGAGCAGGTGGAAGTGCACATTAAAGGATGGCATCATGCATATAAACAAGAAGGATATTCTCTTCAACAAGGTTTGTTGATCTTGATGGAAAAGAAATTCTGATATTTTCTCACCTTTTCATTTCAGTTTATTTAATTGTCACGGTTACAATACACTTCTGCAGGCGACAGGAGAGTTTGACTTCTGATTTTGTTGTGGCAAGTGCTATGGTGAAAGCATAATTCTGAGGTGTCAGTGTTTCGTGATATTTCTTTGATTGTAGTTATTATTGAGAGAGAGATTCAGGAAGAGAGAAATCCTTACACTTTCGAGACTGTTTTGATGTTGGCCTCTTGTGCATAATGGATGGGCAATTTTTGGCCTTAACATAATGTTTAGATACTGAGCATTTCATCAAGTCCATTTGTCAAGTATGTAGTTCGTTGTATACTTGGACATTTTGGTTAATTTAAGAGCTGCGCTGTATGATAATGATAGTTTACTTAGCATTGGTTCGAGCTGTCTTGTCTTTCTTGCTTGGCTTTTTTGAACACAAAAATCAGGGAAACATTAACTAGCGTATAGGATTCTTTTATAAAGTTCTGATATATTGATTGTGATATCTTAAACCCATGACAAGTATAGAGGAAAATAAAACTCTTTAGGATTAACGACTAGTTTTGGTAGCTTCCTGGCTATTTTTTTCGTTATTATGAGAAGGATGTTCGTATGCTTGTATTCTTTTAAGAGTTGAGAATGGGAGCATTGCTAGTTTCTGTTTGGCCTTATTGAACTTTTAACCTGTCTTATATTTTATGAAGAATGCTATTAAAGGAATGGCAACGAAACTAACAAAGCACCCAATAATTCCTAAAAAATCATCCATCTTATCCAGCCAAAAGCTGAAGTAGACAAATTAAATTAGATCAACATTCAATATTGAGAAAAATGTAGAATAACAGAGGATGGGTGAAGAGAAATTGTAAGCAATACACCATTTAAGGAAACTAGAGTTATAGGGTGGGTCTGAACATCCAATATTGAGAATGTCTGAGGTGAAAGCGAAAGAAAGTACCTAGATGTGAAGAGTAGCAATGGACACTCAAAAGCGATTATTGATCATCAAGATATAGAGTTAATGGACACTCATCAGGATACATGAAAAGTGGCACCATAGACCATCAGGATTATTGATCATTTTCCACTATTTTTATAAGGAAAGTTTCATTCATTTTCTTTAGGGCTCTTAATACCAAGATCCCTACCACCTTTAGGCAAGCATCAAACATCCCGACTTATTAAATGAGGTTTGCGAATTTGAATTGTATCTCCCCACAAGAAACCTCTTTGTATCTTCTCCAACTCATTACACAAGGTTTTTGGGATCTTGGCATACCACATGCAATAGTAAGAGATGAAACTAAGTACAAGTTAGGAGAAGTCTTCCGGCCAAGCAAAGACACTAAGGGTCCGTTTGGTTCGAGAATTAGGAGGGGAGGGGAGGGGAGGGATTTTAAGGGGGGGGAGGGGAGAGGAGGGGAGATATTTTAATTAAAAATGTGTTTGGTTCGCAAGGGGAGGGGTGGGGTTTTAAAATTATTTTACTGTTTTACCCTTAAACTTAATTAAATAAAAATAATAAAGTAACAAAACAATAACGATGTAATCAATAACAACACGATATAAACAATAAAATAATGGATTAGTAATAGGGTTGTTACAAGTAGTAATAAACTTGTTACAAGAAAAGTTGTTAATAATATGGGATAAAAGTTGTTACAAGGATAATATAACCTAATAATAATAAAAGTTGTTACAAAATAATACAACCTATAACTTAATAATAATAATAATAATAATAAAAGTTGTTTCAAGGATAATATAACTTAATAATTACAAATGTTGTTATAAGGATAATATTGAAATTTTAAATTAATCTAAGGATAATTTTGGCAGTGCAACAAAATTTGCTCCCCTCCTCTCCCCTCCCCTTCTAAAAATTGAACCAAACACTTCAAATTAAAAATCTTCCATTCCCTCCCCTCCAAAACTCTCGAACCAAACGGACCCTAATGTTTCTATGCTCAATTTATTTAATATATATGCATGTTTTTAATGGGTTTAATAGATGTTTAATAAAGACAATTTTTGATTAAATTCATTGATACTTTTCAATTTAAGTTGCTAAATTGGTATTTCAGGGACTAAATTTGATAACCCCTAATATTTTAAAGAGTAATAATGGTAAATAAACTATGATAATTAGTATTAGGGCCGAAAATAAGTCAGATTAACAAGAGTCTCTGGTCTAACCGATATTTGATCCAAGTCAGACCATAATTTTTTTAAAAACAATAGAGAATGCTTATGGTTTTAATTAGAAAACCAACCTTTGTTTTTGAACAAGACCACTTAAGTTAATGAATGATATTATTTTGTTACTATTATTTTATTTTATTTGTATTTTGTATTAAATTATAAATTTTCTAACTTAGTAATTTAAGCATAATAGCCTAAATTAACTTTTTGTATATTTAAATGTTTTATTTTTTGAGAGGATTTAAATGTTTTCTTATAACTACAATTGAGATTTATATCATATAAAGTTAGATTCTTTAAAATAACATTAAATATCAGTGTAGTGTATAATTTCATTGGTCTACTAACTTATTAGCCTATCTAAAAATAAGTCAGATTATTTGTTTAAAGACGTTAATATTAAATATTGTTTTAAGTAAGCAAACAATTAATATCAAACTTTAAACAAAATGTCAGGTTCAACACTAAAAAAATAGTCTATGACATGCAACACACTGGACTTGAGTTTTAAATTTTTTGATCGAAAGAAACTTTTTTTTTTTAAAGAGATCGAACAAAACTTAATTTTGCCTCAATCAATTTTACCTTTTAGTATTTTTTTTTTGTTGGGAAATTTCAACTCTTAATATAATATAGTGAATGGTATTTTTTTTCAACTCTTAATATAATATGTTTTTTAGTTGTAATTTTTTTTTAGAGGAATATTATGTAATTTTAAAAAGCCGATAATGTTTTTTTCTCTCTGCATTTTTTCTCTCTCTATTCCCTCTCTTATACCCTCCCGTTCTCTCTACAAATATTTCACAAGTAATTCACTTTTACATGTAAAATACGTTGATTTTCATTTGTTTTCCAAAAATTGTGTATGGTATTTCATTTGAGGTGATCAGTTGGCTTGTGCATGTGAAGCAGCAGGAAGCCATTGAGCTGTGTCAAAAGCTAGACTTGCAAGGAAAACACACAATAAGTTCATGCTTAATTGGTCACAAACACAAATAAAAAGATTTAAACATACTCATAAATGAAAAAATTTAAAAGAAAAAATAATTGCATGATGTTACTAAATTTTTTCTTATTTATTTTTCTCAATTTATATGAGTGTGTGCTAACTTTTTTATTTGTGCTTGTGTCCAAGTAACACCTCCTCTAAGATCTTATATTTGCATTTTTTTTTTACTACATTTCTGTTTTTTGAAGTTATAATAAACACACCAAACCTCAATGGTCCATTCTAAAAGGACCCTTTTTCGAATTAGTCAAAAGAGTTACGAATGAAAAAGACAAAAAAAATTGGACAAGTATTAGGAATAAGCGTTTTTGTTATGCGACCAAGCAACCTTTTTTGACTTACTCCCCTTTTTCCATTTCCATGCAAGTAACTAATACAAGCTGGCATCAAGCTTCATAAAAAGTAGTCTTAATTTATGTACGATGGTAGTATAAAATGTAGTAAAGGCCTTAAACGTAAAGGGGAGAAAGATTAGAGAGAGGTTGCAAGAGATTAATATATATATATATATAGAGAGAGAGAGAGAGAGTTTGCTGTTGAACCACAAAAGAGAACCTTCTTCATTCACACAAACCATTAAAATCACTTTTATAAAAAAAAAATTATAATGTAGTTTGTGTTTATTTATTGTAATAAAATCATTTTTTAAATAATTTAGTTTGTTTAAACCATATAAGATTTTTTTCTTACAAAATCACCTCAATATTTTAACATTATTATTCTCTAAATATGTTTTTTTGTTACAAATTAAAGACACAAAAAAGTTAAAATATGTTGATGTATCAAATGATTAAGATATGACAAAATTGTGGTTTTGTTGATCGAAAACTTTCATAATTAGTGAATAGATAAATTTGTTTAGAAAATGGATTTAACAGTAAAATATGTTTGTAGGTAATTTAAATATATTAAAAATAGATTACACCAACAAAATTATGTATCACTTTTAGTAGTGGTAATAGATAATAGAGTTTTGCTAGAAGACACCTTTTATGAAAGTGTCTTTTAGCAAGTTATTCTATGAGCATTTGCTAAAAGACACCAACTAATTTTTATGAAGGTGTTTTTTTGCAAAGTTATAACTAAAAAGTGAAAATCACACCTCAAATCACACCTTGAGGTGCGGGTTGCTAAAAGACACCTTCATGGATGACTTCTAGCAAAACCCTATATATATATATATATACACACACATATAGCAATTTAAATATTTCACGTAGAAAATATTTTAGCTTCCTTCTAAAAATGGGCCCCTTGAATTGTCATTCATCTTAATCGTACTCATAACCACTACTAATAGATGCGATAAAAATCAGATTAGATTGCTGTACATTTTTTACAATATGAAAATTTTGTTTTGTCGGTAGACGAAAAGTCAAATATCACATGAATTCACACACACAACTGCAAATTCTAAGCTTAATATGAGATGAATGTGTTCAATTTAACAATATCAGTATTGTCATTTGAGATAAGTTTTAGAGATAATAATAAGGAAATTATTTGTTACTATTTTTTACATGTATTTTCATATTTTTTTAACTACAAAAAAAAAAAAAATACAATTTGATCAACCTTTAACACCAAATCTTTTTGGAATCAAATGAAACATGTTTTAATAATTTTAACAGAGCTATTCTCAGACTTGAATGGATTCGAATCCAAAAAGAGACTCAAATCATTTAATCCAAACGTGTTGAAAATATTTGTAATATTTGAATTGCAGTATAATAAAACTAAACAATCTACTATAACTAATTAAGTGAAAGCAGATGATAGGAAAGTGCAGAAGCTCCTTCCTCCTGTGGAAATTAATAGTAACTCCACACCTAGAAACATAAAAATAACACGACAATTCTATAGAAAGAAAATGTGAGGTGAATTCACTAGGCATGGTTGACGAAAACACATTGCTTCTTGAAGAAGTTACACAAAGAAGATGGATTTGGATATGAAGCAATTGCTGGATGTTCCCACCCTGAGCCCGACGTCGAAGATGAACTCCTACTACCCTCATCTCTATAATTGCTTTTCTCCGATTTAAGAGCTTGAATTGTAATATTGTCTGCATAGATTAATGGCTTTGGAGATAGAATGAGTGGTGATAATAATGGAATAGCCTTTGAAGAATCACCAAAAGGGTTAGAGGGACGGTCATTGTGAACCTTATCAATGTCAAGAGAGGTTGGTGCATGCCTTTGTAGCCTTGTAGGGGGTCTATTCCTCTTTACCAATAAATCACCTTTGTTCTCCATTAATTAATTAATAATGTAAAATGAATGTATTACAACAAACTCTACAATGTTTAATTTTGTAATCAAGTTTTAAGAAGCTTTATACATATACAAGTACAACAATAAGAATTCGAATAACCCTCATATCATAATATTGTTTTTGTCCAAATGTAGTTAGATTTGATTTAAAGGAATGTGTCAAAAATGGACAAGACAGAAAGGATGGTAGACTTGACTTTCCTTTGTTAACGGGTATCAATTGTAAGTTAACAACAAAATTGTCCTAAGTTTGGGTAGCTTATAGAATTTCTAGGAGTATTTTTCCCAACAATCTTTATTTGTTCATATTGAAATTAGTCATGGTTTTTTTAGTTCATTCAATTAATGTTATTTCCCCGAAAAATGTGGAGGAAAATGAGAACGTGTGTTTATTTTATGCTTCTACTTCTTCAGTCATGGTTTGTTGTTGTGGAAGGTGATTATAGATAAACATTAAAACCAGTGTTTACTGATAATAGGACTGAAAATTTCTAAGTAATTCTATTTATACACTATTTGCTTTTCGGATGGTTAGAAGTGTTCCATGAAAATTTAGCTGTCTTGCAATCTTGTCAACGTTTTTACTTGTTTTTTGTTTTTTTAACACTCAAGTCATCCTAAAGGTTTATTTTTTATGACGACTTTAAAAAAAGAACAATTAATCTATATTATATTTAGCGTCCGACATACCTCTAATAAAATTATTTTTATCGGACCGAACTTATGAAAAGAAGGAAAAAAAAAACAATTACATCAATGAGAATAATTAAGTTACAACAACCAAAAAAATTATATCTTTAAATCATCTCTTCTTTAATGAATCGCTCTTCTTTTCCTTTATTTTACGTTCAAGGAGAATAACTATTTGATAAAATATCCATAATATATAGTAACTTCAACATTGGAAAATTTATAAAAGATCAACATGTTACACGAGTAACTTCAACATTATAGGATTTTAAAAAGATCTACAATATGTACGTAAATATGTGAGTTTTTTTTTAAACGGTCAATGCTATCATGTTATTCGTTAATTTGTTAATATTTATTGAAGAGGGAAATCAAACTTGATACCACTTTTATCACTCAACTCCTTACTCATCCATACCACCAAGCCAACCTTATAACTCTCAACTTCACCGATGATTAATTGAAAAAATATATAAATAGATCCATAATGTGTCTAAATGTTGGATTCGGCGGGTCACTAAATTCAATTTTGAGGATAATATGAAGGGTCAACGGTGCCTATGGTATCATAACCCACTTCCATAATTAAATTTAAGAAAGAAATTTGTAGAAGTAATGAAAAATGAAGAATGAATGGAAATATTGAAGGATGCAAGACTATTTATAGTCATAAAACGTTACTAGACTGTAACTACAGTCAAAGGAAACATGTATAATGTTTAAAATTCAATTAACACACCACAAACCATCCAAAACTTGCCTGTAACGTCACAATCCACATTCTAGGTTGGTTCAGATTATATAATCTATATTCATTTTCTTAGTATTTCAAATTATATAATCCGAATGAGTCTAAGACCGTGTTAAAACTTGAAGTTTGGAGGGTTTGATAGGGTTCAAAATACATGAAATTTAATTTCAACAACATATATTAAAAATAACAATTCCAATAACAAATTTTTCAACAACATAATTCATAAACATAAAACACACACAAAAGATCATGGATTAGCAAAACTTAAATCTTCATCTGCTTCTTCCATGCAAGTCATGATTTCTTCATAGGTCTTAGACTGAATCGAACTTTCCTAAATATGTTCGAATGATCCGACCATGGAAACGTCCAACTCGATCGGTCCTTTAGTATTGTACTGACCAAATATTGAGAGCATGGTTCTCACGTCCTCGACGTTGTTGAGCTTCATCAGGGTGAACTGAACGCTTCCATTTGAGTCGGTCGATGGACGATGACACTCAACATTGTCCATCCTCTTGGTGTCTTTATTGTTGAGTCAACAGTTGAGTTGGTCCAACCGATCCTTCAACTCAGACAGTATGACATCGACCAAGACCCCTAAACACATTAGGTTTTCCCATGTTGAAGTAAATTATGGCTATCTTGGTATTCAAATCTTCTACATTAGTGTTCGTGCTTCTTTGTTTTGTTTTACAACAAATTAAACAAACACGTCAATTTATAGAAGTTTATGTGTGTCGTGGACCACATAATGTGTCGGTGCAATGTGGACCATACAAAAATATTGTACTTGAATGATTTGGATTATACAATCAGAAATGTCACAAACCCTCCAAATTATGAATTTTAACATAGTCTTGGACCATTTCAGATTATACAATATGAACAATTTTGGATGGTTTCAGATTATATAATAAGAACGAGTTCAAAATGTGGATGATGGCTTGGTTAGCAAGATTGACTCATCTTGACTCCATTTTTGGCCTTGAATGGCCAGACTTTCTTAACCACATTTTTTGACCCTCATTGACTGACCTTTACATTCTATGCAACATTTCTCACATAAATACCCACGTATTCTTTACAAATTCTCATTCCATCCCACGTTATCTCCTTCTCTTTTATAGTAGTGTTCATGCAAAAAAGTTCTATCGTTAGCCTTTCATGCAAAAAAGTCCTCTCATATTGTTGTAGGGATAATATAAATGGTCAAAGGACAATGTCTCGCTTTGTAAATGAGCATCCTCCGTCTAGATTTGGGTTGCTCATTAGAGTCTCATTTTCCTATCCTATCCTTTAGAGGACGTGCACGAGGAAACAAACCTTGTCCTCGTCTCCTTAGGATGTGCGAGAGAAAAGAACATTTCCCCTCCTTCCTCCTCCATCTTATTCACTACAAGTTTAGCTTTAAGTGTCTAATAATTTATTGTAATAAACATTATTATTATGTAAATGTATTATGAAATATTGAGCACATATTGATATCTTGTTTCTTGTCTCTTGAAATTTATGTCCTTTTTATATTTTTAGTTATTTATGCCATTTTAATAATATATGTCACTGTTGTTACGAAAAGTTGATTGAAAGTTGTTTAAACTTATTTCAGATTATATAATCTATAATTGCTTATGAAAAAGTTTGGATTAAATAATCCAAACAAAGATGTGTTCGAAATTCAATAGGACACCTGAAAAGAGAGTATGGTGGAAAAAGAAATATACATTTAAAATTCTCAATGTTTGAAGTTATTGGTGTGGATCACAGATGAATGTACGACACATCCATCACTGGAAAGAAAAAAAATAGGTCCAATCTACACTTTCTACTGTGCATAATAATGCTTCGTTTTCTTTTTCTTTAGAGAAATGATATTGTACAACCACTTTTTGACAACTTTACAACCCTATTTCTCATACTCACATGTGTTTTTATTCTCTCTCTTCTTCTTTCTCTCTCCATTGTTTTTGTCCAATCACAAAAGAAGAAAAATGGTTGTCACCAAAGTTGTTTAATATTAGTTGTACAAATATCACTCATCTTTTCTTTATCGAGGTATGTTTTATCACTAACAAGTTTTTGACAACTGATGAGACAACTAAAGATATACTCCCTCCGGTCTCAAATATAAGAAAAGATTCCTTTTTTAGGTTCATTGAATAATTAATGTATCTGCTTTACAATGTAGACCAGATACATTAACTACTCAATGAACCTAAAAAATGAATCTTTTCTTATATTTGAGACCGAAGAGAGTACAAGATAGTATAAGTATCGACATCGAAATCAAAAAGAGCAAAAAACTATTAAAAAAACTAATATCTCTAAGAAATTCTTCTGGACAGATAAGTTGGGTTCCAAAGCGAATTGGTAGTCATCTTAAAAGAAATTCTTCTATTTTTATTTGTGTTTTTAATATTTAAAATAAAATTAATTATTACTTAAAATAAAATTAATTATTAGTTAATTTTATTTTAAAAAGTCAAACGGTCAAACTCAGACATTAAGTAGGAAGAAGGATATTGTTGGTAAGAACCAGCGACCTAACACTCAAATCTCTTTGTTGAGATATATTAGTTTCACTCATTTATCTCCTAAATTAGAGAGAATTGTAAAATACACATTGAAGGTATTTAAAAACTGTCACTCAAATCTTCTTTTTGAGGTACATTAGTTTTTATATTGAGGTATGTTTTTTCACCAACCATTCTTTAACAATCTATGAGACAACCAAAGATATAAAAGTTAGTATGAGTATTGACACTGAAATCAAGAAGAGCAAAATTGCATGAAGGGTTGTCCATTAGGTTGTCCCAAATGGTTGCAAAATATCATTTCTCTTTTTACTAACATTATCAAGTAGTGCCTTTTTTTTATCCATGTTATAAATATGAAGTTTTCACTTGTTTAGTCGTAACTAATCTTTGTGAAATAATCTGTTTGACACACAAGTTGAGTTCCAAATCAAATTGGTAATCAACTTAAAGAAAATTCTTCTACTTTTATTTATGTTTATAAAATTTAAAATAAAATTAACCATTCCTTAGTTTTTATTTTGAAAAGTCTAACGGTGAAACTCACACATTAAGTAGGAAGAATAACATTGTTGGTAAGAACCCGTGACCTAACACTCAAATCTCCTTGTTGAGTTACATTCGTTTCATACCTTTAACTCCTAAATTAGAGAGAGAATTATAAAATAGACACAGAAGATATTTAAAAAATGCTCCTATACACAATTCAGAGTAATCATGTTTGACACACTACATAGTGAGTACTTTATTCCATTCAACCTAATTTTATACAAGGATGAGAGTGATCTTTTTAGTCTAATTATTGGGCACATATACAGAAAAAGCCGGAAATATATATAAGGGGTACAAATAGTGATCTACAAAAAATGTAAAAGTATAATGTACATATATATTGCAAGGACTTTTAATTTGTCTGAAGAATTCTCCCACGGTTCTCAACTCCTTGACCAACTGCAAAATGTGGAACGATCACATGAATTATTGTCTTTCTGTAGCAAAGTATAATTTCATATTAGGATATAATATAGGAAAATTGTTTAAGAAAACATGTTATTTACCTTCTTGAGTAGTGTTGTTTCTTTGTGAAGAATTAGCATGTGTTATAGGATTTTTGACAACATTTTTTTGTTGTGGTTGTTCATCATTCCTTAGAAAAGAATTCACAGCTCCTTTCACCTTCTCAATCACACCAATACCATTAGAACTTCTTCTAGGACTCATTAATGCTTGAGAATGATATGAACTTTTAGGGCTAGTAGTATTCTTCGCACTCGATGAAGCAGATGAAGATGAAGATGATGATGAATTTTGCATCATTGATGAACTAAGAGGAGCAACAGGGGTTATAGAACCAACACCATATTTTGAGGGTGCAGAACGAGATGATGCATTTGATCCTTTGACGTTGGATAGTGTCGCTTTCTGATTAGTCATTGTCATGTTCTGATTTGAACTATTTGTAGTTATTGGTGCAAGTTGAGGAAATGTTGTTCTTGTTGTTGGGGACTTGATAGGACTAAGTGCATTTTCTTGATCTTGTTGCTCTCCTGGTTTCACTATCTTCAAGACGCGCTTCTCGGAGATTACTGGATTCGCTCTTGGATGTTGTCTTGCATTTTCTTTGTATTCCTCTGGTGCCAACTCTGATTCATAGACTGAAATAATGGAATATATGCATTGTTCACATTAGAGTTATATATATAGAAATAAAAAAATTATTGTGAAAAATAATAAATTTAAGACTAATTAAGGTTTTAAATCACGATCGCATTTTGTTTGTGATCCTTGATTTGTTATATAAAATTATTGTCAATTATGAACGATGTGATCATAATTGCATTCACGATGTGACCATAAAGATTTAAAAACTTTGTTGACATTGCAGTCACAATTGGAGATACGACCATTCTTTAAAATGTTACTTAGAAATTTAATAGTTATATTTATTACTTGGAGCTCCAAGATACTCGGCATCTTCTTCTTCTCCTTCTTCGTCTTCTAAGCTAACGCCCCAAGATGGAGTGATATTATCGTCGTCCTGTCTTTTCCTGCTGAGGCTGTTACGTAATACTAATTTCCTGGCCCTCTCCTTTACTTTGGCGAGAACAGATTTTCTCTGATAGAGACTATGATCTTCTTCCAGGTCATGGTTCTTCATCCTCTCAAAGAAAGGAGAAGAAGGGGAAGGAGAGGTTGGAGAGTAGGTTGGTGACATCCTAGAGGAATCCCCTCCTGCACATGGAAACATAACATAAATAAATAGCAGGACAAAACTTAGGTGCACTAATACATATGTGTTGTTTGTGATTATAACCAATTCAGTTATTATTTGTACAACCAATATTAGACAATTTATGCGACAATTACTTCGGAGGAATTCATGTTATGGAAACATAACATAAATGAATATAATTTGTACTAGACAAAACTTAGGTATAGTAATCCATGTGTGGTTTGTGTGATGATGTTAACCAAATCAATGTGTTAAGTGTTATTTGTATGATCAATATTAGACAATTTTTGCGACAATTACCTCGGAGGAATTGTTCCATGGTAGCAATGGTAGGACTTCGTGGTTTAGTATCAACATGTTTCAACGTGCGTTCGGGGTAAGGCATTTTTTCTGAAAATTTCCTTGGATTACAATATGCTTCAGCTTTTAAAATAACCTTGCTTTAACTTTTTGGGCTTAAGTTCAATGGTTAATAATAAAAGGGTAAAAAATTAACACAAAATGAACCGTTGTGGAGCAATTGGTTCCGGGATTATAGCACTGAGCAAGATTATCTATAAGGCTATATACCTTGAAGATACATTCGTGGACTCATTTTTTGCACGTGGAGATTCACAAATTTTCTTGTTACTAAACCTCACAAAGAAGTTCTCGACCTTAAATAGTGATTTGACTAAACTAAGCCATGATAACAAATTCAATCTTTTTTTTTACTAGAGAAAAATAAATTAAAACTTTTTTTAAAACGGAAAATATATTAATCACAAGTTTAGGCACATGATGTGCTACCCAAGCAAGAAGATCAATGTCTTAATCGACACAACCAACCACAATAGAAAAGAAACATTAAACTTGAAAGTTTTATTGTTTATTGGAGGCACTCAATGTTGAAAGTTGAAACACTTCGTAAATGGAATTTGATAACTCAAACTATAGTGTATATACTCCCATTGACTTGTATTTGAAACAGTATATAATAGCTCGGTGAATTTAGTCTTGTAACCTTAAACAAATGAGCTTAAATTTATTCAGAGACGGTTGTAAAATTGTCATTAGTAACACTTTAATTAATAAAAAAAAATTCTGTTCCCAAATTTAAAAATAAATTTAAAAAATAAATATATTATAATGGCTATAGTATTTTTAGAGTAGCACTAATTTTTTCATTAATTCTATAAATATTTTAGTCCTTTTTTGTTGAAAAAGCTGAGCGAATATATTAAAAACCAACAAAAGCTTCTATAGTACAAGGTGTATTAAAGAAAACTAAAATGTTTAAATGTTACAGTAACAGAGACAAGCTACTATACACCGTAGCCGAAAGAAAATAAAAAAATATGTTACAACCTTAAACTATACATTATTTATGTAAAATATGAAATACTATATCACTACTAAATATTCTCTAAACTCTATTTTACAATCATAATTTTCATTTGTTTCAAAAATATTTTTTAGACAAATGGGGTTAGATGGTGAACCAACTGTTCACCTTTTATATATATATATATATATATATATAGAAGGAATGGAGCACAAAAGAAGAAATGGAACATTGACCAAAACTTTCTCAAGCGATAAAAACTAAACATAAATTGGGAGACAAAAGTCACATGCATAAAAGAGAAAATAATAAGAAAACAAAAGGAAAAAGAAACCAAGAAAAAGAAAAAGAGCAAGAAAAGAAAGGAAACTCAAAGAAAGTTCTCGAATCAATCGAGTAACCTATCCCTAAAGTGTGTATTAATAACCTGAAAATTCTGCATATTCTTTTTATTGACCTTAGATACCACCTCAATGAAGAGCTCTTCCCTAGCAGCACAACAATTCTTCAAATAATTGATAGTTGCCACTCTCTCTTCCTCATCGGTATAAACCTGAGGTCCAATCTCTCTAGCATCATTTCCCTTCCTAGCTTGCTGCCCCAAAATCTGAATATAGTTTAGGTTTGTCACGGCGTCACTCCAAGGGCTAACAATTCGCATATCATGAAGTATGTTGCTATGTCGGCCTTTTCTTTGTATATCAGTCATCTTAATGGTATGAACAACATTTGTAGAGGAACCGTACCAACCGAAATGCTAGCAGATGACTCTTCCTCAAGGTTTGCAACATCTCCCACCAGCAAACTAGGTGCTGCCTTCTTCGACCTTATTATATCAAGAATATTTGTTAGCATATCTTTTTTTTTTGGTTAACATATCTAATATAATAAAAATATGCTTATTTTAAGGGAGTCCCTGATATGGACCCTTTTATTTAGGGTCCACCCATGGTCCTTGCTAAATGACTTGCAATAGTGGGTAAACACACTTCCTTCTCAATTTACATGGATGGCCTCCATATGAATCTTTAATGCGAGTGAGCTTTTGCAATTAAAACAAGCGAATCATCTAAATCACAACAGGCTCAATCCACGATTCCACAACTTTAATTCATCATTCAACAAAAGCTTAAATTCAAATTCAACAATTTAACATAGACACCCAAAATGATTTATGGTTCATAAACCTTATTCCCTTTAAGTCGAACTGAGATTCCATTGCAACTCTAGCATTTGAATAAGGTCTTAAACACAAAAGACAAGCTTCAATCCGTTTTTTGAGAAAAAGGGCAAACTCCACTACCATGATTGCAACTGTTAATGCTTTCACGCTCTCCGCATAACATCTCCATGATAATCACTTTCATACAAAACCCGAAGTCAAGTTCGTTAACTGGAACATTAATGGCTCCATGGACCTGGGATGTTATGCAGAGAAAACGTCGTGAATCTGTGGTTTCGTATCAGCTGTCGCGATGGATCAAGCATTTCAGAGCAAACCATTTTTCTTTTAATCTGGATTTCTTAAACCGGTTCGAGTTTTTAACGAAGAGATCGAAACATTATGTGGTTGTTACATTATCTGTGCGGAAGTTGTTCTTCCTGTTGGACTTTAAACGGATGGCAAAATAACAGGAAGGTGAATTGTACCAAATTTATACTGGAGTGGAAGTGTAATTACCCGCTATTGCAGGTCATTTACTAAGGACTATGGGTAGGCCCTAAAAAAAGGGTCCATATTAGGGGCTCCCTTATTTTAAATATGATAAAAAAAATTAATTCAAATTTATCCTATTATATTATGGTATTACTTGTATATATGATTGATAGAGCCAATTGTTACAGTTTATTCTTTAAATATTTGTTAGTTGCCACCCTCACTCCCTCATCGGTATAAACTCGAGGTCCAATATCTCTAGCATCATTTCCGCAACACCAAGAGATTCAGGGTGAACTTGAGGCAAGGGGTATTCTTCAAATGAGCCATCCATATGTTGGATTCTGAGGTGGTGAAGGTGAGGATGAGCATGATGTTGTTTGGTTTTGATGTTGTACATGGGAAGCCATCCATATGTTGAGCTCTTTAATATAAGGGCACATGTTAGCATTTATCGTTTATCATTGCATTTTTTATGTTAAACTGTAGTTAACGGTTAAAACTAAACTGAATTGGAAACAGGGAGATTGAATTTTAAAAAGTAGTGTAGTTTTGTCAAAAAAAAAAGGTAGTGTAGTTATTCAGTTACCATAGCAAATCCAATTAGTACATTATCCCATAACCGCTGCCATTTCATCAAAATTGTTTAAAATCAATTCCTTAACCACCACCATCCAAAACATATTCCAAATTGTTCAAGCTTTGGTTAATCCAAAGAAGACCACGTGATTATTGATAGTTTACTGATGAATGCTGATAGTGGAAGCACATGCCTGAACCGTCACCACGGTCCAATTTCATATAATGTTGAGTACTAAGGTAATTTTCATACATTAACATTAATTACTTGCTGCACATCATAATCACGAGCATAAAGATCGTACCCACTGTTTGGTTAATTAATCTGTTAACGAAATGGAAAAAATATCTGGTTTGTTCTATACATTTTAAAGAAAAGAGAATTGTAGTAGCGTGTACTTTGAAAACTAGGTAAAACTAATTTTGGGAATCACTTTTTGATTTACAATTTATATATTTATGAACGCTTTTTGGAACTAAGACATGACAAAAAGCAAGCAATCACGATGGTATTTTGAATCGAATGGAACCATGCATATCCTTGACGAAGGATTCGGATATAACACAGTTACTGTGTGGATGTAGTAGTTGTTATGCACCGTCCGATCTGAAGTGAATGGTCAAGATTTGATACTATATGAAATTGTTGAAATTCGTGCAGTGAATTTAGAACTGTCCGATTATAGATTGATGGCCGAGATTTGTTACTGTAGTAAATTGTGTGAATTTGCTACAACAACAAATCCACGTCCTTTGACAAAAGTCTAATAATCTCAAGAGTCAGAGACTATTAATTTGGTCAACCAAAATAATTTTTCTAGTCATTTTAAGTTAGGTTTGAGATTATTTTGATAATTCAAGTTTCATTAGTTCAACAGAAAGGAAGTAAGTTCAAATTACCCTAAATTTTATTCATAAAAAGTATTGTTTTGATCGAAATTTAAGATTTTGAATGCCCAAAATGATTTATTTTTATTTTTTAAGAATGATAAATCTTTGTAATTGGCTCGGGCCTTAAACTATCATTATCTCTTCAATTTATTCTCTAAACTATATAAATACAATAGTCTCCGAAGTATATTTAATCCATCAATTTAATCTTTATAGTAGATAAAAATATGTTAATTTAGTCATTACATTTTAATACCGTGGACTAAATTGGTGGATTTTATATAGTTTAGAGACTAAATACTTATAAAGTTTAAGGGATAAATTGAAGAGGCATAGATAGTTTAGAGAAGGGGAGTATAAAACTCAATTTGGCCCATTAATTTGTTATATTTCGGAAACTTTGGCTCGAGCCTAACCTACACCCAAGAAGAAACAGAGACAGAAGACGAGAATAAAATATTGGTAAGACTGAAGTAGGGACCGAGTCTCTTGCACTCACACCGACTAATACTCTCTCTCTATTGGAAGTTTATTTGATTAGATTAATCGGGTTATAGGGTCGGGTGAGATAGACATTCAACTTGGTCTAACCCTGTCCTTATACATTCATAATTTAGAGACTAAATGATATTTTTTTTCATTTATAAAATATACACCGCTAAGAAAATGAAATTAATTTGAGTAAAAAAATAGAGTTTAATGATGGTGGATTGATGGTTCAAAACAATTTTGCACATATAACTAATTAAAATATTTTAAATTACCACGTAAATTATAAACATTAATTAATGTGACAAGTGTGTTTGTTTCAAGTTATATTTGTTGATTCCCGGGAATAAAATGATAGGAATATATATGCCTATGTTTGTTACAAGTTTATTAAATTTTATTCCCGGGTATAAAATGTTCCTGCGAATAGAAAAATTTTCCCAAGGAAAAGGATGTGAATAAAGTTCTTATGGAGATGAGAATAAATTCATAAATAGTTGCCTATTATAATCCCTATTTTTATAATTCCAAGAAATGTTATTCTTAGGAATAAATTTGATAAACTTGAAACAAACACACAATGTTTTGATCCGTGCAAAATTGGTCTAGACCGTCAACTCAGAACCATTAAACTCAAAAAAATAACCTCTAAAAAAAAACAGTATACCCCTCCAAATCGAATCGTACTGGATGAATGAATGAATTAACATTTGCAACTGAAAATCATGGTAAGTAGATAATTACATTTCTTGATAGTCAAAAGTGCATTAACATTTGATTTTGGGGAGGGAACCAAAAACCCTTTCAAAACCCTCTTTTTCTCTCATCACTCTCTTCTTCTTCTTCTTCTACCTTCTGCAGCTATCACCTTCTCAACTGCAAAACATGTCTTCTCTTGTCCCATCTAACAACATCGCCACCATCTTATCCGGCCGTCGCAAAAACAACAACAAACCTTCTCTCCCTAAATGCAACAACTGCTCTCTACCTTCCCGTCGCCGCCGTGTCTTCAAACCCCTCACCACCACCGTCGCCATTTCCTCCGCCGCTGCCATTGCCGTCCACTGTAACAAACCCGTTTTCCTCTACGGCAACAACACTGGTGGTATTGGTGGAAGTAATGGTGGCAGTGGTGGTGGAGGATGGTGGTTTGGTGGTGGTGGAGGAGGAAACGGAGGAGGAGGATTCTGGTCTAGGTTTTTTACTCCGGCAGCAGCTATTGCTGATGAAACTAAATCTGAAGAATTTGATTCTCATGGTATGCCTGTCAATATAACTATTCAATTGAACAAACTCAGTGGTTTTAAGAAATACAAGATTTCCGAGATTACCTTTTTCGATAAGAAACAAAAAACAAAAACTAGTTCTGGTGATTCTTTTAGTGAAATGATTACTATTGTTCCCGGCGGTGTTTACACAAAGGCGCAATTACAGAAGGAATTGGATAGTTTAGCATCAAGTGGAATGTTTGAAAAGGTTGATCTTGAAGGGAAGACAAATGCCGATGGAACTGTTGGAATCACGGTTTCATATAGTGAGAGTACTTGGGAGGCTGCTGAGAAGTTTCGTTGTATTAATGTTGGTATGATGCCGCAGACACAGCCGATTGAGTTGGATCCTGATATGACTGAGAAGGAGAGGGTAAAACAGTATATGAGTCAGGAGAGGGAGTATAAGAGGAGGATGGAGAAGGCGAGGCCGTGTATTTTGCCAAGGACGGTTCATTTGGAGATTATGGCTATGATGAGGAAAGAGAGGAGTTTGAGTGCTAGGTTGTTGCAGAAGATTAGGGATACGGTTCAGAAGTGGTATCATGATCAAGGGTATGCTTGTGCTCAAGTGGTTAATTTTGGAAATCTTAATACGAAAGAGGTTGTTTGTGAGGTTGTTGAAGGTGATATCAGTCAATTGCAAGTTCAGTTCATCGATAAGCTTGGCAATGTTGTTGAAGGCAACACTCAAGCCCCTGTGATACATAGAGAGCTTCCCAAAGAGGTATAATATTATACACTTCATTGTTTACGTTGTTACCTGTTATACATATGGGAGATTCATAGGCTTCTTTTTGTTGTCAATTTAGAGGGTTGTCAATTTTTGTTATATGCTGCGTAATTGATATTTCTAGTATGGTTAGTTGCTACCAATTTCAATGATTGTTTGCATATTTAGGATATCAGGTTGTTTTGTTATTATGGTTTGTGATTGTGTTGTTGGTCCTAAATCTGATCATTGGTTTTAGTTACTCACTCGATGGATCTTTGCATTGGATTAACAGCTGCGCCCAGGTAACACCTTTAATATTGAAGCAGGGAAGCAAGCTTTAAGAAACATAAACTCCCTTTCTTTGTTTTCGAATATCGAGGTTAATCCACGGCCTGATGAGACTAGTGAGGGAGGCATAATTGTTGAAATTAAGGTAAAAGAGATGGATCAGAAGACGGTTGATGTCAGTACTGAATGGAGTATTATCCCTGGACGTGGAGGGTCTCCGACTCTGGTATTGTACTTCTGTCAAATTAAACATCAATTTTCTTCAACCACCGAGGGATTTTTTCTGCTCGTTTAATCTGATTGATTGCCGTTCAATTTTGTTCAGGCCTCACTTCAACCCGGTGGAACTATTTCTTTTGAGCATCGGAATCTGCAAGGACTGAATAGAGCTCTTAGTGGTTCCATTACAACCAGCAACTTCTTCAACCCTCAGGTACTCTTGAGCCAGTCTGCTTCATTTTATTCTGAAAATAGTTTTTTGTTTTATCAATATTGGTACTGGTATCAGAAAATTCCCTTCATGTTTTCTGCTAGGATGATCTTGCATTTAAGATGGAGTACGCACATCCATATTTGGATGGTGTAGATAATCCACGAAACCGAACTCTTCGTGTAAGCTGTTTCAATAGCCGAAAGCTGAGTCCAGTATTCACTGGGGGCCCCGGGCTGGATGAAGTGCCACCAATATGGGTTGATCGCGGTGGTGTCAAAGCTAATATTACAGAGGCAAGTTACTTGTTGTTCTTTATTGTTACATTAACTATTTAGGCTAATGGTAGTAATTTTTTATCTTCATTTTCATGTTGTGTGCCAAGCAGAATTTCACGCCACAGAGTAAATTCACTTATGGACTTGTAATGGAAGAGGTAACAACTCGTGACGAAGGTAATCAAATCTGTGCAAATGGTCAAAGAGTACTACCTGGTGGTGGAATTAGTGCAGATGGACCTCCTACCAGCCTCGGTGGTACTGGCATTGATCACATGGCATTTTTACAAGCGAATATCACTCGTGATAACACACGTTTTGTGAATGGAGCTGTAGTTGGAGCGAGAAATATGTTCCAGGTGACTATCTCATCCGTCACTAACTGTCTTTAAAGTTGCTTTTATGGATGCTTTAAGCCTTTTTTTATTTGCTTACATGGATGCTTTAAGCCTTTTTATTATCTTTAAGCCTTTTTCCTCTTATAATTGTATTGGTAAACCTATCTTGTTTATGTGACTACTCATCATAAAATTCTCATCTTTGTGATACTGAAATTACTTGTTTGTTAATTCTTTGCTGCCAATATTCAGTCTTATATATCCTTGTATATTTTATAATTGTGTGCTAAATTTTTCCTTTTAACCTGAGTGATGCTTTTCTCTAGCTGATTATACCCTAAATGTTCTTTCATTTCAACCATCCTATTTAGATCCTATGGTTAACATTTTCCTCCGTTGATGGACTATTTTTTTCTTGATTGTTGACTATGTATAATATTAAATTTTTTAACTGTAATATTCTTTTGTGTTAGCTGAGCTCTCAAGAAAACTTGTCTAGTTATATCCTTTGGATCAATATAAAAGTTGGCATATAAACCTATCTACAAAGATAGGAGTAGTAGAGGGAACAGGTTAAGGATATAATCTATGTAGTCTATAGTGTGCTATAGCGGCGTGTAGAGTGTTCAGTGGCTTCTATAGAAAGTAGCGGAGCCTTTTGCTGTAATGATCAAAATCGCAGCTATTTGCGCCATTACAGCTGCTAAATGCTTCAGGGGGATTTTTTTTGTTTTTCTTGAAATATTTAGTTACCGTAAGCTTTAGACAATTAGTTTTTATTTTTTATTTTTACTTTTTTGTATTTGCTTCTATCTTTGATTTCAGACCTATTACTTTTGATAGAATTTATGAATATTTCATGAATTTTAAGTATTACTTTTATTTCACGAATATTTCAGACCTATGACTACTATTTAATATTTAATATGAACATAAAATTCAGAATAGCTGTTTTTAGCTTGGCCTCTAGGTGCGGTTATCCTTGATTGATAATTATTGATGTTACATTAATTCAAGATTGATATGGTATTTTAGCGTATCTGCTCTTTTGAGGTTAACTAAATGTAGGCGTTGTTAGAAAATAATAGTTATAACATGATTCCATCTTTTGGATGTCATGTGGAAGCATTCTTTTTAGCCAACAACTAAACCTTTTCCATTATATGATGTCGGCTACTTGGATAAATCAATGCCATTGACATTGAGCTCTAACTACACATTTTCAGTGAACACTTCAATTCATGGTCCAACTTGCACTACCTTTGAGGACAAGATATTTATGTTTTCTATTTAAGACTCTTGAAGTATGCGATAGACCTGTGACAATGCTTTCTGATTATACAGTTTTTATATATGCAAACTGCAGGTAGATCAAGGCCTAGGCATTGGCACCCAGTTCCCATTCTTCAATCGCCACCAGCTAACTCTGACACGGTTTATCCAGTTGATGTCTGTGGAGGAAGGAGCTGGAAAACCACCCCCACCAGTTCTTGTCCTCCATGGCCGCTATGGTGGTTGTGTAGGCGATCTTCCAAGTTATGATGCTTTTACTCTTGGTGGCCCTTATTCTGTAAGGGGTTACAACATGGGTGAACTTGGTGCTGCCAGAAACATGCTGGAGGTAGGAATTGCTAGCCTCGTTTTATGATTCTTTATCAAGATTTTATTTTAGTTAACTTTTATTATCTGTTTACTAATTCCTTTTTCTTTCCACAGCTTGCAGCTGAGTTACGGATACCGGTTAAAGGCATGCAATTGTATGGTTTTGCAGAGCATGGGAATGATCTAGGAAGTTCAAAGGATGTCAAAGGGAACCCTACAGAAGTCTATAGGCGAATGGGTCAAGGTTCATCTTATGGTGTTGGTGCCAAGCTTGGTTTGGTCAGAGCAGAATATGCCATTGATCATAACTCAGGAACTGGTGCCTTATTTTTCCGTTTTGGAGAGAGGTTTTAAGCTGCAAATTAGTCACAGTACATTTTTTAGTTTAAGTGAACGCCATGACTGGTAGACCTTTTTTTTTAGTACTCGGATAATTGGTATAAAGTTCTGTAATAATATTAATGTAACTGATTGTCTTTATGTTTGCTATTAGATGGTTTTTATTTCTGAGCTTAGTGATACTGCAAAGTCCACAAGAACAAATGAAACCTTGTATGAGTTTTCTTTGATAAATATAATTGTTCAATGATTTTTATTGACTGGGGATAGTTGTCTACTGACTAAGGGTTCGAATCTTGATCAATTTGTGTGCTTATTATTGTAGATGTAGATGGATGGATAGACTCATAGACATAGACAGGATAGTTGTCTGATGATTATGGATTTGAATATTCATCTCATGTTTTCCACTTTGAGGAATGATATTTTCACATTCAATTTCCAACAACTTTTATCCTATAACATTATTTAATAGTAAGAATTGGTTGTTTATTAAATATATAAACAACCTTTTTAGTGACAACCTTTTTTCTCTCTTTTTATTGGACAATAACAATAGAGAGAGAAAAAGGAAGAGAGAGAATAAAAGTATAATGAGAGTATGAGAGAGAGGGTTGCTACAAAAGTTGTTTAAAAATATCATTTCTCTTCCACTTTTATCTTATAACATTATTTAATAGTAAGAATTGGTTGTTTATTAAATATATAAATTAATAATCAAGTGGTTTATATTATGAAAGTTTTGTACTGAAGTTCATTGTTCCATCAAATTTGTTTTAGTGTGCAGTGTTTATCAAATTAACTAATTGTTTTCATCTTTTTTATGCTTGTGTTTTTATGGAAACAATGTGAGTTCTACGGTGGACCACCTTTATAAGAGGTTCGTCATGTAACAATACTTAAAACTATCAAAAAATTCAACAATGGTCGATAATACTATTATGAAATAAAAAACTCATGACTGTCTTTACGACTGAGACAATAACTTAATTGGTGTATATTCAATACAAGTGTATGTATTTTTTTTTTATTTAATCAAATTGGTATCAATTAAGCAATAATTTCAATCATAAAAATGAGAAGGATCAGTAGATTATTATTTTGGTTAAAGATTTAAATATTTTTGAAGTACTAGTCCACATGGGACCAATTATGAAGGTGACACATTAGAATTTCTCGTAAAAAAAACATATGGGACAATATGAATGAAAATTCAAAATTCCCGAAAGTATACTCTAAAAAAATAGAATACGATGCATTTAAAATTGTAGAAATGCAAATAGCTTGTCTATATCTGTCCAATGTTCTCATAAAAAGTTTTGCTAAATAAATGAAAACATGTTTATGCTTTACATAACGGGTTTCACTATGTTTCTACATTTTTTTCTTGGTTTCATGTCACCAGAAAGACATCCATATTTGAAGTTGTGGCCTGGTTCTGATTCGTTTGTTACAGTCGTCATATTACAGTCAACCCAAAACTCATAAAATAAATGACACAAGAGACGGTTCTAATCATCTCTATAATAACATTGAAATGCATTTTGATAACAAAGTCAAACATAAGGACAAACTTATTAACATTTTGCAATTCAAAATATCATTTTGAAAAATTGATATATGGAATATATTGATACAGTCCTACAATTTCAAAGACTAAATTACATATTTACTCTTCAATTTGGTGACTCAAATTTACAAGAGCCACCAAAAGATAAATAAATGAGAGGCAATAAATTGGCATTTCCTCTTCAACTAGCTATCATTGTGTTCTATAAGCCTAACTCCTTTTTTAACCGAGCTAGAGTGGCTTCAATTTCATCAAGGTTATCCTCAACACTTGTGTTTCCCTTGCTAGCTCCACCTTGAGTGTTGTTGCTTGGTGTCTCTGTCTCATATAAATTAGATGAATTTCCTCCTCGAGGACTTTCATTTGAATCAACAATATTGAGTTCTTTCTCGAGGAACTCCACAAATTCTTCGCCTATTTCCTGAAAGTTAAAATTTCAAAAATTATGAGTCCACATGTAGGTCCTTGTTGCATACTGAAGGCTTTTATTGAGATTAATTTTGATCCCTGTCAATTTAAAAAGTTTTACACTATCAACAAATCACTATCAATATTATTTGATTTTAAAAACAAATAGGATTGAAGTCAAATGTTTTTAATGATCAAATGATCACGATTGATTGACAATGTAAAAATTCTTCATACTAACAGTGTATATAATTGAATCCTTAACTGAACTCCAACACAAACAAATAAAAACGTTAGCAGGAGGTCTCACCGACAACTCCTCCCATAGGCTCTTCGGCTTTCCTTGTGAAGCCGCACTGGCTTCCCAGTTCTTGAATTCTTCTTGAAGATCCTTAAAGAAGTCTCCTGAAATAACAAAATTATCAGATCTCAAACACCACGTGAAATGAAATATAAAACTAAGTTGTAACACTAGTGACATCCCTTTGTCCCGGTTGATAGATTTATATGGGGACACAATCAATCATTGACCAGTAAAATTTGTAATGAAATGCAGGCTAAACTTATGGCTGGCTTGATCACTTGTTGTCTACCAGAGAGTATATAGCTACCTATTGTTATTTGAACATCTCTCAAAAAATTACCTGCAGCAGCAAGATGTTGAAATAAGATTTTTTTTAATTTCTATTGAAAAGGAAGTTGCTAATTTGATCAAATGGCAGGACAGGAAGCATGTGATGAGTTTTAAAAAATATATCTCAGACAGTTATAAGTAAATAATTAGTATTAGAAGAGAGTTCAAGGACTAAAGGAGAACATAAATAGAGGGCGATTGAGGTAAAATCAAATAACTAGCATGTGTTCATAATATGTAAGAAAAAAATGGGGAAATTCTCCGTAGCATCTTGGTTAAATTAAATCCAGACAATAAACCAAAACAAAATCAAAATTTAATACGCAGCCTGACAGTTTTTAACAGCACCAAATACATGAATGGTCTGCTGATTGGAAACTTTTCCGAGCTGTATCTGAGCTAGACCTCGCTGATAATCATTTGGTTGTTGTTAGAGATTAGCCCCTAGAAAAATGCAGTGTAAGGCTGCATAAAATAGATTTGTAACTTTGAGTTTAAGTTTATTCGGAGGCATGCGAATATGGTAGCTCATAATCTAGCTATAGCGGTCATTTCCTATGTTGATCGCCAAGTCTTTGATTTTGTTCCTCCTTGTATTTCATATCTTTTGATTAATGAAATGAGTTAAATTTGTTTGTTTAAAAAAAAAATAGATTAGTAATGGGTCCAATCGTTTTCTAGATCTTGTTAAGATGGAAGCTTAACAGCACCAGATTATCCTTTATCTATATTACCTTAGAATATCTTTGTGAATTTGTTTAGGTAATTGTTCTTGTTGCTAGGTCCTGTACTAATAGTACTAGTACTTAAGGTTATCAATATCATATTTCAGCCGTGCTTCGGCCCTCTTTTTATCCAAAAAACAAATACTACGTTTCAGTTTATTACGCATGACTCAAGGTTCGGGCAGCCATCACTACAATTCTGTCTGACCTCTCAGACAGGTGAGTGATCATCACAAGTCTGGGAGCAACAGTTGTCCCTTGTTTCTTGTGATTTTAACCGCATAGAAAGGGGAGTCACAAGTTTGGTGCAGGAATTTTCCAATGTTTGATATTTTTCTTTAGTATTTAGGGATGGTCCAGATATGTTTCTCTCCTTCCTGTGTTTGAATGGTTCAGGATTTGCTAATGTGCTAAGTTTCTCTTGGCAATAGCTTCCTGTAAAAATGGGTTGCAGTTTCTTCTCTTCTGTCTGCTTGTTGCCTAAGTTATTTGGCTAGATGAGATAACATTCTTTTTTCTTATATCTGCGAGTTTGTTACTTGTTATAGTAAACTTCAGTTTAAGGTTGAGTGATAAAAATATCTTAATGGATTTATTATGGCTATATCATTAGCTGGCTTGGGATCTACTAGTACTGTTAGTATTAGACCAAATTAATAACATAGAGAAAAGAGCATTAGACACCATTACATCCTACTAATAATATATGCCGGTTTATCACTTTGCACCACTTTTCTGCCTTTTTCTTTTTCCCAAATCCTATCCTATTATCCTAAGGCTGTAATTCTGTAACGGCTGTATAAGCAATAGCAAAATTTAAAATGTATTCAAAATTAAATTTTGCAGATAGATCTCCAAACAAGACTGCAAATAAGTAAAACAAATCTTTACCTAATCCATAAAATTCTTCTTCAACTTGCTGATTCCAACTCTGGCTTCTTTGAGAAGAATTAGAACCACGATTTCCAGAATCATACTTTCTGCGGGAACTAGAATTTAGCAACGTATTGTATGCATGTTTTATCCTCAAAAATTTCTCCTGTGCATTGTCCTGTGAGAATACACTTTAAAATACATAAATAAGCACACTGCGTATTTGTATCTTATGATAGTTAACTATTGATACATTAATTGGAAATATAGGTAAAATCAAGGAATTGTCAGATACAATCTTATGGCAGAGAGATCACAATCCAAAATAGAGCCGTTACATGACTACATTAAAACATTAGATTTCTGCATAACATATAGAATACACTTTTACTACTTCCTTTATCCTTGTTTTTCTAAAATTCATACTCATGATTGAAAGCCAGTTATCACGATGGTGATCAATTTCACATTTTTTCTTCAATTTTTGTTTGTCTATCAGCGGAAGAGAGAGATCAGTTATCACCGTCATTTTTAGTGCTGGCCCGGGATTTACGTTAGAAAAATAAAACAGCATAGGAAAATCCAAGATTGGAAGATGATAAACAAACTACAAGTGTAAATACATGCAAGTCATAAGTTGTTCCGAGTCTTCTCACGTTGTTATTTTCTGATACGACATTCATATTATAACCATGGTAGATCCACAATTTGTTCCGACTTATGAGAACAAAAAATAAACGAAAGAACGATGTACTTTCCTAACAAGAAGACTTAAAAAGTCAGGGTACACATTTAAGATGGTTTTAGAGCAGTAAGTGCCCATTTATAAAAAAAATTGTCAAAACTCATCTGAATTCTGAAAGCAAAACAGCCATGACAAACCTTGTGACAATGTGAAAGTGGACAACAACGCAGAACACTCAGTAGAGAGCATTCTGACATGCAGCAACTGTAAGTGTATCTTTCCATTATAGACATAACACAATCAGTGTTGTCAACTGCGGATCGTGGAAAATAGCAAGTTGTTCAAATTCCGGTACATGATATAGCACCACTATAGCCGTTATTTCACAATATATTGTATTAAATAGCGATTTCTTCAATTTATGCTATGCAATGGCGCCACTATTTAACAACACTGAACATTATATTTGAGTTGCATTTTCTGTAGACCAGTCAATATTCACAGCACAATTTGGCTACAACAACGAAAACCAATAAAGTTTGCAACCATGAAATCTTTTATCTTCAAACAAAAGCTAGCATAAACATTGCAACCACATATCATTCAAAACTACTAAAAATATCCCAACAATGGTTAAAACCCCGAATTATCAAAATTTCCCCAAAACATAAACAATAGTTCACATATAACACAATAAAGAATTGGTTTTGCATTCAGCTTTCAATAAGTTATCAACAACAATCATGAAACATAAAATTTGCAAACCTATACAAAAACTTCCCCACAATAAACTACTAAGAGAGAGGAATAAAAGTGTTGAACATAACAATTACCTCTTTATTAACATCAGGATGATACTTAAGAGCAAGTTTCCTATAAGCCTTTTTGATTTCATTCACAGATGCAGATGGAGACAAACCAAGAACTTCGTAAGGAGACTCACCACGCTTTGCTCTCACAACTACCCTCATTCTATTGCCACCTCTTCCATGCTGCTTTTTGTTGGTGTAAAAGCTTGAATAATTGAGCACACATCTTCCATGGCTGATTCTGCAACTAGGTATGGAAATTAAAGAACTCGTTTGGTTTGGGAAGCATGAAGATGGTTGAAGAAATCGGAGAGAAAGGAACATGTTAAGAGGGAGAGTTAATCCATGCATGTTAATTAACAAATCTTTGTTTCTTCTATCATCTCTTATTGTTTTCGTCTATGTTGTTGTCGAGGTTTTTTTGGTTCGGTTGGAATAAACATCAAAGGAAAACACAAACCTTTTAGGATTGAAATTTGGAGCTTTGTCGGCTGTAAATAACCATATAAACGTGCAAGGATAGATTTGGAATAAATTTCTTTACAATTTCACCATTGGATTGGATTTTTTTTATAAAGGATGTGACAAAATCTTATGAAACTAACACTTGATGAATTTTGAGATACATGAAGAACAATTTACAAAAAAATAAGGATAATATCATTAATGGATAACAAAAGTCTCATTTAAAAGGTTTAATTTGACATAAATAAAATAAAATTGTGTTATAGTATATCATAATTGAAGTATATGATTGAAGTTTATGTTATGCCTAAAGTACGAACGATAAGAAGCATAATTTATTATGGAACGACATAAACTTGGATGTCATGTGGTTCAGGTGGAATTCACATGTCAATTTTGTTGTTAGATTCTTTCTTTAAAACTAAAAAGAACGTTTTTGTTAATGACTTTTGTATGGAAGGAAGAAAAAAAAGGCATGGGAAGATGTGATAGTATCTTATCTGAACACAGTCGAGACTCATTCAAATTGAATTTCCTCATAAAAAAAAAGTCACTTGTGACATTGTGATTGGTCTATGTCACTTAAGTGCTACCCTAATTATATACATGTAACATTCACTTTAGGAGCATCACCGCATGATCTTGACCATTCACAATTCGCCAAACATGGCAAGATCTCAGACTACCCGACGTCTTTAACGGATTTTTCTGACATTTCTCATGAATGACGACTATACTATATAAGTGCATCATTCTTCTAGAAACAATGTATGTATTACTTCAATATCTCTCACTAACTTGAGCGTTGAAGTGTTTGTATATATTAACACGTTATCAGAGGCGTCGAGTTGTCGTCTTCAACTGCGCTTTATCGATTTTGGCCACCGTTATATCAATTCAATATCTAAATCAACAAAATAGATAAAGAAAAATGTTTTCAATTTCATCTTATTAGGTCATTGGCTGCTTCCTCCAAAAGAAACCACCATAAAAGAAGAAATAACACTTTTCTTTCTTCTTATCAGGGCATCGCCTCTTTTTAAGTGTTCGATGTCATATTTTCCTAGAAGAAATTTGAGAAGTCATAAAGATGTATATGACCAATCATTCCTATTTGGATTGATATTAGACACTCAACATTCTATATGCAAGAATCAAAATGGTACATAATGTTATGGAAGACCAGTGTTAAGAAAGCGAAGGGAATTAGCGGGGGAATATTAACCGTTAACCTTTTATCGAACGATCCATATTCGATCTCAAAATTTTAAAATATTGAATAAAATAAAATATGTCTTTCTATCAACCGTCTGATTAAGATTGGAGAGTCCAGATTATTTTGAATGTGTGACCGCGCAGTTTTCTTGACTTTAGTGAATCCAATTTGATAATGAGAAATCCATTATACTTTCTCTCTCTTTAGATATCAAAAATCAAAAGAAAAAGTAGCTCATAACCCAAATTCTAGGACTAGGAGCATCCTCTCAATCCCTTTGGATGTTGGAGAAGTTGTAGAGTAGGATTTCATAGGAGCAGCTGTGGGTGGGCCACGTCAGCAATGGCCACTGCATTATTTGCATCATCATTTCCAAAGATTGCAACCTTCCCTTTAACATCATCATCTTCTTTCCATTTCAACACACGCTTTTACTCTCTTCCAACAACTTCATCTTTCTCTCCCATTATCACTACAACCAGAAAATCCATATTTTTTCAAAGGAAGTCCAAACTATGGCCAAATCCTGTTGCTGCTACATCTGTTGAAGATGCTGCCATTGAAGCTTCGGAGCAATTGGTTTCACCAACTATCACTGATGATGGGGTGTCTCTTATCGTATCAGCTCTTTTCTTCATTGCTTTCATTGGCTTATCCGTTATCACTATTGGGGTATATTCGTCGTTTTCTTCTCACTTTTTTATTTTTCAATTCTTTTATTAATAGAGTTGCTTCCTCAGGTCTTGAATATAAAAAATAAAAAAATCAAAACAAAGTAAATTCGAACTAAATACATCTATTTTGTTTGACTTTAATTTGCTTATATTTAAAGACCAGAGTAGTAAATTATCATCCGAAATTGCAAGCATGTTTGAAATTGTAAAATGTTAGTCAAAATCACTTGCCCTTTGACAAAATGACATGGAATCTAACATCAATCTCACCATACTACAAAGTATAAACTAGTTTGTTTATTGACATTTATATGTTTTAGGGACTAATTTTTCAATAATTAGTTCATGTATATTTGTAATTATTGATAAATTACCTAAATTTCATAATCAATTTAGTCTCTAATAATTTGACCACATGTGTTGGATCAACGTCCAAAGAGACATATGTGGTTAACATGACATGTCAAAGTCTTTATGTTTGAATAGAATTTTACAATATTGAGGATGTACATGTCAATTCGCCAAAACCGTTTTTATCCTATTATTACTAAGTGTTTGTTTTGTTTTTAAAATATTATATATATGATCAATTATCTATAAATTTTAAAATATTTTTTAAGTGTTATATATATATATATATAATCAAGTCATCTCGTGAACCAAACGAGCCGAACTACATATAGCTCAAGTTCAGCTCAATTAGTTCACGAACTTAATTTTCAGTTCATTTGGTTCATGAACCAAGTCCGACGAATCAATTGTCGAATCGAATTACGAACTTTAATCGAGTTGGTTCAGTTCATTGTCAGTCCTACCAAAACAAGTGACTAGTTTGACAAATGGTCACAATTTTAAGAATCAATATGCGCACTCATTTGTTTAGAGCAAACAACCATTTAGGTCTCTAAATGTATGAGGTGTTGTTAGTACAGTCCCTTAATGTATCAAAATCACAAACCCATCTCTAGTGGTTTTTTTTTTAGTAATTGTATGGATTACACTGACCAACGAATAAAAGAAACAAAATAACTAATAAAAGAAAAACATGTAAAGGTGCTTGTAATTCGATTCATTTAGTCACTATAATGACAATACCTCACACATTCAAAGATCAAAATGATTGATTATCCTTTTCATAAATGTAAATGACTTGGTAAGTTAGTAGTTACTTGTAGAATTTGAACTTTTAACCTCTTATCTAAAACTATTTTGGTGTTACTTAGCATTAGTATTCAGGGAGGTTCTGTATTTTTGTTTGTTTGTGTTCCAGGTTATCTATTTAGCAGTAACAGATTTCTTGACAAAGAGAGAGAAGGAGAAATTTGAGAAAGAAGAAGCAGCTAGCGGAAAGAAGAAAAAGAAAAGAAAAGTGGTAAGGGCAGGACCTAAAGGATTTGGCCAAAAGATTGTTAAAATTGAAGATGATGATTGATTAGGTCTTCCTTATGCATTTTTGCCTTTAAATCAGATTTATTTTACTTGAACCTTGTTTTCCCCTATGGTTTAGCAAGTTGAGGAGTCATCACAATAAGAGAAACAAGGGAGTTAGTGTGAATGAATACAACTGAGAATTTACTGCTTTGCCACACACATTGTTATTCATTATTATTTGAATTTTGATGAATCATGATTCAAGAATGCCACCAACTTGACACCAACCATATATGGTTATTGTCTTTAAACTGTCAATCTTCTAATCAAATCAAAATAGATAACAAAAATAATTAATATTTCAATTAATTTATTACAGAAGATCAGAGTATAATAACAGCCAAAGAATTGGTAAAATATGATGTTCTATATTCTTTATGATAAAATGAAGACATTGTGGATTGTAAAGTAAGGTAAAGCAGTAAAACTTTTCCTTATGGCTTCTTCTCCCTCACACTCAACCAACATCATCGAAGAAATTTAATAATATCTAAAATGTGGTGAAAATAAACAAAAATAGCTTGTTTAAACTGATTTTCAAATTTTTTTTAATTTGTGTCCACACACACATCATTTTATAGTACATATAGTGTGTGACCCTCATAAATCAACATTCTTTTTGAGCTACTTCAATTAGAGTTTAATATGTTTTTACCCTGCAAAATATAGCTTACAAAGACGAAAAAGATATTTAACCGTTTGAATTGAACTACATAATTTCTTGTAAAGTAATAATACATTTATTAAATCAATGAAGTTTCCACCATATGTGACAAGCTAGCATATGTAAGATCGGCTGTCACCCTCAATTTTTTAATTTTATTTTTTATGGAATTTTTAAGCTTACTTTTAATAAACTTAACATGTTCATTTTATGGCACCATCTAAATCTAGATTTTGTCCATACCCTCTGTTAGTACATAGCAGGACATTGCCTCTAGTTGCACAATGGCACCATGTTCTAGACTTTATCTCTTAGAAATGTTTTTATATTGTGAAACCATTTCAGTCTTGGCATCCCTAGAAACAATATCTTGGCTCTGCCACTGTGTAAGACAGGTGCCAACTACACGAGGCTAGAAGACTCAAATTCACAACGATATCACAATCAAGATATATATCTAGTAGTAGTAGTAGTGTACGCAAATATAAGCTTGTAGAATTGGGGAATAAAGAGAATAAGCATACATGAAAGAAAAACTCTGCTCTCACCTACTAATAAACATAGACACAACTCTCCACATAGCAACATTTTGTACAGTCTCGTCAACTTATAAACTACCTCACCGTTTTTATGAAACTTTACAACCACCTTAAAAACCTTGATTGTATGGTCATTTTATCTTCCATGCAGAGACATCAGAGGTGTACCATAATCACACATCTGAACCTCACCTCACTTAAAATCTATGTATAAACTACAGAATGTACAGTTCTCAATTACAAACCGATAATTTTATTACCAATCGGCCACTATCCATCACAGACAGAGATAAATAGATAGATAAACATAACTCTTTGATGCAGGAGAACAAAGGAGGGGATCACACTAGCCTCAGTTAGCTGTACAGACAACACTCTACGCCCTCCCCTAAGTAGTATGAGGAGACTGAGCAGCAATTCTCCTCTCTGCAACAAATTACATGTTGACAAGTAATACATTAGCATATGAAAACTCAACAGAGCATGCAATTAAAAGAATGTATTGGAACACAACTAGCAAGGGCAGGTATTCAAACATACACATGATGCAGTAATATATAAAAAAAAGAAGGTGATAATACAAAACAAGTATAAGTACCTCCGGCAGCAACAAGTTTCTCTACACGAGCGACAATATGTTTTCCATAGGTGTACTTTTTCAATGCATTCAAATGAACTTTAATTCGAGAAAGAATTAGCTCACGCTGTTGGTCATCACAAGTCTCCAGCACCTTTTGTACAACATAATTAGCAAACTGATCTTTCATCATTGCCTGCATAAAGAGGAACATGATTTATCATTTGCAAGATCTGACAAATTACTATCAATTTTGTCAAAACATGCTGAGGATTCAATAACTTAGCATCGTTCGGTTCACAATTTTTTTTTTTTTTGAAGGATGTTCTCGAAATATTTGAAAACATGCCATTCTGTTCAAACATTAAATTACATGGATAAATTGAGATTATTTTTAAGAGAGATTTCAGACATCAAGATATTTCAATTAGAATAATATCTCTACCACAATTAAATCTAAAACAAACATATAATTTTAAGTCCTCGAAATATGCACCAAGGTCTTTGACACTTGAGCAAACCAAATATTCGCCTCTTGGATTATTGCAGACCCTATTTGGACAACAGCCAGCTTAACAAGCTTCAACTAAGCAAAGCTAAAGGAAATTATTAACAGCTATTAAAGGAAAAGAAACCTGAAGAGGCTCATTTTCATCCGTAGTTCCAAGCATCTCATTTACAAGCAATAGGCGTTCAGAAGGACCTCCAAAGGTCAAACACTTCTCTACAACATTAGAGGCAAACTTCTGCTGGCTCATTTGAACTATATTGCCTGCTAATTCCGTGATGATTGTAGAACGCTCATGAGGTTTCCCATGCTCAAGCACATGCTGTTATTTACAAGGAGTGGATGAAAGAAAATAAGAAATCAGGTGACAAGTAAATATGACATGCTAAATGTTAATATTTGTGTGTGGAGTACAGAGTGTTGGGTGGAGAAGCAACTAGAAGTTTGGATCACAGAAGGACAAATTTCGATTGAGCATAAAGCATTAAGGATGGTATGCTATGATATCAAACAATAAATACTAAAATAAAGATATACAAAACAGCAATTAAGAGCAGACACTCTCAATAAACAAATGTATTAACCCATAAAAGAAAATCTAAAAACTAATCATTTAATATTGTGGACAGAGAGTACTGTAGGTGATGGTGTACATCATAATAAAGGAGACATTTAGATGTTGAAAAAAAAAAGTTGCAGTGAAGCAAATCAATAAAACGGGGAGGGATCAGTTCCAGGAAAAACACGACGAGAAGTGCAGCTGGGATTTTACTCTACCAAAAGTGCAGAAAAGCTAGATAGCTCATTAGCTGTAATGAACGAAGAAGCAAAATACCATAATGAAGTGAACTTCACAAAGCATTATGATTGTTAGGGTACCACTTTTAAATCAACAAGTCTGGCAAGCAATGGAAAAAAATGTAAGTAATTATGAATTATTATAAACCTGGACGACATAGTTGCCATACTGATCCTGGGCCAACATGCTAACTGCTCCTAAAATCTCATCCATAACTTTTTGTTGTGTTTCAGGGTTTTCACAATGCTCCAGTACTCTCTGCCATGCAAATAAAAGGCATTACAGTCAAGGACTTCAATTGAAGTGCACAAAAGGAGTAGCAAAAGCACTGAATATATCTTTACCTGTATCACCCGGCAACCATATGGATGGGTTGATAGTGTCACAACTTGATCAAAAAAAGTTGAGACAATAAAATCAATTGCATCTTCAGGTACGCATTCAATACACTTCTGAATGACATGGTTGCCATTCTGATCTCGTACACAGCGCATGATATTACCATCAAGCTCTTGAACCATTTTAATCTTCTGGTCCAGATCAACAACTTCTATGGCCTAAAGATATAGAAATAAAAAAATAAAATAAAAATTGCAAACATTCAGAAAATTATAGACACGAAGCTACAAGAAATATCAACTACGCACTGAAAATTGACAATACCTTCTGGATGACTCGACAACCATACATTTGAAGGCTAAGTGTCAGAACATGGCCATACAGCTTGTTGGCTAACTCTCTTCTCTGGGATGCAAGTCCATGCTCAAAAAACTGCCAGATGCAAATTGTCACTCAAACAAGATCTATATATTTATGAATGGCCAATATAGAGACAGAGTAATAATTACCTTCTGAACCACATAATTACCAAAGACATCAGTCATCAAAGCAAGAGCATGTGGCGTGATTTCCTGATAAACCATATTCTTTTCTTCAGTGGTTGCTGTTTCAAGCTTTTGTTGAATAAACCGGCTCCCATATTGATCAGCACTGCCAATAAGAGAAAATTCAATTAATTTCAAAATTTCAAAAGAATGTAATCAAATAATACAAATAATAAGCCATCAGAACATCACCGCGCTATAAAAAGGTATACCTGAATTCAACAACATGACCAGAAATTTCAGAAAGCTCAAAGCACTTTGTTTTATTGCTTTTAAACTCTTCCAACAGAGACGAAGCAAAGTTTTCATCTACATTTCCAGCATCTAGGTGCCATGGTGCCATGGTGCCAGCTACATTCCTCATTCCAGAAGCAAAATGCATATTCAGGTCATTGCGCCTAATAGGACTGCCAGATCCAACTGGAGAAGTGGATAAAGAGTTTGCCATTGGACTTCCTGGATAAGACAAACCAACACCATATGCAGGATTTCCATAATAACCATGATGGTTGGAACCACCGGATTTACCACCCAATGGAACATTGTATTGTGACTTCTGAGGTGAAAGCAGAGATCCAAGATAAGCTTTCTGAAGCTCAAGCAAATTCATATATGAGTTGCCCAAGTAATTCCTGTCTACAGATGGGTCGTTAAGAGCAGCAAGTTGTGCAGCAGCATACTCGGGTGTTCTCATGTACTGAAGATACATCGGATCAACATAAGGAGACTGAAGAGCACCACCTGCAATTTGATTTCCCATTCTACTGAGGACATGCACATCAGATGGAGAAGCAACTCCGGAGGGCAAACCACCTCCAAGAATTCTTGAGTCCATTCCCGGGGACGCCATAGCTGATGCTGCAGCAACGTTTTCAAACAGGGGTGGCATATTGCCGGTTCCAAGTTGGTTAGCCATGAAGGATGCCACAGCAGGATTTCCAGCATACCCACCACTCAGGCCATAGTTATTAAATGGTGAATTAGAACCATCTGAAGGCAAACCACCTCCACCACTATAAGGGGAGCCAGGTGATCCATTGAAATACAAATTGTTAGGAGAAACGGCAGACTTTTGATGCTCGACCTGCCTATCCAAGGATGGACTTCTCATGTCTGACCCGCTTCCACTTCTCTTACCTGAATCAGAGTGAGCTGTTTTCGGCATGTGTCCTGATTCAGCCTTCTTTAAATATGCGTGCTGCTTGCCATGATCCTGACCACCTTGCATACCAAAAAGATATCTTTGATAATTATTAACATCGGACTCAACTTGCGATGGGAAATGGTTATCGCCTTCTAGCACGTCATCTGTTGACAAATTCATGCTAGACAATGCAGACGCAATATCTGCAGACCCATTGATGCCAGATGAGACATCAGGACTGGTAATACCTCTCTTCTCAGCAGCAACAACTCTCCCACTACCAATAGGTGTGGGGCAAGGACTGGGAGCCCTAGCAACGTGTTGTGGATCAGGAGTGGTGCTTCGTGATAGGGAAGAACCACCAAGTGCAGCAGCATAAGAATATGAAGCCTGTGAACCAGTATTTTGGGATGCAGGTGACCCCTGAACATTTGATCCAAATCTTAAACCATCAGTGGCTGAGGAATCATGGCGCAAATGAGCCAGCTCTGCTTCTGCAGATGATGTAATCTCAACATTTTCATCAAATGCGTTACGACTGGCTGGACGAGACGGAAAGCCTGTGACAGAGGTGTTATGTCCCATGTCATCCTGCACAATCACTTGTTATAGATGATCGCTAGAAGAAAAAGGGTCTGGAAAGATCAAACTGAAAGAGAAATAAAGATTATGCTGAACCGATGTGAGACTTAAAGATATGAATTCAATGACACAATCACATAAGAGCTGCAGTACCATTATCGACATATGCACATAAGCTTTATTAAAACTGTGATGTTTACAAGTGTGCCAAAATAAAGGATTCTTAGGAAGTGCTGAATCTGAACCCCTTACACAGCCAAAACAATTAAATTTATTCAGTTTGTTAGTGGTCTTGTAGGTTTCAAAACATTTCATGTGCTCAAAAGATTTGACGGTGGAAGAAAAGATCAAACTGAAAACAAAACTGACATAAAATCAAGGGAAAAGGATGCAAAATACTGCGAAAGAAGCAAGGCACCTGAAAAATTTCTGCAAGGCTCTTTTGTTTGGTCCCAAGACCTAGTCCTGGCAAACCAATGAGTCCATCGCCACCCCACTCAGCAGAACCTCTAGTTTTCTCATCAGCCACCACCTCAGTCTCTCTTTTCCTATTGTTAAAACCCGGAGGTGTAGCAAACACCGCTCTTCCACCATTCTCATCAGCTCCATTAACCTTCCTCCTATCTCCAATTCCACCAATTGCAGAAGCTCCGCCTTTTAGTCTCTGCGAAAACCTCCAATCCTCCTTTGATAGCAAAGGAGGAGGAAGTCTGGGATTCAAATTCACATTAGAGTAATAATATTGAAGATAAGCTGGATCAGACCTAAGCTCTTCCTCAGAACCAAAACCATTCCCGGAAAACTCCGAAACTGCAGCAGCAGCCGTAGAACCACCTCCAAACAACCCTCCAACTGCATTCAACGAACCCTCCACAGTTGGAGGAGCTGATCCACTCCTATACAAATTAAGTTCAGGTTCATGATCATCAACCTCATGACGCCGTTGATCGCGAAGCAACATCCCTATTTCCTTTTCAAATTCATCTCCAAACGAACCCTCATTACCACCACCAATCACTGGCCTCCTACCCATATCAGACAACATTTTTTTTTTCACTTCAAAATCTCAAACCTGATCACTACCCATCATCACTACACTTCACCCTCAACCGTTAAATAACCTAAAAACGGAAACTTTTATCATCAAAACGCAAAAGCCCCATATTTACAGCATCAAAAGCACTCACTTGTAACTACCCTTAACAAAAATTAATCATAATTATAATAATAACTATAATTAACTAACCCCATCAACGCTACGAGCTGAAACTAAACTATATTCCAGAATCAATCATCAAAAGGGTATTGAGAATTTGAGAAATTTATGCTTAATTCCATAATTCCTGATATGAAATTGATGATAAAAATCTAGTCTTAAAGAACGAAATTGAGGTGATAAATTGTGGGAAATGAAAGAGAGTGATGTAAAGGGTGAAATTTTTTGAAGTGAGATGAAAATGAGAGTGTTGATGACAGCGATGAATTTGGCGGCGATTGGTTGCTAGAAGAACCCCTATTAGGGTTTTGGTCTATTTAGAACAAGAGGATTATATACATGATCAATGAACTCAACACA
>Ga0228711_1000305_pt1 | contig 54449 bp, 21 predicted proteins | sample MedpolnodulmetaG_2_FD_177996 | JGI IMG/M metagenome (GOLD analysis project Ga0228711, IMG submission 177996) | Root nodule microbial communities from Medicago polymorpha collected in Santa Monica, California, United States - brown nodules | ecosystem: Host-associated > Plants > Roots > Nodule... | reverse complement strand
TAAATTATATAGTAATTAATGCATTGAAATTGTGTAATTAATTTATAATAAAGTCAAAAACAGTTTCCTTTTATGGTAATAATTCCCTTTTATGGTATGCTTAACCAGTGCCCCGGAGGCACCTGTTAGCATGACCCTTTTTAATTTGAGACGTCAATGTTTTTTTGTTTAGGGAGGATCTTTCTTATTAATTAATGAAATATTATTCTTTGATCACTCCTTGATTTTTTAATTTGAGACTGTCAATGTTTTTTTGTGCACGGAGGATCTTTCTTATTAATTAATGAGATATTATTCTTTGATCATTCCTTGATTTTTTAATTTGAGACTGTCAATGTTTTTTTGTGCAGGGAGGATCTTTCTTATTAATTAATGAAATATTAATCTTTGAAATTGACAGTTTTTTATTATATTTCCGTGTTTAATTTATGATTCACTCAAGTTATTTTTCAGTCCTTCAAATTATATCTTATCTTTCACTCTATTATATATATTTTTTGACGCAAATATTCTATTATATTGTGAAGACTACAAAATGCACCTGCTCAACAAATTTGGCGTTATACAAATCATCACATATTGTGTCAAAAAAGATTTGCTTCCATCTTCTTCTAGTATTTGACTAGACTATTGGTCAAGGTACTGTTATTGACCCCGACGCTACATTGAACTAATTGTAAGTTTGGATCTGCTTTTGAATGCTGTGAACTCAAGTGTGTTCGGATTGCTGAAAGATGAAGCAGTAATGCTGTTCAAAATTGATTCCAAGTGAGAATAAAATTTAATTTTTAGAAAATGTTTTTCTTTTTAACAAGCAATTTAAATGAAAATGTTAACAAATGTTTTTTTTTTTAAATGAAGCAGTTGTGATGTATAAATTGATTACAGGTGAATAAAATTTAATTTAATGAAAATGCAAATAAATGTCTTTTTTATATTTAAGGAAATAATTCAATGCATTTCATTAGTTAAAATATATCAAATATATGACGGTATATTATTATAAGTGTGGGAGTTAGTATTACGTGGGACTATTTAAAATTCTAGTTTGGCTGAGAGTCTATTTACTGGCCTACTTTAAATTAAAGTGATTAAATAGTCTATTTTATCTACTTCTAAATATGCTAAATTGGCTTAAAAGCCTATTTCACTATAACTATAAGGCCTTAAAAGCTTAAATATTGTTCTTCTTCTCCTTATTGCGGCCACTTTCCTTTATTTAATATTTCTCCTGAAAATTAATTTTGTTTCCAGTAATTTCCCCTTCAATGATTTCACAAACTAGGGCTGATTTATCACTATTGGTATCTTCTCCATCAATTCCAGTTATTTTTTGAAATCATGGATTTTGATTTTTCTAGTTTCAATGTAACCCTTTTTTATTTTTCATCGAGTAGCTTATCCAATGTTGATTTTAGAATATATCTTGATTTTGATTGGAAGTGTCTGAGTATGTGAAAAACAATTTTTGAGTTCATTCAATGGAGATGGGTTTGTTGTAGCCACTGACAAAAACAGTTGTGAAGGGAAATGGAAGAAGATTCACCATAAAAGTTGTAGAACAAAAGAAAGGCTATAAGAACCGAACGTGAATTAAATCACGTAGCTTTTATTCCAACATGACTTAAGTCACGCCGAGTATAACAGCTGTGTGAGTTAATTAAGTTACTACAGGGCTTTAAAGCCTATTGAAAAAGTCAGTTATTCAAGTTTTTTTCTTGATTATTATGTTTAATATAAATAAAACATAAGTTTTAATAATATGCATAAATAGGCCGACCTAATAGGTTTCATAAGCTTTTTTGATAGTCTAAGCCTGGCCGATTTAATTAAATAGGCTTTTTTAAAAGCCTAAGCCTAGCCTTTTTCATAAATAGGTCAGGCCAGGCCGTAAGCCTCTGTAGGCTAGTCTGGCCTATTCCCAACCCTACCACTTCTCCTAGGTCAACATCACAAAGATGAGGGAACCAAGATATTTTGCAAGAACAAAGTCCCCTGCATCATCAAGGATACACATTTTAATTCCTATCATGTTCATATATGAAGAAAATGAGGCATCGACATTGCATTTGTAACGGCCGAGTGCTGGCTTTTCCCACCCATTTGTAACGACCACCGAAAATATTTTGAGCTGATCTCCAATCCTCAAGAAGGTGCGTTGCTCGTTCAACCACCTGCGTATTTGTTTCGTTCTTTTGCTGCCAAAGTTTCAAGTTCTTTCTCTTCCATAAACTCCATAAAACTGTAGCAAAGAGTTGCTCACTTTGGTTCGGGCTAAGCTGGTGTAGAAGGGTAAAGACTACCACATCCATATTATAATTTTGGCAAAGAATTCTAACAATTTTGTCCCATAAATTCCCATTATGCCAAACCTACACAACATTATGACACTCAGGAAGAATATGAATGTTGTCCTCATAATTACTTCCACAAATTGCACAATATGTTTTGGTTTTCTTTCACGTCACTACATCTCACCAAGCAAATCGGGTTTGCTCAAATGCCTTTGAGATGCTCTGGATTGGCTTCTAGCCCATGTACATGCATCACATTGTTCCACATAGGTGTAATCGTGTCCAAAACATAAAAAAGGTGTGGTAAATAAAATATAATTTCATAGGTTCTGGGCTGAATCAAAATTTCCAGAATATCTTCGAATAATCAGACCAAGGAAGGGTCCCATTTGACCAGTCCTTTAGAACTGTACTGACCAAGTATTAAGAACATGATTCTTACGTCGTCGTCGTTCTTGAGCTTCATCTGGGTAAATCTGACACTTCCATTTGAGTCGATTGATGGATGAAGATACTCGACATTGTCTACCTACCTTGTGTCTCAGTGGTTGAGTTGACTGTTAATTTGAATGCTAAGAGATTATGACCACTTACTTGTTATATGATTGATGAGTGGATTGACTTTGAAGAAATTAGATGGAGGTTGGTTCGTATGAGTTTTGATGGAGTTGGTTTGTGTTTGTGTTCTAATCAAATGTGGGAGTTGTTGTTTCTGTTCTGGAATATAACATGAACATAACAACAGTTAACTGTCGCTGACTTGAGCGAACATCACTTAACCACCGCTGACAGCAAACGGTAGTTAACTGATGTTGAGGATTAAAACATCAATTTAGGATCCCTAAGAGCAATCCTAGGATGTCTAAATAGAAATTTTCAAATTAATATTGATAGTCGTAATTGTGCCTGGGCTGTCCATGGCCTTTCTAGAGTAGCTTTACCTAAGCCCAAATATACTTTGCTAGATAACTTTCCCTTTGTAATATAATGCCAGATCATTTAGTCTTTTAATTTCAATGTACAAGAATTTTAGTAGATATTATTTTTTATTACCAAAAATGATTTAATTTTACCAAGGGCATGTGATATTAACGCATAGTAAGCTCAATTATCTCATTCATACATATATCCAATTATCCCACGAACAAAATATTTTATAGATCATAATGTGCATCTAATTTGCAAGTAGAAACTTAAATTTGAATAGAAAGATGGATGAGAAACAAACCAATGAAATAAAAAAATTATCCTCAAATCCTTACTCTCTTAAGAACAAACATTTGGAGATGTGTAGAAATGGAAAATAATGGATGAAGAGTGGGAGAAAAACAAATGATCAAGAAATGGAATGGAGAAAGAAAGATGAGAAAGAGGTAAAAAAAGAAAGGGAAAAAAATTAAATAAAAAGAGACACTGAAACATGATAAAGTGATAAGTGGAATAGTGGGAGACATAACTGAGATGTTAAGGAAGAGTTTCAATGAGAATCAAGGTTGCAATGACCAATAATAAAAGTCAAATACAATCACTTAAACATGTCGGAGTATATCTTCCAACACCAATATTCTCATATGGTCAATTATATGTTGCAATTTCAAGAGTGACCTCAAGAAAATGTTTGAAGATATTGATAACCAATGAAGATGGTGAAGATGATACAGTTACATCAAATGTGGTTTACAGAAAAGATTTTAGAAATGTGTAATAATTTGTATCTACTTTTAGAAATTCTTCTACATATGAACTCATTGAATTTGTAAATTGTAATTGTTTGGTTGCTTCCATAACCTTAATGTTTCATTGCGAATTGGGAGAAAAATTACGTTGGAGGCAATTGATCAAAGGAAAACACGAAACAAAGTGAGAAATAATAATTGAACGTTGTTAGTCATGTGATGTGGTGGTTATTAATCAAGGTTAAAGTTATTTGAACAACCTTAAGTTGTGGGACAACCATAGAAACATACTATCCATGTACTTTTTTATTTTTTTTAATAATTATTTGCTCAATCTTGATTTGCGTGCCAGACTTAAATTGCAAGAAAATGCATACGGAGTGCATTCGGACAACTATAATTGGATGTCAAAATATCATCTCTCATTAATCAAACATAATGAATTATTGAAAGTTGTTAGTCATGTGATGTGGTTGTTGTAACATATCTATATTATATATCTATCTTTGTTATATTGCAAACTAAGCTTGAGTTTTTTTTTTTGTGCAAGTATTGTTATGAGGTGACATGTTTAGATGAGCACCTATTTCCTATTATCTATTGAAACCTTGTCCCTCTCTCCTAACTATCACCTCTAATTCATTCTTTATTCTTCACTAAATCAATTTAATGATTATTAGACTCTATTATAATTGATAGGACCCGTACAATGTACAGGTGGAAAGTCTAGTGAAAGGTAAAATAGTTTAAAAAAAAGTCAACCAAACTCATTTATTCTTTTTATATATAGTATAGAATAATTAATAGGACAAAACTTAACATATTTACCTATGTGTTTTTTTTTTATGATTCTTAACTAAAATTTTCATACATTTTTCAAAACCATAATTTTCTCAAAGTCTATTATAAAATATATATATATATATATATATACACACACACATTTTTAGTTAAGAAGCATCCAAAAATTAATGCAATAAGTTTTGTGGTAATTATCAGGGCCGGCCCTGTACAAGTGCAACAAGACCCTTAGCACAGGCCTTCAAATATATAGGGGCCTCAAAATTTGAAAAAAAAAAAAAAGAAGAAGAAAAAACTTGTACGTAAAGACAAAATCCGTCACTAAATATCATTTTTTGTATGTAAAGTCTGGAAGTCAAAAATTTTACTGTCAGTTATGCATTGTCGATAGATAATTGTCTGTTTGTCTATAAGTAAAAGTCATATTTAAATCATTGCTCATATATTTAACTACAAACTTAGTTGTCTGTCATCAAAATGGTGTTAGATATTTTTCAATTCTTTTAAAATAAAAATTGTCAAGATTATAACGGGCCTCCGAATTGTGGAGGACGACCCTACTAATGATTATATACTTTTCTGACTTTGTTTGAGTCACAAGTGTCACAATCTAATCTCCTAGAAATATCAGACACAAGAAAAGGACAGAACACTACCTAAGTCATGGCAACAGCAGTGATCAAAGTGGCTGCTCTTTCTGGTTCCCTCAGAAAAGCTTCATACCACTCGGGCCTTATCCGTGCTGGTTCTCTCTTTGTCTTCTTGTTTCTTCTTTTATTTTGTTCAAGTGCTTCTTCGTTGATATGCTTACAAATTGTTTTAGTTTTGAATTTGCATGGTTGATGATGATTGCAGCAATTGAGCTGACTAAAGGAGCAATTGAAGGCATTGAGATTGAGTTCATTGATATTTCAACTCTACCAATGTACAACACTGATCTTGAAAACAAGGGAACTTGTCCACCTCTTGTTGAAGCTTTTCGCCACAAGATTCTTCAAGCTGATAGTGTTCTTTTTGCTTCTCCTGAGTATAATTACTCTCTCACAGGTACCATATTCTTGTGCTTCTTTATTGATTTAGATTTTTTTTTTGTTAGAACAACCAGTAATAGAAGAATAAAAGAAACGAAAAAATAGCACAACAATGAGACACGATCTTTGTTCACGCAGTTTGACCAATGACGCCTATACTACCTCTACGACTATATAGCAGCTATAGTCCCATATATTTCTTTTGATGGGTTAAGGTTTACAATGTTACAACCAATATACATTTTGTGTGTGAAGGTTCGAATCCTCGCGAATTCCTAAATTCCTCTCTCCCCGTGTTGATACATCCCTCGGCACCAATGTGATATTTGAGTAGTTGCGATTGGATGATTCTTGTTAGGTCTAGGCCAAAATTGTGAATTTTTTGGCTGAATCTCTGTTGACAATCTCAACATTTCAATGATGCCCTACCCGATAGCTTTAGCGCTTGTTTGGTAATGCCTCGGGAACATTTTTCTCGCGTCACAATGACTTTCCACTGTGCTCATTTCAAAGCTACTAAGTGAAGGAACCCACAACGGTAGACAATTCCGACACAAAGAACGGTTGGGTATGGCTCGAGGATAATATCATAATCTCGACTGTAGTATTTAAATACACGGTAAACCGTAAACGTAAAATGATATAAGGGAAATGCAGCCGTTCTACATTCGGAGATATAGACTAGAGTGGCCGAACTTCCTTATTAAACATTATGTTAGTTGTTTACATTTTTTGTATATTTATTCTTTTGAACCAGGACTACTATTCTAACAGAAGCAAACACAGACTTAGTGTGCCATTTCTACCTATCAATTTCTTAATTACAAAAAATGAATTAAGACTGTGAATGAATCATGAAATATATAAAGCTTATTTTCGTTTCACCTTTATTGTGTTTAGCTCCATTGAAGAATGCAATTGATTGGGCATCTAGACCACCAAATGTTTGGGCTGGCAAAGCAGCTGCAATCATAAGCACTGGAGGAAGCTCTGGCGGGGGAAGATCACACTATCATCTACGCCAAGTTGGAGTGTATATCGATCTTCATTTCATCAATAAACCTGAGTTCTTTCTAATAGCATTTCAGCCTCCTGCAAAGTTCAATGATGATGGTGATTTGATTGATGAAGAGGCTAAGGATAAGCTTAAGCAAGTTCTTTTATCTTTGCAGGCATTTACTCTAAGACTTCAAGGCAAAAGCTGAGCCTTAAATTACTCTAATGCACTAGAAATTGTTCAAATATCAATATGATTTTGGACTTTGGATATGTCAATGTCATTCAGAATGTGCATGGCATTACAACAATGATGTGAACCTTGAAAATGTATTATTTCCTCACATAGATGTTGATTAATAATGTGGATAATGATTAGTGAGACCAAATTATTCACATTGGTCAAACCTAAATCATCTGCTTGATATATACTGACTTTTTTGGTTTTAAGATATATTGGTTATGTTATGAGTACAATATATAAAGTTTCTCTTCAAAGTTGTTGAAATTCAATTCCATATTTAGATGATTTCAGCAAATTATTCACATTGGTCTGGTTTATCTACTTTGTTCTCCCCATGCATACTAAATTTCATCAAGATCAATATGTGCATTTAATTTAGCTCATTGAATCAAAACTACTACCCTAAATCAATACCGGTGATTGTAAGAAACTAACGATTTTTGAACTACATGTTTTTTATAAGCATTTTACTTTCATATTAAATTGTTGTCTAGTTATGATATATGTTTAACTGTGACAGATTTGATATCATGCCAAATCAAAGTGTGACTCACAATGATAGTCATCAAGAGAGTGGAAAGGAATTCTACCATTGAGGTAGTAAAATACAACAATAGTTTTTTTTTTGTTATTCAAAATACAACTATAGTTAATATATTAACATCCCAACATTTGGTGAGTTGATTCTTCTTCAGCTTCCTCTGTAGCCAATATGCTGTAGTGCTCTTTAGGATTGTTTATTGTATTAGCACTGAATGTAGTTGTATGGCTATCTGCAAGTTGCATATTTGTCCAATTTGTACTTTTAAACCTTTGATAGAGGCCTCAGTATTCATCTGATAGTTCATGGACATTTCGATGAACTGGTTGAGGGTGTCCTCCAGCTTAAGCGTTCTATCCACTTGAGAGTCTTGCTGATTCGGTAAAATTTGATTGCGGGGCGTATGTCTTTGATAGTTGTTGTTTCCCCTCTAAAAGTTGTTACCATACTGATTCTGATTTGGATAAGGATACCGATTCTATCTGTATTGATTGTTGATTTAATTGAATTCTACTTCAGGAGGACGTTATTCGGTTTGATGAGGTCATGCACATAACTTGCATTTCATTACTTACTTAGATTCCTGCTCTTGAATACTTTTGTTTTGTTGTGGAATCTTTTCAATTTGATTTGTGAGCTCTTCCACAGTGCTGCTTAGAAGCTTCTTTGTGCGAGCCGAGCATCATTGGTCTCAAGCTCTAGAATGTCGGACTTTTTTGTATGATGACCTCGACTGTGCTCTGACATTTTATCATTTACAGCCATGGATTCCATGATCTTAATGTCATCATCTGAACTCTTTGATATGAGTGTGTCTCCTGCTATTGCATCGAGCAAGAGTTTATATTGTTTATGATGACCATTTCTAAAGATATGGATTTAAGTGATGCCATCAAATCCATGGCCATTGCATTTACGAAGCATTGATTTGAATCACTCCCATGCCTCACATAATATTTCATTTAAACCTTGTGTAAAGACAGTGATTAACCTAAAATAGTGAATTACCTAAAATACAAGTTTTCTTCTTCGTTGTCTGACGCTCCTGGACTTTCGACAATCTCATATAACTTTACTAGGTGAATTATTGGATCTTCATGGTCCACTCCCATGAATGGATTTGAGTGCAGAAGTTGGATGACTCGTGTCGTGATCTCCATCTGCCTTTGATTGTGTCCAGGTTTTGATGATCGAGCGAACCTCCTAGGACCATTGTTGTTCATAGCTGGTGTTGGTATTTCTTCGTTGTTGTTGCCCATGTTGATGAGCTTGTTTCTTCCTTCTCTTTTCTTGTCATCTGTTTTTCCTTTCGGTCCTTTCGATCTCGGGATCAAAACGCAGGTTACCTTCAGGTGTTTTGCCTTTCATATGAAGACAATCAAACTACTATACCAGTAATTAGTAGCCAAGTGCGTTTTTGAACTTAAAAATAGAATTTAAAACAAACTAAAATATTTACAGTATTTCCCTTGTTTGCTAGGCGAACTAGTTTTGCCTAGCAAATGGAGCAGAACAAAGAAAACTATATACAAGCTTATAAAAAACGTAATCAAGCGATATCAAAGCTAATTTGACAGTCTCCAGAAAATGCCACCATTTAATAAATAGGATTTACCTATCATCGTACAACAATAAATATTATGTTGGTTTTAAAATGTAAATTGTATCGAACCACAGAGACCACACATAGTTTTGATCTTGCTCAAATACGCATAGTTTATATAAGTTGTTTTGATATCATGATCACAAGTAAAATACAGCAAGATAGAGAAAATTGTGTTGGGATTATATTTAAATATATTTTCATCTAATGTTTGCTTTTAATGGATCATATACTTTTTATGCTTCAGATATAACCCCACTTATCCATGAGCATACATCTTCATCCATGGACAACGACACAAGATTCATTGAACCAACTAACTTTTGATGCTTGGTGGCAAAATAGCTGATTGTTTTAACGGCATGCGCTCAACTAGTTATACATGAATATAGATCGAACCTCTATTCCTAGAGTGATAGCATTTATACATGATTTAAATTGTGTCCTTTGGATAATAAGGCAATTCCTTGCTCAAACTAAATCAAAAGTTCATTTGCAGAGTGCTCGTCGGCAAAAATATTAAGAACGAATTTAAAACAAAGATTATATTGAATGCATAAGTCATACACAACTAACAAGATTAAGAGTACTACATAAAATGCTAGCTATTTACATCTAATCCCAACAAAAAAAGAGAGAATTTAGTTACCTATGGAGAGCATAACTAAAATGAGAAGGTTGATATGTTTTGGATAAGCAATAACAAGTTTAGATCCAAGCTCCATAGCCCTCATGTGGTGTAGCTCACAAAGTGATAACTCGAAATTTTTGATTACACATCTATTATTTAGAGTTCCTGCAAGTAAAGCTTTGCTAGGCAACGTGATGCTCGTCTAGCGAATCGAGCTTTCTTCAATGGAGGGAAAAGTCAGTTGTCTTCTGATATTTTGTAAATCCGCCTTAGTTCTCCTTGAAAACCATTGCTTTCTTAGTGAACCGACTTTGGCAAATCTCCTTTGAACTCTATTTTGGTTCGCTTTTATGTCGCTATAGTTCACCTAGTGAATCGGGTTTAGCCCAAATGCCTTTGAGATGCTCTGGCTTGGCTTCTAGTGTACTTGCATCACATTGTTCCGCATAAGTGTAAACGTGTCCAAAATCTACAAAAAGATATAGTAAATAGAACATAAAGGATTTCTCGCATAATTTGTAATATAAACTATATTTACATATAATTGAGGGTTTTTGTATTAGATTACTTGTAAAACAAGTCAATAAAGTGTTATGGAAAATAATTGTAATTTGGAACTTATCACAGATCGGCCAAACTAACTTCTTCATCTGGTTCCCCCATGCAAGCCCTGATTTCTTAATAGGTCTTGGGTTGAATCAAACTCTCCTGAATATCTTTTACTGATCTAACCAAAGAATCGGACCATTTGACTGGTCCTTTAAAATTGTACTGACCAATTATTGAGAACATGGTTCTCACGTCGTCGTCATTCCTCAACTTCATCTGGGTGAATCAGAGACTTCCATTTGAGTCGGTTGATGGACGACGACACCCAACATTGTCTACCCTCCTTGTGTCTCTATGGTTGAATATACGGTGAATGTGAATGTTAAGGAATTATGAACACTTACTTGTTATATGATTGATGAGTTGATTGAATTTGAATAAATTAGATGGAGGTTGGTTTGTGGGAGTTGGTTTATGTTTTCGTGTTTTAATCAAATGTGGGAGTTGTTGTTTCTGTTCTGGAATATTACAAGAACACAACAACAACTAATTCTCGCTGACTTTAGCAAACGACAATCAACTACCGCTGACAGTGAACAGTAGTTAACTGCAGTTGAAGGTAAAAACAACAATTTAAGGTTCCTGAGAGCAAACAGAGGGAGTCTAAATAGCAACTTTCAAATTAATTTTGCTAGCCGTAATTGTAAATGGGCTGTCCATGGCCTTTCCAGAGTAACTTTACCTAGGCTCAAATGAGGGTATGTCTAAACATTAATAAAAAAAATTTAAAAATATTTAGTAATATTTATTTGTTTATTCAATATATAAAATTCATTTTTCCTTGGTCAGAAATATGACTTCAATTAAATAGAACTCAAAATTTAGTCATTCATCACCAGATATATTGATTGCTTGAAGTTTTAAGCATTGTGTAATACGATCAAAACACACTGGCTTAGTAAATAATACTCTACATTTTTTCCTCAAAAAAATAAAATAAAATACTCTACATTTTGTTTTGAAAGTATGGTCTACGTACCTTAGGTGATAATTCTCAATTTCACTTCTTTGTTTGAACATTTTTAGAAGTTAGAAATCTAATTGGAATTGGAATACATGTTGTTCCAACCTCAAGACCAAGACCACAACATGCATTTTTGAGGTACACTTTCCTTCAAAGCACATGGTTTGATTGAGAAGTGAGAATATTGTTTTATAAACTAAGAACCACATATATTACCAAGCAATGTAAACTTTTTTGATGTCCCGAAACACATGTATTAATAATGAGCCATATATTAGTCAAATTACGTTTCTGACTTTGTTTGAACCACAAAAGTCACAACATAATCTCCTATAAAGAACATACAAGAAAAGAAAAGAAAAGAACATAATCTCTCAAGTCATGGCAGAAGCAGTGATCAAAGTGGCTGCTCTTTCTGGTTCCTTCAGAAAAGCTTCATACCATTCAGGCCTTATCCGTGCTGGTTCGTGTTTTTTTGTTTTGATCAAGTGTTTCTTCTTTGATATGTTTACAAATTGTTGTAGTTTTGAATTTGCATGGTTGATGATGATTGCAGCAATTGAGTTGAGTAAAGGAGCAATTGAAGGCATTGAGATTGAGTTCATTGACATTTCAACTCTACCTATGTATAACACTGATCTTGAGAATGAAGGAACTTATCCACCTCTTGTTGATGCTTTTCGCCACAAGATTCTTCAAGCTGATAGTGTTCTTTTTGCTTCTCCTGAGTATAACTACTCTGTCACAGGTACATTTTCTTGTGCTTCTATCTTGATTTAGATTGTTTTTTTGATATAACAGCTTCTTGTAATAGAAGAATAAAAGAAATTAAAAATCGCAAGATAATGAGACACGATTTTTGTTCACACAATTCGGCTAATAATACCTACATATGTGACTATATATAATACTATGGTTCAGATTACAACAATACCCTTGAACCGTATCTCCCCATGCCTCTCTTTTATGTCCATATATGAGCTATACTCAATCATTGTTTGACGATTCTTTTTGTTTGCTCCCTTGAAATGATGTTCTTGTGTTGATGGATTTATTTTGCTTTGATTTTGGACTGCATGTATACTTTTCTTATTGTATGTCTCTCAATATTGAATTGTGAACCTAGAGAGGTATATAAATGAGTTATTTATTGCAATGTTAATTATTTGATAAATTAAGATAGATATCATAGAAAATAAAAAAGATAACAAGAATAGCTAACTTTATCTCTAATATCATTGACATTTTTAGAATTAGGACCAATTGCAGCCCATACAAGTGGTAATTTAATTAGAACTTACGACTTTAACCTCGCGTGTGAAGGTTCGAATCGCCACGAATCCACTAAATTCCTCGTGGTAGGCAACCCTCCCCGTGTTGATACATCCCTCGGCACCAATGGGATATTTGAGTGGTTGCAATTGGATGACTCTAGTTTGGTCTAGGCCATAATTGTAATTTTTTCAGTTGAATCTCTTGACAGTCTCAACGTTTCAATAGTGCCCTACCCGATAGCTTAAGCGCTTGTTTAGTAATGCGTTAGGAATATTTTTCTCGTGTCCCAACGACACTGTGATCATTTCAAAGCTACAAATTGTCAAAGTGAAGGAACTTAACGGTGGACAATCCCATTGCAAAAACGGTTACATATGGCTCACAGATAAAATCATAATATGAACTGTAGTATTTAAATACAAGTTATACACTGTAAACTTAAACTGATATAAAGGAAATGATCAAACTTACTTATTTTAGCAACCATCATAAGATATATAAGTTTATTTCCATCTTCACCTTTGTTTTGTGTTTAGCTCCATTGAAGAATGCAATTGATTGGGCATCTAGACCACCAAATGTTTGGGCTGGCAAAGCAGCTGCAATCATAAGCACTGGAGGAGACTTTGGCGGGGGAAGATCACACTATCATCTACGCCAAGTTGGAATTTATATCGATCTTCATTTCATCAATAAACCTGAGTTCTTTATAAGAGCATTTGAGCCACCTGCAAAGTTCAACGATGATGGCGATTTGATTGATGAAGAGGCTAAGAATAAGTTGAAACAAGTTCTTTTATCTTTGCAGGCATTTACTCTAAGGCTTCAAGGCAAAAACTGAGCCTTAAATTACTCTAATGCACTAGAAATTGTTCAAATATCAGTATATGATTTTGGACTTTAGATATGTGAACCTTGAAAATGTATTATTTCCTCACATACATTTTGAATAATGATAAGTGAGACCAAATTATTCACATTGGTCAAGCCTAAATCATGTGTTTGATATATATACTATCTTTTTTGGTTATACAAACTATTGTTAATGTAATAACATCCCACCATTTACTTACCCAGGTTTCTTGTTTTCATTTCCATTTCAATTATAAACATAAAAGAATAGTTATAGTCATTTCCTTTTACAATTTTTTAAAATAGATCTAGCATTTAAAAATATAAATTTGAAGTGTCAATTGTGTTTAAATTAATTTGGTGAATACATTCTTTGTAAAGAGAAAATCTATAGAGAAATTGTTCCGAAAAAATGTATTGAATAGTTAGAAGTATTAGCAATCACAAATTTGAATTGTACATTTGTGATCATACAGACATACACATACTTATACTATCCATAGCTCTATACAAATCTAAATATGGTTAGGTAACCACCTATAACTAACTTTCATAATTGTTTTAACAATCAAACTAGTTAGTTATCTAGTTACCTAACTAGTTAGTTACTTGTGAAGCAAGTAATTTCCTATTTTATCATATTTTCACTCTTAATATCTCCCCTCAAGCTGGATATATGTTGAGCATTCCAAGATTGCTTTGTAGTGTGTTGAATGGAACTTGATGAAGAGATTTGGTGAGAATATATGTTACTTGCACCCTTCATGAATTTGATAGCAGATGAAACATTCATGCTTGAACTTATCCCTTGCTACATGGCAATCTATCTCTATTTGCTTTGTGCTCTCATGGGAAGGCTGGATTTGTTGCTATGTGTATTGCTGGCTTATTGTTAGAACTAATTGAGTCACCACACTAATACTCATTATTCTAAGTATCCTATCAGATACATGAGATATATCCATGTGAATCTGAATTTATCCACAATTATAGTTTCTTCAACAAAAAAAAAACAATTATAGTTAAAAATAAATTAAAAAATTGAAACCAAGTACAGATGTCACAGACAATGGACCTCAAATGTCCATGTGAACTAGATCAAAACAGTTATCAAAAATATGTGAACTAATGGAAAAAGGAAGTATTTTCTGCTTAGCATGAAAACGAGATATCACAAATTCACAATGAATAGAAGATTTAGCAACTTTGGCACTAGAAAAACTTTATTTATTTTAATCAACTTTGTCATATGATGTAACTATAGGTGTATATAAAGTGCTAATTGTTGGTGTGTCCATAATGTACAATCCATAGTTCATTATAGCTTCAACAATCATTATACGTTTGTAATTGTCATGTATCAAGCATTTAGTATTATAAAAAATTAAGTGACAAGAAATAGTTTGAGTAAGTTTAGGTACCGAAATGAGATTGGATGATAAATCACGTATATAGAGGACATCAATGAGATATAAGTTGTGATAAAAAAAAAAACAATGGTGCCTGCTAAGCAGGTAGATACAATAAAGCCATTTGGCAATTCGATGGTGATAGATTTTGATTAAAGCCATTTGGAAAAAAGCTTAGATTTGACTTTTTTTTTTATTCTCATGTATTAAGCGCTTGCGTTACACCAGCGTAATCCGTAATCTGGATCTGATTGGTTGAGTGAGATTTAGATGAGATAAATATTAACGTAAGCGTTAACATCGATGTAACCTGTAATTTGTAATTGATTGGTTGACTAAGATTTAGATAAGATAACGTTGACGTCATCACTCACGTCATATAAGAATTCAAAATATGATTGAGATTTAGATAAATAACGTTGACGTAGACTTTCTTTTTTAAGGAACGTTGACGTAAACTTAATAATTTAAGCTTAATTGAAATATCATTAATTAAATAATTAATTGTTTGATTAAATTTGATATTAATGATTTAATTAATATTTAGTTTAATTAATTAATTATTTAATTAGACTTAAATTTATTAAAATAGGAGATTTTTTTATATTTTTTAATATGAAAGAAATTAATAAAAAGAAACAATGTTTTTTGCCATAAAAAGAAAAAGGAATTAGAATAAAGAAGAAAAATTAAAGGAAAACCAACAAAAACAAGTCCCGGAAAAAGGACAAGGCCAATTTCTTGTTTCTATTTTCAAAACACACGTGTCATTAAAATTGGTGGGAATGATGAATATTCGTAAAAAAGTGGTAATAGGATAAATAATCTAAAAACAATGGTAATTTGGTATATATTGTTTTTAATAGTGGTACATTGGAAGGAAAAAAAAAAAGGCTTGTTTTTGGTATAAACGTGTTTGATTTGCTTTTGAAAAACTGTTTTTTAGTTTTTAAAAATTTGAAAATAAAAAACTTGTTTGATAATACAGATTTATGAAAGAGTTTTCGGAAATTGTTTTCCATTTATCAGTTTTTAAAACTAAAAAACTAAAACAGCTAAAAGTTGTTTTGCTTTTTAATTTTGCTTTTCTCTTGCTAAAAACAGAAAACACGGAAACATGGACAGTTTTCATTAATGGCAAACCTGTAATTAATGGTACATACTTGCCCTATTTTTATTGGTAGGTGAGGTGTGCACTACTCGTTCCAGTCACAGTGTATTCAAGTAAGTTGTATTTTGTCTGTTATGTTTTATTTAGGTTTAATAGCAGTTTTCACCCCCTAACTTTAACGAAGTTGCGATTTTGAACCCTAAGAAATAAAATTATAAAATCGCGCCTCTAAGTTTTACAACTGTAGCAGGACCCCAAGGCCAAAAAAATAACATGTGGCACCTCACTTGGGGTGTCACGTCGGCGTAGATCGAGTCAAAATTGGTCTTGGGGGCCAAAACTGCCACAAGTGCAAAACTTAAGGGGCGGTTTTGTAGTTTTTTTCTTACGGGGCCAAAATCGCAACTTTTAAAAAGTTAGGGGGTTAAAACTGCTATTAAGCCTTTTATTTATTGTCAAGTAACTGTTAAGTTTTTAATTTTTTTTTACAAAATGTTTTTAATTCTTTTTAAAACAATTCTTTTCAATTTATAGTGATATGAAATTAATTTCTATGTATTTTTATTATAAAATATTTTTACACATGCATCTAAACACAACAAGATAAATAGATATTTTCTGAAATATTTTAGTAACTAACTTATAAAAGTAACACACATTTGTGGTTGGTCTAACGGTTGGCTTGAAACTTTGGTGTGTTGGTCTCTCAAGGTTTCAAGTTCGATTCTCCTTGACGCTAATTTTGATGCGTTAAAATGTTTTGCCTTTAAATAGGGCCCCTACAAGTAAGTGGTGGATAAAACTTATAAAAAGTGATATAATAAAATGATTTGATTGAATGCACGAGTAAAAATGTTTAACACCGACCGGTGCTTACTAATTGAATTCTTAACTAAAACGAGCATCTTATGACGTATTGTGCGAGAGAATCCAAATTTGATTCTTGTTTGAAACAATTATTGACCAAACTTTATTTTTCTCCCGGCCAAACTCCGAGTTACTAGGACCCTTTTCTCTAAGAGCCGGAAAGTTAACACAAAAAATACTAATTAAATCCTTATAATATATGAAAACAATTTGTTAAAAGGACCCCTTTTTATTTTGAGATGAGATTAAAAAAGAATAGTTAAAAAAAAAGTAAAATTTGTCTCTATATATCAAACAAACTTCCGGTTTTTATGTTTTTAAAATATATTTTGAAAATTCATTTGCCAAACACGTTTTTTCCTTCAGACTTCTGCAAAACAGTTTTCAAAATTTAAATTACCAAACAGATTTTTTTGTTAGTTTCTTTTTCAAAACAGTTTGCTAAAACTGATTTAGAAAATAGAATTTAAAAACTAAAATCCAAAACTTTCCTATATTTGCATCAAGATGATCATCATCATATGTAATAGAATGTGAATATTCCTCTTGTTCATTGGTATTTGCATCAATTATTGGTCTTGATCATTCTAGATAGTAATGGTGTAGCAAGAAAGAAGACCTAGATTCCCATTAGGATGCATGAAATCGGGGCTTAATACATCAATTTTATAACCTTTATTCTTGGTGATTGTGTGTCCACCATCGACACTTTCAGTTAAACTATCAACAAACATGTAGATGAAGAAATAATGCAGGAAAAAAAAGGTAGAAGAAATTGAAAGATAACACAACTGAAAAAACGAAATTCGTCTTTAACACAAATTGGTTTACCACCTATAACTTTGTTTCATAATTGCTTTAACTATCAAACCAATTAGTTAGTTAGTTACCTAACTAGTCGGTTACTTGTGAAGCAAGTAATTGCCAAATCTATCATGTCATGTTTTCACTCTTAACATTCTTCCAAATTTTGCTTTCCACCTTCTATTTATTACGTATATTTGCGACATAAGTATTTTATTCCCCCTTATTCGCAATTTAAAATGAACATAAGTTTTAGAAAAAGAAAAATACTAAATTGCACGACACAATTTTCGTTATTATAGCACGAAAGTTGATGATTGCAATTTGATTTATCTCTCTTTATTTAGTTTGGTTCAAAATGACCCATTTAGCTTCTGACACATTTTCTTTACAAGAAATTACAAATTACATCTTACTCCTGTTGTGGTGCTTATACATAGAAGAGGGGCAAGGGACGGAGAAGGAGCTGAGCTAACGGAGCATTTCTAGAAATAAATAAAAATATTACAGTTCAGTTTATCTTCTACACAAACCCTACTACCAAGACCATGATGCTCCCACTGCACCTCCCAGCTAGTGTACTACCTGCACTGCCATGAGTATGCTTCGTAGAAAGTTGCTTTTCTGACTTCCAAAAGTTCCTAATAACACATGGAAATGTCTAAAATACCTCCAGCGCTGGCTAGGGATGTCAATGGGTACCCCGTACCCATGGGTACGGATAGTATGATATTTGTCCCCGCCCCGTTGGATAAATATGATACCCTTGCCCGCCCCGTACCCTCGTGGGTACCCACTATGCGGATAACCGTGGGTATTGAGGTATCCATGGGTATTCATGGGTACCCATGGATTTTTGATTTTATTTATTTTTTGGTACAAATAATAACTTTTTTTTAATTACCAAAAAACTTCAACTTTTAAACATCCATACATAATCTATTCAAAAGTTTATAAATCATACATAATCAATAGAAAATTCATGATTCTTACATAATCCATGTGATATGTTTTATGATGTGAATGAAGTAGAAATGGTGAACTTAATAAGATTAATTAAAAAAATCAAAAATAAAAATAGGTTATTAATGAAGAATCTTAAGTGTACGGTAAAATTTCCTTCAATAAGGTAACAACTTTAACTAATAAGATAAGATATATAAGTATATTTTAATAATTTATTTAATTTATTATCGGGTATGAGTACCCGTGGGTATGGGTACAATCAAATTCGTGTCTGTATCCATTTAAGAATGGATAGTCAAATACCAGTTTATTATACCCGTAGATACTCGTTTAGCTACCCGCCCCGTGTCCGTGAAGGAATTTACGCACGGGTAGCCGTGGACATGGGTATTTTTGCCACCCCTACCAGCTTATAACTAGAAAACCGACGATAGTTAACTACCGCTGAATTTTTTTAGTCATTTTTCAGGAACTTTTGGAAGTCAAAAAAGCAAGCATCTGCTTCGTATGACACTTCTCTTTGATAAAGATAATGGGCTCAGCCTTACCATTAGCAAAAGCCCTAATAAGAAAGAGTTACAAGTTGCCTATGTTGGGCTATTATTCACGCCCCTTTCAGACCATTTGTTTTCTTGTAGAGTTTTTATATAATGTAAATCATATAAAAATATTGGAAGTAGTTTATTCAATTTTTAAAATTATTTTTTACTTATTTCCTACATAAAACTTCATTTTTTATATAAAAGAAAAAAAACTTAACAAGATTCTTAAAGACATACATTAGCAAGCCTCGTAAGACAATCATTCAATATTTGATAGTTATGATAAGTTTTTAGTTCTTACAAAATCACGAGCTTTTATGTTTAGTCTCTATTAAATGTTAATGGTAATTTCAGCCCTCCATAATATTGCAGTTTGTAAATGGTCCATGTTTAAAAAAAAGCACAAAAAATATATAATTTTTCTCATTAAAATAGTCCCTATAAAATGCAAATATACACTAAAAATGAATAAATTCTTTTGAGGAACTAAACTTAAAATCGTGTGACTTGAATAAAAATATAGTTAACCCTAAATATATGAAATACCAATATATTCCCCCACCCCACACCCACCCACACACACACATATTTTCTTCTTTTTTTAACAATATATTTTATGATTCAGTGACTTGGAGGTGCCAACTTAATTGAGATGTTCAAAATTCTTCCTCATATTTAACCGCGCTCTTAATTCATCCAAAAATAAATAAATAGTAAACATCATTGCAATTCACATACATTTGTGAGGTTTTGGGTCGGAACTCTAATCAATTGAACTGGATACATTTTACGGAATGTGCTGCAAATTCCTACCTTCCACCATTAGCAAATTTTATTAGAGATATAAGTTAGTTATAAGTTAGGATTAGTGATATAGTAGTATATATAGTTGTAACCACTTGATTAGAATGTATCTTTTATTATTTGTAAAATTCACATTTATCATCGATAAAAAGATTCTTTTTAGTTTTATCTCATTCTTTTCATAGATACTCCATCCGGTCTCAAATGTAAGCAAATTTTTACTTTTTAACTTCATTCAATAAATAATGTATGTGGTCCATATTATAGACTACATACATCATTTATTGAATGAACATAAAAAGTAAAAAACTGCTTACATTTGAGACCGGAGGGAGTATCATATTTTATAACAAATTTCTCAATATTTATATCACAACCAAACATAAATAAAATTAAACGCAAACAACAAAAATCTTAATCTGAGTAAACTTGGAATCTTTTTATGAAAAATATCCCCACACTCTATAGTTTTACATTCTACCTAGTCCCAAGTTAAAATTGGATATGGCCAAAAGCCAAAGTCCAAAAACAATAAATACCACCACCACACCTATCAATAAAGACAAGCACCAAATTACACACAAATGCCAAGTGGATTTACCCCCACACCTTAATTTTCTAACCAAAATTACCTTTCACTCCATTAATTTCATACCTCAATTATCATACATGCATTGTCCTTATTCAACCGTACCTTAGATTCCACTCACCCTTCTTTCATTCATTCATTCCCTCTCTTTTCTTTCAAAATATTGATAAATTTAATTCATGTGACATTATTTAGGATACTGTCTGTGCCTACCTTGCCAGACACTGCACCTTAGCCACCCTATACCTCTGCCATATACGGCTGTCAACGGCGGTGATTAAGGGTAGTTGAGATATGGTAACTTTTTCCCATCACAAGGTGTTAGTTATTTCCACCCCCCAAAATTTTGTTTTGCTTCATTCTTCAATTCCATTAAAAACTTAGGCAAAAGTGGCTAAAATTTAAATGCAAGGATAAGGTATAGTGGAGGAAAGAAGTGAGACAAGTTTCCATATTTGTTGGAAACTTTTTCAGCAATCAAACAAACATTGTCTTGACACTTAGCTTTCATTCCTTATTATCCCCAAAAATTATTAAAAATTTCCTGTCTTTGTCTCTGCATTTTCATTAAATTTATCATCTGTTTTTCATTCTCTTTTTGTCAGATATTAATATTATCGTGCTGGTGAAGTTGATCCTCGTGAGTGTTCAGTTTTTATTTTCATTTCATTTTTGATAATTTTTTAATATTATGTTCTCTTTTTTATATACTAAATATTGAGTTTTGAATTGTGTAGAATATGTATATATCCTAATTTTATTCGGTCACTAAGATTTTAAATAAGTAAAATAAAATGTCTCAGGACATTGTTTAAAAAGCTAAAAGAAGTAAAATATGTATAAAAAAAATTATGTACCTGTTACATTGACAAAAATATAACTTATATTTCCTATAAAAAAAAATCATTTTTATAGATTTCTTAATCAATACTTTTGAGACACTCTTAAACAAAAAGATTATTTAAAATGAAAATCATCAAGAAATTTTAACCTTTAAGCAAAATGTTAGGGGTAACATTAATACTAGCTACCACTATTCGAGGTACTGCTTCTCAAAAGTCCCACACAATAATACATTAGAACTTTTTTGGCCTAAATGCTTGTCATCACGTGCAAATCACTCAATTCCATTTATGGTTGTTACTAGTTTATGATTACATAAAAGTACACATCGTACTAAGATTCTGTGGTTACTCCACAGTTTTTTCTTACTAGATTGGATTTTTGGACTGATTATGAAACTAACCTCTGCTTGGTGTGGGTTCATGTTGTGGTTTAAACCTTTATGTACCACCCTAATATACGCTTTGTCCATTGTATAGAACTTTTTATTAGTTTATATGTTTTTTAATTGGATTAAATATATTTTTGTTTCCTATAAATATTCTACCTTTTCATTTTAATCCTTTTAAAATTTTCTTTGATTTTTAATCTTGTAAAAGTTTTACATCACAACTTTGGTCTTTGTTTTTAAATCAATTCAAGTGTATCATCCAAAATTTTGAATTTTTTTCGCAATTATGTTTAGTACTCATTTCGATTATTATTTTATGTAAAAATTTATTTTTGGAATTTATGGTGATTGTAAACCTAACCATATTTCTAGCAGCAAACATCCATACATGTATTTATTCTAGATCCATTATTTAAAAGTCTTTTCTGATAACTTAATAAATCAAAAGATCAATTTAAAAACAATTGAGTTTGAAAAAGCATCAAGCAACAAAATAAAACATTTATATAATAAAAATAAGATTATATATAATCAGTCATACAAAAGGTTAACTTCATTTAATCCCAATATAAAGAGAAATTAGCTACTCATGCCCATGATAGTTTTATAAGAGAGATGATGTGAAGATGAATAATTTGCATCCAATGGTGATGAATCAAGCCAATAATGCTCTCTCTCCCTCTCCCTCTCCCCAAATGTTGCTCTTCAAAAATCTTCTCAATCTCTAACTTGATTCGCTAAGACATTAGTGAATTGTTCTACATGTTTTCCTTTCAAATATTTGTTTTGATTCACTAAGCATTTTGTTGGCTCACTTAGCGAATAACCCAATGCTCAGATTCATTGTTCTTTCGACTTCTTTGCATTTCATTCAAAAACGTAAGAATTTATATTATATATTTTCTGTAATTGAAAAATATATGTATAGTTTGTTACAATATGAGAATGCAAAATATCTAAAATTTTAATCAAAATTTCATAAAGACAATTTCGAAAGAAGTATGTCATTCATGAACACACGTATATGCAATAGAGATTTTGGTGGGATCCTCAAAGAATCAAATTTCTTTAGGCTTTTGTGTGCAAATTTATAGGGGAAGGGATCCTCTCTAAAAAGTGTGAAATAAGCAAATGACTCACTTAACTTAGGATTGAATGAGTATTAAAATTCCCCATTAATCAATTAATCTATTTTGTTGCTTCTCCATTTCCAATACTTGATGTATTCTCAGCGAAGAAGCTAAGATAATCACTTAACATATTTTTATTCAATTAAACTATCTACATTATCGTCCAATAAAATTTTGCATGTGTTTAATATTGCCACGTTAGTTGAGGTTTGATTAAAATGTAAGTAGTGGATTAGAAAATTAAAAAAATAAAAAAAAGGAGGTGAACATCGAGAGCCAAAATAGCTCAAAAAACTTAAGAGGATTAAAATCGCAGAATTGTGAAACTTCACAAGTTTAAATTGCATTTAACCCTTATTTTAACACTAATGTTACCCAAGTTATGCTACTAATAAATTGGATATTGCCACCATGGTAGATAATGACAAGAACTTAAGTGGGGGGACCATTTCCTATGAAACAAGCTTATAATCGACAAAATGCAATTTTGTCACTGACAAAAGATACCTCAATGGGAGACAAGACCCTAACATTGTTGAAATCAAAATAAAAGAGCAACATAAATTTAGAGCATTGGTGGGCTCTGTGCGATCCCATTCAACAACAAGTTGCCTGCATTTTCGTTGACATTATGTACTTTGTGTCTCTCCAAATTACATAAACCACACTATCTTTGGGGCAACATTTGTTTAGAGAGACCTAACAAAACAGAAGGGGACATTGATAGAGTACATTTTTAATTAGGGATTTGAAATAATGGGGTCATTGAGTTTAATATTGCATTGATTTATAAGTTTATGATTTCCATGTGGACACGTAGTTGAGTTACCACACGGCCATCCTCTCACGATCATCAATGTGTTTGCGAGGTGAAATGGAAATTTGTGTCGAGAAATATATAAACTTGAAATGCCGGCCATGGCATATAACATATTTCCAGATTATTTATCAACCGGATTCTTGTGTTGACGATAGAATTTAAACTCTCATTTTTGTAGAATATGAGTGAACTCCTTACCAATAAAATCAACATGTGTTGACAAAAAAAAAGTACATGTAACGTTGCTCCCTCGATCACAATAATTATCATATATGTTTATTTCATGCAAATTACAAAATATTATAAATAGAAAAGGAGAATAAAGGTTTTATTTTATTATCCTTATTGATATATTCAATATTATTATAGATGTAAAGTGAAGGATATTAATTCCCTAAAAAAAATGAAGGATATTAATTAAGGGTATACTTGAAGAAAGAAAAAAAATTATTACATTGAAAATAAAAAATAACATTGGGTTAAAAACAATCTTTTGTATTCATGTTTTAATATATGTCATTTTTCGAAGGAAAAAATGTTATTGTTTTACTATCCGTCACTTTATAATACCAATAAAACATTAATGTTTAATTTTCTATCATACCATTTACTATTTATTATTCTTTCTTTTCCATGTCAATAATGATAGATAAATTTGTAAAATCATCCATAATTTTTCTTTCAAATAAAAAATTAAATAACATTACTGCTCATGTCCTCGTCTGTTTAATTTGAGGATTGACCTAATCCCTCAAATATTTGTAATTTTTCTCCTTTCTCTTTTGAATACATTTTAAAAGGCATCATTTCCTTTTGTAAAAAAAATAAAAAAATTCTAACTTTTTTCTAAAAATTTTGTATTCGAACCCATATCCAATATTTGTGTATTATAACAAAAATTAATGTAATAAATAAAATATATTTTCTCTAACAAACACAAGAAAAATGGTTTTGCATCATGCATAAGTGTCATGTTTTTTTATTACAAAGTGGACAAAGCTCAGAAGGACAAAAATAGATATAAACTAAGTGAGGGGGTAGTAATCTCCAACATATCAATATCCAATAAGTGACTAAATTGAGACAAACACGACTCAAAAACACAGTAAATTTTTATTCAAAGAATACTCAAAGTTAACTAAAGCATCGGTACATTGGTTCGTGTTTCCTAGTACGAATGTTGAATGACCATATCCAACAATCTACAAACCTTCATGACAAGAGCCTTCCCACAAGGCGTACCACACGCTCCCGAGTTGTGAATCTCTGTTGCAAATCAACATGCACCTCAATGCGTGTAAAACCAAGCCTTCTCGCATATCACAAACCTTCAAACACACCCCACAACTTCGTTGTAAAGGCACTACACATCCCCACACACGAGCCATTCTCCTTGGCTATCTCTAATAACCCTCCACAACCAGCTATCCCACCCTCCTTATGCGAGCCATATGTTTTCAATTTAACCCAACCATACGGCGGAGGTTTCCATCCTATAGAAACTACATTCACCCATAAAAGGCATTACTAATGCATAATTAGATTAATAAGTCACATCATACCCCATTTAATTTAATGATAAAAAAATTTAATCTAATTATAAAAATTAACTTATGCATGATGTAAAACTTGCCTAACTTATGCATCATAGAGTTGCTCCATGAAATATATGTATCTTGCTCTCTTTTTCAGGTGGGCGATTGTAACTCATGCATAGTCATAACGTAGTAATCAGTATGACCTGGATGAAAGCAAGTGACAAGTCACCTTTATTGCAGCAAAGTGAAGCTTTTGTGGGGCCACGAATATAATGTGTTTGACCTCGTCATGAAACTCAGAGTTGAGCTGGCTAACTTGCATATCAAAGTTCATTGCGCGGATTAAATTTGCCTTAGTTGGAACATGTTCAAGACTTGATGATGAAAAAGACAAGGTGCATGCACATATTAGGATACGGAATTCTTGCTTAATTTTGTAATATGCATGTAAACATAAGTTATACTATAACAGTGAATTTACCAACAAATATAGTGTCCCACACCTAGCCGATAATTGAGTTCTTTATGATCAATGTATTTGAAAGAATCAAATAATAATAAAATAAATATCGTACAATGAAAATGATCATGTCTTAGGACATTCTTCATTCATATATTTTTGAGATTAAAACTAGTAATTAAACATGGGAAAAACACGCTAATGATACACATAAACATTTCAAAAGCCATTGAAAATTAACAAACGAAAACCTTGGTCATAATAACCAAATAAATTTCTTTCATATATAATCAATGGACAAGAATGATGCAAAATTCAACCTCTAAGTCTTCAAACTCATTCGTCGTTGGAAATGAAATATTTGCCGGTGTCTGCTCGTATCGATTATCTTCCACACGATCAATTTAGCAACATGTTTACAAGTCATTTGCCAAACTTAGAGAATTTGATTTTGGTCATAACCGTCATAAACTAAACTCCTTACTTAAAATATGGTATCGACAAAATGAGTTATTCTTAAAATATATTTACCCCTGCCCTAAAAAAAATTATATATTTATCTCTATTTTGAATCACTATGTACCCGACCGCCCCAAAACACCCAAATTCAATAATTTGATACCTTTTTTTTTTTTTCTATGAATAATTTGGTACTCTTGATGATGTGCTTGGCACTATAATACCAGCACATTTTCTTTTTGAGTTTTGACACAGGCAGTATACCAGCAACATAGTGGCTCACATGTCTCTCAGCTTAACAAAAATGTTATTGGAACCTTTTTATTAATCAAAAGTTTGCAAAAATAACACAATGGTGTATCAATTAATGATTGCTTGCTCCAATTATATTTTGTTTTTTAAGAGGTGCTCCAATTTTTTTATAAACTTATTTTTTTCTGTGATAAAAAAGAACAATAATTATTCGACAAGCTCAAACAAATTCCCGTATAATATTTAATCCGGCCCCTCTTCTCTACATGTAATCATGCACTTGAGCAATTTCAAAAATAAAATAAAAATAAAAATCATGCATTTGAGCTACCTCCATTAATTACATTCAGAAAAAAGTTAGTATTAATGTACATGAAAACATTTAATTGTTATCTAAGAGTTATTAAAAACAAATTCAATGATAAAAAGAGAAGGGGATTTTTTGTAAAAATCATTAATAAATGTAAAATTTTGAAAAAAAGTCGTATATTCTCCATTTTTTCTTAAAAAATAATCATATACACCATTTTAACATTGGGTCCATGTTTGCTAACAATCAATTTATTTGACACTCAAATATCAATTAAAATTTAATGGGGATTTAAATAATTTTATGGGAATAAAAAATTGCACACATTTTCTAATTTTATGGGAGTTTGATAGTTTGAACTAAAAGTTAACGAGTTATCTAATAATGTTTAGATGAGATAACACGTTAGTTTAACCAAGGTTTTGAGTTCGAATCCAGCCTTGGTAAAAGCAGCATTAAGACTCTTAGAGAGAGTGTGTTGCCTATTTAAATACCATAAAATTCGAGAGATTGGTCTTTGCAGTTGCACGTGCGGAGGGCACTCGGTTTAAAAAAAAGTTAATGAGTTAAATAGTGTTCAAATTCCTATATATATATATATATATATATATATATATATATATCAAAAATATATTTAATCGTTCTATTAACCTGGCTAACCTTATTTTTTGACAATAACTTTCTGATTCATCATCGAGTGGACAGTTTCCTCGACAAATTTCATTCAATCTTAGAAAATTGTAAGTCAGCGGAAATATTGTGTTATTGGGTTTTGAGTTATGACTTGCATGACATGTATAGAAACACCTTTTAATAAGTGTTTTGGCTCTGTGAAAATGCCAAAGCCAACTGATACTATCTAGTAATATAAAATGATTTTGTTAGTAACGTGGACAAAAGGATAGTATGAGAGTTATTTATTTTTCAAAATTTGGTATTCAATCTAAATCCAACAATCCGTAAATCAATTTCACCTTTTATTAACAAAGAACCAATTTAAAATCAGAACAAAACTATGTATAAATTAGTCTATAAAAAATGACATTAGAATGATTTAAATATAAGACAAACACACTTAAACATCTCAATCCTGCATTACTATATCAACTTATGTGGGTTTATGAATTATTTATTTAATATATCAAGAAAATTGTTTTTTCATAAATAATCCCAAGATTTAGGTGATGATAAAAAAAAACATTGGGGTAATAGTCATTTTCGTCCCCGAATCTGTAACAAGTAGTAACAATAGTCTCTGAATCTATCAAAATTTTAAAATAGTTTTTGATTGTAAACTTTGTTAGTCAAAATAGTCTCTGACATTAAAATAATCCTTCAATACTCACAATAATTCTTTTCATATATGGACTGATATGATAGTAAGTAAGTACTTATAAGGACAAATATGATAATAAGTATATTGAGATATTAACATGACAATATTAACGAAACATTTTAATGTGAGGGACTATCATGACTAATTTAAAATTTTGAAGTGCACAATCAAAGATTATTTTAAAATTTTGATATATTGATGGACATTATAATACTCAGCCGAAATGATACACATTGCCAAATGATACACATTGCTACAAGGAATACACTTAAAGATCTCAATCCTACATTACCAGATCAACTCGCGTGGGTATATGAGTTATTTAATATACTATGAAAATTGTTTTTTTATAAACAATCCGAAGGTTAAGGTAATGATAAAATGATCAAAATTATTTATTTTTTGGAAAGAAGAAGATAAAACTAAAATTAGAATATACATGTAATAATTTGCTAAAAATGGCATTGACAACCTCTTCACCACAATTTCAATCTACCAAAGTCTTGTTTCCTATTACTTTTAGGAGCCAAATTCGGAATCAATAGAATGATGAGTTGAATCTCTTTGGTCTAAACTAACTAAACAAACAAAAAGCACAAAGAAAAAAAAAAAGAATAAAAAAAAGAGAAAATTAATTTATTTTATTTTATTTTTTTAAAAAAGAAGACAAAGAAAAATTAAAAGAAAAAAAGAAAAAACAAAAGCCAGTTACTGGTTCCAACCAACCTTTTCTGTTTCCTTGTCAATCTAACAGCACAACACAACAAGTTTGTATCATCAAAATCTAAACACAACCCATTTTTCTAAACCAATTAAGGAACCAAAATCTGAGGAAAAGTTTCAAACTTGTCTTTTGGGTTTGGTTTTTTATCCATCTTGTTTTTTCCTGCAGAAAATGCTTTTTTCTGCAACTTTTTTACCCTTGATGAAAATCATGCATTAATGGAACAAAAAGGGTGAATGGTATGTGGAAAGTTGAAAGGTTATAGAGAAAAGAATCAATGAACAAAGAGTTTAACAGCATTGTTAAGGTTTGGGAAGCAGCAGTTAGAAAATCAGCTGGACCAAAGAAAAGGGTAAACAGAATATTCACAACACCAATGTCTGTTTCCCATGTTGATGATGATAGTGATGTTTACCAGGTTGAGAAGATTCTCAACAATGGTGATTTTTATACAGGTCAATGGTTGAATAATTTTCCTAATGGTCAAGGTAAATATCTATGGACAGATGGTTGTATGTATGTAGGTGAATGGTTAAAAGGTAATATCACAGGTAAAGGTAGGTTTAGTTGGCCAAGTGGTGCTACCTATGAAGGTGATTTCAAGAATGGTTTTATGGATGGTAAAGGGACTTATATAGGTTGTAATGGTGATACTTATAAAGGTTTTTGGGTTATGGATATGAAAAATGGTAAAGGGACACAAAGTTATTGTAATGGTGATTTTTATGATGGAGAATGGAAAAAAGGGTTGCAAAATGGACATGGGAGGTATCAATGGAAGAATGGGAATCATTATATTGGTCAATGGAGGAATGGTTTGTTTGATGGAAATGGTACTTTGATGTGGCAAAATGGGAATAGATATGATGGTTGTTGGGAAGAAGGTTTTCCTAAAGGGAATGGTACATTTAGATGGAGTGATGGTAGTTTTTATGTTGGTATTTGGAGTAAAGATTCAAAGGAGGAACAAAGTGGTACTTATTATCCTTCTTCTGGTGATTCCGATGATGATGCTCGTATGGATTGGGATCCTATGGACCTTTTTTCTGTTGATTTGATTGATTGTTATGTTTGTGATCTTGAGAAAGTTTCAATTTTTCCTTCACAGAAGAATTTGAACATGTTTGGTTTAGAGGAAGATAAACAGTTATTGTCGAAGAAAAGTACCTATGTTAATGGTCGGGCTAGGTGGATGTCAGGGGATGAAAGGGTTAGTAATTATAGTTCTGAAGATGGTTCTTATAGCAGTTATGATGGATCAAGGAGTCCTATGATTGATCATTCTGTTCCAAGAGTGCCAAATTTGAGATTAAAGGCTCCAAAGAGACAAGGAGAGACTATATCCAAAGGGCATAAGAATTATGAGCTCATGCTTAATTTGCAGCTAGGTATCAGGTACTTATCATAGTTTTTACTTTTGATGCGATTAATTCTCATTTTTCATGTTTATGAAGCTTTCTAGTTTAACTGTGTGTTTGGTTTTGCGGTGCCGAAAATTGATTTTGATGGAATTAATTTTATGAAATTGGTTGAACGTAAAGTCATTAATGTTTGGATGCATTCATGAAAAAAAATGATTTTTATCGCTTCATGCTTGGATAGTTTGGATCAGAATTTCTTTTGTGTGTCTACATGTCAGTTAATATGTTTGAGAATTGATTCTATTCTAATAGAAATATTAGCTTTTAAGTAGAATTGATTTTGAGACAATTTTGAAGTTCAAAGCCAGACATAACAATTCATGGTCAAATCACGTCTGGCTTACTCAAACGAGATTCTGGGAGGTTCGAACATAGATTTAGCTTTCTTTTTTTGTTTTTTCCTATCATTCTAAGTGATATACTGATAGCTTGCTTGGTTTTGCGGTGCCGAAAAATGATTTTGACTTGGCTTATTTTACCATGCTATTGGTGCAATGATGAATAAGGCACTCAAGAAAAAATAATTTTCCTTTCCTTGATTCTAATTTTAATTGCACCTTTATTAATTTGTTGTGCCATAGCACAGACATGCTGTTGGAAGACCTGCGCCAAGTACATCTCTTGATTTGAAGTCTTCTGCATTTGATCCAAAAGAAAAAGTATGGACCAAATTTCCACCAGAAGGATCCAAGCACACACCACCTCACCCGTCTTGCGAGTTTAGATGGAAAGACTACTGTCCAGTAGTGTTCAGGTAATCTTTTGATGCAAAATTGTTATTGTCAATTAGGTGTGTCGTGTTTTGCATCAGAACCTGCACCTGTTGAGTATACTCTTATGATTTTGTAACCTCTCTTTTAGGTCACAAAGAGGTTGATGATATATGCTTTTAGGCAGTGTTGCTAAATAGTAGCTATAGTGGTAGAGCGTAGCAGAATTTGAACAAAAAGCTTTTGTTCCGTGATGCACTATTTAGTAAAAAATGATGTCAAATACAGAATATAGTGGCATGGAATTTGAACTAATAGCTATGTTCTATGATCTGCAATTGACAACACTGCTTTTAGGAATGTTTTTTTGTCTTCTCTAGAATATGGTTGCGATATCATTAATAAGATCATCTCTAGGAGTTACTATGAAGATTGAGGAGACTTTGTTCATTGATTCTGTAATTGTTTCTTGATCTTTATATACAAAGATTCTGACAATAGAACTTATCTGCTTCTCTGAATTCACCGATCCTAATGGTTCATTGCATTTATATTTGCAGGGCTCTAAGAAAATTGTTCAAAGTAGATCCAGCTGATTACATGATATCATTATGTGGGAATGACGCCCTTCGAGAGCTCTCCTCCCCGGGAAAAAGTGGAAGCTTTTTTTATTTGACGAACGATGACCGATACATGATAAAGACCATGAAGAAATCAGAAGTAAAAGTGAGTAGTTCCTTCTTAGTTGGACAGATATAACATAAGCCATTAAGCCTTAAGGTTTTGTAATGCTCCTCTTTTTCCACGTTTTTGAAACTTAATGGGATAAAACTACACATCACTAAAGAACAACACTTTATATTTTAGGCATGCATTGTATACTTGTCACACTGTATGTATTTGAATTTGTTTCAACTATTTTTCATCTCTGCAAGGCTTCTTTGACATGATAGTTTTCAGTTGTAGCTTCATTATAGGTATCATTTTATTTATGTACTACTGAATTATATTTCAGTTGGAACTGTTTAAAATGATTGCAGGTTTTCTTGAGAATGCTTCCTGGCTACTACAAACACGTTCGTGCATTCGAGAACACTCTAGTCACCAAGTTCTTCGGCCTACATTGTGTTAAACTACCAGGAGCTTCACAGAAGAAGGTAATGTTGTGTTTTTGTATAAACTTCTACTTTGACAGAAGTACTTAAAATAATAATTGACTACAATATATTTCAGGTTCGGTTCGTCATCATGGGAAATCTATTTTGTTCACAATACGCAATTCATAGGCGTTTTGACTTGAAAGGTTCAACGTTTGGTCGTACAACGGATAAACCTGAGGAAGAAATAGAGCCTACAACAACACTTAAGGACCTCGACCTAAATTATATATTTCGGTTGCGAAAGTCTTGGTTTCAAGAATTCTGCAGGTACTTATTAATCACTTCTTGTCTCACTCAACATGTGAATCAAAAAATCCAAATTTTGTGCAGTCATAAGTTTGTACAGTCACTATCTCAGTTATTGGATGAAGATCAGATAGTTCATTTACAAATTCGTAATATGAACTGTCTGATCTATATCCAACGGTCAAGATGCAATGACTGCAGAAATTTTCAACTGCATCAAATCCATTTTCATGTACCAAGTAGGATATTGGACTATACTAGTTTTTGTTAAATTAAGCACAATTGACATTTTTACTTGTGCTATGTGAATAAAACATGGTTACATTTTGTAACATTTTTGCATACAGGCAAGTGGATAAGGACTGCGAATTTCTTGAACAAGAAAGAATTATGGACTACAGTATGTTGGTTGGTCTTCATTTTCGAGGAGTATCATGTAGTGATGCCGGTACACCTTCTCGCAGTTCTGGCGCTCAAACTCCAACAGGTTATGTCTTACCTTAAATGGGTTTTCTTAGGTTTTTATTTTTTTCATGAATATTTTCTGAATTCATTACATATATTGCAGGTAACTTCGACGATGGAGCACCTCGTCTTTCTGGAGTCGATGTGGACCGTATCGTAGTAGATCCTAGCCGGTATAGTCTTTCACACACATAATAACAAAATTTTCAATAACTATAGTTTTGATAGCTAAGTTGTAACTAAATGGTGACACTTTCTGAAAATATTTGCATTTTGTTTCAATTTTTCAGGTGGATTCAATTAGGTATAAACATGCCAGCGCGAGCTGAAATGACTACGAGAAAAAGTTGCGACACACCACAGTTAGTTGGAGAACCAACAGGGGAGATATACGAAATCATAATCTTTTTTGGTATAATAGATATACTACAAGACTATGATATTAGTAAAAAGCTTGAGCATGCTTACAAAGCATTTCAATATGATGCAACTACAATCTCTGCCGTTGATCCAAGGCTATACTCGAAACGGTTTCGCGATTTCATCTACAGAGTTTTTGTTGAAGACACTTCTTGAGGGCTTAGTTTTTGAAATCTGACCAATGCACATTAGTTGGAGGGTATTTTGTGATTGATATGTTACACATTTCTGAAGTTTGTTCATTTTCCCTCCCTATAGTTTGTCAATTTTTCATTTAATTTTAGTCACAGCTAATGTATGTTGTAGTGTAGAATTTGAGAGTTACTAAAGCCTTATCCAATTGTACATGAAATTATCAAAAGGGTAAGAAAAACATTGGAAAATGGAAATTATACATTTTTGTACATGGGTTGAGAGATTGGTATTTTTTTATTATTTTCAAAAAGTATTAATCATCGTTCTAATGGTATGAGATTTTTTAAGTACATATTTGAATTCACGGTAAAGATAGTCTCAATTTCTCACTTTGAATAAGAAAAGTTAATCTTTTAAGCGAAGGTTTGACAAGAAGTGAAGTGGTAAAAAATTGTGTTAAAATGGGGAAAAAAATATAGTAAATAAAGTTTTAGATTAAACATGCTTTAAAAGTAAATATTAAATCACAAATAACTTCTCTAAACTTAATTTTAGTCAATTTGATTTAAAATCATGTTTGACAAACTTCTATTGAAAGAGTTTTGTTCTCACCTTTTGACCTTAAAACAAAATTGTCGGCTAACTAACACCTCATTTGGGATTATAAAGCATCTTTTTGCATGCTATGCCTATGGACTATGGTTGTGTTTTAAGAATGAACAAAAAGGTCTATGCAATCGTTTTTTAGGTGTTGTTGTTCATCTTTATTTTTTTTGGAGTTGATAGTCCTTTAAATCAATAGTTTCATGCTGACTCATTAAAATAAAGATGAACAACAATGTTTATTTGAGACCGGAGGGAATATGCTCTAAGATTAAGAGCATTACAATGTTTCAATAGATTGGATTAGAAAGTCAACGAACAACTTTCAAGTTAATGAGAAGCTATGCACATTTTGATGTTTTGGTTAATAGCTTAAGTGCAATTATGTTGCACCAAATTATTTGTGGTTTCCTTTGCATGAATTGAGTAAAGGCAGCTAACGTCACAAAATTGCTTGGTGATTTTTTATTTTCATTTTAAACTTGAAACCTACTTTTTTCCTATTTAATTATCAATTACTTACAACTTGTCCTTCAATTTTCTCTTTTTCAAAAAACAAAATAAGAAATTTTTTGTTCAAATGGAAAAAGGTGTTCATTGCTAAAATAGACCTTAAAAAAAAGGACGGGTCTAATGTAGCAAGCAAACACACACACAATTTCTTAACAAAGACCGTGAAAATTGTCTTTGATTTGACATGATATCATGGAACAAGTCTTACTTGGGCACAATCCAAAATAAAATTTATTTGGACACGCACATAAATGGTAAAAATGAAAAGAGAAATGTACTTACAGTGAGTACAATCTAGAAAACTAGGGTTTATCTATTTAGGTCATGTCTTGATAATGCTTTTAAGGTGAGTATTTATAACCTCCTGTGGGCTTGTATTTATGTGACTTAGCCCCTAAGTACCTTAGATCCTAAGTCACCCCCTTTTACGTTTATGATGTGATCCAGATGCTTTTAGAAGTTATTCGAAGGCGGCAACTTGGATGGGCGCGCCTTAGCATTGTTTGGCCCATCATGAAGGGTGTTATGCCTTTAGAAAATTGTTGATTCCACTTGTGTTCAGGCTGAAAAACACCAGTAGAATACACAAATACCCCCTCGGTAGTTAACTGCCGGTTTAGACCATCGATAATTAACTACCGAAGTTTTCCTCTGCAGTTAGTTGCCGCCGATTTCATCGGTAGTTAACTGCCGATTCGATCCTGCACATATGCAGAAACAGAAGCATCAATTTTCCCATTACATCTTTTCTCCAAAACTTCTTCAATTCTCTCCAATTCAATTTTGGACGAAAATCAACTTAATCTTCTCCACTTTATGACAAGGAAGTAGTTTTACTCATCTGTAATCATAATGTTAGTTTGAGTAGGGTTTTTTTTTTTTGAAAATTTTGGTAGTTTGCATGTGGTTATGGTTGATATTGAAATTGAACTTTTGGTAGATTGCATGTGTAGATTATGATGTTATAGATTAATGTAGTTTCATTTTCAGATTTTGATGACTTTTGTTCGTATTTGGCTAACATTTTGTATTTTAACTGATGTTGATACAATTTTATTTCATTGTGGTAATTTGTGTTTATTTTGAATTAAATGTTGATAATTTACTATTGCTGCTGATGTGAAAATATTCGAACAGGTTGGGTTATGTGTTTAAAACACATAACATATCCAGAAAATGAAGCTTCTGTCAATACAGAGGCATCAGGACGCATCGGCAGTTAACTACCGATAAAATAGGAAATCAGCGGCAGTTAAATGTCGAGGGGCATTTTGGTATTTTATTGGTGTGCTTTAGCCTTCTTTAGTGTGTCAACATTAATTTTCATGCCTTTAATATAAATTGGCGGTCCAAGAAATAGTTTACTAACATGATTTAATTATTTGTTCTTTTAATTATTTTTATTTGTGAGTGTATGCTCCGATAAATTTTATTTTAGGTTGTGTCTAAGTAAAAATTATATATAGTCATGATCATTAGACCATCAATGCTTTCATGATGGATCAACCCACCCAATATTGTGGTCAACCTATCTTCACCTGGCTCTGATATGATGTAGAAGAACATTCAATTAAGATCACAATTAGTGAAATACAACTTTTACTCAACCAAGTAAAAAATTCAAAATAGTGTTTAGATTTTAAAAGAGAAGAAATCTCCTTCTTTTTTTTTGTCAAATAATTTAGTAGATAGAATTCACCTTTTTTAAGGTGAATAAGTGGAGTGGCAGGGACATGCATTAAGAAATCTCCTTTATATACTAGAGGAAGACTCTAAAATAAACTAACAAAAACAAACTTAATAACCAAATACTGAAAAACAGGAAAAGTAAAAAGGTAATATTAAGAGATTTCCAATGGTATTATTTTAAGGAACCTGTTTTTAGTTTTATCCACTATTAATAAGATATTCTTACAATATTGTGTCATACTTATACAAATCGCACACATTTTGCTTTAATAGTAAAATAATAAGGCCCCTCTTATTGCAAAAATAATAATAAATAAGGTCACTTATATTAATTTTGATAGAATATCTCATTATGCAATTAAATATTAATGATGATATCTTACCTTATTTATTTAAGTTTTTTTTTTATGAAAGAACCTTATTTATTTAAGTTGGGTCCATAGTTTTTATAATGCCCGTTTTGTCACATCTAGTTCCACAATGAAGAGAAAAAAAAGTAAGCAACAAATACATCCTTCTATGAAATCCACTTAAATATATACTCTAAAAGAAAACTATTTTTTTTGAAGGAAAAAAAAAGAAGAAAACTATTATTAAGTGGTTGGAAATTCCACTTTGTACCTTTTGATAGCAGATGGAAGGACTTGCATGCCAAAATTAAAATGATAAAAAGTTACCTAATAAAGAAATAAAAAATATATTTGATATTGTTGAAAAAATAATCATACAATAATTTTAAAATATAAAAACAATCATATAGAGAAATATAATTTATATTTTTTTGACAAAAATAAAAAATATTCATTCATTCAAATTGATATAGTATATCGATACAATACAAATTCAAAGTTGTTAAAAACAAAAGGATGAATATGTGAACAAACACAAAACATTCATGTTAATAGCATAAAACGAGAGAGTATTATGCCTACAAATATGACTATATTCAAGTCTCTGAAATACTCATGTCTACACATCTACAACGTTGACAATGTCAAAATCATTGATTAGATCGATCTGCACTTGCTCAAAGCTACGCTGCACAAAGATGAGAAATGAAAACAAACAAAGTCATAGCGAAATCACAAAAACAAACAAAGAAGACAGAAAATATGTGGATATCATTTATTTAACTATAACATAAGGAAAACAATTTGAAAGGAAATATAATTTATATTTGTTTAGATGTCTTCATTCTTTTAGTATAAAACAGTACTTCATCTGTTTCAAAATACATGTTGTTGTCAATCACTTCACACATGTCAATGCATAACTTTGAACATTAATGTCTTCAGGAAAAATGTTAAACAGTGTCCTCAAAACATTGATTAAGCAACTAAAATAAGTAAGTTTTTATAAAAAGTGGTGTAATTATTACTTAATCAAAAGTCAAACTTAGATTTACAAGACAAATTTTCTATTTATACTTACCTTAACTATTGCCCTGAGGACATTTGTTAGCAAGACCCTATCTTTAATTATCTAAAGTAAAACTTTATAAAAATTTAATATTTTAAAAATATTTGTCGAGACAAATCAAACATTACGTGCTAACATTTGTTTTTATATATTAGTTGAAAAGTATGGTCAAAGTAAGTCATATGAATAATGCACGTTCTAAAAATGAGACATGTATTTTGAAACAGATGGAATATAATTTTTGTAGTCTCCGAATTTTTATTTAGTGATTATATTAGTTAAAAAGTAGAGTCAAAGGAAGTCATATGAATAGTGTACATTGTAAAAATGCGACATGTATTGTGTAGTCTCCAAATTTTTGTTTAGTGATTATTATATAATTATTTGATCTCTTTTTCTTTAAATTTTTTTTTTATTCGATCACTTATCTCTTGATAAATTTGTTGTTTTTTTTTTAGGATCTTGATAAATTTGTTATACACTTCTCAGAAGAAGAAGAAAATAAATTTTCAATGTAAATATTTGGCTTATCTGGTTTCTTTGTGCCTGAGTTGTGTGGAACGAGAGTAATAATGTAGTAACTCTGATTCCTCGGTTGTTGGATAAGTTTAAATTGTTGTCTTTAGGTTGACTGAAAGGTAAAAAATTCATGTTTGTTTTTGGTACTCAGAGGTGGTGGTCGAACCCTTTAGCTTGTTTGGGCATTGACTAATTACTTGTTTTTCATTTTTCAAAGACTCACCTTGTATATTTTAATGGTCTCTTAAGCATACTTTGTGCTTTGGAACTGTTATCGTTGTGGTTATATAAAATCATTTTTGGCTTGTCAAAAAAACATTAAATATTTATAGACCACCAATGATTTCGCTCTTACCAATTAAAATTTCTAAAACCGTCACCAGACGTACTCATCGAACACAACATGTTTCGCTATGCTTAAGGGCATGAACCTTGCATTGTAGGAATAAAAATCACCAAAGATAGACTACCAATGATTTTTAGGCCAGTTAGCCGACTAATAATTTGAGAGGTGGTCAATAATGGACCATGAGCAATTAATGAATTTTAAATGAGATAGTAGGGACACACATATGATTATGAGACAATATCTTGAAAGTATGATCTCTACTTTTGTTTTAAGAAAGGTTTGGAACCCAGATGTCCCTTATAATTTTCTTTTACAAAAATAGATACAACATTTTTCAGAATTTTGAAAATGTTAACAATGTTTTTATTATTTTAACTTTTCGGTCTTAAGATTTTGAGTGCAGATTTTTTTGGTTTTTATCAATAATGAATTAATTGGTCAAAGTGGTAAAAGTTTTGAGCATCTCAAACAAGTGTTCAAGGTTTGATATCTTATTATATCAAGAAAATTCAGTTGTGGGGTGAAAAATCTACCTTGTGTGTAACTCTCCAACGGAAATTAATCACTACTCCTTCCGCCCAAATTATATGTTGTTTTGGTGAAAAATTTCGTCTAAAATTATAGATCGTTTTACAATAACAATGAAACATTAAAGTTACTTTTTCTATTATACCATAAATTATTTATTACTTAATCTTCTTTCAATTCATTAATTTATTTTTGGCTTAGTAGCAGTTTTAACCCCCTAAATTTCAAGAAGTTGTGATTCTGGCCCCCCAAAAAAAAACTACAAATCCGCCCTTAAGTTTTACTTATGTGGTAGTTTTGACCCCCTAAACGAATGTTGACTCGATCAACGCACACGTGTATTTTTTTTTACATGCTTTCTTCTCTAGCATGTTACAGATTGGATAAGGATTAATGTAAGGATAATATGTGAGACGCCTTTAGTTTTTTGCATTCAAAAGATTTCTTCAATCGACTTTAAAATCTTTCATGAACTAATGCCTTAGATTGCTTGATGAAAATTATATGTTCATTCTCACATCTAAAATTACAAATCTTTGCAAGTAATTGTGCAAGTACAAACTCAACCTTATTTGACTTATTTTAAAATGCTTTTAGAATGTTTAAAGAGTGATCCAAAACATTCGATAATTAATTTATATAAGTACGTTGTGTTTGAATCCAATTGTTATCCTTAATAAATATCCGTCTAAAGCCAAAAATATATATAATGAGATGAAAGTAAACTTCACAATTTAACAGTAAATATAAAAATTCCCTAGGAAAAAAAACATTAAATATAATATCCGGTAACATCGATATCTAAGTTCTTTATCTGATGCAACATTGAAGAAATTGAACTTCAATTTATAGTAGAGAATTTATACAATAACACAAATACTATCGGATTTCCATGCATAGCTGGAAAAAGAACTACCTGTCATAAGAAGAAGAAAAAAACTTCATTAGTTGTCTTTAGAAAATCATTTTCTTTATTTCCTACACAAATCTTTATAAATTGAAAATAATGTAATAGTTAGAAAAGAAAAAAAAAAACAGAATTTAAAAGTCGTTACCTAAACACTAGGTAGCTACATTAATGGGTGAAATATGGACCATGATTCTCCAGTCAATTTTTAAACGCATCTAAAACAAGTATCGTAGTTGGATTAAGTTCAAACGATTTAAATTTTAAGTTTGATTTTTTTTTAAGAAAATCAAAATTTATATTGAAATTTGAATCATCCGATCTAGACTCAACGATCATAATTGTCCTAGATATGTGAATGCATATTTGGTAAATTTATATTTGGTAAAAGAAAGCTTCAGCAGTTACCTAATAGCCATGTTGCTAGTTATTATTGAGCTATAGCAATGAATGGCTGAAAGAAAATTATTACAGCTATGAGATGTGACACTCTCTTGAAAATGTCCTAGTTTCTAAGGAAAGAGTGGTCCAAAGCTTGAAGAGGAGAAGCAAGAAAATAAATGTGATGAAATGAGGAGACAACATGTTTACAGAATTCTAGCCAAACTTCCATCAATGAAAACATACAAATCAACTTGATTATATTAAAAATTATGTGAATGGCCAAAACGAACAATTAGTTACCTACGAGTATTAATTTGGCCCCAAGTTTATCCATTTTCCAGTATCAAATTAGTACTAACATATTCTTTAAATGATTAATATGAGTAAAATTTGAAAGAGTCTGATACTTCTTTTTTATATATTCATCAAGTTAAGGACCTATTTAAGAGTGTCCAACAAAATCAAGGAATAATTTAATGGTTTAATCAACAAACCAATCACCCTAAGGAATTGAAAAATTAGGCACCGAACTCTTGCTGAATCAGATTCAACAACCTAACACAATTGATGATGTGTGGTTTTCGAAATGTTTCACACACAAGACATTAAAAAGTGCACGTGCAATGTTTGTCTAGTTGTCCTTTTTTTATTGAAGGTGATCACTATACTCTTTTAAACTTCCTTGTGATATAGTCTGAAACAAACAAATGCCATGAATCCAAGGGGTGTAAGAAACAAACAAATGCATAAATTTAGTGTAAGAAACAAACAAATGATCTTATGAATAAAAAAATACAACAAAGTGTCAATATCTCAATTAGTTGATTTATTGATTTAATTTCCTAAGGCTTTGTTTGCCGGTTTAGAGGGAAAATGAACGGTTTGAAGAAAAATGAAGGAGCAATCGAAAGAAATAGATGACATTGAGAGGGAAAAACTTTGATGGCTCAATCCTTTTCGGGATATAAAATCCTCCTTATTTGGGGAACTTAAAAATTGTATTGGAGGAGAGTTTACATGAATTCTTCAAATTTAATCTATGTAGTTATAATATAATATTCTTAAAATTAAAAATATATTAATCATAAACATTAATTTATCATTCTCTAAAAAATTACTTCTCAATTTTTTTAAAAAGATTTTACCATTTTTCGCTTTATTTCCAACCCTCCAAAGTTATTCCTTCTCCTCCCCTCCAAACTCCCAAATAAAATCTAAGGTAAAATGATAAGTAGCAAAAACTTCTAAGCTTTTTAATCACTACTTTTACTTTGGTGACTTAATTTCTAATACAAAACTAGCACTCTCCAAATCAAATAAGAAAAATCCAAGTAGAGCCAATAATCAACACAAAATTCTGTAAAAATACAATTTTATTTTCTAATACCAACTTACATTATAACAATACAAGCATTAATCAAAAGGTTCTAATTAGAAATCAGAATGTTACCTAAAAGCAATCTCAACAAGCAGAAGCAGGGTAAGCACTAGTTTGAACCTCAATAGCAGAAGAAGAACATTCTCTATTACTCTTTCCACTTCCATTACTTCCAAGTTGCAATTCTGAAACACAAGGCATTGTTTCATTTTTGTCATCAACACCTTGATCATAGAGAAACCCTTTGAATACATGGCCACTAATATTCACAGTGGCCAAGTAAGCAAGTTCATCTTCACCATTGCCAATAGCAGATACTCTATGGCACTTGAAAACCGCAGGCGCACGAACATAACGAGGCAAAGTCTGCTTGAAACCAGGATCTGCAATATACGACAAAACGCAGACATGAGAACACACGATGTTTAATCAGAGTTCAGCCAATTGTGTCTACCTCTCTGACTACAGTGCCGCACGGGCATTTTTCTATTAACCAAACTTAGGATATACACAATTTGCATTTAAATACTACAATCTAGTTTATAAACTAACAATGGGTCATTAAAAAGTGAGTAACTAGGTATTTTAGTTCTTGAATTGTATTGTAAAAGCCATCAATTTAATCCCTTAAATTTTGTAAATAACAATTTCTTTTTAAAAAGCCAAATTAACTTATCGAAATTGACACCGAGGATAATCGAACTTGAAATAACGTTACCAAATCAACTCAAGTGGGTTTTGAAATAACAAGTTAGTCGTTTAAATTAACAAAGACTTAAATAGACTTTTGCCGCATCAAAACAATCATAAAATTTTTAAAATTATGGTGAAAAGTGAAAGTACCTTGGTGACAAGAGCTAGTTATATCTAAGCTTAAACTTCTTGTTCTAGTGGCAGCATTGGAACTAGAACTATGAGAGTTAGCAGCAGCATTATTCTGTGATGATGAAATCAAAATTCTCTGCCTCTTAGTACCAGAAGAAGCACCACCATCACTATCACCACCTTCAGCCACCACCATACTCCGGTCCCGCCTCATCGAAGCCGGTATCCACGTGCTCTTCACGTGAGTACTACAATCAAAACCACGACCTTTACAACAAGTCCTACATCTTTTATAGCTACAATCTTTCTTAGCTCTATTTCCACAATCTTGACAAACCCTAAACTCACCATTTTCCTCACACCCCATCATCAAGTTTTTGTTTCTTACATCTTCTTCTTCTTCTTCTTCAACTCTTTTTCTTGCTGAATTCATCATCATTACTTGTTGTGGTTGGCACATCTTGAGGTTCCAAAAATTTGAGTCTTGATGAATATTGTCATTGTTATTGTTAGGGTTTTGATGATGAGGGTGAGTGGTTGTTAAGAGTGGGAAAATTCCAAGACCAACACTTAAGGCTGATGATGAAGGTAAGGGAATGTTTGGATTGTGATCTAATGAAATGGTTTGGTTTTGTTGGTTGTGAAGTGATGAAGGAGTTTGTGCTATGAGAACCAAGTCTCTTAGGCCTAACATGTTCATTTTTGCAACAAGGTTTTGGTTTTGGTTTTGGTTGTTTATTGGGAGATTGTAATATAAAGAGAGGATGAGATTAAGAATTTTTATTTGATGAAAAATGTGATGTAGTGTGATTTGGTTATGTGTTGTTTTGTTTAGGGGAGTAGCATTGAGAATAGGGAGATTTTGGAACAGGAAGGCACCACTGCTGCAAGTTTGAATTCTGATTTCTGACACTCAATCTCCACTTACATATTCTTTGGTTTTTCGAAGAAGAGCAGCTATTTATTATTGGGATTTGCTTTGGTAATTTTAATAAAAGAAAATGTTAACATATGCCCCGCTGTGAAAGCGATTTAAAATTGAAGAAATTGAAGTTTCTGAAAACTGTCAATTTGGGGCCCGAATGGAGTTGTTTGGGGCTCGAATTTTAGTGTTGTTTTTTGTCTGTAGGTTCGGCAAAAATCGGTGGTTGAATGGAGGAATTCGAGGCCTGAATTTGCCAGCAGAAAATATAACAAAAACGTATTTTTTGGACCAGATTTGTTCCAATTTTATGGGAGATACTTTTACTATAAATATAGACTTTGTATCAGAGTAAACCTTGAGATAGAGGGACCTGAAACAAGGGTTTAGAAAGGCAACAACAAAACTAGGGTTTGTATAGAGTTTGTCTCTTGACAACAAACACTAAGGTTTGAGGGTTGATTCACTTTGGGAAGCACTATTAGGATCGAGTCTCTTGGTCACAGGAAGAGATTGAGACTTTGGGTAGAATTAGGCGGGAGACTTATTCTTGTAACCTATTGATATCTCTTTTGTAAAGTAACTCATCATTATAGTGAAACGGAGGGTTGCTCTCTCCCCCAGACTAGGTCAATTTGGAAACAGATTCTTTTGTGTTCTCTCTCTTTTCTTTCTCTCGCTGTTTTCTACTTTTGACTTGTGTTAATAAATGTTTCATACACTTTATTTTGGTTGCTTGATTATCACTTGCTCCACACATCAAGTTTGTTATTGGTGTGATTTTTTCATCGAATTCACAACACCTTCATAACACCGATTAAAAAAAGGGAAATGTTAATTTGTGCCTTTTGGGCATAAGTTAAGAAGACAAATGTAAAAGATTTTTCTTGGAACTTGTGCATTCAATGTCTTAAAAGTTGATAAAGTTATGCTTTCAATTACAATTTATTTTTAATTTCCACTTTAAATTCTTTAACTTGTGTCCTTATGGCACAAATTAACATGACCCTTAAAAAAATGAATATAAAAGTAATGTATTGAAAGTTGTACAGTCAATTTTTTAAAAGTTTAAACCGTGTTATTTTTAGTTTAAAACTTTTTTTGTTTCGATTTTCTTAATCAGTGTATTAAGGAAATACTAGTTAACATGATCCTTTTAATAAAGTTGTGTTATTTGCTTCTTCAAAAATACTAAAGTTGTGTTATTTATAAACACAAATTCCTACTCGAGGGAGTACCAAATTGTTTTTGAAACATGAAAAAGTAAGGTTGAATACATTTCTATACAAAATGTAACCCAAATGTCTCATAGAGTATTTGATTATCTATTAATAAAAATTATAAAAGTTAATATTTTAAAGACAAATTCAACATTTTATATGTTATCATTTGTCTTTATAGAATAGTGAAATAATATGGTCAAAATACATATATGTAACTAGTGCACATGATCAAACTATATCAACTATTGTAGGACGTAGATAGCTCGCCGGAGACGAGGAATGAGACAAGATGTGAGGATTGTGAAAATATAGTACTTATCCTGTCTTATAATGAATGACTTATTTGACCATGTCATATACATTAAAAATTTAAAAAATATTTTGAGGGATTCTAAGATCCACCACAAAAACGGGTTTATTCCTTTGTTTTGATTAAGATGGATAGATCAACTTTGATTTGTTACGGGTTTAATCAATGAATTTAAATTAGCGTTACAGATTTAGATATTTTGTTCACTTCCTCCGATGAAAAGGGTGAATTTACTTAATGATTTTGTATTTTAAAACTTTTTCAAAATTAAATTTTAAAAAGAAAAATGTTAACTTGTGTCCTAAAAATACATAATTTGAATTGAAAAAAGCAATGATTATATTTTTAAGAACTTGAATGCACGACATTAAAATAAAATTATTATATATGGTTCTTTAATGTGTATCCTTATAACACATATCATTGTTTTTTTTTAAAAGAAATATACTTAGGTCTCAAGTCTCAACACGTGTTTTGAAGTAAATATTGAATGTGTTGTTTTAAAGTGATCTTGGCTTATAAGATTCACTTAAACAATATTATGTTGAATTCATCAAGGAGGCGATCTAACATAAATTGAGATTCTCTCTTGTGGATTTTTAATTAGAGGAAGCCGGTGTAAATCATCATTTCTTATGATTTCAATTCGATTTAATATAACAAATTAAGTGGCTAACGTTCTAAAACCCTCCAATAATCGAAGAGGATCCGTGTCCATTTTAATGTGGAATAACATTTGTCAAGAAAAACTTTTTTAGAAAGAAAAAAACCCTTATTTAATCTTCTTCATAACAAGAGCATTAGAGCTTTCTAGTGCTCCCTATAAGTGGGATAGAGTCTGATAGTGGAATTGATGTTTGGCAGTTTCTTGCATGTTTTGATTTTGAACTCATTGTGTTGTGGAAGAAGATTCACTCACCATTGTCTTATGTCTGTTTTAGTTGGAAACTGAATAAGGAAAAGCAGCAATAACACGAGTATTATTAATGTATCTGCATGTAGGGAATTTAATTGTATTTAGTGAGGGTTGTACAAGGTACTGCTATTTAATATACAAATGTGTACATACGAAAAAATAGTGCATTAGTATTCTGTATACAAATGACAAATTATTATCCCAAAATTTATTCTGGATACGAGGAATGATAAATGAACATCAAAATTACCAACCACCATATTTTAATACGCTTAAGAGTATAAAGTTAAACTTTTTAGTATTTTGTTTTGGAATGTATGCCGATCTAGAATTTCTTTATGAAGAGCTACGGTGTCGAAAAAGGTTGTTGATTTTTTATTTGTCTATATTATTTGCTCTTTGTATCTGCAGTCAAAAACATCCATGGTCCTTAAATTAAGATCATATATTTTAATTTTAAAAAAAAAAACACTATAATTTTGAACTTAAAATTTAAACCAGACAGTTTTGATCTACCGACCACTCACTTTTGGTTTTATTTTGTTAAGAATTAATTTTGGAATAATCAATTATGTAGAATTGATTTCGATAAAAGTAAGTTGCAAAAAAAATGATTTATATTTGGATATATTCAAATAGAAATGTATTGAATTATAAATTTGTGTGTTAAATTTAATTATAAAATTACAAATTACAAATAGTAGCTTCACTTAAAATTGTTTTTAGTCTCTAAAATTGATTTTTTTTTCTTTAAAAATACCAAAAAATAGTTTTAAAGAATTAGATTTATTTTTAACATTTAAAAAAAACACTTTTAAGACATCTAAAAATGGGTAGTTCTTTTATCGAGTTTGGCAAGCATCAAATAATTTCCGGATACTGAAAGAGAGCAAATGGGGCCAGGGGACCATACTCTAATCTAGATTAGATCCTGCTATAGAGTTTACTAGACTCTATATGTAGGTAATGATGACATTCTAACCTAACCTAACCCTATTAGCCTCTTAGATTTGCCTAATTGGAAATTAATAGGGATAGCCTTCAGCCCCTAAGACCTATAACCCTATGATAAAACTACGGCTACAGATGAATGAAAGTTGGCCAATGGCCCCTACTTTCATGTTTTACACTTCAGCCAACTGGGTCAGTAATAATGTGTTATAGTCAGGTCTACCTCAGAACTCTCAAGGCTCAAATTTAAAATAAAAAAAAAATTCATATTTAGAGGAAAAAAATATTAATAATGATTAATATTTTTAAGTGTATTCCTTTTCAAGATTTTAAATTCAATTCTATCGATGTTAATTTAATTGGATGAGTTCGTTTAATTTAGAAAAAAAAATTATATTTAGTATATTTGATTAAATAAGTATTGGATCTTTAGAAATATATCAAAATTTGTTTTTAATCCTCGTAAAAAATGTAATTTTAAGCATAAGGTTTTAATTTTCCTAAATAAAAAACATAAGGTTTTAATCTTTACTAAATTTAAATTTGTTTAATTATCTTTAATTTTTTAAATTTTTGAATGATTTTTTTTTCATAAATGTTTAAAACATTATGAAAAATTCTTTTTGTAATATATGAGCTTAAAATATTATTTCTAAATTCAGATATTCAGTATTTTTATCTTGAAATTTTTAAGTTAAAAAATTTATATTTAATTCATTTCATATTAATTTTTTGGAAAAGAATTTTTAATAAGGTTCTAACATGTATGGAAAAATTCAATGAAAAATTTAATATTTAAGGATAATTAAATAAATTTAAGTTTAACATATTCTAAAACTTCATGCTTAATATTTTTATAGAAACATAAATGTGCAACATTTTTACGAAGACTAACGGCATAATTTGATATAATATTTATAAAGACCAAAAACCTATTTAACTTTACTATACTATGAAAACTACTTTAAGTACTTTTTAATTGGATAATTTAGTGTTGATTGTTAGCGAAAATTTGTACTGATAGTAAACTAGAGTGTTACCGGTATGACGCATGAAATATTGGATCTAGTTTAAAATTTGAATCAAATACATAAATTTTTATTTATCAAAATGTCTCTTAAAAATATGATCGAAGGGATTAGTTTTTTTAAATTAATCTACAGGTTAGATAGAGAACCTAATGTTTAAATTATGAATCTTACAAATAATGTCTCTGATAATTACCATTGACACTAAATTAATGTGTTTTACACTATTGAGGGATTATTGTTATAATGTCATCAAGTGTCGGTTTCATGTTTGGTGGTTGAATCCATGTTTATGATAATTACCATTGGCTTTTTTTTTTTTTTCGATAAACAAAAACTCATATTATTTCATTCCTCAAAATAGTAGCAATGCAAGATGGAATCAAATCGAAAATGTGGTGATGAGCGTACGATTTTGCCTCCCTTGCCAAGCAATGGGCGACCGAATTCGTTTGTCTCCTAACAAAACTTATCTTAAAGTTTGAGAATTGTTGTAATAGGATTCTACATGCAGTAATGATATTGTCAAATTCGGCTTGATTTTTAGTCCTATCACTTATGATGTCAACCACTAGTTTACAATCTAGTTCTATGTGCACATGCGATAGTCCCAAACTTCCCAGCCAAAATATAGCATCGCGTAAACCAACTGCTTCTGCTTCTTGCGCGGGGGGGCTGCCTTCATGCCATGTTGTGGCTGCTTTTATAAATTATCCACTATTATTACGGATACACATACCTATACCAAAACTCCTTTGCTCCTCAAACAAAGCGGCATCGACATTGCACTTGACAAAGTTAAGTTCTGGTGGCTGCCATCGTGTTGTATGTTGTTCCTGTTGTTGTTCCTTTGCTTCTGATTTGCTTCTAGCAACCTGGCACTGATCGAGAAATTCCCTTGCAAGCTGAACAACTATATGAATCCGCTTTAGCTCTCCATCCCATACTTTATCATTCCGGCGTCGCCATAAGCACCAAAGCATCATAGCCATGTCATTACATTGGTGAACCGATAACCTGCATAATAATGAGAAAATACAGTCTACAAAAATGTCAGCTATAACAGCAACATTTTCTATTAGTTCCCACATTCCAGCCGTCCTCCACACATTCTTCGCCTCTTCACACCCAATAAAAACATGCCAATCATTCTCATAATTTGTTTCGCAAAAAGGGCAGATACCTGTACACGGAACCCCTCTGTCTTGTAATCTCATCTGCATGGGAAGAACACCTCTCAAAGCCCTCCAAAGAAACACTTTTATCTTATGCGGGATCTGCAATTTCCACATCTTTAACCACTCTCCACCTACTCGATATTCCTCATTATCAACAAGAGTCTCTATTGCATACCTATATGCTGATTTGACCGTATAATTTCCTTTTGGATCAAATTTCCATATGAGCTTGTCCTCTCCCTCCCTGTTAATGAGTGCCAATCTAGCGATTGCATCTTTATCCCGTTCATTGAAGATTTCTCCAATCAAATCCCAATTCCAGCCTATGCCTGCTGAATCCATCAAATCTGCCACCCTTATATTTTCTATTCCTTGTACCTTTTCACTTGAGATATATGAATTTCCTCCCTCCCTCAACCAAGGATCTGCCCAAACCTTAATCTTCCTGCCATCCCCTATTCGCCACCTCTGACCTCCTCTAACTATTACCTGTGAAGCAAAGATACTACGCCAAATATTACTTTGGTTATGGCCTAGACGGGCCCCCAGAAAATCGGTGTTTGAAAAATATCTAGCTTTGTAAATACGAGCAACAATAGTATCTTGGTTGGCTAAAAGCTTCCAACCTTGCTTCCCTAGCATAGCCAAACTAAAGCCAAAGAAATGCCTAAAGCCCATACCTCCGTACTCTTTCCTCATTTCAATTTGTCCCACTTCAACCAATTAATCCCTCCACTCTGCCTTCCATTGGAGCCCCGCCAAAATGAGTTAATTATCCTCTGAATCTCTTCCAATAACGTTGTTGGTAGTAAGAATGTGCTCATACAATATGTCGGAATCGCTTGTGCTACTGACATGATTAGAACTTCTCGCTTGATTACAACAAGCAAGTGAGTATTTATGTTGGTAACTAAATATATTTAGTTGATTTCATAATCAATAACTTTATTCCTTAAAAAAAAATCAATAACTTTATTGAGATTGATTTCTTATGTTACATAACCAACGATCATTGTATTTTATTAAAATAGATTGGTAAGTGATAGAAAACTTTGGCAAGTGTAATATTTCATTACCAAAGTAATAAAGTGATAAGTGAGTGTTGACTATGCAGAGATTGTCGTTCCAACTAGACAACTATCGTTACTTATATAAAACAAAAAACAAATAAATAAATAAAATGGTAAATGTGGGGAGTTTTTGCAAGTTAAGTCTGATTGGCCAATGCGGTAGTGCAATATTAACCTAATTTTGATTGTATAATGTTAGCGGCGGTTAGAATTCTTTGAATCCCCTATATTTATATGTTGGATTAAAGTGACATCCAATTATTCAGGGATTGATTAAATGATACCCATTTAAGTGATGAGTTCGTAGGGTGATTACGCCCCTCCAGCTGTTGAGTTACACCAGGTTCACATGTTAAGATGCTATACGGTCATAGGGTCATCAATGTAAAGTGCTTCTGCGTGCATTCAATAGTTTGTAGTGTGTGGTCTTACTCTCTCCGAGGTAATTGAAAAAAAGAAGAAGAAGAATTCATAAAGTATCATCTAAATGCTCTCCTTAATCTAAGAATCTCATAAGTACATCAGCATACCCTATCTTACCTTAGTAGTTCTACAAACTGGAAGCTCTGTGTTGTTTATCTTACCTAGGAGAAAAAGTAAAGTTACTATTTTCCATTTTTTTCATTCCTAAATTTAAAAAAAATATAGAAAATCAAGAACTAAAAAAAAATTGAGAACCGGAGAAAGAGCCAAACTGAAAAAGGAAGCGCTAAAATGGAGAAGGGTAAATGGGTGAGAATGAATTAGAGGTTAGAAACCAACATAGTTTGAAATATAAAATTAGGCTTAAATAAGTTTTTGATCCCTATAAAATTTTCAAATTTCTCTTTTATTTCCTCTAAAAAAATTCTTTGAATTTTGGTCCTCCAAGTATTTTCCATCACCAATTTTTTTAAGTCAGGTCATGTCTACCTTCATATTTTTGAATGAGTTTTTTTTCCATAAATGTTTAGAATATTATAAGAATCTATCACAAACAAATTAGAATTTTATTAATAAAATATTAGTTAAATATAAAATTTTAAGTGTCGAAAACATAAATATATTTAATTCATCTTATAAAATTTTGCAAGAGAGAATTTTAGAATGTACCGAACATGAATGCAAAAAAATAATTCAAAAATTTGAACAATACACACAAGTTAAATTAAAAGCAGAAATCAAAAGAAGTGGTGAAAAATATTTGGAGGACAAACAAATTTAAGAAAAAATAGATTGCAAAGATTACTAAGGTAATTGTCATCTTAAAAATGAGATTGCAAAAGATTGTTCATAATAAATCAATATGAAAAAGCTTTGATCATAGATCTTGAAGACAATTGTAATATCCTTTTTTAAAGAGCATTTAGATCATATCGTACATCATTCAAGTTGTCTTTATCACAATTTGATATATGAACCATTGTAATTTCCTCTCAAATGAGAGTAAACAGAGCAATCTCCTTTTGATTTTGTATCACTAAGATACAAACTCAATCTTGATATAACCAACCCATAAGTGGTAAACCATCTTAGTTTAAAAAATCGATAAGAGAAGCGCTAAACACTCAACACTTTAATTAATCAGTTGAGTCAATATCTTTGAGAAGGTAGGGTAGATCCGGACTAAGTTGGCAAACTTTACAACAAAAAAACAAAAAAACTCAACGTAGTAGTTGAAGCCAAGTTGTTTGATGCAAAAAAAACATAAGAATTAGATACCTTGTAGAAAATCCAGTGTATAGAAGTCAAACATGACATACTCTGGTAATTGTAGTTGGGTTATTATAATGGAGTACTAGTACAAATCAGGGATGCAAGACCTGTATTTTGGAGATTTAAGACCGCTTTTACACAAAAACAGGTCTGAAATCTTTAAAACAAACAGATCTTGTATCCATGATTTGCACTAGTAAAGTCCTTGAAAAGTATTGATTGTGAACTAGTATAAACATATTGTGCAATTTTATTTCCCTTTCGATCTATTTTATTTAGATGCACAATGTTGTTTGTGACTTAATTCTAACACTAAGTTTTCAACATAGTTAAATGATTCAATAAATATTTTAAAAAAATCTGTTAAGAAATATTTACACACAAGATCTTTCATAACTTGATTTAAAAGACAAAACTTTTAAATTGTAAATATAATTCGAACCCACGTTTTTTTCGCTCTCCAACCTTCATGAGTTTGAATGTATGTTGACAATAATTTCACAAGAGCACGCAATTAAATACAAATACTTCACATAATACTCGATATTCAAAATTATCACAACACGTATTGCTTACAATAATCAGGGTGTGTATATTGTCTATCATGAAAGGGTAAAAGATGAATAAAAATAGTAATAATGAATAACTAATAAAATAATGAGCTATAATGACCATCAAGAGATAATTAATAATTATAATTGGAAGAATGAGGTTTTTCACACTATAAAGTGATCATGCATATTTATATTTCGACATACAAACAAATAAACAATATGGGTGAAATTATCAAGTTTGTTTTTGCTATAATTATTTATCTTTTCATGCTCACCATCGTAACCAACGGTAAGTTTATTATTGCAAAAAAAACCTCTTAATTTGATACTCAATGTTTTATTGCATGTTACTAACAATTTTTTATTATTATTTATCATCATAGCGGTTACTATATGTGATTCTGATCAAGATTGTCGCAGATATCGTTGTGACCCTCCTGAATATCCAAGGTGCCTAGGGATACTTTGCAAATGTGTCTATATTAGCGGTTAAGTTCAAAATGGCTTGTATGATATTTCTAAAAGCGAATAATTGTATAGTTACATTCATTCGCTCTTAGAAGTTATCGAGAATAGTTTAGTACACAATTAAAACTATCCGCTTTAATAAATAAAACATAAAAAAATGTTAGTTAATAAAGCCAATAATTTTTTTTATTTGAATAAATCATTATGGGTCATATTATAGAAAGCCACAAATAGTAAACAAGGTTATTATTGTAAAAGTGTCATGTCTTATGACAAAACTATTACATTTCATAAATTCTTGTAATTCTATTATTTTATATTTATTTAAAATAATTAGTTAATGACTCTCGTTTTAGTGGTTAATGACATATTCAAAGTAACTAATGAGATATATGTTTTTTTTATATAAGTTGAAATGTATTAAAAAAAATCATACATAAATTGGTGGATAAATGCCAAAACCGAATTAAACTAACAAAACCTAATAAATGAAAACATGATACGTCTCTAAAGATAAGGGTTGAAAAAAACTAGGGGGGATCAAACCATGAGCATTCCAAAACAAGATATTCATTTGATATTGTTGACTTGTCTCTTTTTTTAGCTTTCTTTAATTATAATGAGATATGTGTAAAATAAATGGTTAATGATATATATATATATATATATATATATATATATTTGTTTTAAAAAAGTAAATAAAAAAAAATCTAGAGAAATATTTTTAGAACATAAACATAAGTGTGTGTGTGTTAATGAAGTAGTATAATTGGTTGATGACACAAACTTATGTTTATGTTCTAAAAATATTTCTCTAGATTTTTTTTATTTACTTTTTTAAAACAAATTGGTCAAAAAAATATTCTTCACCATAAAAATACAATCAACGGGTCCCTGTGAGCATAACTCATTTAACAGGGACATGCATTGTTATATGCAGGGGTCGGGCAAATCCCGGACACCTCACTCATTCACCTTTGAAAATGGTGAATTTTAGCCACTAGGCTATCAGACAAAAAAATAATAATAGAATCAACGGTAAATATGGTGTCTAAAAGTGTGTTTCCATAACTATTACTTATTTTATGCAGTATATTAGACATATATGTAGTTGGTTACTGATGGGAACTAACACATTAACATAACAATAAATCAATATGTCAGTAGAAAAAAAAAATCTCAACTTATAAGAGTTTGTTTTCTTCAGAAAAATGAAATTTGTTATGAGTAGCGACAAATATGCGAATACATATATATATTAATGAAGTAGTATAATTGGTTGATGACACAAACTTATGTTTATTTCCAAAAATACTTTATTTACTTTTTAAAACAAATTGGTCAAAAACAGTATTCTTCACCTTATAAATACATTCAACGGTAAATATGGTGTCTAAAAGTGTGTTTCCATAATTATTTCTTATTTTATGTAGTATATTAGACATATATGTAGTTGGTTAGTGATGGGAACAAACACATTAACACAACCACAAATCAATATGTCAATTGAAAAAAAAATTCTGAACTTATAAGAGTTTGTTTCCTTCAAAATAAAAATAAAAATTATGAACAACGACAAATATACAAATAT